>FSVF01000083.1_pt1 | contig 81897 bp, 68 predicted proteins | sample 1637601 | NCBI WGS metagenome assembly FSVF01 (sample SAMEA3914814, study PRJEB12502) | metagenome | biome: forest; material: soil | place: USA | collected 2011-09-16 | depth 0.1 m
GGCGAGAACGCCGCGCGCATGCAGAAGATGATCCGCGATATCCTCAGCTTTTCCCGCGTCGGGCGCGAGGAGGTCCAGGTCGAAACCATCGACTGCCGTGAGATTGTCGGTGAGGTGCTGCAGGAGTTCGAGGATATTATCGCCGACAAACAGGCGGTCATAACGGTCGGCGACCTGCCCGGAATCGTCACCAGTCTGACCCTGATGCGCGTCCTGTTTCAGAATTTGATCGGTAATGCCCTCAAGTTCCAGGACGGCAAACGCCCGCCGGAAATCACCATATCCGGAAAAGCCGACGGCTCTGTCTGGCGCTTTGAAGTCACCGACAACGGCATAGGCATCGATCCGGCCTTTTCCGACCGGGTCTTCACCATCTTTCAGCGTCTCCACCGCAAGGAAGACTATCCCGGTACAGGCATTGGCCTGTCGACCTGCCGCAAGTTTATCCGTCTGTGCGGTGGCGACATTGTCTTTCGCTCGAAACCGGGTGAGGGGACGGCTTTTGTCTTTACATTACCCGTCAAGAGAGCTTAGGCCTATCAGATCGGTACGCGGGGGCGATTCCGGAGCTTCCGACCGGGAGGGAAGCGACGGAGCCGGCGTACCGGGCGGGGTGGCGCCCGCTCGACATTTATCGACACGACCTCCACGGCAGGAACGGCGGGCAAGACGCCATGAATTGGTTCGGGAGATTGAAGCGACGACGCAAGCTGGCTCTGATTGTCGGTGCCGTTTTGGTGCCGATTATCATTGTTGCGGGTGTTTTCGTCCATGAGAGCTCCAAGGCGATTGCCTTCAGCAGCCGTGAATTGATGGGGACTGCCTATCTGCGCGCGGCATGGTCGACGCTGTCGGCGCTGGATGCCGGAGACAACACAGACACGGCAGCGCTGGACCAGGCGGCGAGGCAATATAATTCTGCCTTGAGCCTTGCAAGCGATTTCGGTGGCGCCCGCACGGCTCTCGTCCAGTCAAATAACGGGGCGGAAGCCATGCGCGCCCTCGTGACCCGCATTTCCGACGCGTCCAACCTGACACTCGATCCGCAGATGGACAGCTACTATCTTATGCATATTGCTGCCACCGACCTGCCGGAAGTCGGTCGATACAGTCACGTCCTTCAGTCGACATTCGAAGCCGCAGCACATGCACCGCATCGGACGCCAAGCGATATCGCGGCCATCGACACGGCCATAACCCTTCTCAGCCAGGTCGGCGGGGAGGCGAACAGGTCCGCCGGGGCCTCGCTCAAGGGCACGCGCGAAGACGGCTTACGCGTTGCCCTCCCTCCGGTCGCCGCAAATTACGATCACGCGCTTGATGCGTATATCGCACACGCCCATGTCCTGTCTTCCGCGGTGACCGCGAACCGTCCCCTGACTCCGGCGGATATCGCTTCACTGACCGCGGACCGGCGGATGCTGCAGGCGGCTACCGACAGTCTGTGGCAGGTGTCGGTCAATCAGCTGGATCACCTGCTCAACAAGCGGGTTGCAATGGCAAGGCTGGAACTTTGGCTGACCCTAGGCATAGCCGGTGTGGTTGCCGCGCTGGCGCTGGGCGTGGCGATTTCTCTCGATCTATACATCGAGCGCGAAGAGGTGGTGAAGCTCAATACCAGCCTGCGTCAATCGAACGAGGAACTAGAACGCTTCGCCTATATCTGTTCGCACGACATGCAGGAACCCGTGCGCATGATGAACCTCTACGCCGGATTGCTCGACGAAGATGCCAAGGATCACCTCGACGAGGCCAGCCGGCGCCATCTGCAATATATTCGCGACAACGCCGTGCGCATGCAAAAGATGATCCGCGACATTCTCACCTTTTCGCGGGTGGGACGGGAAAATGTCGGACTGGAGCCCGTCGATTGCAATGCGATCATGCGTGAAGTGCAGGCGGAATTCGAACCCGTCATCGCCATGAAATCGGGAAAGCTGATCTGGACAAAGCTGCCGGTTCTGGTCACCAATATTACGCTCATGCGCATCCTTCTGCAGAATCTGGTCGGCAATGCATTGAAATTCCAGGATGGCTCCCGTCCGCCTGAAATATCCGTCTCGGCGACCCAGGTCGGGGATATGTGGCGCTTCGATATTCGCGACAACGGAATCGGCATCGACGAAGCCTTCCGCGATCGCATTTTCACTATCTTTCAACGTCTGCATCGTAACGAAGACTATCCAGGCACCGGAATAGGCTTGTCGACCTGCCGCAAGTTTGTCGACCTGTGCGGTGGAACGATCGATTTCTCTTCCACGCCGGGTCTGGGCAGCGTATTTTCGTTTACACTTCCGGCGAAGGAGGCCTGACTGAACATGCACGGTTTGCTGGATATTCTTCTCGTGGAAGACAATGAAGGCGATATTGAAATGACGCGCCGGGCCTTGCGGACAGCGACGCCGGAATGCCGCGTCACCGTTGCCAACAACGGCGATCAGGCGCTGAAGGTCCTCCACGAACAGGCCGAGGACGCCAGCAAGAAGACGCCGCAGCTGATTCTGCTTGATATCAACATGCCGCGCATGGACGGCAAGACGTTCCTCAGCAAGATCAAGGACGACAACGACTTCAAGGCTATTCCGGTCGTGATGTTCACGAGTTCGGAATCGCCGGTCGATATCCGCGAATGTTATGAGCGCCACGCGGCCTGTTATGTCGTCAAGCCGTTCGACGGCGTACAGTACGCCAATGCCTTGCGCGAAGTGGTCAAGTTCTGGGGCGACTTGGGCGAACTGCCCAACTGAGCCATCGATCGCCGTATTGAGGTGTGCGCGAATACGTGCTTCTATAGGATCCAAGATGTCTGACCACCCGCAATAAGGGCGGCAGCGGGAGCAACAGGAGGCGGTATGTCCCTACACGCGGATCGTCGTGAGATGTTGGGTGCCATGGGCTTTGCAGCCGTGGCTGGCCTGTTCGGCGCCACCTTGTCTGCACCGCTTGCGCGCGCCGCCGAAGCCGGCGGACCGACGGGCTTCAAGCCACAAAAACGCGTGCTGAGCACCGCGCAACGCACGGTCCTTTCTGCCTATTGTGAACGTATCGTCCCCAAGACCGATACACCCGGCGCGATTGAGGCTGGTGTCCCGGATTTCGTTGAGATGATGCTGGGGGACTGGTCTACCGAAGCCGAGCGCAAGCCGCTTATGGCCGGCCTCGACGCGCTGGACAGCCACGCGCAGAAGACGTTCAGGAAAGGCTTTGCGCGTCTCAAGGCACAAGACCAGGACAGTGTCGTCACCTCTCTGATGCGTGACGGCCTGGCGGGCGCACCCGCCGATTTCTTCGCGCAATCGCGCCAGCTTGTTCTCACCGGCTACTACACCTCAGAAATCGGCATGACGATCGAACGCATCTACCAGCCGGTGCCGGGGACTTATGACGGTGCCTATCCTTACGCCAAGGCCGGACGGATACTGAACGGCTGACGGCTGACGGCGCCAAAACCAGACACTTCAAGCTATTGCCATCCCCGGGGGCATGTGACAGGCTTAAAATTGTAATCGAATACAAGAGGCCACCCAGTCTATCGAGGCGGCCCGTTTTGTGGAGGATACCCATGATGCAGATGCCACGGGATGGCTCGTACGACTTTGATGCGATCGTCATCGGCTCCGGCATAAGCGGCGGCTGGGCGGCCAAGGAGCTGACCGAGAAAGGCCTGAAGGTGTTGATGCTCGACCGCGGCCGCATGGTCGAGCACGGCGACTATCCGACCGAAGGCAAGGGCACATGGGAACTGCCCTACCGCGGGCACGTACCGCGCGAACTCGTCGCCAGCGATTATTTCCAGGCCAAATACGGAGGCGCCGACAGTTCGGCTATCGTCCATCACTTCAACAATGACCGCCTCAACCCTTATGCCTATGACGAAGGCAAGGCCTACCGCTGGGTACGCCCGAGCGCATTCGGCGGCAAGTCGCTGATCTGGGGGCGCGTGTCCCTGCGCTGGAATGCTGTCGATTTCCAGGCCAACAAAAAGGATGGGCACGGCAATGACTGGCCGGTGCGCTACGATGATATCGCGCCGTGGTATTCTCACGTCGAGAAATGGGCCGGTATTGCCGGTTCCAGGGAAGGACTCGACGAATTGCCCGATGGTGAATTCCAACCCCCGCATCCGATGAACGTCGCCGAGGAATGGATCAAGCCGCGCTTCGAGCAGGCCAATCCCGGCCGCAAGTTCATCCATATCCGCAACGCCAATATGACCGAGGACAAGCCGGAGCAGGGCCGCAGCCGCTGCCAGAACCGCTCGCAATGCTCACGCGGCTGTTCGTTCGGTGGTTATTTCTCCACGCAGGCCTCGACTCTGCCGGCGGCGCAGGCGACCGGCAATCTGACCATTCTCGCCGATGCGGTGGTCACCGGTCTCGAATACGACGAGGCCAAAAAGCGCGTTACGGGCGTGCGCGTGGTCGATGCCAATACCAAGGCCGGAAAGGTCTACCGCTCACGTATCGTCTTTTTGTGCGCGTCGTCCAATTCGTCGGTGCATATCCTGCTCAATTCCCGCGCCGAAGGCCGCCAAGACAGCTTCGCCAATCGCTCCGGCGCGCTCGGGCGCTACGTCATGGACCACATTTTTCGTGTCACCGTTGGCGGGACCGTGCCGGGCTTTGAGGACAAGACCGAATATGGCCGCCGTCCCGGCGGCATCTACGTGCCGCGCTTCCGTAATCTCGGGCGCTCGGGCGAGGAAAATGTCGATTTTCTGCGCGGCTACGGCTTCCAGGGCGGCGCAGGGCGCGGTCCGGCCGATCCGGGCGGCTTCGGCGTTGCAATGAAAGAGGGCATGCGTAAGTACGGGCCGTGGTATGTAAGCATGACTGCCTTCGGTGAGTGCCTGCCGTATCGCGACAACACCATTACCCTGCACCCGACCAAGGTTGATCGCTTCGGCGTGCCGCTGCTCATTTTCAACGTTACCTTCCAGGACAACGAGTACCGTATGATGGCGGACGCCCTGGAGCAAGGTAAAGCGATGCTGGGAGCCGCCGGCGTGCAGAACGTCAACGGCCATCAGGATACACACGTCCCCGGCGATGCCATCCACGAAATGGGCGGGGCGCGCATGGGCAACGACCCGAACGAATCCGTAGTCAACAAATGGAGCCAGGCGCACGACGCGCCCAACCTCTTCGTCACCGACGGAGCGCAAATGGCCTCGACAAGCTGCGTCAATCCCTCACTCACCTTCATGGCCTTTACCGCCCGCGCCGCCGACTATGCTGCGCAGCAATTCAAGGCCGGAATTATTTAAGGAGCCACCTATGACGATTGATCTCTCGCGCCGCAATCTCCTGGCCGGTGGCCTTGCCTTGGGCCTGACCGGCGCAACCTCCGCAGCGGTGGCTTGGCCGTGGGAGAAGCCGTTCAAAAAGATCGGCTTGCAGCTCTACACCGTGCGCGCAGCCCTGCAGGCCGATCCACTGGGGACGCTGCAGAAGGTACGTGCGATCGGTTTCGACGAGGTCGAGACAGCGGGCCTGGCCGGCAAGACGGCCGTGGAATTCCGCAGCCTGCTGGATCAGGTCGGGCTGAAGGCTATCTCCTCGCACATCGGCTATGACGATTGGCTCAACAAGCCGGAAGCCGCGCTCGACGACGTTGCGGCGCTCGGCGGCGCATACGCTGTCCTGGCCTGGATGGCGCCCGATCTGCGCAATGGCTGGGCAGCACACGCCAAGCAATTGAACACATTCGCGGCCCTCGCCAAGGCGCGTGGCCTGAAGTTCGCCTACCACAACCATAATTTCGAGTTCGCCAAGTCGGATGAAGGATTGCCGTATCACCTGCTGCTGGAAAACACCGACCCGTCACTGGTGGCCTTCGAGCTCGATTGCTATTGGGCGAGCTTTGCCGGCCATGACCCCTTGGAGATACTCAAGGAGCACGGTGATCGCATTCGGCTGCTGCACCTGAAGGACAAGGCGAAGGACGGCGAGATGGCGCCGGTGGGGCAGGGCGTGATCGATTTCCCGAAGGTTCTGAAAATGGGCAAGGCCGCCGGTGTGACGAACGTCTTCGTCGAGCACGACAATCCGGCCGACCCGTTCGCCAGCATCACTCAAAGTCTGAAATATCTGAGGGCATAGCTCCGGCAGCTACTTCGGCAGTTTGGCGCCGCAAGATTCGCGAATGACCAACTGCGTCGGGATGCGTGTGGTCGTCGCCTCTGTGCCTTCGATCAGGGCGCAGACGCTGTCGACCAGGATCTGTCCGGCCAGACGCGTGTTCTGGCGCACGGTCGATAGCGGCGGCCAGACGGCATTGCCGACCCACAGGTCGTCAAAGCCCATGACCGCGATGTCGTGCGGAATGCGGTAGCCCTTGCTCATCAGCTGGCGCATGGCGCCGAGTGCCAACATGTCTGTCGAAGCAAAGACCGTGTCGAAGGGCACGCGCGATGCCATCAGTCGCTCGGCGGCATCGGCGCCATCTTCAAGCGTCAGCTGGCTGTCGATCGTAAGCGCCTCGTCAAAGGCAATTCCGGCGTCGTGCAGGGCGCGGCGATAGCCTTGGTAGCGCTCGATGAATTCCCAATGGTCGCTATGCAGCTTGCCGATATAGGCGATGCGTTTGCGCCCCTGCGTGATCAGGTGTTGCACTGCCTCATAGACGCCGCCTTCGTTGTCGGAGACGACGCAGGTCTTGCCGCTGTCGGTACGATTGAGGCCCCAGACCACCCAGTTGTCGTCGCTGTGGTTATGGCTGCGGAAATTGCGCACATAGGTGTCGAAATCCTTGGAACCGAGGAAGATAATGCCCTCGGCCGGGCGCGACAGGCAGTAGTCGGCGCCCCAGTCATTGCTCTCGCGCTGCAGCGAAATGACCAGCTCATACCCCCTGTCGGCCGCTGATTTGACGATCGAACCGACCATGGGCAGGAAGAAGGGATTGATGTCGCTGTGCTCATTCTCCATGTCCTCGAGAATAAGCAGGGCCAGGGTCTGGATCTTCGACGAACGCAGACGGCGCGCGTTGGAATCGACCTTGTAGTGCAGCTTTTGCGCGGCATCCATGACACGGCGGCGAACCGTATCGCTGACCAGGGCGGATTGATTGAGAACGCGTGAGACCGTGGCCTGCGACACCCCGGCATGGGCGGCGATGTCGATTGAGGTTGGGCGTCTGTTCATTGCAGCATACTCTCCCGGGCTGGGATTGCGGCTCTACTGTTAGCGCTCCCGCCTTATCTTATTTATTTTCTTGAGCTTTTTTACGTCTAATACCCCCAAAAAACAAATAGAATACGTATTCACGCATCGTCCGGGGGCAGCGCGCACCGTTATTGCGCCGCGAACTGAGCGGCGCAATTTTTGGCGATAAAGGCTTCGTGCGTCGGCATCTTAGCCATTTCCTGGGCGTAGATCGTGCGCAGGTCACGCATATAGTTGTTGCGATCCATGGCCGGAACCAGATCGACGAAACCGTGACTCGATTGCGGCTTGATACCCTGGCCGATCAGAACCTGCAGCCAGCTCGGATGCTGGAACAGATCGTTGCTGGCGCACTGGATAACGCCGGTCTGACGGAACAGCTCGATCTTGTGCTTGAGGGTCTCGGGGATCGTCATGTCGCGGCAAGCCTGCCAGAACGGTTCGTCGCGCTGGTTGGCGTGGTAGTGCAGGACGATGAAGTCGCGCACGAGTTCGATTTCGGCACGCGACTGGGTGTTGTATTCCTCGACCAGCGCCGGGGCGGGCGTACCTGAGGGCAGCAGGGTGATCAGACGGCCGATCGCCGATTGCACCATATGGATGCTGGTCGATTCCAAAGGTTCGAGGAAGCCCGACGCGAGGCCCATGGTGATGACATTCTTCTCCCACACCTTTTGGCGGCGGCCGGTGCGGAACTTGATCAGGCGCGGATCGGCCAGCGGCTTGCCATCGAGATTAGCCATCAGGACGTCCGCGGCAGCCTGTTCGTCGATATGATGTGATGCAAAGACGTGGCCGTTACCGATGCGGTTTTGCAGCGGAATGCGCCACTGCCAGCCGGCCTGACGCGCCGTCGAGCGGGTAAAGGGTGTCAGTTTAGGAGCATTCTCGCACGGTACGGCCCAGGCGCGATCGCACGGCAGCCAATGGGTCCAGTCTTCGTAACCGATGCCAAGCGTCTCACTCATAAGCAAGGCGCGGAAACCCGAGCAGTCGATGAACAGGTCACCTTCGACCGTCTGCCCATTGGCCAGTTGCACACCTGTCACAAAACCATCTTCGCTGCGCTGATCGACCTTGACGATGCGCCCTTCCACGCGCCTGGCGCCGGCGGCCTCGGCCATCCGTCTCAGGAATTGCGCGTAAAGCCCGGCGTCGAAATGGAAGGCATAGGGCATGCCCTGCATCTGGCCGTCGGCGATACGATCGACGCGGCTAAAGCGCCCCGCCCGGGCGGCCATGTCATTGAGCGAGTAGGCCCACAGGTTATCGTCGCTGCCCGCCAGATGCGCCTTCAGCCAGTAATGGTGGAACGGCACAAAGCCAAGGTCCCGACCCAGAACGCCAAAGGCATGCATATAGTTGTGGCCGGGTTTCAGCCAGCCGTCGAACTCGATGGCCAGCTTGATCGTGCCATTGGTCTCGCGCAGGAAGGTGTCCTCGTCGATACGCAGCATGTCGTTATAGATGCGGATCTGCGGAATCGTCGCTTCACCGACGCCGACCGTGCCGATTTCCTCGGATTCAACTAGTGTGATCTCGGCGATGCGACCCTTGGGGCCGTTGGCGAATTTCGACAGGGCGGCCGCGCACATCCATCCGGCTGTGCCGCCGCCGACGATAACGATACGTTGTGCAGAAGACGTCATTCGGGCTCTGTAACAAAAAAGAAGGGGCCTGACCAGCAGGCCCCTTCAGGGACGCCAAGCTTTCGATGTGGCGCTCAAAATCGGTTCAAAACGATAGGAATTTTCTCGCAAACACCTGTGCCTGCAGTGGCCGCACCCAGTAAGAGTGACAGGATACGGCGACCGGCAGCCACCATGTCGATGGATACAGTCGTGATGGGCAAGGCCGTGCGGCCATTGTGCCAGGCCGCGACCCGGACATCATCGCCGGCGGCTTCAAGCGCGAAAGGAAGTTTCGACTCACTGGCGACAAACAGGCCGTCATAGTCGGCCGGCGTGGCCAGCGGCAATTGCAACAACAAAGCCGGATCGAAGCGGATATCGGCCTCGTTGAGCGCCGTCAGGTAGCCCATAAAACGTTGGGTCATCTCGGTCCCTTCGGTGTCGCCGAGATAGGCAATCCGACGGCAACCGCGCTCGATCAGATGCCGTGTCGCCAGCGCGCCGCCGGCAAGATTGTCGGGACCAATGCCGGCATCTCCCCAAACCACAAAACGCGCATCACTTTGGCGCAGGGCCGTGAGCGTTTCCTGCATGCCTTTGTCACCAAGGAAAACGAAGGCGTCGGCGCCTGTTTTGCGCAGGGGCCCGGACAGGTCGCCTTGCCACTGCCTGCCGAGATGGGAGACAAGAAGGTCGCAGCGCACGTCGCGTGCGGCCTCGATCAGACCGGACATCAGCGCATGCAGATCGCGATCGCCACCGGGCGGAACCATCAGAGCGACCGTCGTGTGGCTGGCGCGCAAAGACTCCGGAATATCGTGGATGGCCAGATAGCCCTGGTCGCACGCGATCTGCCAGACGCGGTTCTTGGTGACGCGATTGATCAGCGGTGAATCGGCCAAGGATCGCGAGACCGTGGCGACCGACACGCCGGCCATGCGGGCCAGATCGGCCATGCGCACCTTGGCCAGTAATGGCCGCGCATTGCCTGTTTCCACCTTGTCGACGGACATGACTGTCTTTGTGCTCCCCGACATATCGTTGTCGAAGAGTGTCCGCCCTAAAGGCCTTTATGAAAACCCTTTCCATTCTGGTGGATACGTATTCATCAGCTATTTCAGCCGACAAAGACCCGATAGGCGCGCGATCCGGCCGCCAGCGAGACGCTCAGCAGGTTGTTGGCAAAGGTAAAGCTGGCGGGCGCGCCGTCGACGGCGATAACCTTCGGTGCGATTTCGCACCAGATCAGCAGTGTGCCTTCATCGCGCGCAGTCATCGTGATCCCATCTGCGCCGCGCACGATATCGCGAACCGATGCCGGCCCATTTCGTTTTTCCTTCAGGCCGAGGACGGCCACGCGATTATGAACCGGCGCGACCCATAGCAGGTCGTGGCCAAACCGGCTTTCGAAGAGTTCGGTGCTGATCCGCGGCCATGGCCGGCGTTCGGCTTTTTGGCGTGAAGACGAATAGACGACATAGTCGCCTTGCGGCAGGCCGGTGACGTCGGCCAGATGCCATGGCCCGATAACAGACGCTGTGTCGGCCAGATTGGCCAGGAGCAGAAGCGCTCCGTCTCCGACGCGTGACGACGCCTTGAATAAGACCGGCTGTTGAATCTGGAACAGGCAGTCGGCACATGGGCGCAACGGCGTATCAGCGCGCAATGTGACGCCATCGGCATCGACCAGAGATTCCAGCAGGGTAACATCGTGCTGACCCGCCTTATCTGTGATGTAGATCGGCGCACAGTTGGCGGCGCGCACCGACGCGTGCAAGGCGGCATTCGGGTTGGTCGACTCGAACATGTCGAAGTCGGGAAAGACCATCTCGCCGAAATAGAGCGCGTTATACATGGCCTGCACCACGTGGGCGGCGGCATTGCCTTCCTGCAGGTCGTAGGTCTCAGTCGGCTTATACGGAAAATAGTCCTCGACCGAGCGCGCCACGGCGGTCGCGCCGAAATTGAGGAAGGCGTCGTTCGTCATGTCCATACAGTTGATCAGGGCATTGTCGAAATATTTCGCAGCGCCCTTATTGATCGCGCCGTGCAGAGCTGTCGCCAAGTCCCAGATTGGATAGTTGTCCCTGGCCATGCGCTCAGTGACCAGCTGGTTGTCGACCTTCAACAGGCTGAAGCCCGCGGTCTTGAGATCAGCATGATAGGCATCGAAATAACCGTCCAGATATTCGGGCTTCAAAAAGCTGTAGGTTACCGTCTTGCCCGAAGTATCGACCGGCGACGGTTTCTGCGTCCAGGTGAACAACTTGCCGGCCAGTTGATGCCCCAGCTCTGACTCCGGATCGATGCCGTTCCAATAGGCGTTGAACGCATGCCACAGGCCGACGTGTTTCAGACCGTGCTCATTCAGCAGTTTGTCAACGACGGGCTTGAAGCCGTCCGGAAATTTCCCGGCATTTGGCTTTTGCGACTGCAGGGCGCTGTCGCGTGCCTGGAAATGACCGTCATCGAGAACGACGGTGCGGATCGGCGCACCCGTTGCGCGGATCTTGGTGACCTGATCGATAACCCAGTCAGCGGAAAGTTCGTGGCCAAGATCGGAGGCGTTCCACGTATTCCAGCCGAGATAGGTCAGGGCCTCGGGCAGGGCCTTGTGTTTGCGCAGATTTTCCGGCGTCCCCAGCGCCATCATGGCATCTTCGAAAACGGCCGCCATCGTGGCGTAAAGATCGGTGCCGAAGCCGATCGCCACCTGCGGCATTTCGCGGCTGGTGGGGGCAGGGCCCAGGGCCTTGCAGACCGTGATCATCGCGCTATTCGCGGCGCCCAGCGTTGAGCGGAATCCGCCGCCACCGAGCGGCAAGGCAACGGCATAGGTTCCATCGCCATATTGCCAATAAGCACACTGCACATCGTCGCTTTGCAGGTCGTCGGAACGCGTCATGGCCATCGGCTTGGTCCACGACTTCCACGGCGCGTACCGCCAGAAGGCAACGCCCTGCTTGAAACCCGGCACCGGCCCGATCCTCAGGCCAAACGCCGCGGTCGCGGACAAAAGCGCAGGTGTCAACGATTTTAGCGATATGACGTGGCTGCCGTTTCGCCCGGTGCGCGCCACGATTGACGGCCTGGCGACCCTGCCGTCCGTCCAGGCCGTCAGCGCGGCAATCCGCGCCTTGCCTTTGAAAACAAGCGCCGGCGACCTGACTTTGCGGGGACGGGCGAGGGCAGGAACCGCCAGCAGGCTCGCTGGCAGACCCGTCAGAAAAGTGCGGCGCCTCACAGGCTGATCTCCTGAGTGATCGTCGGCGACACAGTCACGGTTTGCACTCGCGTGGCGCCGTCCACCAGATGCAGCGTTACAGCAAAACTCACGCTTTCTCGCCCATAAGTCCCCTCGGCGGCCGAGAAGGTCAGGCGGTGTGCCTTGTCGTCCCAATTCAGCGGCCATTTGCGGAAGGCGCCACTTTCATAGTCATGGCCGTCACCGGCGTCGTCATAGAGCGTGAAGGCGCCATCGGCGCCGGCATGGACGTGCAGTTCACGCACGTCAGGCGTCTGGCTGGCATAGTGAATCCCCGGCGACAGCGGAATGATCGCGCCGGCGCGGACGTAGATCGGCATTTCCGTCAGGGCGGGGCGCAGTTTTAGCACTTGACCGCCCTTCAACATCGGCCCGCCGCCGAACGCATACCAGTCGCTTCCCTCAGGCAGGTATACGTCGATGGTCTTGGTTGGACTAACCTCCATGTCGGCTTTGCGCGACGGCCGGATCCATTCGACCCACAGGCTGACGACATCTGGCGTCGGCTGGCTCTGCGTCAGCTCAAAGGTATAGGCCTGGCCGGCTTTGAGCTCGATATCGAAGCCATAGGTGTCGTCGCCATTGTGCCCGCCAAACGACACGCCGCCATTGGCGCCATTGGCCCTGCCTTCGTCGCTGCCGGCGCTGGCGATCTTCGTGGCGCCATCGAGTTTGAAGGTGATCAGCCCTTGCGTGATGATCGACAAACTGTGAGGGCCGGACTCCTGCGCGATGATCTTGCCGGTCCAGCGCGCACTATAGGGCTTGCCCTTCAGCGCATAAGGAATATCACCGGTCCAGCTCATTTTCAGGTCGTCGCTGTGGCGCGTATCGACAAGCTTTTCGAAGTTGGAACCTTCGTAAAACCGCACCTCCGGCGCGGGCCCATCAAGGCCGGTAACGGCATAGTTCGGAATGAATTCGTAGAGATTGCCTTGCGTCTGGTCCAACGGCGTATTGACGACCGCGACCATGATATCGTGGCCGAACATATACTGATTGCCGTGGGCCTTGATCTTCGGATCTTGTGCGAAATCCATCACCAGCGGCCGCAGGAAGGTCTCGTTCCTGAACGACACCCGAGCCGCCTGGGCATAGATATAGGGCATCAGCGCATAACGCCGATTGAGCGCGATCTTCAGCGCTTCATACGCCGCCGGGTCCCTGACGCCGCCGGCCTCGTCGCTGTCGAAGGCGAAGATTTCGCGGCGGATTTCGGTGCCGTGGGCGCGGAACACCGGCATGAAGGCGCCGAACTGATACCAGCGCACGTAAAGCTCGCGATAGGCTGGGTCTTCAAGCTTCTTCGGAAAGCGGTGCGAGACCAAAAAGCCGCCGATGTCGTTTGTCCAGTAGGGCAGGCCCGACAAGGTCATTTGCTGGGCGGCGGTGATTTGATAGTTCAGGGTCTGCCAGCCGGCAAAGATGTCGCCCGACCAGGTGACGGCATTGAATGCCTGCTGGCCGGCATAGACCTTGCGCGACAAGGTGAGCGGACGCTTGGCCGCGTGGTCACGGCGCATCGATTGATAGATCAGGCGCGTCTGATAATAGCTGAAGGTCATCAGGTGGTCCTTGATCGGACCGGCGGCGCAGTCGCCATTTTCGGCATAGGACCGGGCCGTGACATAGCGGCTGCCGGTCGACATGAACTCCGGCTCACAGCCGTCGGTCCACAGGCCATCGAGGCCAACCGACATCAGACCATCGTCGATATGCGACCAGTAGATGTCGCGCGCCCGCGTAGAGGTAATATCCAGCACCTTGCCGCCGCCCCAGTGCGGCCCCTTGAACAGCAGGCCTTCGGCATCGAGCGCTTTGTAGACAGCACTTTCCAGCCCAAATGCCGGCCACACCGAGGCAATGACGTGGGCATTCAGGCTGTGGACGCGATCGCACATGCCTTTGGGATCGGCGAAATTGACCTTGTCCCAGACCATGCCGCTGAAAAAGGCGTCCTCGCCCCAGTAGCGCCAGTCCTGGACGATGACATCGAGCGGCAGATTGTGGGCACGATAGGCGTCGACCATGCCGGTCAGCTCGGTCTGGCTGTGATAGCGCTCCTGGCTTTGCCAGAAGCCGTAGGCGTATTTGCCGAGCAGGGGCGCCGAGCCGGTCAGGCGTCGATAGGCGGCAATCACTCCGTCGAGATCGTCGCCCAGAAACACGTGATAGCGCGTCAGAGGCGACGCGTTGCTGTAGGTCAGGGTGGCCCCTTGGCTGGCGAAATGCGAATCCGTGCCGGTGTCCCAGAGGATACCTAAGCCGAGCGGGCTGACGACGACAGGGTTGACCGAATCCATATTGGCCTGCGCGAGGTAGACGGTTTTATCGCGATAGTTGGGCATCGCATCGCGGAATTGCCCGAGGCCGTAGAGATCGCTGGCCTCGGTCAGCGAAAAAGTCGTCTCAGGTGTCGTGCCAACATCGGTAAGAACGCACTTTCCCTTGCGCCAGAAGGCAAGTGTGCCGGCGGTCTTATCGATACGCACCTCGATATCGCCGTGACGCAGGACATCGGCCTTGAGCTTGGCGCCCTTGAGGCGCCGTTCATTCGCCAGGAAAAAGCCAGCCATATCGAGTGTTGCGCCTGCCGCGTATTTGACGACGCTGACCGCGCCCTCAGCCGCGCACAGGATGTCGATAAGGTTCGCACCTTGCGCCAAACGCACGCCGCCGGGAATGGCAGCGACTGTATCGAAAGGCCTGCGGGCAGAGACGCTTCGCCGTTTAGACCGCGCCAATGCCGACGTATTGGCACTGAGGCCTGCGCCCAATGCGAGCGCGGCGCGGCGGCTGATTTTTCCCTGGTCCCGCATATCGTCTCCCTCGGCATCAGCTCGTTTTGATGGCTGATGTGATTAAAGAAAAACACTTTATTTAATCGCCTGGCAAGTCAATTGTCTGATAAATGATGTGGCCAGTGAAAAATATGTCGAAGGTGTTTTTATGCCTGGAGGGCCGGTTGGCTGGCGAACCAGGGAATCAGACGCCCAATGGCGTCTTCGATCTCCGCTGTCGAAACAGCAAAGCTCATGCGCAGGAAATGCCGGCCCTCGACCGGATCGAAATCGACGCCGGGCGCCGTGGCCACGCCGGTCTCGTTGAGCAGCCGCCGGCAAAACGCCAGGCTGTCGTACGTCAGGTGGGCAATGCTGGCATAGACGTAGAAAGCCCCATCCGGCGGCGCGATCGTCGTCAGGCCAAGCGCCGGCAGGGCGGCCAGCAAGAGTTCGCGGTTTCGGCGATAGACGGCGACGTGGCCTTGCAGTTCGTCGTGGCAATCGAGGGCGACGAGGCCGGCGTGCTGGCTTAGGGAGGGGGCAGTCAGAAACAGGTTGCCGATATAGGCCCGGGCGCGATGGACGTGGTCGTGTGGCACCAAGAGCCAGCCCAACCGCCAGCCGACCATACTGAAATACTTGGAAAAACTGTTGACGACCAACGTGTCGGGGGCGAATTCCAGCATCGAATGCGCCGGCTCGACGTAAGACAAGCCGTGATAGATCTCGTCGGAAATGATGCGGATGCCGCGCCTCAGGCAGACCTCTGCAATCGCCTTGAGTTCGGCCGCCCCGATGATCGTACCGGTCGGATTGGCGGGGCTGGCGATAATCACGCCATCGGGCGCCGGATCGAGCGCTTCCAGCATGGCGGCGGTCAGTTGAAAGCGCGAAGACGCATCGCAGGGAATTTCGATGGCTTCGAGGTGAAGCGCCTTGAGGTTGTTGCGGTAGGCGACATAGCCCGGTCGCGCCAGGGCAATGCGCTGGCCAGGCGAAAAGCTCGAAATCAGGGCCAGAACCAGGGCAGGCGAGGCACCGCAGGTCAGAATAAACTGTTCGGGCTCGACCGTGACACCGTAGGTATCGAGATAGTGCCGCGCCAACCGCGCTTTCAAGGCTAAGCTTTCCCAGTACCCCATGCCGTCGCTGTCGAGCACCTCGTGCGCCCTGGCAATCGCCGCCGCCGGCGCGCCCGTCGATGGCTGGCCGAACTCCATGTGGATGATCGAGCGCCCTTCGGCCTTGAGGGCGTGCGCCAGGCGGCTGATTTCGATGGCGTAGAAGGGCGCGATGTCAGGGGTCATGAGACGGTTTAAAAAAAGAGGAACACGAAAGGAATCTGCTAAGGTGGGTCTTCGTAAACCAAGCCGGCCAAAAGTGCGAGGCAGGGTTCGGAGTCTACATTAGCGCAACCGTTAAGTTATCTGCGTTACACTGGCTTTGCACCGCAGCACGCGGTTATTGTTTTTCAAAATCGGAAAAATATTCTGTTTTTGACGGGGTTGCCAAAAAGGAATTTTAAAATTGCAGCCTTGAGCCTGCAATTCGGAAAAACTGACTTGGCACAACATTCTAAGGTGAGAGACTAAAAAAGACTCCAAATAAAGCTGCCAGGTCGAGGTGTAATGTCGAACGCTGTTAAACTGCAACTGCATGTCCCCAAACCGCCCTCGCGTCCGGGCGAAAAGGTCTGCTTCGATCACATCCAGATCCCGGCCGCAGGCGCCGTCCGCCGTCCGGACAGCGCCGCGCGTGAAGACGAGATGCGCGACCTGCCCTATACCCTGGTGCGCGTGCTCGATGACGAAGGCCAGGCGGTTGGCCCGTGGAAGCCGAATATCGCGCCCGACACCCTGCGCCGCGGTTTGCGCGCCATGTTGCTGACGCGCGTCTTCGACGACCGCATGTTCCGCACCCATCGCCAGGGCAAGACCAGCTTCTATATGAAGTCGACCGGCGAAGAGGCCATTTCGGCGGCGCAGTCCCTGTATCTCAATCAGGGCGACATGTGTTTTCCGACCTATCGCTGCCTGAGCTGGCTGATGGCGCGCGACTATCCGCTGATCAAGCTGGTCAACCAGATTTTCTCTAACGCCGAGGATCCGCTCAAAGGCCGCCAGTTGCCGATCCTCTACTCGGCCAAGGACTACGGTTTTTATTCGCTCGCCGGCAACCTCGGCAGCCGCTTCGGTGCCGCCGTCGGCTGGGCCATGGCCTCGGCCTATAAGGGCGATGACAAGCTGGCGCTCGGCTATATCGGCGATGGCTCGACGGCCGAAGGCGACTTCCATGAAGCGCTGACCTTCGCTGCGGTCTATCGCGCCCCGGCCATCCTGTGCATCACCAACAACCAGTGGGCCATATCGAGCTTTTCGGGCTTTGCCGGCGCAGAAACCAGCCCGTTTGCCGCCCGCGCCATCGGCTATGGCCTGCCGGGCCTGCGCGTCGACGGCAACGATTTCCTCGCCATCTGGGCCGCCACCGAATGGGCGGCTGAACGCGCGCGCGCCAATCTCGGCGCCACGGTCATCGAGCTCTTCACCTATCGCGCCGAAGGCCATTCGACCAGCGACGACCCGACGCGTTACCGTCCGGCCGACGAGGCCAGGCATTGGCCGCTGGGCGATCCGATTGAGCGTCTGAAGCAACACCTGATCGTCATCGGTGAATGGGACGATGCCCGTCATGAGGCACTTATCGCCGAGCTGACCGAAGACGTCCGCGCTGCCGTCAAGGAAGGCGAGGCCATCGGCACGCTCGGCCAGTCCAAGCCCAGCGTCAGGGAAATGTTCGAGGACGTGTTCAAGGAACCCGATTGGCGCCTGATCGAGCAACGCCGCGAGCTGGGAATCTGATCATGGCCCACGACACCAGCAAACCCTTCGTCAAAACCATGAATATGAACATGATCCAGGCGCTCAACAGCGCCCTCGACGTCGCCCTGACGCGCGATCCGGACACCCTGATTTTCGGCGAAGACGTCGGCTACTTCGGCGGCGTTTTCCGCGTTACCGACAAGCTGCAGGAAAAGCACGGCATGACGCGGTGCTTCGACGCGCCGATCTCCGAAGGCGGTATCCTGGCGACCGCCATCGGCATGGGTGCCTATGGCCTGCGCCCGATCGTCGAAATCCAGTTCGCCGACTATATCCTGCCGGCCTATGATCAACTGGTGTCCGAAGCGGCGCGCCTGCGCTACCGCTCGGGCGGCGAGTTCTGGGCGCCGATCACCGTGCGCTCGCCCTATGGCGGCGGCATATACGGCGGCCAGACCCACAGCCAGAGCCCCGAAGCGATCTTCGCCCACATCACCGGACTGAAGACCGTTATTCCGTCCAACCCGTATGACGCCAAGGGCCTGCTGCTGGCCTCGATCGAATGCGACGATCCCGTCGTCTTCCTTGAGCCCAAGCGCCTCTATAACGGCCCGTTCGACGGCCACCACGAGCGCCCGGTCAGCAGCTGGGCCGGGCACGCCAGCGCCGAGGTGCCGGAAGGCTATTATACTGTTCCGCTCGGCAAGGCCGCCACGGTTCGTGAAGGCAAGGACGTCACCGTCCTGGCCTACGGCACCATGGTCCACGTCGCCAAGGCGGCAATCGAGGAAAGCGGCATCGACGGCGAGCTGCTCGACCTGCGTTCGATCGTACCGCTCGATATCGACGCCATCGTTGCCTCGGTCAAAAAGACCGGCCGCTGCGTCATCGTTCACGAGGCCTCGCGCTATGGCGGCTTCGGCGGGGAACTGTCGGCCCTGGTCCAGGAGCGCTGTTTCTATCATCTGAAGAGCTCGGTCCTGCGCGTCGCCGGGTGGGATACGCCCTATCCGCTGGCGTTCGAGTGGGACTATTTCCCCGGCCCGGCGCGCGTCGTCACCGCCCTTAAAACATGCATGGAGTCCTGAGATATGGCGCTCTACCAATTCCGTCTGCCCGACGTCGGTGAAGGCGTGGCCGAGGCCGAGATCGCCGTGTGGTACGTCAAGCCGGGCGACCGCGTCGCCGAGGACCAGGCCCTGGTCGACGTCATGACCGACAAGGCGACCGTCGATATGACCTCGCCGGTGGCGGGTGTGGTGACGGCGATACACGGTGAGCCGGGCGAACTGCGCGCCGTTGGCTCGGTCCTGGTCGAACTGGAAATCGAAGGCGCCGGCAATGTCACCGAAGCGCCGGCGAAGCCCGTTGCTGCGGCGCCGAAGCCTGTCGAACCCGTACCCGTTGTTGCTGCTGTGGCCAAGCCTGAACCGGCCGTGACGGTCGCTGCTGCGCCGGCCTTTTCGACGCGCGCGACCGATGATGCCCCACTGGCAGCGCCGGCGACGCGCAAGCGCGCCTTCGATCTTGGCATTCCCTTGCAGTTCGTGCCCGGTACTGGTCCGGCCGGCCGCATCACGCCCGACGATCTCAACGCCTATATCGCCCGCGGCGGCAATGCCCCGACGGGTGGCGCTGTCTCGACGCGTACCAAGCGCGCCAGCGTGACCGAGACCAAGATCATTGGCCTGCGCCGCAAGATCGCCGAGAAAATGCAGGAGGCCAAGCGCCGTATCCCGCATTTTTCGTATGTCGAGGAGTTCGATCTCACCGACCTCGAAGCCCTGCGCAAAACGCTCAATGACGAACGCGGCAAGGACCAGCCCAAGCTGACTATGCTGCCGTTCTTTATGCGGGCCATGGTCATTCTTCAGCCGGAGTTTCCGACCGTCAATTCGCGTTACGATGATGAGGCTGGTGTCCTGCACAGCTTTGACGGCGTGCATGTCGGCATCGCCACCCAGACGCCGGGCGGATTGATGGTGCCCGTGGTGCGCCACGTCGAAGCACTCGACATCTGGGACTGCGCCCGCGAGGTTACCCGTGTGACTTCGGCGGCGCGCGACGGTTCGGCCAAGCGCGAAGAGCTGTTGGGTTCGACCATTACCTTGACCAGTCTCGGCACGCTCGGCGGTATTGCCGCGACGCCGGTCATCAATGCGCCTGAGGTCGCCATTATCGGGCCTAACAAGCTTATCGATCGCCCGGTCGTGCGGGGTGGCCAGGTCGTCATTCGGACCTTGATGAACCTGTCGACCTCGTTCGATCATCGCATTGTCGATGGTCATATGGCCGCCTCATACGTTCAGCGCATGAAGCGTCTTATCGAAGCGCCGGCCCTTTTGTTCATGGATCGCGGATGACCACCTCATTGAAACCTAAGGTCCTCGTGGTCGGTGGCGGCCCGGGTGGATACGTCGCGGCTATTCGCTGCGGCCAGCTCGGCCTCGATACAGTCATTGTCGAAGGCAGCCGCGTCGGCGGCACCTGCCTGATCCGCGGCTGTATCCCGTCGAAGGCATTGATCCACGCTGCAGGCGTGTATGAAAACATGACGGCGGCCGCCAGGGCGCCCCTGTTCGGGATTTCGCTGACGGCTGCGCCCAAGCTCGACATAAAGCAGACGGTCGAGTGGAAGGAAGGCATTGTCGATCGCCTCAATAGCGGCGTCGCAGCCTTGCTGAAGCGCGCCAAGGTCCAGACCGTCAATGGCTGGGCGACGTTTTCGGATGCCAAGACGTGCACGGTCAAGACCGCCGATGGCGAGGTCACTATCAGCGCCGAGCACGTCATCCTGGCGACGGGTTCTTTGCCGGTTGAACTGCCGTTCCTGAAGTTCGGCGGCAAGGTCATGTCCTCGACCGAAGCCCTGGCCCTGAGCGAAGTGCCCAAGCGCATCGTCGTTGTCGGCGCTGGCTATATCGGCCTCGAGCTCGGCAGCGCCTATGCCAAGTTCGGCTCGCAGGTGACGGTGGTCGAGGCGCAGGATCGCATCCTGCCGCTTTATGACGCCAAGCTGGTCGAGCCGGTGCGCAAGTGGCTGAATACGCATGGCGTCGAATTGCACCTGGAAGCCAAGGCGCTCGGCGCTGAAGGAGAAGGACTAGCCATTGAGACCAAGGACGGCAAGCGCATGGTGCTGCCGGCCGATGCCATCCTGGTCACCGTCGGGCGCAAGCCGGCGACCGAAGGTTGGGGCCTTGACACTATGGCCGTGGCCATGGACGGACGCTTCGTTAAGGTCGACGAGACGTGCATGACCTCGACCAAAAACGTCTGGGCGATCGGCGATCTCGTCGGTGAACCCATGTTGGCGCACAAGGCCTCGGCGCAAGGCGAGATGGTTGCCGAGATCATCGCCGGGGCCCGTCGCCGCTTCGATCCGGTTGCCATTCCAGCGGTGTGCTTCACCGAACCCGAAATCGTCAGCGTCGGCGTGGGGCCAGAGACACCCGATACGATCGCCGGCGTCTTTCCGTTTGCCGCCAACGGCCGGGCGTTGTCGATGCAGGCAGGTGATGATGGCGGCTTTGTCCGCGTCATTGCCCGCAAGGCCGACCATCGTATCGTCGGTGTTCAGGCGGTCGGTCAGCATATTTCCGAGCTGGTTGCGACCTTTACCCAGGCGATCGAAACGGGGCTGGTTCTGGAGGATGTGGCCGGAATTATCCATGCCCACCCGACCCTGGGGGAGAGCTTTCATGAGGCATCGTTGAAGGCTTTGGGGCACGCCATTCATATCTAAGGTTGTGTGCGGCGTGCGGTGCAAAAATGCACGCCCGAATGGCCTTTTTTCAGCGCGTAATTATGCCGATAAGGCGTGTGGATTCAATGCAGTAATGCAATTACTCGCATGAGGGGAATCGCACACAAATGTAAGAATATGCAAATCCGTTCTCTCCCTGGGTGGAAAGCTTTGTTGCCCACAGGGTTAGAGGGATGGCATGTGTGGCTGGCGTTATGCGGTACGGTTGGAGACGTATATGCGGTCCGCTGTACCCCTCCGTCGCGGACTTCGCCGCGACACCTCCCCATGAAATGGGGAGGGGAGGAGAAGAGATGTGTACTCAAACCTCCGGGAGCCTGATAATGGCGGCTCGGCTGTGGTCGAGTGTGAGTATTGCATCCTTTTCAATTCGCAGAGCATCGTAAGGCAAGAGATCAAAGCCGGCGATGCGGGTGGGTTCCAAAGCGATGATGAAGGTTGCCTGGATTTCGGCGGGGCCGGTGATGTGTTCGACTTCGGCGGTGAAGCGTCCCTGGCGGGTCATGATGTTGAGGTCGAGGACGCGGGTTGTGAGCGGTGTGCCGGTTACCGGCGTGTCGCCTTCGAAGGCCAGGCTTTCCCCCGGGAACAGGGTATAGCGCCGGTCGGGGAGGTCAAGTCGCAGTCGGCCTTCGAGGACGGTCAGGTGCCGGTCGATGCCGTCGAAGCGCGAGAACGGCCCGGCTTCAGTGACCTCGGCCATGCTGATGCGCCACAGGAAATCGTCCATGCCGGCATCGATGGGGAAGACGGCGATTTCACGCGTGACGCCGCCGCCGTTTTTCCAAGGGACGGCGATGTGTTCCGCGGAGGGCAGGTGGGTGATCACAGGATGATTGCTCACTTAAGACTGGGCAGGTCGAGGCCCTTTTCGCGGGCGCATTGAATCGCGATGTCATAGCCGGCGTCGGCGTGGCGCATGACGCCGGTCGCCGGGTCGTTCCACAGGACGCGGCCGATGCGCTTGGCGGCGTCATCGCTGCCGTCGCAAACGATGACCATGCCCGAATGCTGCGAATAGCCCATGCCGACACCGCCGCCGTGGTGGAGACTGACCCAGGTGGCACCCGAGGCGGTGTTCAGCAGGGCATTGAGCAAGGGCCAGTCGGATACGGCATCCGATCCGTCGCGCATGCTTTCCGTTTCGCGATTGGGCGAGGCGACCGATCCGGAATCGAGGTGGTCGCGGCCGATGACGACCGGCGCTTTCAGTTCGCCCGAACGGACCATTTCGTTGAAGGCGAGGCCCAATCGGTGGCGATCGCCCAGCCCGACCCAGCAGATGCGCGCCGGCAGGCCCTGGAACTTGATGCGTTCGCGCGCCATGTCGAGCCAGTTGTGCAGGTGTTTGTTGTCGGGCAACAGTTCCTTGACCTTGGCGTCGGTCTTGTAGATGTCCTCCGGATCGCCCGACAGGGCCACCCAGCGGAACGGACCGATGCCGCGGCAGAACAGCGGGCGGATATAGGCGGGGACAAAGCCGGGGAAATCGAAGGCGTTTTTCACGCCTTCGTCCAAGGCGACCTGGCGGATATTGTTGCCGTAGTCGACCGTCGGCACGCCGGCCTTTTGGAAGTCGAGCATGGCGCGGACGTGCTGCGCCATCGACGCCTTGGCGGCCTTGGCGACGCTTTGCGGATCGCGCTCACGCATATCCATCCAGTACTCGACCGTCCAGCCCGAGGGCAGGTAGCCATTGATGGGATCGTGCGCCGAGGTCTGGTCGGTCAGCAGGTCTGGGCGCACGCCGCGCCGGAAAAGTTCCGGCAGAACGTCGGCGGCATTGCCGAGCAGGCCGACCGAGATCGGTTTGGTGGCGCTCTTGATCATGGCCAGGGCTTCGTCGATGTCCTTCGCCTGATAATCGAGATAGCCGGTGCGCAATCGCATTTCGATGCGCGACGCCTGGCATTCGATGGCCAGGCACGAAGCGCCGGCCATGACGGCAGCCAAGGGTTGGGCGCCGCCCATGCCGCCGAGGCCGGCGGTCAGCAGCCACTTACCCGTCAGGTCGCCGTTATGGTGCTGGCGGCCCATCTCAACGAAGGTTTCATAGGTGCCCTGGACGATGCCTTGAGTGCCGATATAGATCCACGAGCCGGCCGTCATCTGGCCGTACATCATCAGGCCCTTGCGATCGAGCTCGTGAAAATGCTCCCAGGTGGCCCAGTGCGGCACCAGGTTGGAATTGGCCAGCAGGACGCGCGGGGCGTTTTCATGCGTCTGGAAAACACCGACGGGCTTGCCCGACTGGATCAGCAGGGTCTGATCGTTTTCGAGGCGTTTGAGCGTTTCGACGATTGTGTCGTAGCTTTCCCAGTCGCGCGCGGCGCGGCCGATGCCGCCATAGACGACGAGCTCTTCCGGGCGCTCGGCGACGTCGGGATGCAGGTTATTCATCAGCATGCGCAAGGGCGCTTCCGTCATCCACGACTTGGCCGACAGGGTGGTGCCGGTGGCGGGTGTGATGACGCGGGAATTATCAAGCCGAGACGTGTTAGGGCTGGTCATTGGTCAACTCCGGGGAGGACGAGATTGGCGGCGCGGATGACGGCCTGGCTGCGGACGAGGTCGATGGCCTTTTGCATGTCGGGATGGAAGTGGCGGTCGTGGTCGAGGGCTGGCACCGAAGCGCGAGTGAGGGCGCGGACGCGTTCCAAAGCTGCCGATGAGGTCAGGGGGGCGTGGAAGTCGCAGCCTTGGGCGGCGGCCAGAAGTTCGATGCCGATGACGGCGAAGGCATTTTCCGCCATTTCCATCAGGCGGCGGGCGCCGTGGGCGGCCATCGAGACGTGGTCTTCCTGGTTGGCCGAGGTCGGGATCGAGTCGACGCTGGCCGGATAGGCGCGTTGCTTGTTTTCCGACACCAGGGCGGCGGCGGTGACCTGCGGGATCATGAAGCCGGAATTGAGCCCGGGCTGCGGCGTCAGGAAAGCGGGTAAGCCTGAAAGCGCCGGATCGACCAGCATGGCGATGCGGCGTTCGGCGATCGAGCCTATTTCGCAGATGGCGAGCGCGATCATATCGGCGGCGAAGGCCACCGGCTCGGCGTGGAAATTGCCGCCGGACAGGGCCTCATCCGGATCGGTGAAGATGAGCGGGTTGTCCGAAACACCATTGGCTTCGGTTTCTAAGGTCGTTGCCGCCTGGCGCAGGATGTCGAGAGCGGCACCCATGACCTGCGGCTGGCAGCGCAGGCAGTAGGGGTCCTGGACTCTTTCGTCGCCCTTGAGATGCGAGGCGCGGATGGCGGAATGGTCCATTAGTTCGCGTAAGGTCCGGGCGGTGTCGATCTGGCCCTTGTGGCGGCGCAGTGCGTGGATGCGCGGATCGAAGGGGGCGTCGGAACCCTTGGCCGCCTCGGTCGACAGGGCGCCGGTGACGAGGGCGGTTTGCAAAAGCGCCTCGGCCTCGAACAGGCCGGCCAGGGCATTTGCAGTCGAGAACTGCGTGCCATTCAGCAGCGCCAGGCCCTCTTTCGGGCCCGGCGTCAGGGGCGACAGGCCGGCGGCTTTCAGGGCGTCCATGGCGGGCAGGCGGTTGCCCGCGACATCGATTTCACCGACGCCCAGCATGCTGGCGGCCATGTGCGACAGGGGCGCGAGATCGCCGGAGGCGCCGACCGAACCCTGGCACGGAATGACCGGCATCAGGTCGTGGTCGAGCAGGGCCTGCATTAATTGCAGGGTCTCGACCTTGATACCCGAGGCGCCCTGGGCCAGCGACACCAGTTTGAGCGCCAGCATCAAACGCACGATGGGTTTCGGTGACGGCGCGCCGACGCCGGCGGCGTGGCTGAGGATGATGTTGCGTTGAAGCGTTGCCAGGTCTTCGTCGTGGATACGCGTCGAAGCCAGTTTGCCGAAGCCGGTATTGATGCCGTAGACGGGCTCGCCCTTCGCCAGGATACGGCCGACGGCTGCGGCACTTTCAGAAACGGCGGGCATGCAGGCGGGATCGAGCGTAACGCCGGCGCCGCGATAGATGGCGCGCCAGTCTTTAAGCGGCACCGCGCCGGGGGTCAGGATCAGTTTATCGGGCATGGTGAGGTCCATTCAAGCGCATTCCAAAAAGTGTGAAGCGGTTTTTGGATAAAATGCGTGCAAGAAAATCAAGCGCATTCCAAAAAGTGTGAAGCGGTTTTTGGATAAAATGCGCGCAAGCAAAAATTTGAGAGGGGCGGTCGGTCATCGAACGACCGCCCCTCGAAAAACGCGGGCGTGCAGCGGGTTGAAGCCGATGCGATAGACGAGCTGTTCGGGCGTCTCGGCGTCCCAGATGGCGAGGTCACAGGCCTTGCCGGGTGACAATGTACCAATGTCGTCGCGACCGAGCGCAAGGGCGGCATTGCGTGTCACGCCCAGCCAGCATTCTTCGACGGTCATGCGGAAAAGGGTGGCGGCCATGTTCATCGTCAGTAGCAGCGAGGTCAGCGGCGACGTGCCTGGATTGTTGTCGGTGGCGAGCGCCATGGGGACGCCGGCCATGCGTAGGGCCACAATCGGCGGCAGCTTGGTTTCACGCATGAAGTAGAAGGCGCCGGGGAGCAGCGTGGCTACGGTTCCGGCTGCTTTCATGGCCGCAATGCCGGCCTCATCGAGGTGCTCGAGATGATCGGCCGACAGGGCGCCGAAACGTGCCGCCAGCGCTGCGCCGTGCTGGTTGGACAGTTGCTCTGCGTGCAGCTTGACGGCCAGGCCGTGGGCCTTGGCGGCCTCAAAAACGCGCTGGGTCTGTGCCGGTGAAAAGCCGATGCCTTCGCAGAAGACGTCGACCGCCGAGGCCAGCTTCTCTGCGGCTACCGCCGGGATCATGCGGCCACAGACCTCGTCGATATAGTCGTCGCCGCGCCGAGCAAATTCGGGCGGCACGGCGTGGGCGCCGAGGAAGGTCGTGATGACGCGCACAGGGCGATGCTGTTCCAGAACCTTGGCGGCGCGCAGCATTTTCAGTTCGTCTTTGAGCGTCAGGCCGTAGCCGGACTTGATTTCGACCGTGCCGACGCCTTCGGCCAGCAGGGCGTCGAGCCTTGGCAGGGCTTGGGCGATCAACTCAGCCTCCGACGCCGCGCGCGTGGCCTTCATGGTCGAGACGATGCCGCCGCCAGACCGGGCGATGTCTTCGTAAGAGGCGCCTTCGAGGCGCAGTCTGAATTCGTGGGCGCGGTCACCGGCGTGGATCAGGTGGGTGTGCGGATCGATCAGGGCCGGGGTGATCAGGCGGTCAAGGCAGTCGTGAACGATGGGGGCGTTAAACGAGGCGTCGTCCGGACCGGCATAGACGATGCGGCCGTCGCGGGCGGCGACCATGCCGTCAACGACCTGCAGCCCATCGATCATGGGCAGCAGGCGGGCACTCCTCCAGAGGACGTCGCAGTCCATCCTAACACCTTTTGAATGGCGAGCATTTTATGTATATACATAAGTGATAATGTATAGACATATGCCTTGGCAAGAGGCAAAATCAACAGCGAACACTTGCGTGGAATCGACGTGACAACTCTGTGGTTTGACAAGGCACTGCTGCCGACGGGCTGGGCGCGATCGGTGCGCGTAACGATCGACAGCGGTCGAATCCACACTGTTGAGCCCGATGCGCCTGCGGTCGCCGGCGACGAACGCCACGCTATCGCGATCCCGGGGCTCGGCAATCTGCACAGTCACGCTTTTCAGCGGGCAATGGCTGGCCTGACCGAACGGCGCGGGGCAACGGCCGACAGCTTCTGGAGCTGGCGCAAACTGATGTACCTCTTTACAGCGCAAATGACGCCCGATGACCTCGAAGCGATCGCGGCCCTGGCCTATATGGAGATGCTGGAAGCCGGGTTTACGCGTGTCGGCGAGTTTCACTATCTGCACCACGACATTGACGGCAGCGCTTACGGCAACTGCGCCGAAATGGCCGGGCGCATATGCCGTGCGGCGGCGGAGACTGGCATAGGCATGACACTGTTGCCGGTCTTCTACGCCCATTCGGGGTTCGGCGGTGCGGTGCCAAACGGTGGGCAGGTGCGCTTTATCAATGATGTCGACGGTTTTGCCCGCCTGCTCGACAGCGCCCGCACGCACGTGGCGCTGCTGCCTGATGGGCGCCTGGGTCTCGCGCCGCACAGCCTGCGCGCGGTGATGCCGGAAGAGCTGAACGTCATCGTGCCGCTGACCGAAGGGCCGGTCCATATCCATATCGCCGAGCAGGTGAAGGAGGTCGAGGACTGCCTTGCCCACACCGGCCAGCGCCCGGTCGAGTGGCTGCTTGAGCATGCGCCCGTCGGGTCGAACTGGTGCCTGGTCCATGCCACGCACATGACTGAAACGGAGACGGTCCGGCTGGCGAAGTCGGGCGCTGTGGCAGGCCTTTGTCCCATTACCGAGGCCAATCTCGGCGATGGCGTCTTTCCAGCGGATGCGTTCCTGAAGGCCGGGGGCCGGTTTGGTGTCGGCTCGGACTCCAATGTGCTGATCAGCGTACCGGAAGAGCTGCGCCTGCTCGAATATTCGCAGCGGCTGACGCTGAGGTCGCGCAATGTCATTGCCGATGCGGGGCAATCGACCGGTGCGCGTTTGTTTAGCAAGGCCTTGCAAGGCGGCGCTCAGGCGCTTGACACCCAGGCAGGTATCGCCACGGGCAATGCCGCCGATCTTGTCTCGCTCGATGCCACGCATGCTGCCCTGGCCGGCAAGGACGGCGATGACATTCTCGATTCGCTGATCTTCGCCAGTGCCCGCGCCCCCGTCGATTGTGTGTGGCGTTATGGCCGCAAGTGGGTTGAAGACGGCCGGCACAAGGCGCGCGATGCGATTGCCGCTGCTTACGGCCGTGCCCTGCAGAGACTGCTGGCATGACGACCCTGCACCAGAAAATCCGCGCCGATGTTGAGCGCCGTATTCGTTCCGGCGCCCTGAAACCGGGCGAAAAGATCCCGTTCGAGCACGAGCTGATGGCGCAATACAGCTGCTCACGCATGACGGTGAGCAAGGCGTTGAGCGCGTTGACGCAGGACGGGTTGATCGAGCGGCGGCGCAAGGCCGGGTCCTTTGTCCGTCTGCCGCGCCTGGATGCGCCGGTGCTCGATATTCCCGACATCGAGTTTGAGATCACCTCACGGGGCGACGCCTATCGCTTCGAGGTTATGTCGCGCTCGGCCTATACCGCTTTCCGCCCGGACGAGATTACGCTGGCGGGCGAGGGCGGGCGCGTTCTCTATATCTGTGGTGTCCATTTTGCCGCGGACAAGCCCCTGGCGGTCGAGCATCGCCTGATCAATCTGGCGGCGGTGCCGCAAGCCGAGACGGCGGATTTTTCGCACACCTCGCCGGGCCACTGGCTGCTGCACGCCGTTCCATGGACGCACGCCGAAAACCAGATCAGCGCCGTCAACGCCCTCCCGGACGCAACGGCCCTGCTCAAGGCGCCCAAGGGCATCGCCTGCCTGGTGGTCGAGCGCAAGACCTGGCGGGAATCGGATCGCATTACCAGCGTCCGGCAGATATTCAACGGCGACTCGTACCGGTTGGTAGCCAAATTCGATCATTCATGAGATTTGCCTCCCTGCACCCTTAGCGTGCCGGCCGTGACGGCGGCCAAATACCATGGGTTGAAAAGACCTTCGTGGGTTGAGTCGGCTGTTCGTTGTTCCATAATTTTGATACAAATCTAAGGGTAGAGCCGCGGCTTCGGGAGCCGCGCTGCGAAACCGAAGGACTGCATAGTGGCAAAGGGCCATCTTGACGACTTGCTGCCGCCTTTGACGGCGGACGATATCGCGCTGATGGATGACGACCTTGCGCGTCTTACGGAGTTGACCGGCCGAAGCGAGGTTCTGGCGATTTCCGGTGGACCCATCATGGCGCTGTGGGGGGTGGTAATGCCGCTGACTTCGCTGGCGTTTATCCTGCGATATATCGATATCCTGCCGCCGTGGCTACCGGTGACGCCGCTTCAAGGGCTCTTCGGCTACGGAGGCACCGTCATCATCCTTGCTTTGCGTGCCAGGAATTTAAAGGTCAATGCCTGGCAATCCCATGCGATGTTCACGATCTGGGCATTCGGTGGCGGAGGTTTGTTCGTATACAACCTCGGGACGATAATTACGCGTCAAGTCAACATGATGTTGAATACCGCGGTCCAATGTATCATATTCAGCGTTACAATCGCAGTCATGGGAGCTGCCGGACGTCGCCGGTGGCTGCTGATGGCTGCGATCGGGTGGATGGCAACGGCGTTCGCGATGTTTTTTCTCAGCGACGTGGTTGCGCGGCAGAGCGCACTGGCGGTGGCGTCCGTCCTGTTTATGCTGGTGCCAGGTATCATCTTGTCGTTTAACAGGAAAAGTTTGTGAGCAAACCTTTCGACACCGAAGAGCTGGAGGATGTGGTCCACGCGCGTGGCCGTCTGAATATCCTTGCCTATTTGGCGACGGTGGAATTTGCCGATTTCATGACGCTCGTCGATGAGGTCAACCTGGCCAAGGGCAGCGTCGGGCAGCATTTGAAAAAGCTGGAAGAGGCCGGTTACATCAATACCAACCGCCAGCTTCTCTCCAATCGCACGCGCACGATCGTCACCTTGACGCACTCGGGCCGCGAAGCGCTCGATCAATATCTTGAAAAGCTCCATACCCTTCTGGGCGTCGTCAAGGCGGCCAATCCGGCCAAGCTGGCGGGCTGATCGAAAATAAATTCCGGTGCGCGTCTGGCCGCCGAGAAGACCCAATCCATTGAAAATGTTTAGATATTTGTTTGGTGTTTTGCCGGCATTAAGTCAAATTACATAACCGGTCAAAATATTTGACCGGTCGTACTTGATAACCATGAGGCGGGCGGATATAGTTAACGGGCTGGCCATTACCTGCCGGCTTGAATTGGGGACTGTCATGCTTATTGAAATTATTGATGAATTTGACGACACCGTGCGCCTGGGTCCGCCTGACGATCCCGGCTTGTGTTTCTGCGCTTGCTGGTAACGGCACCCACGCCTGCCCTTAAGGCGTGAGGGCAGGCAAATCCGGCGGAGAGTGTGATGCGGGGCGAAGTCTATCATATCGATCAGGCGGTCGACATTGTCCAAGGCGGGCCCGGAACATTGCGCTTCCTGCTGCCGGGCGGCGAGTTCACACTTCGCGATCCCGCCGGAATTGCCAGAAAAGTCTCGTCGCGATTTCAATCCGGCGCGAAAATCGACGACGTCCTGGCCGGTTTCGACGGTGACGACGCGCGGCGGGCGGCCGCTCAGGTGATTGATGTGTTCAAGTCACGTCGCGTCCTGAAATCCGCTCCGAAATCCAAGGCGGTTGCTTATGATGCGCTGCGCAACTGGATATGTCACTACGCGGCCGTGCCAGAGCAGAAGGCTCGCACCGTAAGGCTTGTCGGGCATGGCGTCCTGGCCGGTATATTGCGTCCTCGGCTGGCGGCGTCCGGAATAGACTGCGATGGCAGCCTGACGAAGGGCGCATGCCTGATTGCCGTCTCGGATACCCCCAACCTGCCGCTGCTTCGACAGCAAAATGCCGACGCCTGTGAACGGGGACATGCCTTTTTGCCGGCCTGGCTGGAGCGTTCGGTGGTGCACTGGGGGCCGGCTTTGATGCCGGGTGCGACGGGCTGCCTGGAATGTTTGCTGCATCGCCGTCAGGCGGCGCGCGCCCGCGCCGAGCCTATCCTCGACGCCGCCTGCGACGGCCTTGGCGTAAGCGCCACCCTGGCGGCCATCGGCGGCGGATTCGTTATGGCGGAAGTCCTGCGCTGGGCCTTCGACGCCCACGTCGACACCGATCTGGGCATGGCGTGGAGTTTCGATCTCCTGACCATGAACCTCAGCGGCTCAAAGGTTCTTAGGCTGCCAAGGTGTCCGGCCTGCGGCCGCGCGCAAGGTGACGTGTCGTGATCGCGGCGTGTCGCGTCCCTTTCTCCCCGCAGTTGTCGCGGGTCATCGGACTGGCAACCCATCTGCGGCAGGGGCTCATTACCGATCTTTACGAAGAAGAGCTGCCGGGCGACATCGCCGGGATGTCGCTGGTCCACGCCCGTCTGGCCAGCCCGGCCTATTTCCGCGGCAATCTTCCCACCTTGGCGCGCAGCCCGCAAAGCGGTATCGGCGCCAGTTTCGAGCGCGAAAGCGCCTACTGGGCGGCGATCGGAGAAGTTTTTGAGCGCTATTCGGCGTGCCTGTACTGGCGGGGAGACCTGCGAAAGGCGACGGCACTGGACCTTGGCGACAGCGCCATCGACCTGAGCCGTCTGATCCGCTCCGGCCGTCCCGAGGTTTGCGCGTTCGACCCCGGGCACCCGCGCTACTGGGTGGCAGGCGTCGATCTGGCAACGAAGGCGCCGCGATTTGTGCCGGCGGCGCTGACCTATCTTGGCTATGAGACGGAGACGGCGGAGGAAAATATCGCTCAGAGCGATTCGACGGGATTGGCCTGCGGGACGACGTTCGACGACGCGTGCCAGCGTGCGTTGTGCGAAGTCATCGAGCGTGATGCCTTCGCCTCGACCTGGATCCTGAGCCGCCCGGCGCCGGCGATCCGGTTGACCGCGAAGGATATGGCCGGGCTTCCGGCCAAGGTCCGCAGAGCTTTTTCAAGCCGGCTGTTTCAGATGTCGGCCTACTATCTTGGCCAGTCGTTCGGCGTTCATGTCGTCGTCACGGTGACGCGCTCGTCCGGCGTCGGCGCCGTCGCGGCGTCCGCTTCTCCGTCGATTGCCCGTGCCCTTGAAAAGGCCGCCGCGGAAGGGTTGCACGCCTGGACGGGCGCTCGCAAAATGATGGATCGCCCAGCCATAGAAGACGTTCAAGGCATCAAATCGGCATCCGATCACGCGCACTTTTATCTGAAGCCTGAGCGCTTTGACATCGTCGATACTGTTTTCAGCGGCGAGACATCGATCGGTTTGCAGGATATCGCCGCCAAAAACCGGCCGCATCCCGACGTCCGGGAAATCGCCGGCGAGCTGTTACTGGACGGTCTGGCTGCCACGGCCGTCGACGTCACCAGTCCTGACGTGGCGGACCTGGGGTTCCGGGTTGCCCGCGTGGTCGTGCCCGGACTGCAGCCGCTCATTTTCGGGGCGTCGTGCGCGGCCGTACCGGATACGCGTCGCATCGACACCTGGCGAGCGAAGTGGCGCATGGCGGCCGGACGCCTGAATCCCCACCCCCATCCCTTTCCATAGGCGGGGTCATGTCCATTTCGCTCAGCATCGAACCCGCCAGGTTCAACCTCCCCGCATTCGATCTCGATCATGATGAGCGCGAGGCCATGGAGACCTGGCACGACCAGACGCGTGTAAGCCGGGATGCGCATGGCCGCCGGTCGAGAATTGTCGGGCGCTTCCTCAACGATCCGGCAACCGTCAAGGCATCGGCGACGCTGACTCCGCCGACCCTGGGGGAGGCGGTTATCGCTCTTGCACGCCATATCCCGGCGATGCCGCAGCTGACGGAGATTTTGACGTCGCGGCGCTCGACGCGGCGGGAGCAGATCGCCGGTGCAATAGACCCCGATCAAATCGGAGCCCTGCTGGCCCTGGCGGCGTCCACCACCCGCGTTGCGAAACACAATACAATCGAATGCACTTTCGAACGGAGATCCTATCCCAGTGCCGGAGGTCTCTTGCCGTGCGAGATATATGTCTGCCCTGCGACTGCCGGATTCGAGCCTCGCCCCTATCGTTATGATGCGCGCCTTCATGCCCTGGTCGACTACGGCCGGCCAGCCGGAGATTTTCGCAGCGTTGAATTGAGTGGGACCTGTGAGGCGCCGCCTTGCGCCATCGTCATTACAGCGGTCCTTGATCGGGTCACACGCAAATACGGCCCGCGCGGCTACCGTTTTGCCGTCCTGGAAGCCGGGCATCTCGGGCAAAATATCGTCCTGGCCGCGACGGCGCTTGGCCTGCCGTCGTTGGTCTACGGCTCCTATTACGACCGCGAGCTGGAGCAGTGGCTTGGCCTGGATGGCTTGAACCAGGTCGTTCTATCGGTGGTGCTGGTCGGTCAGGGGGCCGGTGCAGCGGCCTCAAGTGATGTAAATTTTGGAGGGAGACAGTCATGAAATCAGAATCGCACAAGATAGGTGCCGGCATGGACGGTGCCGGCCAGGTCGTCGAGGAGCCCGCGCGAGGCGCGTCGGCCATACTGGAGCTGCTGCAGCACGTCCGTGTTCTTGCCGAGGCGGAGGGCGAAGACGAGATGGCAAATCACATCAATGCCGCATTCAACAGCTGCCTCATGCACTATATTTCCGAAAATGAAATGCGGCTTGCGGCCAGACTCAGACAGGCCAACTGATTTTCTCGGCATCGTTTGATCTCCGTCCTGTCATTCGCTGCGATGGCAGGATGCCCATGGTCTCGGGGTTGGCGTTTGCATAAAACATAGTCACGGCATGATTTTCGGAATGCCGTTGGCTTTGCGTTCTGATAGACACCTCCTGGCGCCCGATGCGGCGCGTCCTGCCATACCCTGCCGGACGCGCCGCGCGCCGCCAAGATGTGACTTCAGAAAGGACCTGCCATGGCCATCGAACACGTGCCGAACCCTTCCCCGCTGAGCGCTGAGGCGCGCGCCGCTGTCATGGAAAATCCGGGGTTCGGACGCGTATTCAGCGACAACATGGTGACGATCCGCTGGCATGAGAGCAAGGGCTGGCACAGCGCCAGGGTCGAGGCGCGGGCGCCTTTCCAGATCGATCCTGCCTGTTCCGTCTTGCACTACGCCCAGGAAATCTTCGAGGGCATGAAGGCTTATCGCAACGCCGCCGGCGAGATCAGCCTGTTTCGCCCCGAACAGAATGCGCGCCGCTTTGCGCAGTCGGCCGAGCGCCTGGCCATGCCGGTCATGCCGGAAGAGATGTTCCTCGAAGGCATCGAAGCCTTGGTGCGTATCGACAAGGATTGGATTCCGGACGGCGAGGGCAGCCTTTACCTGCGTCCGTTCATGTTCGCCAGCGAGCCATTCTTAGGCGTGCGGCCGTCGACCGAATATATCTTCTGCGTCATCGCTTCGCCGGTTGGTGCCTATTTCAAGGGCGGGCGCAAGCCGGTGAAGATCTGGGTGTCGGATCACTATACCCGCGCGGCGCTGGGGGGCACGGGGGCGGCCAAGTGCGGCGGCAACTATGCGGCCAGCCTTCTGGCCCAGGCCGAGGCCGTCAAGCACGGCTGCGATCAGGTTGTGTTTTTGGACGCCAAGGAAGGCCGCTGGGTCGAAGAGCTGGGCGGCATGAACGTGTTCTTCGTTTTCAACGACGGTTCGATCGTCACGCCGCAACTGACCGGCACTATCCTGCCCGGCATTACGCGCGCCTCGGTTATCGAGCTGGCGCGGGGCGCCGGCCATGTGGTCGAAGAAACGGCCTATTCGATCGAGCAGTGGCGGGCCGATGCCGCTTCCGGCCGTCTGCGCGAAGTCTTTGCCTGTGGCACTGCCGCGGTCATCGCCAGCATCGGTGAAGTGCGCAGCGATGAGGGCAACTTTGCCACCAGCCCGGAATCGACGGTGACGGATAAGCTTTATGCCCAACTGTCGGGCATTCAGCGCCTGACGGTCGCCGGCCCAGCCGGCTGGGTGCGCAAGGTCAGCACATAGATTCTGCGACGAGGTCCGCGTCGGCCTCATCATTCCACAGATGGAAGGACAGCCGCAGTGTATTGCCGCGGCGGTCGAACTTCGCGTTGCGGGCGGAGAAGCTTGCGGCGATGCGGTCGATATCGTCGCCGGGCTGGAGGCAGATCGTGCCGCCGCGCGTAGTGCGGTCGAATTGCGGACGCAAATGGTCCGGGGCTTGTTCGGCGACGCGCGCGATAAGCGATCGGTTGTGGGCGAGTATCGCGGGCACGCCGATTTCGTTGATCAGCGTGATACCAGAGGCCGCCAGGATGTAGGGCGCGACAGAAGGCGTTCCGCCCCAGAAGCGGCGAGCATCGGGCGCATAGCGGAAGTCGCGGATATCGAATTCGAACGGGTTTTCGTGCGAGAACCAGCCGACATTGCGCGGTGTGAATTCGGTGACGCGTACTGGATCGATCCACAGAAAGCCGGCGCCGGGACCGCCGCACAGCCATTTGACGCAGGAGCCGATAAGGGCCGTGGCGCCTAAGGTTGCAACATCGATCGGCAGGATGCCGGCGGATTGCGCCACGTCGATGATCGAGACAATACCGCGGTCGCGCGCCATAGCGGCGATATCTTCGATAGGCGAGACGACGCCGGTATTGGAATGGACGTGCATGACCAAGACTGCCGCCACATCGCTGCGCAGGGCCTGATCCCAGATGGTCGGATCGCCGGGATCACGATCTTCGGGGAGTAACTCCAGCCGCAGGCCCAGGCTTTCCGCCTGTTGAATGACAAAGCCGAGCGAGGGAAAGCTGTGTGCCGAGGCGACGATGACGTTACGGTCTTTGCGGTGGGGCAGGGCCGACAGCAGCGCGTACAACGCCGCCGACAGATTGGGCTGCGGGCAATAGTCGTCCAGCCGCCCACCCAGCAATTGCGCCAGGGACCCGCGGAAATTGTCGATCGCCGTCAGCCAGTCGGGCCAGGCGTCGCCGCCTTTTTGTGCCCACGGGGTCAGATAGGCGTCTTCAAACGCTGCGCGCGTTCGCGCCGGCAGGCAACCGACGGAATGGGCCAGCAGATAGGGACCGCTGTTTGGGACCTCGAAGAGCGCCTTGTAACTCATCCAGCGGTCGTTTCTGCCGACAGGCTGCCGCGGACCTTGCCGTATTCGCCGCCCCAGGCATCGGTCATTTCAGAGCGCACGGCCCACAACTGCGGGAAGAAGCGATGACGCGAACCGCTTTCGAGCAGGTCGACCGAACGGCCTTTCAGCGACGCGGCGCCCATGCCGATCGAACGGTGGATCAGGAAGATATGGTTGGCGCGGAACTTTCCCATGCGTTCGTCGAATTCCATCATGGCTTCGGCGATGACATAGGCGTCGTCGTGGCGATAGCCGGTGTCGTAGATATCGCGGATCGTGCGGCCATTCAAATAGCGCGCCTCAAAGGTGTCCCAGATTTCCGGCGGCATACGCATCAGGGTGCGGAAACCCGGCGATTCCTGGCCTGAGCCATTGCCGAGTTGCAGGCGGATGGCCTGATAGTCGTGCGGCGACATGGTCTCGAGCAGGTCGAGCTGTTCGCTCATCATCTTCAGGATCAGGGTGCAGCGGCCGAACAGGCTGACGACCTTGTGGACGTGACCGGCCTGCAGGTGGTCGTCGATGTCGAGCAGGGTCGAGACCATCAGCTTCATCCACAGTTCCTCGACCTGGTGGACGATCTGGAACTGCAGCTCGTCGGCATTGACCAGGGCGTCGAAGGGCTTCTGGCAGCTCAGCAGCTTGCCGGTCGACAGGTAGATCTCGTAGTCGAGGCGTTCCGGGGCGGTGATGAGGTCGTAATAGTGCTGGCGGTCCATGTCGCGCTCCCTTTGGTTTGGGAGAGATTAGCGCAAGGCGCCGCAAACATTGTTCCAATTGTCCTCATGTTACGCTATAAATGGGAAACGATTGATCAGTTTTAGTATAATTTGAGAAACGAATGTTTGACCGTCTCGATCTCGCCGTCCTCAGCCATCTCGAAGCCGATGGCCGCCTGTCCTATGCCGAGCTGGGTGAGCGCGTCGGCCTGTCGAAGTCACCGTGCTGGAAACGCGTGCAGGCATTGGAAGCGCAGGGTGTCATCCAGGGCTATGGCGCGCGGATCGATCCGCAGGCGTTAGGCTTGGGCACGCAGGCTTTCGTGCAGGTGACGGTGCGGTTCGATCAACACCAGGCGTTTGAGGCAGCGGTAACAGCCAATCCCGCGGTGATTGGCTGTTACGCGACGGTCGGAACGACGGACTATCTGCTGCATGTCGTCATGGCATCGATGAGCGCGTTGGATGATTTTCTGAGGCAGACATTGTGGACGCTGCCGGGTGTCGAACGGTTTACGACGACGATCGCCATGCGCAGTATCAAGGAACGTGGGGCTTTGATGCCGAATATTACGGACGCTGATCGACGGGCTTGTGATTGATGCGCCGGGACTATAAGACGAATTTGGTTGCATTAGTAACGGTGTGCGCGGCGTTATCGGCGCTGCAGGCGTCTGTGGCTACCAACCCCTCACCCTAACCCTCTCCCCTTAAAAGGGGCGAGGGACAATAGGGCAGTTGGTATAAGAGGCAGTCATATTTCGCCGCTGTTGCAGCCCAAACAGAAAGAAGAAACAGATGAACAGCGACTCCATTGTCATTACCGGTGCGGCGCGCACGCCGATGGGCGGCTTTCAGGGTGAGCTGGCGGGACTGACGTCACCGCAACTCGGCGCCGCGGCGATCAAGGCGGCGTTGGGCGGACTGTCCGGAGATGCGGTCGATGAGGTCGTTATGGGCTGCGTTCTGCCGGCCGGATTGGGTCAGGCCCCGGCGCGCCAGGCCTCGATTGGCGCGGGACTGCCGGTGTCGGTGCCGGCAACGACAATCAATAAGATGTGCGGATCGGGTATGAAGGCGGCCATGCTGGGTTTCGATGCCATTGCTTCGGGCTCGGCGAACATTGTCATTGCCGGCGGGATGGAAAGCATGAGCAACGCGCCCTACCTGTTGCCGAAGGCGCGCGCGGGCCTGCGCATGGGCCATGGTGAGGTCAAGGACCACATGTTCCTCGACGGCCTCGAAGACGCCTATCAGCCCGGCCGTCTGATGGGCAGCTTTGCCGAGGAGTCGGCGACGCACTATCAACTGACGCGCCAAATGCAGGATGACTATGCGCTCGCCTCTTTGAGCCGCGCTTTGAAGGCCGAGGCCGAAGGCTGGTTCCGGGGTGAAATTACAGCCGTCGATGCCGGCAAGGCCGGGACGATCGTGCGCGATGAACAGCCGCAAAAGGCGCGGCCGGAAAAGATCCCGACGCTGAAGCCGGCCTTCGCGAAAGACGGCACGGTAACGGCCGCCAATGCCAGCTCGATTTCGGACGGCGCGGCGGCGCTACTGATGACGCGGATGGCGACGGCGCAGAGCAAGGGCCTGAGGCCGCTGGCGCACGTTGTCGGCCATGCCAGCCACGCCGAAGAGCCCGCATGGTTCAGCCGTGCCCCGGTCGGTGCGATCAACACACTTCTGGCCAAGGTCGGCTGGACGGCGGATCAGGTCGATCTGTTCGAGGTCAACGAAGCCTTTGCCGTCGTGGCGCTGATCGCCATGCGCGACCTTGGTATCCCGCACGACAAGATGAACATCCACGGCGGGGCCTGCGCCTTGGGCCATCCGATCGGCGCTTCGGGTGCGCGGATCATCGTGACTTTGGTCAATGCCCTGAAGACGCACGGGCTGAAGCGCGGTGTCGCCGGTGTCTGTATCGGCGGCGGTGAGGCAACGGCTGTGGCGGTCGAGCTGGCATAGGGTGTCGCGGATAAGTCGCGAATTGGGGTGCGTTGCGGCCGCAAATTTTTTGCACTTGCGTAATTACCGCTTTGGGTGTCCATAATAGCGGTCCGTGGCCTTGTTTTATAGGCTGCACGGAGGACAAGGGCCATGGCTTCGCAACCAACGGACACGGGTGTTCCGGTCTATGATGACGGCGCTGCACAACGACTGGGTTTCGAGCCGCCCGAGGCCTGCCGTCCTGGCATAGAGGCCAACCTCGCCCTGCTGGACCAGCACGCCCGCCTCCTGCTCGACTATCTCCGCGACGGCGGAAGCGGCGGCTAGATGCGGACAATTGCCGACTATGTCCAGGCCGCGGCGCGAGGTGAAAGCGAGGCGGCCCTGCGCGAGGTGCTGGAGGACATAGGGCGGCGCGACGGGGGCATGGCGTGCTTTACCCGCGTACTCTCCGGAGAAGCGATGGCTCAGGCCTCGGCGCTGGATGCTTGCACCAGGGCCGGCGAGACCTTGGGGCCTCTGGCGGGTGTCCCATTTGCCGTAAAGGATCTGTTCGACGTAGCCGGCTTGACGACGACGGCCGGGGCGAAATCGCGCCTCGATGCTGCCCCGGCGCAAAAAGACGCAACCGCCGTGGCGCGTTTGCGGGCGGCGGGGGCGATCCTGGTCGGCACACTCAATATGGACGAATACGCCTATGGCTTTGCCACGGTGAACGCCCATTTCGGCACCACGCGCAATCCGCACGACCCCGAGCGCCTGGCCGGCGGATCGTCCGGCGGATCGGCGGCGTCGGTGGCGGCGGGCATGGTACCCTTGACCCTGGGCTCGGACACCAATGGTTCGATCCGGGTGCCGGCCTCGCTGTGCGGCGTCTGGGGGATGCGGCCGTCGCGCGACGCAAATGGCAGCGGCATGCCGCTCGACGGTGTCTTTCCCTTTGTCGGCAGTCTCGACACCATCGGACCGTTTACGCGTTCGTGCGGCGATCTTAAGCTGGCCTACGAAATTCTATCCGGCACGTCGGTTGCAGTCGAAGGCGGGCCGGTTCGCGTTGCCCGTCTGGGCGGCTTTTTCGAGCGCGGCGCCAGTGCCGATGCCGTTGCGGCCATCGATGCCGTCATGGCGGCTATGAACAGTGGCCATCGCGTCGATTTGCCTGAGGCCGAGGCCGCGCGTTCGGCCGCTTTTCTGCTCACAGCGAGCCAGGGCGGCATTTTGCATCTTGATAGTTTGCGCGAACGGGCCATGGAATACGATCCAACCGTGCGCGATCGGCTGCTGGCGGGCGCGATGCTGCCCGATACCATCGTCAGCCGGGCGGCAGGGTTTGCTCAAAACTGGAGGCGCCAGGTCATGGCGACGCTTGAAGACTACGATATCCTGCTGGCGCCATCGACGCCGGTGACCGCGCCGCGCATCGACGAGGGTACGATCATGATGGAGGGCAAGGCCGTTTCGGCGCGCGCCAATCTCGGCATCTACGCCCAGGCGATCGGGCTGGCCGGCCCGAATGTTGTCTCGGCGCCGGTGGCGCGTAAAGGTCTGCCGATCGGCGTGCAGTTCATTGCTGCTCCCGGCCGCGAAGCGATGTTGTTCGGCGTTTTGCAACGGCTGGAAGCTCTGGGTATTCTGGGCGTCGCGCCTCTGGCGGAGGCTAAAGGCGCATGATTCATACGCCGCAAGGCTATCGCGGCATGGTGACGTCTCCGCATCATCTGGCGTCGCAAGCCGGTCTTGACATATTGAAAGCCGGAGGCACGGCAGCGGAAGCGGCGGTCGCCGTGGCCGCGACACTGGCCGTTGTCTATCCGCATATGAATTCGATCGGCGGCGATAGTTTCTGGCTGGTTCGTGAACCGGACGGACGCGTGCATTCGGTTCATGGCTGCGGTTCGGCGGCGCAAAAGGCCGATCTGGCGCTTTATGCCGGGCTGGACGCGGTGCCGTGGCGCGGACCTCTGGCTGCCAATACGGTTGCGGGGACTCTTTCCGCCTGGGCGGCCATGTGTGAGGGCGGTGGCCTGTCCCTCGATCAAATCCTCGAAGCCGCTATCCATTACGCCGGTGCGGGCGTGGCGGTGACCAAGGGCGGGGCGGAGATTGCCGCCGCCAAGGACGCCGAACTCAGGGACATCTTTGGTTATGGAGCGGTCTATCGCCCAGGCGGCAGCGTCTTGCGCGAAGGCGACCGCCTGAAGCAGCCGGCACTGGCCGGGACCTTGAAGCGCCTGGTGCGCGATGGACTGCAAAGCTTTTACGACGGCGCCCTGGCGCGCGACATTGCCGGCGATCTCGCCGAGGGTGGATCGCCAGTCTCCGCAGTTGATTTGCAGGCGCACCGCGTTGAGCGGCCGCAGCCGCTTAATGCATCAATATGCGGGGCGCGCCTGTACAACAGTGCCCCCCCAACCCAAGGCTTTGCGTCGCTGCTGATCCTGGCGTTGTTCGATCGGCTTGGCGTCAAGACGATCGATGATTTTGCCCATATCCACGGACTGGTCGAAGCGACCAAGCGCGCCTTTACCTTACGCGACCGCCATATCGGCGATCCGGCCTGGATGGATTTCGACGCGCAAGGGCTGCTGGCGGACGCCGGGGCGCTCGATGCCTTGGCCGGCCAGATCGATCCGGCGATTGCGTTGCCGTGGCCGCACGTGCCGGCCCTCGGGGACACGGTCTGGTTCGGCGTCATCGACGGCGAAGGGCGGGCCGTCAGCGCCATTCAAAGCACCTATTTCGAGTTTGGCTCGGGCCTTGTCCTGCCGCAAACCGGTATCATCTGGCAGAACCGCGGGGCGTCGTTCACCTTGAGCGAGCTGGGGCCTAAGGCATTGAAACCGGGCCGCAAGCCGTTCCATACGCTCAATCCGGCGCTGGCGGTATTCGACGACGGCCGGGTCATGCCTTACGGGACCATGGGTGGGGAGGGCCAACCGCAGACGCAAGGCGCTATCTTCTCGCGCTATGCCTGCGGACTTTCGCTGCAGCAGGCTGTTACCGCCCCGCGCTGGCTGCTAGGCAAGACCTGGGGCGAGAACAGCGTCACCCTGAAGCTCGAAGATCGCTTTGATTCGGCCGTGTTTGACACTTTGCGGGCTGCCGGGCACAATATTGAAATTGTGGCGCCCTTTACGTCGATGATGGGGCACGCCGGCGCGCTTGTTCGCCATCTCGATGGCCGTATCGAAGGCGCGGCCGATCCGCGCTCTGATGGGGGAGTGGCCGCATGGTAGGCTCGGGTAAACGCGCCGTTGAGCGCTGCAATCTGCTGGGCGTGGCGCCGTTCAGCGACAGTCCGGATTTCCTCTATCGTCCCTATCTGGGGCCAGCGCATCTGTCCGCTTTAGACCAGCTTTCGGCCTGGATGCGAGACGCCGGCATGACGACGCGGATCGATCCGGCGGGCAATCTGGTCGGCAGGTTTGGCGATGGACCCAAATCGCTGATCATCGCGTCGCATATCGACAGCGTGCACGACGCCGGACGTTATGACGGGCCGCTTGGGATCATGCTGGGCATCGAATGCATCGAGGCGTTGCGCGGTGAGGCCTTGCCGTTTGCGATCGAGGTCTATGCCTTTGGTGACGAGGAAGGGTCGCGTTTTCCGGCGCCGATGCTGACGTCCCGGGTGGTCTGCGGGCAAATCGATGCCACGGCGTTAGATGTTGCCGACCGGGCGGGCGGCTCGCTGGCTTCGGCCCTGGCATCGGCAGGTCTGAACAAGGACGCGTTTCTAGACGCGCGCCGCGATCCGGCTGAATTTATCGGCTATCTCGAAGCCCATATCGAGCAGGGGCCTGTGCTTGAGGCCGAGGGGCTGGCGCTGGGGGTGGTTACGGCGATTGCTGCGCAGAAGCGTTATGAGGTCCTGGTCGAAGGCGTTGCCGGCCACGCCGGCACCAATTCGATGAGCCTGCGCAAGGACGCCCTGACCGCCGCCGCCGAAATGGTCCTCGCCATCGAAGCCATTGCACGTTCCGGTTCGGGCGATCTGGTCGCCACGGTGGGGCGGATGAGCGTTGCGCCCGGCGCGCCCAATGTCGTGCCCGGCAAGGTCGTCTTTACCATCGACGTGCGGGCCGGCGCTGAAGGCGTTCGCGACCTGGCGGCGGAAGCGATCCTGAATGCTATCGCGGAAATATCCGCCCGGCGGCGTGTCGCGGCGTCGCACAACCTGGTCCACGACCTGCCCGCCAGTCCTTGTGATGCGGCGCTAATGGATCTGTTGTCCGAAGCCGTTGCCGCCACCGGGCAAACACCGCGACGTATCGTTTCGGGCGCCGGCCACGACGCCATGGTCTTTGCCAAGGTTACCTCCGCTGCCATGCTGTTCATTCGTTGCAAAGACGGCGTCAGTCATAACCCTTTGGAAAGCGTCACGACGCAAGATGCCGAACTGGCCCTGGACGCCATGGTGCAGTTTATAAAAAATATCGGGAAACGCGGAAATGTCTGAACTGTTCGGCGAGATCGATCCGCCGCAAAGGCTGTTGATGGGGCCGGGGCCGGTCAATGCCCACCCGCGCGTACTGCGCGCCATGTCGGCCGACATGCTGGGCCAGTTCGATCCGGAAATGACGGCCTACATGACCGAGACCATGGCGCTGTATCGCCAGGTGTTCGAAACGCAGAACCGCTGGACCTTTCTGATCGACGGCACGGCACGCGCCGGTATCGAGGCGGCGCTGGTGTCGCTGATCGAGCCGGGGGCGAAGGTGCTGATCGTGCGGTCGGGACGCTTTGGCCTGCTGCTGACCGAGATTTGCGAACGGCTGAACGCCGAGTTTCAGACCGTCGACGCTGACTGGGGTGAGATCGTTCCGTTCGCGCGCATTGCCGAGGCCGCGCGCGACTATCGCCCGCAGGTCATCGCCTGCATTCATGGCGACACGTCTACGACCATGGCGCAGCCGCTGGATGGGCTGGGCGCGTTATGCCGCGAGCTCGATGCCTATTCCTATGTCGATGCCACGGCGACGCTTGGCGGTATGCGCGTGCCGGTCGATCGGTGGGGCGCCGATGTCGTCACGGGCGGTCTGCAGAAGTGCATGGGCGGGCCGTCGGGTTCGGCGCCGATCACGATTTCCGATCGCGCTGCAGACTTTATCTTCTCGCGACGTCACACGGAAAAAGGCATCCGCAGTGTTGACGCCGTCGACGGCAACCGCGCCCGCATCGGCTCGAACTATTTCGACCTGGCGATGATCATGGACTACTGGTCCGAGAAGCGTCTGAACCACCACACAGAGGCGACGACTATGCTTTACGGCGCGCGCGAATGCGCGCGTTTGGTCCTGCAAGAAGGCCTTGAAGCACGGTTCGATCGCCACGCGCGCGCCGGGCGTGCAGTCGTTGTCGGCGCGCGCGCCATGGGCCTAAGCGTCTTCGGTAGCGATGATCATCGCATGAGCAATGTCACGGCCATCCACATTCCGGACGGTGTCGATGGCGAGCGCGTGCGCGCCTGTATGCGCGACGATTTCGAGATCGAGATCGGTACGGCCTTCGGGCCACTGGCCGGCAAGGTTTGGCGCATCGGCGCCATGGGTTATAATGCCCGCAAGCACAAGGTGCTGATTACGCTGGGCGCGCTCGAGGCCGTGCTGCGCGCCGAAGGCTTTGCCGTGAAGCCCGGTGTGGCGGCGGCTTTGGAGGCGTGGAATGCCGGCTGACTATCCGCGCGATATGGTCGGGTACGGCGCATCACCGCCCGAGGCGCGGTGGCCGGAGGGCGCGCGCGTGGCGGTGCAGTTCGTCGTCAATTACGAAGAGGGCGGGGAAAACAATATCCTGCACGGTGACGCGGGCTCAGAAGCCTTTTTGTCGGAAATGGTCGGCGCACAAAGCCACGTCGGCGTGCGGTCGATGGCGATGGAAAGCCTTTACGAATACGGTTCGCGCGCGGGGTTCTGGCGGTTACATCGTATCTTCACTGAACGTGGCACCCCGGTGGCGGTCTTTGGCGTCGCGACGGCGATGGAACGCAACCTCAAGGCCGTCGAAGCTATGCTCAAGGCTGGGTGGGAAATCGCCACCCACGGCTATAAATGGATAGATTATCAGACTATCCCCGAAGAGACCGAGCGCGAGCACATTGCCCGCGCCGTTGAATTGCATACGCGCTTGACCGGTTCGCGGCCACTCGGCTGGTACCAAGGCCGGACCTCGCCCAATACGGCGCGGCTGGTGGTCGAAGAGGGCGGCTTTATTTATGATGCCGATTCGTACGCCGACGATCTGCCCTATTACGACACGCGGTTTGGCCGCGCTCAGTTGATCGTACCCTATACGCTCGATGCCAACGATATGAAGTTCGTTGCGCTGAACGGCTTCGACGATGGCGAGGCGTTTTTCCGGTATTTGCGCGATACGTTCGATCAGCTGCACCTGGAAGGTGGGCGGATGTTGTCGGTGGGTTTGCACGGCCGCATTGCCGGCAAACCGGCGCGCGCCCTGGCCGTGGCGCGGTTTATCGACCACGTGCAGGCTAGGGGCGGCGCCTGGATCGCACGGCGCATCGATATCGCCGATCACTGGCTGAAGGTTCACCCCTATGCCGCCCCTGTCTCGCCTGAAGGAGGTGCGTCATGACGGATATCCGGGCGATGAGTCGTGACGAGGTGATCAGCCGCTTCCGTTTTCTCTTTGAGCAGCGGCCATGGATCGTTGAGGCGGCGGCCGATCGCTGGCCGTTTGCCGGTACCGACGAATTCTACGGGACCCTGATGTGGGTTGTGCACCATGCTGAGCGGGGCGCGCAGATCGACCTTTTGCGGGCCCACCCGAAACTGGCCGACAAGGCGGCAATCGCGGCCGGTCTGACGCCGGAGTCGGCGTCCGAGCAGGCCTCGGCAGGGCTGGATCAGCTGACGGAAACCGAATTCGCGAAATTTCACACGCTTAATTCCGCTTATTGGGAAATGTTCCGTTTTCCGTTCATCATCGCGGTGCGCTTGGCGGGCGGCAAGGCGGGAATATTGGCGGCGATGGAACGCCGGCTCGGCAATGACCGCGACACCGAGATAGAGGCGGCCCTTGCGGAGGTTGGCAAGATCGTCCGCCTGCGGCTGGACGACGAGATGAACAAGGGCTTGGAACCTTTGAATGCGCAAGTTCGCAGCGACCTCGATACCCTGGCGCTGAGGCACGTTCTCGACAAGGGTGGCGCCTGGACCAAGACGCCTGAGGGTGTTTACGACGTTATCATCGTCGGCGGCGGACAGTCGGGTTTGGGGGCGGCGTTCGGTTTGAAGCGCGAACGCGTGTCCAATATCCTCGTGCTCGACGAAAACCCGGAAGGCTATGAGGGGCCGTGGGCGACCTATGCGCGGATGATCACCCTGCGCACGCCCAAGCACCTGACGGCGATCGATTACGGCATTCCGTCATTGACCTTCCGCGCCTATTGGCAAGCCAGAGCCGGTACCTGGGATGCCGTCGACAAGATCCCGCGCGGCGACTGGATGGCTTATCTGCGTTGGTTCCGCCAGGTTCTCGACCTGCCGGTTGCCAATGGCGTCAAGGTTGAGCGCATCGAGCCGACCGACGGCCTGTTCCGCGTTCATGGTGGCGGCAATGTCTACGTGGCGCGCAAGGTCATTCTGGCGACCGGCATCCAGGGGGGCGGCGAATGGCACGTGCCGCCGGAAATCGCCGACGCCTTGCCGAAATCGCTCTACGCTCATACGTCCGAAGACATCGATTTCGCCGCGCTCAAAGGCAAAAAGGTCGCGATCCTGGGCGCCGGGGCATCGAGCTTCGACAATGCCAACCACGGCTTAAGCGAAGGCGTGGCTGAGGCGCACGTCTTTGTCCGCCGCAAGGCCTTGCCGCGCATCAACCCGATCCGCCATATGGAAGCCGTCAACCTGCTGCCGCGCTTTGCCGCGCTTGGCGATGCCGACAAGTACGCGGTGATTTCACACTTCTTCCGCCACAGCCAGCCGCCGACCAACGACACCTTTGCCCGGGCGGCAGCCTATCCGGGGTTTCGCCTGCATCTTGGCGCGCCGTGGACGTCGGTCGAGGCGATGGATGGCAAGGCGGTCGTGACGACGCCGCAGGGGCGTTTTGACTTCGATTTCCTGATCGTTTCGACCGGCTTGATCTCCGATCCGGCCCTGCGGCCTGAGCTGCAGGACGTTGCCGGCGACATCCTGCGCTGGAGCGATGTCTATGAGGCGCCGGCCGATGTCGCCAATCCGTTGATCGACGCGCATCCCTATCTGGGCGACGGTTTTGCCGTGAAGGGCCGCAGCCCTGAGGCGGAAGCAAGGCTGCATGGCCTGTTCATCTTCAACTATTCGGCCCTGGCCAGTTTCGGTTTGTCGGCGGCCGCACTTTCGGGTCTGAAACACGCCCTGCCACGATTGACGTCGGCCGTGGCCGATCAGTTGTTCAATGACGATCGCCAGGCGCTGCTCGACGATTATTACGCCTATAATGAAGACGAATTCACCGCCGACCGCACCGAGGCCACCGCCCAATGATCAGTCTGTCCACCCACGTTCTCGATACCGCCAATGGTGTTCCTGCTGGCGGGGTGGCGATGCGTCTCCTGCTTGGCATTGACGTCGTGTTCGATGGCAGGACAGATGGCGACGGGCGTTGCCCGGCCTTGCGTGAGCTTGTGCTGGGCGCGGGGACGTACCGGCTGGAATTCGCGGCCGGCGACTATTTCCGCAGCACGGGCGTTGTCCTGGCCGCCCCCCCCTTTCTCGACGTGGTGGCGCTCGAATTCGGTTTGAGCGAGGGGCACTATCACGTGCCGCTGCTGGTTTCCCCTTACGCCTATTCGACCTACCGGGGGAGCTGAATGCGCGACGCGGTTCGGTTCTGGTTGGATGGCGAGGTGGTGACGTTGAACGGCGTCGACCCAACCCTGACCGTGCTCGACTGGCTGCGCTACCGTGCTCTCAAGACCGGCAGCAAGGAGGGTTGTGCCGAAGGCGATTGCGGCGCCTGCACGGTCGTGGTCGGTGAGTTGAGCCCGGCGCGTGACAGCATAAAATGGCGCGCGGTCAATGCCTGTATTTTGTTCGTGCCGATGTTGGATGGCAAGGCGCTGATCACGGTCGAGTCGCTTGGCGGTACGCATCCCGTGCAGAGGGCCATGGTCGATCTGCACGGCTCGCAATGCGGCTTCTGTACACCCGGCATCGTCATGTCGCTTTACGCCCGTTCAATTGGTGCGGCGGGAACGGAAAGGGCGGCCGCAGATGCGCTTGCCGGCAATCTGTGCCGTTGTACCGGCTATGGCCCGATCCTGGCGGCCGCCGAGGCCAACCCGCCTGTGCAACCGGACGACCGCGCCATTGTCGCGGCGCTCAAATCATTGCCGCAGGACGGTTTGGCGCTCAGTTCCGACGACCCTTTGTCTGGCGTAAAGCGCCGCTGGTTTGCGCCCAAGACGACCGATGAACTTGCCGATCTGTTGCTGCAATATCCCGATGCCCGGCTGATTGCCGGCGCGACCGATGTCGGTTTGTGGGTGACCAAACAACACCGGCAACTGAGCGACATCATATCAGTAGGAAATATTTCTGATTTATCAGAAATTACTGAAGCCGAGGCGGGGCTTAGGCTTGGTGCGGCCGTGCGCTACAGCGATGCCCACGAAGCACTGACGCGCCTTCATTCCGATCTTGGTGAATTGACCCGCCGTATCGGCGGTGTTCAGGTTCGCAATTCAGGCACGATAGGCGGCAATATCGCCAATGGCTCACCGATCGGCGACATGCCGCCAGCCCTGATCGCCTTGGGTGCCACCCTGACCTTGCGCAAGGGAGCGCAGAGGCGGAACCTGCCACTCGAAGACTATTTCCTCGAATACGGCAAACAGGACCGCCAGCCCGGTGAGTTTGTCGAAAGCGTTTTTGTCCCGCGCCCGGACCCGGCTGCGGTTGTGCGGATTGTCAAACTGTCGAAGCGCTTCGACAGCGATATTTCGGCGGTTTGCGCCGGTTTTAACCTATCCATTTCGGAAGGTGTTATCGCGTCCGTGCGCATTTCGTTTGGCGGTATGGCGGGAACGCCGAAGCGTGCCGCAGTTGCCGAAGCTGCGATGGTCGGCAAACCCTGGTCGCAGGCCACGCTCGATGCGGCCGCCGAGGCCCTGAGTCAGGACTTCACGCCGCTCAGCGACGTGCGCGGTTCATCCGAATACCGCCTGACGGCCGCGGGGAATTTGCTGCGTCGGCTGTGGTTCGAGCAGCAAGGGCAAGGCGGATCGGTTCTGGACGTTGCCCCGATCCTGGGAGCGTCAATAGATGGCTGACGCCAAATCTGCTTCCAACCTGGTGAGCAAGGCCCTGCCGCACGACAGCGCGTCTTTACATGTGGCGGGCTCCGCTCTCTATGCCGATGATGTCGCTGAGCCCGCCAATATGCTGCATCTGGCGTTCGGTCAAAGCGCCTATGCCCACGCCAATATCCTCGGTATGGACCTCAGCGCTGTGCGAGCGGCTCCGGGCGTCGTTGCCGTTTTTACCGCTGCCGATATCCCCGGCGACAACAATGTCGCGCCGGTCTTTCACGACGACCTGCTGCTGGCGCAGGACAAGCTCGTTTTTATGGGCCAGCCTTTGTTTCTAGTCGCGGCGACCTCGGTCAAGGCGGCGCGTAAGGCGGCAAGGCTTGGCAAGGTCGACTACGAGCCGCTGCCCGCTGTCCTGACCATATCCGAAGCGCGTGCCGCCAATGCCATACTGGAACCCGCGCAGGTCATGAAGCGTGGCGATATGGGCGCGCTCGCATCTGCCTCTCATCGTCTGCAAGGCTCTGTCGAAATGGGCGGGCAGGAGCACTTCTACCTCGAAGGCCAGGTCGCCGTCGCCACGCCGGGCGAACAGGGCGCCACGCACGTCCTGTGTTCGACCCAGCACCCGTCCGAGGTCCAGCATTTGGTGGCGCACCTTTTGGGCCGCAACAGCGCCGATATCACGGTTGAGGTCCGGCGCATGGGCGGTGGTTTCGGCGGCAAGGAAACCCAGGCCGCCCTGTTCGCCGCCGCCTGCGCGCTCGTTGCGGCCAAGACCGGCCGGCCGGCCAAGTTCCGCGCCGACCGCGACGACGACATGGTCCTGACCGGCAAGCGTCATGATTTCGAAGCCGATTACGACGTGGCTTTCGATGACACGGGTCGTATCGACGCGCTGCGTCTCGAACTGGCGTCGCGCTGCGGCTGTTCGGCCGACCTGTCTTTGGCGATCAATGACCGCGCCATGTTCCACGCCGACAACTGCTATTTCCTGGAAAATGTCGAGATCGTCTCGCACCGCTATCGTACGCACACGGTGTCGAACACAGCCTTCCGCGGCTTTGGCGGCCCGCAGGGCATGCTGGCGGTCGAGCGCGTGATGGATGCGATCGCCGCGCACCTTGGCCTGGATCCATTGGAGGTGCGGCGGCGCAATCTCTATGGCGCCGGGCGCGATATCACGCCTTACCATATGACGGTCGAAGACTTTGTCGCCGACCAGTTGATCGATGAATTGCGCGTGTCGTCCAACTACGACGCGCGCAGGGCCGCCATCGATGTTTTCAATACGACGCACCCGTACCTGAAGCGCGGCATCGCCCTGACGCCGGTCAAGTTCGGCATCAGCTTTACCACCACCCACCTCAACCAGGCCGGTGCGTTGGTCCACGCCTATGCCGACGGCTCTATCCATCTCAATCACGGCGGCACCGAGATGGGGCAGGGGCTCAACACCAAGGTGGCGCAGATTGTCGCCGATGTCTTCGGCGTCGGGCTCGACAAGCTCCGCATCACGTCGACGCGCACCGACAAAGTGCCCAATACCTCGGCAACGGCGGCCTCATCGGGTACGGACCTGAACGGCATGGCGGCGTGGAATGCGGCGATGACGATCCGCGACCGGCTGGTGAACTTCCTCTCCGAAAAGCATGGATGTGAGCCGGCCGATGTGCGCTTTGCCAATGGTGACGTCACAACCGGAATAGACACGCTGCCGTTCGGTCAGGTCTGTCGCCAGGCCCATATGGCGCGCGTCTCGTTGTCCTCGACGGGCTATTACGCCACGCCGAAGATCCACTACGATCGCGCCAGCCACTCAGGCCGGCCGTTCCTCTATTTCGCCTATGGCGCCGCCGTCTCCGAAGTCGTCATCGATACCCTGACGGGCGAAAACCGCGTCCTGCGCGCCGACCTGCTGCACGACGCCGGGCGCTCGATCAATCCGGCGATCGATCTCGGCCAGGTCGAGGGCGCCTTTATCCAGGGGCAGGGTTGGCTGACGACCGAGGAACTGGTCTGGGACGCCACGGGCAAACTGCTGACCCACGCGCCGTCGACCTACAAGATTCCGACGGCCTCAGACCGTCCGCCCGTTCTGGATGTCAGCCTCTGGAAGGGCGCCGACAACCGCGAGCCGACGATCCACCGCTCTAAGGCCGTCGGCGAGCCGCCGTTCATGCTGGCCTTGTCAGTGCTGTCGGCCTTGACCCATGCGGTGGGTGCGGCGACGGGCAATAAGATGATCCATCTCGACGCGCCGGCGACGCCGGAACGCGTTCTCGCTGCCATTGCCAGGGGCCGCGGCAATGCCTGATTGGGCCGAATATGCCCTGGACCTGATCGAACGCGGCGAACCGTGCGCGCTCGTTTCGGTGCTGGCCGTCGAAGGGTCGACGCCGCGAGAAGCGGGTACGCGCATGGTTGTAACGAAGGACAAGACCTTCGGCTCGGTCGGCGGCGGCAATCTCGAATTCCAGGCCATCCACCAGGCGCGCGCCACTCTGGCCCAACCACCTGGCACCTGGCGCATTCAGGATTACCCGCTGGGCCCCCTGCTGGCGCAGTGCTGCGGCGGCCGGGTCCGTCTTTTGGTCGAGCATCTGTCCAGCAACGCCGCCGGCTGGCTGGCAGAGGCGAGGGGGCTGAGCGATTTTATATTGCACACGACATTACGCGCCGATCACATCGACCGCTGCCTTGGTGGGGCGGGCGAAGGGATAACCGCGCGCGGACCGATACCGGCTGTCGGGGGGACATTTGTCGAGTTTGTCGGCCGGCCGCTAACCCGGGTTCTGATGTGCGGCGCGGGCCACGTCGGCGTAGCGGTTGCCCGTGTGCTGGCGCCGCTTCCCTTCGCTGTCGAGTGGCTTGACATTCGCATTGAGGCAGCCGAGGTCCCAGGCGTCCGCGTGGTAAGCCGCGAAGGCATGATTGCTGCGTGCGCCATGGAAACGGGCCTCATCCTGATCCTGACCCACGACCATCAACTGGATTACGAACTGTGTACGGCAGCACTTGGCAGTGGCGCCTCTTTTATCGGCGTCATCGGCTCGGCGACCAAGGAGGCACGTTTTCGCAGCCGCCTGACAAAGGACGGCTTCAGCGCGGCCGATCTCGCGCGGTTGCATTGTCCGATCGGTCTGCCGGGGCTGCGTGGCAAGGCGCCCGATATCATTGCGATCTCCGTTGCCGCCCAGCTTTTGTACCTAGAGTGTGCTGCGTTTTGGTAGAAACGCAGCACACTCTAAATTCCTTGGTGATCGCATGCTTTATGCAAAAACCGGTTTCCACTTTTTTGCAGCATGCTCTGGATTCCTTGGTGGTCGCACGCTTTATGAAAAAAACCGGTTTCCACTTTTTTGCAGCATGCTCTGGCACAGGGTCCGACCAGACTGGCATCTCCGGCAGGATAAGGTTTGCGCGAACCTACAGTGACAAATTTGCATTGCCGCCGGCGAAACACCCCGGGACCTTTTTAGGTCTCTTGCCGGAATCCGAGATGAATGTTACCGGTATCATCAAATAATGCACTGTTTCATAATGTGGTATGTTGCGGCCCCAGCTATGGGTTACCGCGGCCAGCCATTTCAGGGTGCCGGGGCAAAAGCGTTTCATGCGCGCATCAGACGAAAGAGCATTGTGGCTGTCGAGGTTCGTGATCCAGCACGAGCCGGCCTTGCGCGCCTGGCTCAGCCGCCGCCGCATGCCGGGCCTGGAAATCGACGACATCGTCCAGGAAACCTATGCCCGCCTGATCGCGGTGGAATCGGTGAGCGGCATAGGCAACGCCAAGAATTATATGTTCCAGACCGCCTGGTCGGTGATGGTCAGCCACGTCCGCCGCGCCAAGGTCGTGTCGTTCCGGACCGTCAGCGATCTCGACGAGCTCGGCGCGGTGACCAATGAGTCTACGCCCGAGGATCAGGTGGCGGATCGCGACGAACTGCGCCGCCTGGCGGCCGCCATCGCCACCCTGCCCGGCAAGATTCGCGATGTGTTTGTGCTGCGCCGGGTGTCCGGCCTGTCGCAGCGTGATGTTGCCGGTCAGCTCGGGCTTTCAGAAAGTACGGTGGAAAAACACATGAGCCGTAGCATTTATTTGCTCATGAACGTAATTTCCAATGGCGGAAGCGATCCCGCCCGTGCGTCTAGGGCGTGGGGGAGTATAGCGCAAAAGAACAATGCCCGACGTGCCAAGCAGAGAGACAGCTAAAGAGATTGACAGCGTGGCGGCCGATTGGGCCGCGCGACTGGATCGCGGTGCTCTGTCTCCTGCCGAGGACCAGGCACTGGATAGCTGGCTGGCCGGGGATCCGCGCCGCGCTGGCGCCTTCGCTAAGGCCCGCGCGGTATCGCTATTGTCGGAGCGGGCTCGCGCCCTTGGGCCAGGCTACGATCCGAAAGCGTTTGAGCCGTCACGCCTGCCCGCGCCGCAGGTGTCGCGGCGTCAGATGCTGTGGGGCGGTTCGGCTGTCGCCGCCAGTCTTGCGGTCGCTTCGGTCGCAAGTTATGCGATTCTGGGGCAGGGACAGGCCTATGCCACTGATCGCGGCCAGATGAAGGTCGTGGCGCTGGCCGATGGTTCGGTCGTCAGTCTCAACACAGCATCACGCATTCGGGTGCATTACACGCATACCCGCCGCACGGTACATCTCGACGAAGGCGAAGCTTTGTTCGACGTTGTGAAGGATGGTGCGCGTCCCTTCCTGGTGCTGGCCGGTACGACCGAGGTCATGGGCGCGGGCAGCAGCTTCGCGGTGCGCCATCTGGCCGACGCCCCGGTAGAGGTCATTGTCCGCGCGGGCTTTGTCGACGTCGCTCCGGCAACGACCTTGGCGTCCAGTCTCCGTCTTGACGCCAATATGCGTGTCACGGCTCCGCAGGATTCCGACCGCGTCGAAGCGCCGGCCGTGGTGGCACCGGTCGAGGTCGAACGCGCAACCGCCTGGCGCGAGGGGCGTATCGCCTTCCAGGGCGAAACCCTGGTCAAGGCGGCGCAGGAGTTCGAGCGTTACAGCGATACGCGCATCGTCATCGATGACCCGGTGATCGCGAATGAAGAAATCACCGGTCTGTTCCAGGTCAATGATCCGGTCGGTTTTGCCCATGCCGTCGCCAGTTCCTTTGACCTGCGCGTCGAAGTCAGCGAAAAACAGGTGCGGTTATACCGCTAAAATACGACTGCGATTAACTTTGTTGCAGATTTTTGACACGGCCATGGTGGAAATCCGCGGGACCGAACGTCTAGGCCTTTAGAAAGTCCGCACGATAAAAAAAGCGGACTCGAGGACAGGAGGTCAAGGTGCATATTTCACGTAAATCCGTATTGTTCGCCGGCGCGGCGGTCATTAGTCTGTTTGGGGGCCTGATGATGGGCACCGGAGCCTGGGCGCAGGGGAAGGCGTTCAACATTCCGGCCGAGGACGCCGTCAAGGCGATTCCGCAATTCGCCAGCCAGGCGGGTATCCAGATCATCGCGCCTGCCGGCCATCTCAAGGGCATCCAGACCCAGGCGGTGAAGGGGGACATGGACGTCCACGTCGCCCTGGCGCGCCTCATCGAAGGCACCAATCTCGAAGTGGCCTCTGACAACGGCTCGATCATCTCCTTGCGCGTCAAGGCCACGGGGGCCCGTCCGGCGGAGGGGACGCCTGCCGCCGCCGAAGTCGCCACGCCCGCAGAGGAAGCGGTTGTCGTCGTGACCGGATCGCGCCTGTCCAACCGCGGCTTCAAGGCGCCGACACCTGTCACCGTCCTCGACCAGCAGGAACTGAAATTGTCCGGAACGCAGAATCTCGACGTCCTGCTGGCCGACACGCCGCAATTCACCGGTTCGCAGCTCAACAGCCCGACCGCCAACACCGTCCAGGCCGGCCAGCCGATCGGCACGGCGACACTGAACCTGCGTGACTTCGGTCCCTCCCGCAACCTGGTCCTGGTCAACGGCCGGCGCTTTGCCATTACCGGTCCGGACTTCACCACGGACATCAACACCATCCCGGCGGCCCTGGTCAAACGCGTCGAAGTGGTCACCGGCGGTTCGTCCGCGGTCTACGGCTCGGACGCCATCACCGGCGTCGTCAACTTCATCATGCGCGATGACTTCCAAGGCGTGGAAATCAACGCCCAGAAGACCTGGGACCAGCACACCAATACCCCGACCTACTCCTTGAGCGCTACGGCGGGCGGCAATTTCGCCGACGGCCGCGGCAATATCGTCGCTTCGGTCGACTATCTCAACCGTGGCGGCTTTACGCGCGCAGATCGCGGCGGCTGGGCCCTGCCGTCCCTGGGTGACGGCTGCGTCACCGCCGCGTCGTGGAGCGATGATCGTGCCGGCACGCCGCTGGCCGTGCCGTCGGGCCAGACCTGCGCCCAGGCCGGCGGCCGTCCCGGCCTGATCTTCTCCGGTTCTGCCACGGTTCCCAACGGCCGTATCGGCAACCTGCCGGTCGTCGGGTCTTCGGGCTCCAACCCGACTCTCGACGCCGCCCTCATTGCTGCAGGATTGCAGAACATGACGACGCTCGGTGCCTTGTTCGGCAGCGACGGAAAGTCCGTGCGCCCCTATGTCGCGCCGGGTGACGCCTATGACCTAGGGCCTTTGTCCTACATCGTCACGCCGCAAACGCGCTGGATGGGCAACGTGTTTGCCCACTACGACTTCAACGACCACGCCACCGGCTACATGGAAATGCACTATAGCGACAATATCGCCGACGTGCAGATCGCGCCGACCTCGGCGTCGGGCAACTTCCTGTTCAATACCAACAACCCCTATCTCAGCCCAGAGATGCGCAACGTCCTGGTCGAGCTCGACAAGAAGGAAAGCGGCACGACCTCGGTCACCGAGGGTACGCTGACGTTGACCACCACGCCGAACGACGGCCTGGCGGTCCTCAACCTGAACCGCCGTCTGCCCGATATCGGCACGCGCTTCTCGTCATCCGACCACTCGGTGTTTCGCACCGCCTTCGGCTTGCGCGGCACATTCGACGATCTGTCGCCAAACATGTTCCGCAATCTGAAATACGACGTCTATTATACCTTTGCCCGGACGTCGGAATCGGACACGCAGACGGGATCTATTTCGCTCAGCCGCTTCCAGCAGGCTGTCCTGTCGGTCGGCGGTGCCGCGCCGGTCCTCAATCCGTTCGGCCAGAACATGACGCCGGCGGGCGCCGCTGCCATCTCGATCTCCTCAAACGCGGGCTTACGTGCCGAGCAGCAAGTGTTCGCAGGCAACCTGACCGGCGAAGCCTTCGACCTGCCGGCCGGCCCGGTTGACTTCTCGACCGGTTTCGAATGGCGCTATGACTCCGCCAGGTACATCCCGGACGTCTTTCTGGCGTCGGGCGATGTCTCGGGCTGGAACGCCGCCAAGGCGACCAGCGGCTCGACCACGGTCAAGGAAATCTACGGCGAAGTGCGCGCACCGATCGTGGCCAATGTGCCGTTTGCGAAGCGCCTCAGTATCAATGGCGCGTTCCGCTATTCGGATTACGACCTCAAGGGCGTCGGTGCCGTCTGGACCTACTCGCTGGGCAGTGAATGGGCGTTCAACGACGATCTGGCCATGCGGGTCCAGTACCAGCACGCCATCCGCGCGCCCAATGTCGGCGAATTGTTCGGCGGCGCCGGCACCAACGGCCCGTCGGCCAACGATCCCTGCTCAAGCCGCCAGCCGGTCTCCCAGCAGACCGCGACTGTCCGCGCCCTGTGCGTCGCCACCGGCGTGCCCACGGGCCTCGTCTTCGATGTCTCGGTCCAGCCTTCGAACTTCCTGACGCAGATCACCGGCGGCAACGCCAACCTGAAGCCGGAAACCTCGAACACCACGACACTCGGCTTCGTCTATACACCAACCCAGGTCCGTGGCTTGCAGCTCAGCGTCGACTACTACCGCATCACGCTCGACGACGCGATCTCGACGCTCGGTGGCGGCGGCCTGCAGAACGTTCTGAACCTGTGCTACAATACCATCCAGAATGCCTCGAGCGTCTATTGCCAGGCCATCCACCGCGATCCGGTCACCGGCCAGATCGCCGCGCCCAACTACGTCACGACGACCAATGCCAATATCGGCCGCATCCTGACATCGGGCATCGATTTCGAAGGCCATTACGGCTTTGCCACCGACTGGGGCCTGCTCGGCGCCAGCCGCTGGGATATCGGCGAGGACTGGACCTACACCAAGGAGTTCACCACCACGCCGGTCCAGGATCTGCCGAACATCAAGAACAAGTGCGTCGGCAGCTTCGGCGGAACCTGCGGCCAGCCGATTCCGCACTGGAAGGGCACGACCCGCCTGACCTGGAAGACCGGGGCACTCACCCTGTCGGCCCGGGCGCGCTATATCGGCAAGGTCACGGTCGATACGGTCGTCGTGCCCCGGGCTCAGGGCGCCAGCTATCCCGCGCTCAACACCCTGACCAACCCGGTGATCGACGCCCAGGTTTATGGTGACCTGACAGCGACCTACGACTTGTCGCGGACGATCCAGCTTACCGGCGGCGTGCGCAACCTGTTCGACACCGATCCGCCCGTCCTGGGGTCCTCACAGCTTCCGGCCTCGAACACGATCCCGGCGACCTATGACGTCCAGGGCCGTGTCTTCTTCGTCGGTGTTACCGCCAGGTTCTAAACTTTTGTTTTGGCGCGATGTTTAGCGAAAAACCGCCGACACTTTTTCGCATATCGCTCTAGATCGTTTCTCCTGGGCCGGTTTTGCCACGGTTCAGCCCAACTGAAAGCCCGGCCGCCTCCCTAGCGGCCGGGCTCCTTTTCTTCAAAGTTAAACTTGCCGCTTCGGCCTGGTGGTCCATAGTCCGGATCACGGCCGAATGATAAAACTCAAAAGGATCGCGCCAGTGACGATATCGCTTTCACGCCGCCTCTTTGGTCAGGGCCTTGTTGCCACCGCCACGTCCGTGGCGCTGCCAGTGCGCGCTGACGCTCCGTGCCAGTGGCCGAGGTGGGCCGACCAGTTGCGTGCCGATCTCGACAAAATGGCCGTCCGCCTCCAGGCACAGCTCAGGCCTTGGAAGGGGCCATCGCGTGTCGTGACACCTGAGGCCTTCGGCCATGTGCCCGGCGCCGCGCTCTCGACCAAAGCCATCCAGGCGGCGATCGATGCCATGGCAGCCAGGGGCGGCGGGACGATCCGCCTGTCAAACGGCGACTATATCAGCGGCACGCTCGATATGCGCAGCCGCGTGCGGCTGGAGATTGCCAAGGGCTCCCGGCTGCTGGGATCGTTCGATCTCAAGGACTGGCCTGAGCGCGTCGCCAAACGGCGCACGGTTCAGGACACCAATATGGGCATGAACCAGTCGCTGATTTTCGCCGAGGGTTGTACCGACATTGCGCTGGCCGGGGAGGGCACGATCGATGGCCGTGGCGACCGTTTCCACGGCGAGGAGACGATCCACGGCACGCCTGGACGCCCTTTCCTCATTCGCGTCATCGACTGTCAACGCGTCCACGTCGGCGGTCTGCATCTGAAGGATTCGCCGTGCTGGATGCAGAACTATCTCAATTGTGACGATCTGCTGATCGAAGACCTCGACGTTGAAAACCAAGCCAACTGGAACAATGACGGCGTTGATATCGACGGTTGCCGCAATGTCATCGTGCGCGGCTGCCATATCAGCTCCGGCGACGACGCCATATGTTTCAAGGGCGCCGCCCAGGCGCCAACCGAGAATGTCCTGATCGAGAACTGCCGGCTCTATTCGTCGTGCAATGCGCTGAAACTCGGCACGGACAGCCAGAGCGTTTTTCGTAATGTCCTGGTGCGTAACTGCGAGCTCGGTGGCGTGTCGGAGGCCATGCGCCATATCAAACCCGTCGGCGCCGATGCAGGCATCGCCTGGGAGATGGTCGATGGCGGCCTGGCCGAAAATATTCTGGCCCACGACATCCATATCGTCCGGGCGCGCAGCCCCTTCTTTCTGCGCCTGGAAAATCGCGGCCGCGTCCAGCCCGACCAGCCAAAGCCCGCCGTCGGCACTCTGCGCCGTATCGTCTTTGACCGTGTCACCGGTGAGGATAACGGTCCGCGCGGCGCCTATTTCATCGGCATCCCGGAAAAGGCGATCGAGGACGTGGCCTTGCGCGATATCGATATTGGTATGAAGGCGAGCAGCAAACCGGTGCTGAGCGAAGCGGATATCCCCGAGCTGCGCGGCGTTTATCCCGACGCACACATGATCGACACGATCGGCGATGCGCCGGCCTATGGCCTGTGGGCGCGGCATGTGCACGGACTGACCCTGCAACGCGTGCGGTTTCGCCCGGACGGACGCGATCTCCGGCGGCAATTCGTGCTGACGAGTGACGTCCAGGCCTGCGAGATCACGCCATGAACCGCAGGAACTTTCTCGCGGCGTCGGCCGCGACCCTGATCGCGTCTTCGGCGCAGGCGCAGGGTGCCGCTCAGCCTGAGTTCAAGACGGGCAACGCCAAATGGCAGGCCGCCTATGACAAGGCCCTGACGGTGCTGGACGGCAATGTCCAGATCGTGCCGCGTTACTCTGGTCCGGTGCTGATCGAAGGCGCCGACTACGCCGGCATCTGGATGGAATGCGGCCCGCTGGAGGCCCTGGTCTATCGCAAGTTCCGCCCGGACGTGGCGCGCAACAGCCACATGACCTTTTTCGAGCTGCAGCGCATGGACGGTCAGCTGCCATGCAACAACAAGGTCACCGAGACGGGCTTTGGCCAGATCCAGATGGTCGTGCCGATCGCCGCGACGGCGCTGGAATTGGCTGAGGCTACAGATGACGACGCCTTGCTGACGTCGGCCTACAGCGCCTGTTCGGCTTGGGACGCCTGGCTGTTGAAATACCGCAATACGCGCGGCACGGGTCTGATCGAGGGCTTTTGCACCTACGATACCGGCCACGACAATTCGCCGCGCTGGGAAGGCATTCCGCCGCAGTGCCCGAACAAGGACGCCAAGCGCTTTCCGGCGGGTTTCGGCCTGCCGCGCCTGTGTCCGGACCTGTCGGCGACGACCTATGGTGCGCGCCTGAGCTTAAGCCGGATGGCCACGGCGCTGGGCAAGAGTTCCGATGCCGATCGCTGGGCCGAAAGCGCTGATGCCTTGCGCGCGACGATCGTGCAAAAGCTCTATGTCGCCGAAGACGCGGCTTTCTATGATCTCGATGCCGGCAATCAATTCGTCCGCGTGCGCAGCGATGTCCTCAGCCGCATGTGCGGCGAACACGTGCCGGACCAGGCGATGTTCGACGATCTGTGGACGCGGCAGATCCATAATCCCAAGGCCTTCTGGGCCGGATATCCATTACCGTCGGTGGCGCTCGATGACCCGAAATTTGTGCGCCCGATCCCGCGCAACAGTTGGGGCGGGCCATCGCAGGCGCTGACGGCGTTGCGCGCACCGCGCTGGATGGAGCACTATGGCCGCTCGGCTGAGTTCAGCCACATGATGACGCGCTGGTGCGAAGGCCTGATGGCCGATATGACCTTCCGCCAGCAGATGGATCCAGTGAGCGGCACGTTTACGCAGGAAGATCTGCCGAACTATTCGCCGGCGGCTCTGGTCATGATGGACTATACTTGGCGGCTGGCGGGTGTGACCGAGGAACGTGACGCCTTGCATTGGAATGTCCGCACCGGTCATGCGGTGGCGGATCACGCGCTGTTCCGCCTGCCGACCGATCGTGGCGGCACAGCGGCCTTGACTTACGATGCCAGGGGCGCGGTGCTGACCCTTTCGGGCAAGTCGCTTGGCCGCATCGACGGTGTGGCGCGGCTGGTGACCGACAAGACCGGTGCAGCCACGGGTCTTGTCGGCATTTCGGAAAAGCCGGAAAAGGTGAAACTGCGCCTGGCCAATCGGCCGGTCCGCACACTGACAATCCGCCCGAACGAAAGGGTTGCCCTATGATGTCCCGTCAAGCGATCGCCCGCTTGCCCGCCTTGTTGTGCCTGGTGGCGTTAACGGCCTGCGCCAGTCTGCCGCTCCCGCGCGCAACCTATCAAAACCCCGTCCTCTATGCCGATTATTCCGATCCTGACGTCATCCGCGTCGACAAGAACTATTATCTCGTCGCGTCGAGCTTTCACTTTTCGCCGGGCATTCCGGTTCTGAAATCCGAAGACCTAGTGCACTGGAAGATCATCGGTCATGTCCTGCCGAAGCTGACCTTCGCGCCGGAATACGACATGCCGGGTCCGTTCGCGCTCGACGACACGAAATCCAAGCCCGTCGACGGTACGCGTTATGCCAGCGGGGTATGGGCGCCGTCGATCCGCCATCACAACGGCCTCTACTACGTCTACTGGCCGACACCCGACGAAGGCATCTTCATGGCCACGGCCAAGGATCCGGAAGGGCCGTGGTCGGCGCCGGTGGCGGTGATGGCGCAGAAGGGTCTCGAAGACCCGTGTCCGTTCTGGGACGACGACGGCAATGCCTATCTGGTCCACGGCAAGGTCGGCGCCGGGCCGCTGATCCTGCACCGCATGAGTGCCGACGGCACAAAGGTTCTCGATGACGGCGTCGTCATTGCCGAGGACAAGGCGCGCCTGCCGGTCCTCGAAGGTCCCAAGCTTTATAAGCGCGATGGCTGGTATTACATCTTCGCGCCCATCGGCGGCGTCAGCGAAGGCCCGGAAGCTGTCGGCCGGGCGCGCACTCTCTACGGCCCCTATGAATGGCGGGACGTTCTCGAACCTAGCCCTGAGGTCAAGGGACCGCACCAGGGTGGTTATGTCGAGACACCGTCGGGACAGGGCTGGTTCCTGCATTTCAACTCGACCGGCGCCTTTGGCCGCATCGACCATCTGCAACCCGTCGTCTGGCAGGACGGCTGGCCGGTCATGGGCGATAACGGCAAGCCGGTCATGGGCCACGCCGTGCCCGACACCGGTATGCGCACCCATGACCGCCTGCAGGACTCCGATACATTTTCGAACGCGAAACTTGGCCTGCAATGGTCGTGGAACCATAACCCCGACGACGCGCGCTGGAGCCTGACGGCGCGGCCCGGATTCCTGCGCCTGATTGCGGCGAAAGCCGACAGCCTGACGACATCGCGCAATACCCTGACGCAGATCCTGCAGGGACCGGACATGCAGGCGACGGCCAGGCTCGATATCTCAAACCTGCGCGATGGCCAGCGGGCGGGCATCAGCCTGTTCGGTGTCAAACCGGTCTGGATCGGTGTCGCACGTGAAGGCGGCGTCAACCATCTCGTCTATGCTGCCGCCGGTGTCGAAACATTGGGGCCGGTGGTCGCGGGCTCAAGGGTCGATCTGCGCACTGAGGTCCAGGCCGACCAGATCGGGCGCTTTGCCTACAGTCTCGACGGGCGCACCTTCACGGCGTTTGGCGATGCCCCGCCGCTATCCAAGTTCTCTTGGTGGAAGGGCAGCCGGCCAGCTTTGTTCACTTTCACACGCGGCGATCCGGGCGGATTTGTCGATGTCGACTGGTTCCGCGTGACGCATCTACACGCGCCGCGCTGACGCGTTTGATGTCGAAAACAACGGCATTGCCGCCGTCGGCCGGAGCCTGATTTGCAACCGAGCTAGGCTCAGGTCGTCAAGGCCATGGCGGGATTCGGGGCGTGCACCTGCGCCAGCAAGGCCGTCAACAGCCTGGCAAACAGGCTTTTTTCCAGCGCGATGGCGCCCGGCAGGGCAGCGGTGGCGTCAAACCCGAGCGCCTCCAGGCGCCCGACCATGGCCTCCAGGTGGCGGTCTTCCTCGGCGATAATGCTTTTCAGGAACATCGGGTAGTTGGCGCCGGCCAGGGCTTTTTGATAGAAGCGGTAAACCCACAGGGCGCGAAGTTCCACGACCAGCGATACCCATAGATAGGCGATCTCAGCGTGACGGCGGTCAGGCAGTGCCGCCGACAGGCCGGCATCGAGCCGGCCGAAATAGAACTGGCCCGCGGCCATGCACAGGGTGTCTGCCGGGGCATAGCCCTCTATGGCGCGCTGGGCCAGTTTCTCGGCCTCGCGCTTGAAAAAGAAGGCGTGGCGCGTCTCTTCCGCCAGGTGCTTGAGGATGTCCTGGGTCAATATGCCTTTCATCTGCGACAGCATGATCTTGCGGCTTCCCATATGTTCCAGCATGGACAGGAGGTTCAGAAAGCGCACATGGCTGCCCGCATCGGCGATCGCCTGGTCGAGGAATGTGCAAAACGGCGCCGCGAGCGGTTCATTCAAGCCGTCCATCGCGCAGAGCATCGAGTGCGCGTTCGATTGTGGCGACAATTTCATCGAGATCCTCGTTCGTTACACAGTAGGGCGGCAGCATATAGATCGTCTCGCCAAGCGGGCGCAATAACACACCCTGCTGCAGAAAATAGCGATAAAGTTTCGGGGCGACAGCCGACAGATAGCCTTGATCCGTACTGCGAACATCGAACGCGGCGATTGTGCCGAGGTGGCGAACATTGACGACGTCGTCGCGGGCGGCCAGGCGCGGCAGCAAGGTGGCTTGATGGTCATGGACGGCGCGAATACGTTCCGCCACCGGCTCCTCCTGCCACAGGTCCAGAGCGGCATTGGCTGCGGCGCAGGCCATGGGATTGCCGGTGAAGGACGAGGAATGAAAGAAGGTGCGCGAGCGGTCGGTCGAGTAGAAGGCGTCGTAGATTTCCTCCGAAGCCAGGGTGACCGCCAAAGGCAGGAAGCCGCCGGTAAGCCCCTTGGAAAGACACAGGATGTCCGGGCTGATGTTCGCCTGTTCGCAGGCGAAGCGCGTGCCGGTGCGCCCCCAGCCGGTCATGACTTCGTCGGCGATGAAGAAGACGCCATAGCGGCGGCAAAGCTCGTGAAGGCCCTTGAGGATGGCCGCGTCGTACATCAGCATGCCTGCGGCGCCGAGGACAAGCGGCTCGACGATGAGGGCGGCTATGTCGTCGCCGCGCGTCTTCAGCAGGTCTTCGAAGGCGTCGAGCGTCTTTTGTCCACGGCCTTCGGGAAAGGGCAGGCGGTGAACGTCGAACAGCATGGGCTCGTACGGCGCGTTGAAGACGCTGCGCCCGCCCACCGACATCGTCCCGAACGTGTCGCCGTGATAGGCGTGGTCCAGGGCCACAATACCCTTGCGCGGGTGCCCCTTGTGCGTCCAGTACCCCAAGGCCATCTTCAAGGCCACTTCGACCGAGGTCGAGCCGCTGTCGGAATAGAAGACTCGCGTCAGATTGGCCATGTGCGCCGATTGCGCCAGCGCGATCAGCTTTGCCGCCAGCCGTTCGGCGGGTTCATGGGTGAAGCCGGCGAAGATGATCTGATCGAGCCTGGCTGCCTGCTGCTGCACCGCGGCAACGATCTTCGGGTGGTTATGACCGTGAATATTGACCCACCACGAGGAGATGGCATCGATGATACGGCGGCCCGAGCCGTCGTACAGATAAGCGCCCTCGGCGCGGTCGATAAACACCTGTTCGGGCATCAGGGCGTGCTGGGTGAAGGGATGCCAGATCGCGGTCATGCAAAATCCGATGTCTTGAAACGGTGGACAAAGACCTGGGCCAAGGTTTCGCGCGTGATCGTGTTCAGGTGCGGGAGATGACCCAGGACGCGCGCGCCCGACATGGCGGCAATTGTGCCGATATTGTCGGCGTTGTCGTCACCGATAAAGATCAGGCCATGCAGGGGGATATGGCGTGCACGCAGCGCCTCGATGGACAGCAGCGTATGATTGATCGTCCCAAGCCCGGTGCGCGCGCACAGGATCAATGGCGCCTGCCACGCGGCAAAGACATCGATCAACAGCTTTTGCCGCGTCAGCGGCACCATCAGGCCACCAGCGCCTTCGACGAGCAGTGGCCCGGCAACGGTGGGCAGGGTCAGCCGCTCCAGGTCTATGGCAACACCGTCCAGTTCGGCGGCGCGGTGCGGCGACAAGGGGCGGCTGAGGACGTAGCTTTCGGGCAGGAAGCGGTCGTCACCAAGTCCTGTCACGCGGCGCACCAACTGCGTATCGGTTTCGTCCTCGATGCCCGATTGTATGGGCTTCCAATAGGTCGCGCCGAGGGCGGCCGTCAACATGGCGCAGACCGTTGTCTTGCCGATGCCCGTATCCGTGCCGCTGATCACAAGGGCACGGGTCATGCCGGAAGGCTTTCGGAGGTGCTCTCGGGCGAGGGCATAAGCTGGTGCAGGGCCGTGCAGAAACTTTCGACGTCGCCGTGACTGAGCCCGGCATTGAGCGACAGGCGCAGGCGCGCGGTGCCCTCGGGCACGGTGGGCGGGCGAACGGCGCGAATGTCGAAGCCCCGGGCCTGAAGGGCGCCAGCCATGGCCACTGCGGCGGCGTCCTCGCCAATCACGATCGGAATGATCGGGCTGTGCACGGCGTGTCTGGGCAGGCAACGGCGCGCCGTCGTCATCAGGTCAAACAGGTGTTGCCGCCGTTCGGGCTCATCGCGCACCAGTTCCAGGGCGCGTTTGACCAGAACGGCCTGAAGCGGCATGGGCGCCGTCGAATAGATAAAGGGCCGGGCGGTGTTGATGAGATAGTCGATAATGTCTCCGCCGGCGCAGACCAGGGCGCCTGCGACACCCAGGGCCTTGCCGCAGGTATGGATGCTGATCAGGCGTTCGTGCGGCAGGCTCTCGCTGAGACCCTTGCCGGTTTGGCCGAAAATGCCAGTGCCGTGCGCCTCGTCGACGATCAGCATGGCGTCATGGGCTTCAGCCAGGGCAAGCAGCTCAGTCAGCGGAGCCAGGTCGCCGTCCATGCTGTAGACCGACTCGACGATGATCCACGCCTGCGTGCCCGCGTCGCGCGGCTTTTTGAGCATGCGTTCAAAGGCGTCAAGGTCATTGTGCGCGATCTTGACCGCGCGGCAGTGCGACGCGTGCAGCCCGTCGCGCAGGCTGGCGTGGCTGAGGCTATCGAACAACACGACATCGTGCCGCCCGATCAGCGTGGTGATCACGGCGTAGTTGGCCTGAAAGCCATTGGCAAAGAAGAGGGCGCGTTGCGACCCGTAGTAGTCGGCGGCGAAGGCTTCCAGCTCTTCGTGCGCCGCACGGTGTCCGCGCAGAAGGCGCGAGCCGGCAGCGCCGATTTCGATGCCGCTTTGCAGCGCTGCCATGGCCGCCTGACGTAAGGCGGGATGCTGCGACAGGCCGAGATAGTCGTTTGACGACAGGTCCATCCCGCCCGGCAGGCTGAGGCCTCGGTAGCGTCCCATCGCCTTGCGGCGTTCAAGATCATCAGCCAGATGTTTCACGTTCAAATCCTGAATCTCAACAAACCCTGGGGTTGAGTCCATCCTCTTTCCGCCAGGCCGGAGCCCAAAGCCGCCCCGACACGCTCTAACTTTTTGTTTTGTCGCATTTTCTACGACGAACCGGCGACCGACTTTGTCGGACAATGCTCTAACCTGCCGCGAGATGGTCCTTTCCTTGGCATGCCGACCCGCTGAAATAAAGACTTCATGCACAGGAAATGTCTTTGCGGCTTCACCGAAGGCGAGCCCGCCGATCGCGGTTACGATAACCTCGTGGCCGGCGGCCCTGGATATCAAAGGGGAATGGTGACGCCGCCGAAAAATACCAGGTGCGCCGCGCGGGCCATCAGGACGACCACTGCTGCAAAATTGATCGTAAAAACGACACCGCGCAGGGGCACGTTGCTGGTCAGGGTCTGGACGACCGTATGGATGACGCGGCCACCGAGAAACAGCCAGGCGGCCGCAACATCGATCATCGCGATCCTGCCGCAGAGGTAGAGAAACAGGGCCGCAAACAGGGCAAAGACCGGCAGTTCGAACTGGTTCATCAGGTTGCGGGCGATGCGCTTCGAGCGCGCCGGGTCGGCGCCGGCATTGACGAAGTCCGACGCCTTGACCTCGCGTTTGAACATGGCGACCTGGCGCTCGAAGGTCAGCCAGGCATAAAGCCCGGCGACCAGGCCGAAGTGTAGGAAAAACGGCAGGATAAACAGCTGCGGCAGAGTGAGCGCTGGAAACGTCATGGCGTACCCCCGGAGGATTGGCGGCCAGCGTTGCGCGAGGCAGGGGCTTGTGTCAACGGCGCCTGTTGCCGCGGAAGGCGTATTGACAGCCGCGGTCGTTCATGGACGAATACAGGCAAGGGGAGGCTTTCATGAGATCAAGACCGAATCTGCTTTTGCGCGCCATTGTCGTGTCGCTGCTTATCGGTGCGAGCCGTGCGCTTGCCGAGTGGTACGCCAAGGTCCACGGGCACCTGTACGTTTCGCCGGAGAACCTGGGCAGGTTTAGTGGCCAGGCCTTGGAATCGGCCTTTATGGCCTTCATTCCCGTGGCCCTGATCCTGTGGGCCTGGCAAGCTGTTGTTGACGCCCTCGGCAAGCGTAAGACGGCGACTTAAGCCCGGCGATCTGTCGTAACGCAGCCCCTGTCCGGTTCGCCTGAGTTCAGATGCGCTCGGTACCTGACCGGAGGACTGCGGCCATATCCAGGGCGCCGTCTCCGCGCGCCACGGCCTGCGTCAGCAGGCTTGCGCACACGTGCATGAGGTCGGTTCGTCCTCCCGTTTCGCGGGCGGCATCAAGGATCAGCCGCGCGTTCATCAGCACATCGCTGATCGCCGCCTGAGGCGAGATGTCGTCCCGGACCAGCTTGTCGAGCTTGAGGCTGGACACGGCGCTCGACATCGGGCCGGCATCGATGAGCGTGCGCAGCAGGTCGAGCGGCACACCCTGAGCCTGCGCGAATCCGGCGGCTTCGGCCAGGCCCGTCACCAGGGTGATCAAAAAGACATTGACCGACAGCTTGGCAGCCAGAGCATTGGGCACAGGCCCGCAGTCGAATACCGAGGCGCACATATGTCCGAGCAGAGGTCGCACCGCCGCCACGTCCTCTGCGGCGCCCGCGGTCATGGCGACCAGGGTGGCATCCTCGGCCGGCCGGCGCGAGCCCGATACGGGGCATTCGACGTAGCGTCCGCCGGCTGCGGTGATGTCGGCGCCCAGCTGCCGAGACCAGTCCGGCGCGGCGGTACCCATCGCCACGATCGTGCGGCGGGCGACGTTATCGGCAAAGTCCGCCGTGCCGCGTTCCAGGACTTCGTCGACGGCCTCGCTGTTGCGCAACATCAGAATGGCGACGGGGGCCGCCCTCAGGGCTGATCGCGCCGACGGCGCAACCTGTGCGCCCTCCGCCTGCAGCTGCAGGGCAGCGGCCGCCGACCGGTTCCACACGGTCATGCCGACACCGGCCCTGACCAGGTTGCGCGCCATCGGCTCGCCCATCAGGCCGAGCCCGAGAAAGGCCGCCCTCACGGGTTGGAGCCATCTTCAGGCCTTAGGTCCTGCCATCTGGGCAGACGATGTCCGCGCGCGGTGAGAGTGTAATAGGTCGCCATGACCAGGCCGAACATGGTGCCGGCTGCGGCGGTGGTGACGGCGTAGAAGCCTAGCGCGCCGGACAGGCCGGGCGGCGCCATATGCGCGACCATGACGGCCCATGCGGTCATCAAAACGCCGAATATCGCGCCGAAGCTGCCGCCCATGATGAAGAAGTTGGCGGCGAAGCTGTTGAAATGCGGCGGTGCCAGCTGCACGCCCCGGTTCCACAGAAAATGGTAGAGGGGCGGGGCGTAATTGCTCTTCAGGATACCGGTCCGGGCCAAGCGAGCCAGCGCTACCCTCAGTCTGGTTTCAAAGGTCATGGATTGCCTCCGCGATGAGTGCCGAGGCCGGAAGGTCGCCGGCATCGCGTTGCGTCAGATAGTGAAATTCAGGCGCTTTCACACCGGCCACTTTGCGGATTTCGGCCAGTTCAGGCGACCCGAAAAAGCGTTGCGCCGCATCGAGCGACGTCCATTGCGAAAAGTGCACGATGCGGTTGCCGTCTAGGTGGTCGGTGAGGACCTGGAAGCGCCTTTCGCCGGCGGTGGCGCGCAAGGCGGCGGCGCCGTCGAACACGCTTTTCCAGGCATCATAGTCCGCGACATCATGAATGATCAGAACGAATTCCGCCATGGCTTCCTCGCTTGAGTCTAATAATTGGACTCAGGTCTAACACTCTGGATTTATTTTTGCAACTCAGCTAAGATTTGACATGCAAACTCCACCGCTTCGGCACCGTTCACCCGTTCATGTCGGCAATTGCCATCTTGCCGCCAGCTTTGAGGTCCTGGGGGATCGCTGGTCGTTGCTGATCGTGCGTAGCGCCCTGTTCGGTATCCGGCGCTTCGACGATTTCCATACCGAGCTGGCCATGCCGCGCAATGTGCTGAGCGCGCGGCTGAAGCGTCTGGTGGCGGCCGGGATCATGGTGCGCAAAACCTATCGTGAAGACGGCAGCCGGCCGCGCCCGGAATACGTGCTGACGGAGATGGGCCAGGCCCTGCGCCTGCCGTTCCTGGCCATGCGGCAGTGGGCCGACCGCTGGGTAAGCCGGGCCCTGCCGCCGCCGATGACGATCACACGCCGGTCGGATGGCGCCCCCGTATTTGTCAGCCTGGTCGATGCCGAGGGCCGGGCGGTCGCTGCGGACGACATAACGGCCACCTATGCGGAATGGGCGGCAAAGCCCGCAGTCGCTGAGCGTTGAAATAAAGAGTAAGGAACGGCAGGGATACGATGTCTGCGCGACCAGGGCCGCACGTTTCGCAGCCGTAGAAAAGACGGTTGATATTCTCGCCCAGGAATCTGGAGAAAGAGCTTCCCAAAATGGATATGGGCCGCCCATCGAGCACAAATGTTATAGCAATCTATAATGTTCCATTTGTAATTCTGTACAGTTCGATCATCCTTGCGGCGGCCGGGGTCGGTGGGGTTGTTGCTTTTACCGGAGAGCCGATCGCGGCATATCTTGAGCGGAAACTTGAAATGGTGCCCCTGGTGCTGATTTTAATAGTTGGCCTTGCATATGAAATCGCGCGTTGTTTGATCATATTTTACAATATTGCCATAAATGGTGGGAGGGCGTTATTTGTCTTCAAGGACAAAATTGTGTTTATTTCAAAATATTTTTCATCAATACCGATTGCGCAGATCGTGAGTGTTGTTCCAGGAAAGAAAAAGGTCGTCCGAATTATTCTTTCGACCGGTAAATCGAAGAAGATTTACACTTCGTTTTTAACTCCGAGTGATCCGAAGATTGTTGCCCAAAAAATTGAAGCTTTGGTCCAGCGAGTAGATACCGAATAGATAGCGGCGTCTGTCCTTTCCGAAAAATGCTGCCTGGCGGTCAGGTACCGAGGCCGCGACAACCGACGCAGGCCGAGGAACTGGAAAAGAAGAGCTGGCTCGCCTAGCGCCCGTTAAACCTCCAGGCGATCGTCCGGGCGCGCGACGATGGCGTAGAGCGCCGGCATCAGGAAGACGCTGATCAGCAGGCGCGAGAACAGGCCGCTGACGATCACCAGGGCGAATGGCCGCTGCGAATCCGTCCCGACTCCCGTCGCCAGCGCTGCCGGCAGGAGGCCGAGCGCGGCCACAATAGCCGTCATCATGATCGGACGCAGGCGCAGGATCGCGCCGGTGCGCACAGCCTCAGCCAGCGGAATGCCGCTGCGGCGCAGTTCGTTGACGTACGAGATATAGACCACCGCCGTCTGCACCGACACGCCGAACAGGGCTAGGAAGCCGACGCCCGATGACACCGAAAACGGTGTGCCGGTGACGAACAGCGCGATCAGTCCGCCGACCGGCGCCGACAAAAGCACGCCCGCTACGGTGATGAACGGGAACTTGAAATTGCTGTAGAGCATGAACAGAAGGAAGAAGATGATCCCCACCGTCAGCGGCAGGATGACGCTCAGCTGCGAGCGCGAGGCCTTATATTCCTTGTATTCCCCGCCCCAGTCGGCGCGGTAGCCCTGGGGCAGGGCGACCTTGGCGTCGACTTGCTTGATGGCTTCCGAAACGGCGCTGGCCAGGTCGCGGCCCTCGACGGAGAACTGCACGCCGATGAAGCGCGAATTGTCCTCGCGGTAGATGAAGGACGCGCCGTTGGTGACGGTAATGTTGGCGAATTCCTTGAGCGGGATCTGCTGGCCGCCCGGCGTCGCCACCAGGATATTGCCGATCTCTTCGGGGGTGCTGCGGTATTGCGGCGCCAGGCGGACGACGAGGTCGAACTGCTTTTCCTGCTGGACGACCTGGGTGGCGACGTCGCCGCCGATCGCCGTCTGGATGATGCCGTTGATGTCGTCGACGTTCAGGCCGTAGCGTGAGATGGCGTCGCGATTGACCTTGATGGCGAGGCTCGGCTGGCCCAGCTCCTGGACCAGGGTGACGTTATGGATGCCGCGCACGTGCGCAAGGACCTGCTTGATGGCCTTGCCTTTTTTCTGCAGAGTATCGAGATCGGGCCCGAAGAGCTTGACCGCCAGCGCGCTTTTCAGGCCCGTTTCGGCCTCGTCGACGGCGTCTTCGGCCGGCTGCGTGTAGTTGAAGGTGATGCCGGGGAAGGCTGCAAGCTTGTCGTTGATCGCCTTGATCAGGCCGGCCTTGCTGCGATAGGCGCCGGTCCATTGCGAGTAGGGCTTGAGGCCGACGAAGAACTCGGCGTTGAAAAAGCCCGTTGAATCCGTGCCGTCGTCGGGCCGTCCGTGCTCCGACGTCACCACCGTCACTTCTGGGAACGCACTCAGGATTTCGCGGATCTGCGGCACGACCTTGGCCGATTCCTCATAGGAGATCGTGTAGGGCATGGTGGCGCGCACCCACAAAGTGCCCTCATCTAGCTGCGGCATGAATTCGCCACCGATGAACGGCAGCAGCAGAAGCGAGGCGGCGAGCACCAGGCCTGCGCCGATCGTCGTGCCCCATGGCCGCGCCAGGCAGAAATCCAAGCCCTTCATATAGGCCGACCGGATGGCGTCGAGGAAACGGTTGCGGCGTTCGTGCACGCCCTTGCGCATGAACACGGCGCACAGCACCGGCAGCAGGACCAGCGTAACGATCAGCGAACCGACCAGCGCAAAGACCATAGTATCGGCCATCGGCTTGAACAGGATGCCCGATGGCCCCGACAGGACGTAGATCGGCAGGAAGCTGACAACGATCACCGCCACGGCGTAGAACAAAGGCCGGTCGACCTCGGCGGCAGCATCGCGGATGACCTCGAGGACGTTGAGCGGCTTGCCCTCGCGTAGGGCGATCTGACGGAAGATGTTCTCGACCATGACCACGGCGCCGTCGACCAGTATGCCGAAATCGATGGCGCCGATCGACAGCAGGTTGGCCGAGGCGCCCTGGATATCGAGGCAGACAAAGGCGAACAGCAGGGCCAGCGGAATCGTGGTGGCAACGATCAGGCCGGCGCGGAAATCATAAAGGAAAAAAATCAGGATGACGACGACCAGCAACATGCCGCGCACCAGGTTCTGCGTCACGATATCGGTGGTCAGGTGGATCAGGTCGGTGCGGTCGTAGAACGGCACGATCTTGACGTCCTTCGGCAGGACGTGGTCGTTCAGCTCCTGCGTCTTAGCCTCGACGGCTTTCAGCACATCCTGCGTCTTCTCGCCGGTGCGCAGCATGATGACGCCTTCGACGGCGTCGTTCTGCTTTTTGAAGCCGAATTCGCCCAGGCGCGGGGCGATGCCGATCTGCACGGAACCGACGTCCTTGAGCAGAACCGGCACGCCGTTATGAACCGCTAGCACGACCTTGCCTATGTCCTCCAGCGTCTGGATACGGCCTTCGCCGCGCACGTAATAGAACTGGCCGCCCTCGGCGTAGAAACCGCCGCCGGCATTGCCGTTATTGGCCGAAAGCGCCGATTCCACCTGCGTTGCTGACAGGCCGACGCCGGCCAGTTTGGCCTGGTCGAGATTGACCTGGTACTGCATGGTGCCGCCGCCGAAACCCGAGTCGTCGGCGACGCCCGGTACGGTGCGGTAGGCGGGCTCTATCGTCCAGTCTTCGAGCGTCTTCAGCTCCATCGGCGAGCGGTCGGAGCTTTGCAGCACATAACGGTAGATCAGGCCCGACGGCGAACTGAGCGGCGAGATCGATGGCTTGACGCCGTCGGGCAGCTCGAGGTCGCCCAGGCGATTGAAGACCTCTTGACGGGCAAAATTGTTGTCGGTGCCGTCGTTGAAGGTGATGACGACGTCGGACAGGCCGTAGAGCGAGACCGAGCGCCGGTTGGCGGTTTTCGGCACGTCGTTCATGCCGTTTTCGACCGGCACGGTGATCAGGCGCTCGACCTCCTCGGCGGTGTGGCCGGGCCATTGCGTGACGATATCGACGCTGGGCGGCGACAGGTCGGGATAGGCATCGACGGGCAGGCGCGTCAGCGATCGGGCGCCTGCCACGATCAGCAGCAGGGTGACGATGAGGATCAACAGCGGCTGGCCGAGCGCGAACGCCACGACGCGGTTCATGATCGACGGCGTGCGGTGCGGCGACTCGATGGGTGCAGGGTCGTTCAGGGGTTCGTCGCTCATTGACTCTGCATGAACTGGAGGAACAGGCCGCCGTCGGTGACGATGCGGTCGCCGGCTTTAAGCCCGTCGGTAATGGCGTAGAGCTCGCCGCTGCGGTCGCCGAGCGTCACGTGCTGGCGCGCGAATGTGCCGTCGGCCTGCTGGGCGTAGACGAAGGGCAGGTTTTCGTCGTCGCGCAGGATCGCCGCGACGGGCACCAGCAGGCCGCTGCTCGACTGGCGCGAATGGATGCGCACGCGCACGTACATCTGCTTTTTCAGGATCTCGCCGGGATTGGCGACGACGACGCGCGCCTGGACCGAGCGCGTATCGGGATTGACCACCGCCGAGACGTTATCGACCGTGCCGGTAAGCGTGGTTGTGCCGTCACCAACCACGATATCGACGGTCGCCCCCGGCTGGACCGAGGCGAGCTCGCTGTCGGAAATCTGCGCCATGACCCAGACCTTCGACAGGTCGGCGACGGTGAAGGCCGGAGTCGTGCCCGCCTGCAGCAATTGCCCCGGCGTGATCAGCTTTTCCGCCACCGTGCCGGCGATCGGGGCGCGGATGACGCCTTCGATGCGCGCCACTGGATGGCCGGCCTGCAAGGCCTTTATCGTGGCGGGATCGACGTCGAGCGAAACGAGGGTTTGCAAGCCTGTATCGCGATCGGCTTCAGCGCTGATGGCGTCGGTTTCGGCCTGGCGCGCCTCGCGCTGCGAGATGCCGCTGTGCGCCAGCAGGTCCTTATCGGCGTCGGCGATCTGGCGCGTCGTCTGGGCGGCGGCCAGGGCCTTGCCGTAGCCGGTGATGGCGGCGGCGAAGTCGGGCGAGGCGACGGTCGCCAGCGGCTGGCCCTTCGCGACCTTGTCACCAGGTGAGACGAGCAGGCGCGACACCGGGCCGGAGAAGGGGGCGAGCACGCTGGTTGCTTGGTCGTTGTCGAAATCGACGACACCGGTGGCCTCGATGGTGTTGCCGAAGGCTCCCGGTGCGACAGCGTAGATCTGGACGTGCTTGCGCTGGGCTGGTGTCAGGACGACATTGGTAGGCACCGGGGCAGGGGCCTCCGTCTTGGGCGCGCAGCCGGCGATCGCGGCGGTCAAGGTCATGGCCGCGGCGAACGCGATCAGGGCGCGCGGCGAAGGCGCAAGTGTGTGCGAATGGCTGAGCGGCTCACTGGCCATGCATGTCTCCAACGAATTTGGCATTTTGCCACCAGCCGCCGCCGAGCGCCTGATAGAGGGCGACCGTATCGGCGTAGCGGCTGGCCTGGGCCTGGATGAGGCTAATGCGCGCCTGCTGATAGGTCTGTTCGGCGTTGAGCAGCGACAGGGCACTGCCGTAGCCGGCATTGGTTTGCCGCGTGGCGATGTCGAGCGAAACTTTCGCGGCATCAGCGGCGTCGGCCGAGGCCTTCAGCGCCTCGGCGTCGTGTTGCAGCGCGGCCAGCGTGTCGGCGACGTTCTCGAACGCCGTCAGGACGACGCTGCGATATTGCTCGCCGGCCTGGGCGTAGCCAGCCTTGGCGGCGCGTTCCTGATGCAGCAGCGCGCCACCCTGATAGATCGGCGCGGTGATGGCGGTGCCCAGGTCCCAGAAACCGGCACCCGCCCCGAACGCGTTGCGCAAGGTAAGCGACGAACTGCCGGCGTCTCCGGTCAGCTGGAGATTGGGCAGGCGGTTGGCGGCGGCGATGCCGACGGCGGCGCTGGCGGCGTGCATGTCGGCCTGCGCTTGCAGCACGTCAGGGCGATGTTCCACAAGAGCCGACGGCAGGCTCAAGGGCAGGTCCTGCGGCAGGGTCAGGCTTGACAGATCGAATGTGTATTCGGCGGTCTCGCTGGGGTAACGGCCGGTCAGAGCCGCCAGCAGGTTGCGCTGCTGCGCCAGCTGCGTCAGCAAAGGCGGCAGGGTGGCGGCGATCTGCGCCGCTTGCGCGCGCTGGGCCGCCAGGTCGGCCGGACTGGCATAGCCCTTGGACACCTGGTAGCGCATCGTCTCGGTGATCTTCGCGTTGAGATCGATCAACTCGTGCGTCGCGTCGATCTGGCTGCGCAGCGAGGCTTCCTGGACCGCGGCATTGGCGACATTGGCGGTGAGCGTGACATAGGCCGCGGCCATCTGGTAACGCGCCGATTGCTCCTGCGCCGCGGCGGATTCGTGCGTGCGCCGGTTGAGGCCGAAGATATCGGGCGCATAGGCGACACTGACCTGCGGCGTGAACAGGCTGTATTCGCTGGCGCCCGAGGCCGGGTCTTGCGGGTCGGTCGAGCGCGTGCGCGTGGCGGCAAGGCCCGCGGTAACGCTGGGCAGGAAGGCGCCGCGTTGCGCCAATGTGTTTTCGTGCGCCACTTTGAGCGCCGCCTGCGCCGCCTTGAGGTCGGGATTGGCCGCCAGGGCCTGGTCGATCAGGCTGTTGAGCGGCTGGGAATGGAACAGGGTCCACCAGTCGCCGGACAGGTCGGCGCCGGCAGTGAAGGTTTGCGCCTCTCCGCCGTTGACGCCGGGCGTCGCCACTGTGGTGGCCACGGGCCCGGCGGTGTAGCCGCTGACCTTTGGCGCCTCAGGGGGCGTAAAGTCAGGACCGGCCGCGCAACCGGCCAGGATCGCCAGGCACGGCAACAGACACCACGGTGGCAAGCGATTGAACGGCAAGGAAGCAGCGCGTGGGGACAAGGGATTATAGGGCCTGAAGGGAGCCTGACGGGCGGATAGGTATTTTGTGTAATGCAATAACATATCACTGGTCAAGCCCTTTAGGGTGGACGGATTTCTTTCACCTTGATGTCGCAAAATCGGCGAAAAATCGCTTCGCTTTGCGAGGCGCGCGCTGATTGATCATCACGAATGGGCACAGGCGGCAGCGCCGACTCTCGCTTTTTTTTCCGCGCGGTGACCCGTTTTTCCAGCGAACGGCGCCTACCCGCATAGAGCCCGAATTACGGGGAAATCTGCTCAGGTGTGCCTATGCTGCGTACATTACAAATGCTTCCCACGCCCGCTCGTGTATCCATTCAACGGCCAGGCTTGTTGACTGGCCAAAATGGCGTATGGTTATCCCTTGACCAGGATTACGCCCTGGGCGCTGGGGAGGCGGGCAGTGGAACAGGACGGGGTAGACAGCAAAAAGCACACTCCGGCGGACATGGTGGAGCGGTATTACTCCGAGTACCGTCAGTTGGCGCGGCGGGTTCTTGGACGCGATTCGGCGTCAGCCTACATCCAGCCGACCGAGCTGGCTCACGAAGCGGCGCTGCGCATTTTCAAGCTCGAACGCATGGATATTTCCGGCCGGACGCACTTCCTGTCGTTGTCGGCGCGCGTCATGCGTCAGGTCTTGATCGACGAAGTGCGCCGGTTTCGCGCCCAGAAACGCCAAACACCGCAGGTTCTGACGCAATGGCCGCTGAACGGTCAGGATGCGGCACCACAGGCTTTCGATATCGAGGACTTCCACGAAGCCCTGAAACGGCTGGAGGCGATCGATCCCGAGCGGGCCAAAATCGTCGAGCAGCGTTTTTTTGCCGGGCTCACTATCGAAGAGATCGCCGCGGCGTCGGGGGTTTCGGAAAGCACCGTCAAACGGCAGTGGCGCGTAGCGCGGGCATGGCTGATCGATGAGCTCTCCCAAAGACAATGACCCCACCACCAATGCCGCTGCCGCCGATCGCCGCCGCCGCATTCTGGAGGCTTTCGACAAGGCGCTCGACGTCCAGGATACGGCGCGTGACGCCTGGCTGACGGCATTTTTCGGCGACGATGCCAAAGCGATCGAATCCGTGAAGGCGCTGATTGATGCCGATTCCATGGCGCCTTCGATCATGCCGACCGAAGTGCCAGGGGGCGACGGCAACACCCTCCTGGTCGCGCCGCAGCGAATCGGTTCCTACCGGCTGGAAACCATGATCGGCTCCGGCGGTATGGGCGAGGTGTGGCTGGGGGTGCGTGACGACGGCCTGTTCGATCAGGAAGTCGCCATCAAGCTGATGCGCCCCAGCCGTTATGCCGCTCAGTCCCTGGCCTTCTTCGATACAGAACGCCGGGCGCTGGCGCGGCTCAATCACCGTCATATCGCGCGTTTGTTTGACGGTGGCGTTACTGAAACCGGCCTGCCGTGGTTCATCATGGAATTGATCGACGGGCAGCCGATGCACATTTACGCCAGCGGTCGTCGTCTGTCGCGCAGCGACTGCCTGCACCTGATGGAAAGCGTCGCTATCGCCGTCCAGTACGCCCATCAGCAATTGGTGGTTCATGCGGACCTCAAGCCGTCGAACATCCTGATAACGGCGCTTGGGGTGCCGTGCCTGGTCGATTTCGGTATAGCCTCGCTTGCCGCCAGCGCAGCCGAACAGGACGACAAGATCGCTTTCCCCTCGACGCCCGCCTATGCCAGCCCGCAGCGCCTCGAAGGCGCACAACCGACGCCGTCGGACGATATCTTTTCGCTCGGGCTACTCTTGCATGGCCTTTTGACGATGCAGTGGCCGGAAAAGCCGGTCACAAGCCCGCTGACGCCGAGCGGTGACCCGGCTTGCGATGCCATCATCGCCAAGGCTTGCGCCGCCACGCCCGATGGACGCTATGCGACAGCGCAGGCCCTGGCAGACGACCTGCGTGCCGTTCTCGAACACCGTCCCACCAGCCTGCAGCAAGGCGACTGGCGTGTGGCCGCACGGCTGATGATCCGTCGTCATCCCCGCGCCGTCGCCGGCGGTCTCACCGGGGCCGTCGGCACTGTTGCGGCCCTGGCCCTGATTACGGGGCTTTATTTTCAAGCGGCGCACGAACGCAACCTGGCGGAAAAGCGCTTCGACGACGTGCGCTCCCTGGCCGGACATATGCTGGGAGATTTTCACGAAGAGCTGGTCAAGCTGCCGGGGTCCACTGCCCTGCGCGAACGCAATGCCGCAGTCGGCTGGCAATATCTCAGCCGTTTGTCGCAGGACGGCGACGTACCGATCGATGTCCAGGGCGAGATCGCCGTCGGCTACGGCCGGCTCGGCAATGCCCAGGCGACCACCAGCAGCAACGGTACCGGGGGCGTAAAAGCAGGTGACTGGGCCTTGTCGCAATCCGAAAGCCGCTTGCGCGATCTTGTCAAACGCTATCCGCAGCGCGACGACTTCAAACGCGAACTGGCCAGAACCCTGACCTGGCGTTCGGGCGTCATCTTTGGCGCCCATAACGACCCCAAGGGGGCGCGAGCGGCCATCGATGAATCGCTGGCCATCGACGACGGCGTCCTGGCGCGTAACCCGAACGACATGGAAGCGGCCTACGACCGCTGGGACACCACGATTGGCCTCAGCGATCTATATTTTGCACAAAACGACATGCCCGCGCTGAAAGTCTTGATGGAGCAGACGGAAGCGCGCTTCAAGACCCTCCCGACGCCGGCGAAATATCGCTCGCTGCGCGCCCTTCTCGAGGCCGCGACCGAAAATACGCTGGGCGACGCCACCTACTATGCCGTCAGCCCGCAGGCGGGGATCATTCATTATCAAAACGCCGAAGGGATCATGGCCAAGGCCATTGCCGGCGACGTCAGGGACATGCGGCTTTTCCAGCGTCAGGCCTATTACGACTATCAACTGGCGTCGTCCTATGTCGAGGTGCAGCGGCCGCAGCCCGCGCTGGTATGGGCCGACAAGGGGGAGGCCATCATCACCGACCTGGCGCGCTATGACGACAGCGCGGTCACCCTGCATACCAGTGACATTCTGAGCCAGCAGCGCGCACTGGCCCTGGCGGGCCTGGGGCGCATGCCTGAAGCTGTCAAGGAAGCCGAACTGGCGGTGGCGCGCCGTCAAGCCGTCCTGGCGCACCATCCGGAAGATCACGAAAATCGCGTCAGCCTGGGGACCGAACTGCACCGATTAAGCACCTTTTACGCGACGGCGAAAGAGCAGGGCAAGGCCTGCCAAACGGCGCGCGAAGCCATGGCCACGTTCGACTATGCCGGTCGGCACGGCAGCATCGCCGAGCATTACAAAAGCCTCGACATGGTGCCGCTGACAGCTTTCCTGGCCACCTGTCCGAAATCCTGAGCATGGAAGACGCGGGCTCGTTCATTCGTCGCCTTTATGACGCCGAGGTGGAGTCACGACGCAAGGGTGGCTGTTCTCCTCTGTCGACCGCACGGCACCGCCGCCATTATCTGTCGGCGACCCTTGCCGCTGCCTGTGACCGTGACGAGGTGCGCCGCGAAGCTGGCCTGGAGGCGGGTTTCTGGTTCGATCCCCTGACCGGGGAGGGTGGCGATCCGGCGTCTGCCGTCATTCATATCGTCAATCCCGAAGCCGAAACCGTGCTCGCCGAGGTCGCGCTCACGGCGAACGACGCCCGGTTCGTCATCCATTTCGTCCTCGTCCGTACGAAAATGGGCTGGCGCATCGATGACATCGACAGCAAGGACTGGATGGGAAGCGTTGCGTACCGTTTCGCAGCCCGCGATCTCGCCACCAGCCTTGGCGTTCGCACTCGGAGGCTTTGAAAAGGAACGGGCCACCCTTGTTGAGGATGACCCGTTTTTTTCCTTGCCTCGCGCTGCGTTCCAGATCGAAAAGATCTATTGCTGTGTGCCGGAGCCAGTCGGGAAACGCGCTTCAGTCTCATACATCGCGTTCATCATGATCTGGGCCGTTTGTTGCACGCGGCTGGCGTCGTCGTACATGACGTAGACATGGCCGCCTCCGTCGCTATCGATGATCGCGCTGATCATGCCCGTGACCGGCGTGCCGTCGACGCTGGCCGTGAAGGTGGTCTGCGCAACGTCGTCGCCCTGATTGCTCTGGACGCCGCTCATATTGACCGGGCCATCGAAATAATCCTGCACGGTGGAGCGGGCCTGTCCGACGAGTTGCGATGCCCCGGAGTCACCGTCGATTTGCGCCACATAGACGTGACCGGCGCGGGAGGGCACTTGCGTCATGCCGTCGGGCGCGTCGTCGTCCGAAGAGGGGTCAGCCTGAGGTGCAGGCTGGTTCGGCGCCGGATCGTAACCGTGTCCGGGCTGGACCTGCGAACCGGGGGCTGACGATTGATAGGCCACGGTCGGCGTACCCGGATTTGTCGCAGGCCAGCCTTGCTGCGACCCTGTCGGCATCGGTCCGTTGCCGGGCTGACCTTGGGTATAAGGCATGGGCGCACCCTTGGTCAGCGCGATGGGAACGGCTTGCGGCCCGGTGCTGTGAGCAATGGCGGCGTTTCCCCCCTTGAACAGGCCGGAGCCGACAGTGACGGAGCCTACGACGACAACGGCGAGGACCGCGCCGGATATTTTGAGGACGAGCGCGCGCATTATTCCGCACTCGCGGAGGCGTCTGCGGCGGGTTCGGCGGCGGCGCCGGCATCGACGCTGTGATCGCCATAGTGTCCGCCTTCGTCGGCCGGAGCGGCCTGGGCGACGGCGCTGTCGACATGGGTCGCGGCCATCTCGCTGTATTCCGCCGCATGATCGGCATCGCCATGGGCGGCAGCGTCGCTGGCCCAGCCGGCTTCCTCGGTCGCCGTGTCGGCATGATATTGCGCCCAGGCGAGGTGGTCCTGGTCGCTTTCCGACTTGGTCAGGGCAGACTCTTCACTGCCGCCGTGATCCTGGACTTCCTGCAACTGATACTGGGTGGCGTGGGCAATTTCGTCGGCCTTGGCGTAGTCACCGTCGGCAACCGCATCGGCCTGGGCCAGGTGCAGGGCCTCGACATTGCTGCGGTCGTAATCGGCTGTGGCGGCATCGGTCACGGCATGATCGACGTCGAAGGTCGCCAGGGAGCCGTCGTCGTGGGCGGCCTGGATGGCGTCGAGGACCTGGGTCTGGCCGGCGTCGCTCAGGCCGGCGATTTCAACGCTGAAGGTGTCGGGCAGTTGCGCGACGGCGTCTTCGGGAAGGATGGTGTCGATGTCGGGCATGTGAATGTCTCCTGCAAAGAAAAAGATGTTCCAGAACCTGGTCTCTATTCGGTAGGCGCATCGTGTCCGGAAACCGGGTCAGGCGCAGGTGAATTATTTTCATCGTGGCCGGCGGAGGGGATATCGGCGGCACCGGCGTCGTGGGCAGCGGCCGTTGCCGCATCGGCGTCGTGCTGTTCCTGGTCATGCCGGGCCTGGTCCGCCTTCTCCTGCTCGGCTTTCTCTTGGTCGGCCTGCTGCCTGGCGGCCTCGTCGTCGTGTGACTTCTGTTCGGCGGCGGTATCATAGGTGGCGCTCGCCGACGCTTCGGCGTTCGCTGCGGCAGCCGGGCTATCGCTCACCTGCGCTGGACTGACTTGGGCCGAACTGACCTGCGTCGGATTGGCCTGCGCGGCAGATGCCCCCGGATGCGTAACTCCGGCGCGACCCGCCTCGGTCGCACCGGAGTCAGCCATCGCCTCGATGACCGGCTCGAACGGTGTGGCGTTGATAATCTCCGGCATCGCTTTTCACCTTTGGGTTCCGATAAGGACTACAGTCTCGCC
>FSVF01000069.1_pt1 | contig 55168 bp, 45 predicted proteins | sample 1637601 | NCBI WGS metagenome assembly FSVF01 (sample SAMEA3914814, study PRJEB12502) | metagenome | biome: forest; material: soil | place: USA | collected 2011-09-16 | depth 0.1 m
GAGATCGTGCCGTCGGTATAGATCGAGCTGTCGAGGCCATTGGCATCCAGATAGGTGATAATGGCGTTCTGAAAGTCCGAGTCCTCCGAAATGCGCTTCAGGTTGCGGGCGGTGTAGGAAAGGCCCACCGTCCACTGGTCGTTGACGCGGTAGCTGGTACCGAGGACGAGCTCGTCTTCCTCGGTGGCTTTGAGGCCGAGCGCTGTCTTGGAACTGGCGCCTTCCTGCGTGCCGTTGCCGAGCACGTAACAGGCGGGCGTTCCGGTCGCCGCGGTCGACAGGCCCGGCGCGCTGGCCAGGCTCGACGCCGGGCAGGGCGCGCTGTCGATTTCGGCATAGGCGGCGCCGACCGATTGCGGCAGGCCCGTCGCCGGATCGAGCACGAAACCACCGGTGGGCGCGCGGAAGGCTTCATAGAAGTAGAGATCCTTGCCGCGGTAGCCGAGGTTCATCGCCGGCGGAATGAAGTTGGCGCCCAGCGAGCCGTAGACCTTCCATTTAGCCTCGCCCGTCGGATCCCAGCTGAAGCCGAGACGCGGGGCGATGTTGTTCTTCAGGTTCAGATAGGTCTGGCCCGACAGGTTCTTTTGCAGGAAATCGTCGTTACGCACGCCGATTTGCAGGTTGAGCGTCGGCGAGATGTCCCACGAATCCTGGACATATTCCGACTTGTTCTCGGCCGAAACATTGCCGCCCAGGTTTTCATAGATGATGCGCAGATAGTCGCCCTGCCAGAAATTGGCATTGCTTGGATCCAGGCAGTCGGCCGGGACCGAACACAGGCTGGACTTGTGCCGGAAGCTGTACTGCACCGGCTGGGTGCCGGTCAGGTAGTTCTGCTTCAGCATGGTGTTCTGTTCGTCATCCATGCCGAAGCGGATGTGATGGCGGCCGGCGAGCTCGAAGCGAACGTCGCCGTCGGCGCGCCAGAACTTGCGCTCGACCTCGTCGATCGACACGCCGGTGCTGTTCTGCGACGAGATTAGATGGCTGGCCGAGGTGCGCTGGTCGTAGACGGCGTAATCCGCCAGATTGGTCGGGATCAGATCGTCGCGCGTCTTCATGTCGCCGACAGCGGCCGAGACAGTGAACCAGTCGGTGACGTTGCCGGTGTATTTGGCAACCCAGCTCTTGCCGCCCAGGTCTTCGGTAAAGTTGTTCGGACGGCCGCCGATGGCGCCCGTCGCAGGAACGAAATCTTCGCGATGGTAGTTGGTAGTCGATTCCGTGTCCCAGGCGGTGAATTCAAGGTGCTGGGTCGGATTGATGTAGCCGTCGAGCTTGATGCCCCAGAACGGATTGTCGTTCGAAATCTTCTGGTAATAATTGTCCAGGTTGTTGGCCAGCGTCGAGGATGTGTCGTTGAGCTGATAAAGCCCATAGGCGAACAGGTGATCCTTGATGATTGCGCCGCCGGCTTCGATCGCCAGCGAATTGTCCTGCGCCGTGGCGAAATGGCCGTCGCGGTTATAGGCGCTGGCCTGATCGGCGCGCAGGTCAGAGGGCTGATAGTTGGCGTGGACGCCGAACATGAAGGTGTTCGTGCCCGACTTGGTCGTGGCGTTGACGACGCCGCCGGTGGCGCGGCCGAATTCAGCGGCATACCCGCCGGTCTTGACTTCGACGGTCTTGTAAAAGTCGAACGGAATGTCGGCGCCGCCGACATAGGTGTCGGGGTTGGTGACGTTCAGGCCGTTGACGTAATAGGCATTTTCGGCGACCGAACCGCCGCCGAACGAGGCGACGTCACCGAAGCCCGGATTGCCCTTGGTGACGGTTGGCGCCAGCATGGTGACAGCGGTCAGGCTGCGCGCGATCGGCTGCTGCGACGTCAGCGTTCCGAGATCGACCGTCAGGCCGGTCGTCGTCTTGGTAAAGTCCTGGCGGGCGCGCTTGCCGCGCACGACGACGGTCTGCGTGGCGCCGACGGTGTTGAGCGACGCATCGAAGCGGACTTCCTGCGAGATCACGACCGAAACGGTGCCGTCATACTTGTCGTAGCCATTGGCGGTGATGGATAGGCTGTAGTCGCCTGGCGTCAGGCCGGTGGCGGTAAAGACGCCGGCGCCCGACGTCGTCAGGGTGCGGCTCTGGCCTTGCGCGGTCGAGGTCAATACGACGGTCGCGCCGGCAACGGGCTGGCCCGAGGCATTGGTCACGGTGCCGGTGACGGCGCCGCTGGTATAGTCCTGGGCCTGGGCGAGGGTGGGAAGAAGGGCGGCCGTTCCGGCCACAATCGCCGGTATGGCTGCGGCGGACAGCAGGGTGGTGGTGGCCAGCAGGCCGGCACGCAAACGGTTGGATTTCACTTGAATACTCTCCGGGGTGAATACACTGCGCGCTATCCCAGCTTTCACGCGCGTCGGCCGTTTGACATGAATTCGTCACGATTGAAATAGTTAGATGTCTAAATAATGCCGTTATGTGATCACAATCGATGGACAAAAATTTTATCTATTGTGATCAAGGGATAACGACGGATTCAGCGATCAAGTCGCGCGCCAAGATTTTGCCGTAAACGCTTACATCGACTTGGAAGCGATGATTCCGGGGGCGCGGCGGATCGCTCTAACGCTTCTGCGCTGCGATGCAGGCAAGAAACGCCACCAGCCTCCGCGCCCTACCGTAATGCATGACGCCGCCTGTCTATGCCATGCCTGTCATTCGACGGAATGACGAGGTCTCTAGACAGGAGAATAGGCGGATTTGCAGTTTTCGACATTTGTGCGATTCCGAAAAACAGGAAGTAAAATATATATCATTGAATTTCCGTGACTTAACCCCTGAAAACGCTACTCAAAAATGGGCCGTTGGGTGTGCATTTTTTCGCGAACCACGTCTGCACACGCCGGCAACTTGGGCTTTGGGGTGATGAGTGCAGTCCAACGAATCTCGGCCGCCAGTTATTGTGTGATAATTGCAACAAACTGTCATACTATGAAAAATGTACGATAATTTCGGCGGAAAGTTCCACGCCCGGTCATCTGAGTTTGTGAAGGGGCCGAAAGCGTCCCTCAACACGATACATTCAGGGACCAATCATGCCAGCATCCAAATCCTTCCGATTCCGCGCAGCCCTCCTGGGGTCGGTCGCGCTTGTCGCCATCGTCGCCTTGCCTGCCGCCGCTCAGACGGCTGCGCCGGCGGACACCGATACCGTCGTCGTCACCGGCATGCGCAAGTCAATGCGCGATGCGCTCGCCACCAAGCGCGCCGAGCCAGGCGTCGTCGAAGTCGTTTCGTCCAAGGACATCGGCGTCCTGCCCGACGTCACCATCGCCGAAACCCTGGCCCGCCTGCCGGGCCTGAACACCACGCGCGACCGCGGCAATGACAGCCAGGCCGCCATCCGCGGCCTCGGGCCCCGTATGGTTCTGGGCCTGATCAACGGCCGCGAAATGGCCTCGTCCGAACCCGACCGCAACGTCCGCTGGGAAATCTTCCCGTCCGAAGTCGTTTCCGGCGTCGAGGTCTACAAGTCCTCCGAAGCCCGCCTGATCTCGGGCGGCATTTCCGGCACGGTCGATATCCAGACCATCCGTCCGCTCGACTATCGCGGCCCGGCCCTGACGGTTCGCGCCGGTGTCGTTTCTTATGACGGCGGCACCAGCCTGCCCAATTACGACACGCTAGGTTACCGCGCCTCGGGCGCCTATGTCACCAAGCTGACCCCGACACTCGGCCTCGTTATCGCCGCGTCCTATCAGAAGCAAAAGAACGGCTATGAAAACTTTGGCGGCGGTGGCTGGAACACGCCTCCCAACACCGGCCCGGTCAGCCCGGCTGTCGGCGCACCGCCTATCGACACCCCCTGGGGCGCCTCGTTCGAGGAAAAGGCCATCGACACGACGCGTTCAAGCATCTCGTCGACCCTGCAGTGGAAGCCGTCTGACGCGTTCGAAGGCCGCTTCGATATCCTCGAAAGCGATATCAATATCAGCGAACAGGACAATGGCGGCTGGTACACCGACTGGGGCAACTGGGGCGGCTATGAAACCGGCACCCTGGCCAATCCGGGCTTTACCAACAACGTCATCCAGAACGGCGCTCTGGTCAAGACGGACATGACCTTCAACTCGACCTATCACCCCTACGTCGCCCAGTACAAACAAGAGATGAAACTGTTCGCCACGGGCGTGAACGGCAAGTGGAACTTCGACGACTGGACGATCGTCGCCGACCTCGCCTACAGCCAGGCCGAGCGCTACGGCATCTGGCAGGCGGCCGAAATGTACGCCGACGTCGGCCACGCGTCGTACGACTATCGCGGCTCATCGCCGTCGGTCACGGTTCAGCACAGCGCCTGGGACCAGGTCCAGGCCGGCAATCTGTACGCCAGCGGCGGCCAAGCCGACGTCAGCCATCTGAAAGACCAGATGAGCACGGCCAATGTCGACTTTACGCGTCACCTCGGCGGCACCTTCTGGACCAGCCTGAAGTTCGGCGCCCGCCTGTCCGACCGTTCCAAGTTCGACGACGAACCCGGCACGGTGGCGACCGCCAGCCCGCTGTCGCAGTTCGACAGTACGCACCCGATCAGCGCGGCCCAGGCAACGGCTCTGTTCTCGCCGTGGACCTACAAGAACTTCACGGTGCCGACCTTTATTTCCGGTGATTTCAGCACGGTGGCGACGGCGCTTTACGGCGCGGCCGGCCTGGCCGCGCTCAACCCCGACTACAAGCACCAGCCGTTCGTTTCCAAAGTCGCCGAAAAGGTCGATGAAGCCTACGTCGAAGGCAACTACGCCTCGACCTTCATGGGCACGCCGGTCGACGGCAATGTCGGTGTGCGCGTGGTCAGCGTCGACAGCGCCAGTACCGGCCCGAGCAACAGCGCAATCGTCACGGTCGCGCAGAAGTACACCAAGGTCCTGCCCAGCGCGCTCGCCCGCTTCTCGCTCAACGACAATACCTACCTCAAGGTCGGCGTGTCGCAAGCCCTGTCGCGCCCGCCGCTTAACGACCTGCGCGTCGACCGTACCTATAACGTCAGCACAGTTCCGTATTCGGGCGGCGGCGGCAACCCGCTGCTGAAGCCCTATATGGCCGACCAGCTCGATATTTCCTTCGAAAACTATTTCCGTAAGGACGGGCTGTTTGCCGTGTCGTTCTTCGCCAAGAACATCTCGAACTATATCGGCTTCGATACGCGCAATATCGCGCCAGTCGGCGTGACCATTCCGGGACCGCAAACGACGATTCCGTTCTCGTCGCCATTCAACGCGGCGAAGCACGGCACGCTCAGCGGGCTGGAATTCACCTATCAGACGCCGTTCTACTTCATCCCCGGCTTTGAAAAGTTCGGCGTCTACTCGAACCTGGCCCTGACCGCGTCGAACATCCACGAGACCGGACCGGCCGGCAATCCGTTCCCCATGAACGGTGTCGCCAAGACGACCGCGATCCTTGACCTGTGGTACGCTGACGACAAGTTCGAGTCGCGTCTCGGCTTCAAGTATCACACGCCGTTCACCATCCTCTATACCTGGTCGTCCGGTGCCCTGTCGGCGGTGCGCTCTGAGCTGACGATGGACTACAGCGCGTCGTACAAGATCAACAACAGCATGACGGTCCGCTTCCAGGCGGCCAACCTGCTCGATACGCCGCTGCGCACCTACATCAACAACAACCCGAGCGAAATCGAGCGCACCGACTATTACGGCCGCCGCTTCCTGCTCGACCTGACCGTGAAGTACTAGGATTGGGGAGCGCCTGCTTTCCCTCTCCCCTCGGGTGGGGAGAAGGGAAGAGGGCCTACTGTTCTTTCTCCGCTGACACCATTCCCTGGTGACAGTTACCTGGCCGGACACGCTCTCTGGAACGCGTGTCCGGCCGCCTTTTGTTTCTGGTCAAGGCCATGCAGACAGCCGAATCTGTCGCCAAATCGATAGACAGCATCGTCATCCTTGGCGGCGGCACCGCCGGCTGGATGGCGGCGTCCGCCCTGTCGAAAGCGCTTGCCGGCTTAGGCACACGCATCACAGTGGTCGAATCCGACGAGATCGGCATTGTCGGCGTCGGCGAGGCCACGGTTCCATCGATCCATGCATTCAACGCCTTGCTGGGCTTGCCGATCCCCGAATTTCTCGAACGCTGTCAGGCGACCATCAAGCTCGGCATCTCGTTCGAAAATTGGGGTACGATGGGCCGCCGCTACATGCACGCCTTTTCACCCTATGGCTTGGCCTCCGGACCGGGGCATTTTCATCGCCTCTGGCTGAAACACGCCCACGCCGCCCGGCTGCGCGGTGAAACTCTGGATATCGACGGCTGCAATATCGGCGCCAAAGCCGCCGGCGCCGGCAAGTTCACCACTGGTCAAAACCTGCCGCAAACCCTGATCCACGCCTACCATTTCGACGCTTCTCTCTATGGCCAATACCTGCGCAGCCACGCGGAAAAACGCGGCGTCAGGCGCGTCGAGGGCAAGGTCGAGCACATCACGCAAGACCCCGAAACGGGTTTTATCGAGGCGCTGGTCCTGCAATCGGGACAGGCCGTCGCCGGTGATTTTTTCATCGATTGCAGCGGCTTTAACGGCCTGCTGATCGAAAAGACCCTGAAGGCCGGCTACGAGTCGTGGGCCCACTGGCTGCCGTGCGACCGCGCCATCGCCGTGCCGTCGGAAAATGCCGGCCCGCCGGCACTCTTCACCCGCTCAAGGGCCGACGAGGCCGGGTGGATGTGGCGCATTCCGTTGCAACACCGCAATGGCAACGGTTACGTCTACGCCAGCGCCCACAGCGACGACGACCGCGCCGAGGCGCGCCTGCTGGCGCAACTCGATGGCAAGGCCACGGCCGCGCCGCGGCGTTTGCGCTTTGTCACCGGCCGCCGCAAGCAGGCGTGGTCGAAGAATTGCCTGGCCCTGGGCCTCGCCGCCGGTTTTCTCGAGCCGCTGGAATCGACCAGCATACACCTGATTCAAACCAGCATTTTCCGTCTGCTAAGCCTGTTCCCGGACACGTCGTTCGCGCCTGCCGAGATCAACGAATTCAATCGCCAGACGACCGAGGAATACGAAGACATCCGCGACTTCCTGATTGCGCACTACAAGGTGACGAGCCGCAGCGACACGCCGTTCTGGACGGCCTGCCGCGACATGGCCGTGCCCGACCGCGTGAACAATATCATCGGCCTGTTCGCCGCAAATGGCCGCCTGACCATGCGGCCGGAACATCTGTTCTCGACGCAAAGCTGGCTGGCGATCCTGTTGGGCCAGGGCGGACTGCCGGAAGGGTACGATCCCTTGCTGCGGCCCATGCCGGAAGCGGAAGCCGCCCGCCACGTCGAAGCGGTGCAGGCGCGCCTTGACGAAGCCGTGCGCCAGATGCCGGATTATGGCACTTTCGCTCTGTCGAATGTTCGGGCGTCATAATGGCCGCAAGATATGTTCCACTTCCCCTCTCCCCTTGAAAGGGGCGAAGGGAAGTCATTGCGATCCGGGAGTTCGTAACCATGCAACACACCATTAAACGCGTTGCCATCATCGGCGGCGGCACCGCTGGATGGATGACGGCCGCCTGGCTGTCGATCGTCATGCGCAGGAACATCGAGGATATCGTCCTGATCGAATCCGACGAGATCGGTACGGTCGGCGTCGGCGAGGCCACGATTCCATCTATTCGGAAATATAATACCTGGCTGGGCCTCAACGAAGATGAAATGCTGAAGCGTACGCAAGGCACGTTCAAGCTCGGCATCGAGTTCGTCGACTGGGGCCACATCGGCAACCGTTATCACCACTCGTTCGGACCCAATGGCCGCGAGCGCGACGGCACGCCTTTTCATGCCTGGTGGTTGAGGGGCGGGGCGAAGGAAGCGCTGGCCGAGTACAACCTGCAAACCCAGGCGTCTTACCAGGGCAGGTTCATGCGCCCCACCGGCAGCAATTCGCCGCTGGCGACCATCGCCTATGCCTTCCAGTTCGATGCGTCACTCTACGCGGCGTACCTGCGGCAATTGTCCGAGGCAAAAGGCGTCCGCCGTATCGAAGGCAAGTTGGCCGACGTCCGCCTGCGCAGTCACGACGGCTTTATCGAAGGCGTCACCCTGGCTGACGACCGTACGGTCGATGCCGATCTGTTTATCGACTGCACCGGCTTTCGCGGCCTGCTGATCGAACAGACCTACAAGACCGGCTTTGTCGACTGGTCGCACTGGCTGCCGTGTGACCGCGCCTTCGCCGTGCCGTGCGAACGGCAAGACCCGCTGACACCGTTCACGCGATCGACGGCGCGCAAGGCCGGCTGGCAATGGCGCATTCCGTTGCAGCACCGCACAGGCAACGGCCACGTCTTTGCCGGCGCCTTTATGTCTGAGGACCAAGCGCGCGATACGCTTTTGGCTAATCTCGACGGCAAGGCACTGGCCGAACCTCGCCTGCTCAAATTCCAGGCGGGACATCGCAAGGCATTCTGGGTGAAGAACTGCGTCGCCATCGGCCTGTCGGGCGGGTTTCTCGAGCCGCTGGAATCGACGTCGATCTTCCTTATCCAAAACGCCATTGCCCGCCTGCACGTGCTGTTTCCCGATCAAGGCTTCGATCCCGCCGACATCGATTTCTTCAACCGTGAATCCGTGCGCGAATACGAAGACGTGCGCGATTTCATCATTCTCCATTACAAGCTGAGTCAGCGTGACGATTCTGCTTTTTGGGAATATTGCCGCAACATGCCGGTGCCCGATCGCCTGACGCAACGCATGAACCTGTTTGAGAGCCGTGGCCGCATCTTCGAGGAAAAAGGCGAACAGTTCGGCCTGTCGAGCTGGCTGCAGGTGATGTGGGGGCAGGGCCTGCGCCCGCGTTTCCCCGACCCTGTCACCATGGCGGTGCCGGAAGACAAGGTACGGTCGTGGCTGGGCGACATCAAGGAAACGATCGCGACCTGCTGCGACCACATGCCGACGCACGAAGCCTTCATCGCCGGGCATTGCGCAGCGGACGTTGCCTAGACCTGTTTACAGGATATCACGCCTGGCCGCGTTTGCGCCAGTTGCCGGGCGTGTCGTCGTAACGCGCCTTGAAGGCCCGATAAAAGGCCGAAACGTCGTTGAAGCCGCACAGAAAGCCGATCTCGACAGTGGCGATATGGCTCGCCGCCGGATCCATCAGCATGTACAGCGCTTTTTCCGCACGGATGTCGGCACACAGGCGCGAAAAGCTTGTCCCGGCCTGGTTCAGCGTGTGCTGTACGGTGCGTTCCGACAGCCCCAGTTGCCGTCCCAGCACCGCCGCGCTTAAGTCCCCGGCCGCCGCATACTGGCGGATATAGCGCCGGATCGCCATCAGCCGCGCGCCCGGCCCGGCTGCTTCCGGATGGCTCTCGACAGCGTGCGGTTTGATGGCGCCGAAGCCCACACCCAACAGATGTGCGATATGCGCCGCCGCCGACGCCATCAGGCCCGGCACCTCGTCCGGCTCATCGAGGACGATCCCGACATAGTGCCGCATATGGCGCAGATAGGGATGATCGAGGTCGACAATGCGCGCCGCCAGGTCCTCCGGTGCGATCGACCATGTTTCGACGAGATGGCGGGGCAGGGCGATGCCCAACAGGCCCGATCCGGCCTGCGTCGTGAAATCGACGCTGGCATTGTGAACACTGACTGTCCCCTGGCCGGTCGCCAGCTCGTAATTGCGGCCGAACTGCTGCCCGCCAATGCGTCCGCCCCCCAGGTTGAAATGGACGAACAGAGAGTCATCGCCGTCATTGCGGATGTGCCCGAGTTCGCGCCGGCAGGTAACGGCGATATCCGATATCTGACCTATGACGACGTGCGGCGTACGCGTAAAGACCATGCGGCCGTGATGACTGTGATCGATATCGGCGCAACGCATGACGGCCACGCCGCCGGTTGCGACGTCGAGATGCCGGTTGACGTAGGACTGACGCGTTTTCAAGTCGCGGCCCGCCGCCACATCCGCCGTCGTAAACTCAAGTTTTTCAGTCATATAAGACGCTCGTTATCCGATCACTTGCCGCCTGCGCGGGCGGTTTGGCACGGGGCGCAAAGGGCTTGCGCCATTGTCATTGCCGGACCGCGGGCCGATGCTAGATCAGTTTTGCAGAGCGCGAAAGCCTTGCCGTTTACCGGGAGACCTTCAAATGAACACAACACACAAACTGAATTTGCTTGTCGCTGCGGCTGTTGCAGTGGCCCTGACGACGTCACTGCCGGCCGCCATGGCTCAGACCACTGCCGCCGGGACGATCGGAAAGCAAGTCGGCAAGATCGCCGCACCCAGCGCCGTCGCCCTGCAAAAGCGCGTGCTGCCCAAACGCACCTTTACGCCGATAGCGGTGACCAGTGCGACCATGGACGGCTGGACCGCCGTGACCGATACCGCGACGCTCGGTGGTGCCAGTCTGATGACGATGGACGGTAAGAGCGTCATCGTGACGACGGGCAGTGACGGCGCGCTCTATGCGGCGGATTTCAATGCGTCGGCGCCGGGCCTGATCAGCGACTGGTCTTATCAGCCGGGCGGTTTGGCCAGCGAGCCTCACTGCGCAGCTGTGCGGATGCACGACGATACTGCGCCGGGTTACACCTTGCTGTGCCTCGGTTTGACGGCGTCGGGCGAAGCCAGGCTCGTCGAGCTTACACATGCGCCATCAGGCTTTAACTACGCCCGGCAGGTCAACTTGGGCGGCAACAGCGGTCCGGCCGCGCCTTCCTTCCTGGGCGCCGTCATGGACATTCCCCCAACCCCGTACTCGTCCTCGTCGAAGCGCGATTACCACGTTGGCGTCATTGTCGGCACGACAGTGTGGCAGTATTTCGTGCTCGGCACCGAGAATTCCGTCTGGAAGCCGCAAATCGGCGCGTTCAAGGCGACGCCGGCGTGTCTGTCCATGACGTGCGCGACACCGACACTGGCGCAGGATGCCATACGCGCCATGACGTTCAATTATGAGGCGGACAAGGACACCAGCCTGAAGGAAGACGCGGTCTCGCCCAAGGCACCGACCGCCCTGTCCGGTGAGACCGCCATCGTCAGCCTTGGCACCAACAAGCCGGTCGCCATCGTGGCGCGCGGCAAGGACACGCAGCTCTATCAGATCGGCTACGATCCAAAGACCAAGACCTTCCTGGGCAGCTGGAAACTGCAGGGCGGCGCCATCCCGCCTCACACCGTTCCATCGTGCGTTGCGGTGGGCATGACGCCGGTCTGCGTCATCCAGGGCGCCGACGGCCGGCTCTACGCCAAGAAACTGGCCTCGGCCGGCGCCCTGTAAGCCGGGCTGAGCCATCCTCAGGTGCCGGGGGCGCCGTGGTCGACATTGGCCGCGATACCCCGATGTCAGATGAGAGGCGCGCGAAATGCCCCCGGCGCCTCGTCGTACCGCGCCTTGAACGCCCGGTAAAACGTCGACAGGTCGTTGAAACCGCAGGCAAAGGCGATGGCGGTGACCGGTGTGTGCCTGTGCGCCGGATCGGCCAGCATCTCGCAGGCTTTTTCGGCACGCGTGTCATTGAGCAGCCTGGAAAAGCTGGTGCCCTGCTGCGTCAGCACCTGCTGGAGCGTGCGCTCGGACAGGCCCAATATACGGCCAACCGCTGAGGCCGACAGGCCGGGTGTGGCAAAGTATTGCCGCATCCCGCCCTGGATGGCGTGGTACCGGGCAATCTGCCGCGACTGCGCATTCTCCTCGTGCCAGTTCCTGGGCTTCAGGCCGCACAACCACAGGCCCGCCAGCTCGGCTATGTGGACGTGCATGGCCGCCGCGGTTTCCGGGGCCGTGAGCGCGGTGGCGGAGTCGTCATAGAGCATATAGTGAATATATGTTTTCAGCATGTGCAGGGCAGGATGTGACGGGTCACGTGCGGTCACCGCCACGTCTTCCGGGGCCTCTGTCCACCCCCTTGTCAATGCCCGCGGCAGGTTGACGCCCATGATATCGGCACCCGACTGGAGCTCGATGGAGATCGGGGCGTTGTTGACGTAGAGGCCCGCCATGCCGGGGCCCAGCACATAGTCGCGCTTTCTCTGCGCCGCAGCCAGCAGGTTTTGGCCGTTGTTTATATGGATGAAGACGGCGTCGGAGCCGTCGCGACCGATATGATAATTGCCGCGATCGTAGGCGCAGGCAAACATGTTGCGCAGGTCCGTCAGCAGCAGCTCCCCGCTAGATCGGGAAGCGCACGCGGTTACGATTTTCCTGCCGTCGTCTATCAGGCGCATGTCGCCGACGACCTGGATATCGTTCAGCATGTTGCAGAAGTCGACGGCAGCCTGGTGCGTCTCGATCACCTGCTCAACGCGTTGCATAAGGCTTCCTCGTGTAACTGCGGTACGGAGCTTACACGGCCTGGCATATGGCGCAATCGATTTGCGCTATCCGCCAAGACCCTTGCCGAAGATCATGATTGTGTAGCCGCAACCGCAATAGCCGGTCCTTAGGTTTTCTTACCGAGAGCCGGATATCGCCGCAGGAAACCCGGATCTCGCTGCAGGAAAATTTGTGACGCGGATAAAAATGTCATCGCCTCCGTTGTGGTCCCGCGGGCCTGGCCTTGACCGGCGCACAGTAATCTCGGCCTTGGCAACAGGCGCAATGACCTTGCGCCATTGTCATTGCTCTGGCGGTGACCGCCTTCATAAGTTCGCTGCCAAGAGCGGCAATCAAGGAAGACATATATGACGTCGTGGCTAAAACCTTTTGTCGCCTCAACATGCCTTGCCGTCTTGAGCGCAACGGCGGCCACGGCGATCCCGACGGCGTCTCCGGGCGGCCTTAACCCCCAGATGCAGGCGAAGCTGTCGGCCCGCCCGTCGATCGCGGCCCTGACGCCGCAGCAGCGCAGCAGCATCGCCGGCGCCCTGATGAAAACCGAGAGCGTACCCGCCGTCGGGGCAGCGACGTCGCTGACCATCGATCGATTTGGTGCCGACGGGCACTATCTCACCTTTCAATGGCCCTATCTGATCGGCCACGTCGGTGCCGGCCCCAGCCTGGCGGCGCTTGACAACGATTCCGCCACGCAGGTGACGATCGAGGGCGGCGCGGCGAAGAAAAGCTATCTCGTCGACTGCCGGGTTTCCGACGATCTCGATGTCAGCTGGAGCGTCGATGGCCCCGGCGGGATGGCAACGAGCGGCACGACGACTTCAGCGGACAAGCATTTGAGCTTTCTCGTCCAGACCACCGGCGCGCAGCCGGCGTTGCTGCATATCCGCTCCCTGCACCGCGAAAAACTGTTCGGCCTGTTCGCCCTCTATGGCTGCGACGTGATGCCGATCGGCTGAACGTCTTTCGTCCCCTCAAAGCCGTCTTCCTCTCCCCCAATGCCCAAAGGAACCAGACTCATGAAAATTATCGTTCAAACCGTGCTCGCCCTGTCGTTGTTTGCGGCGACAACAGCCCACGCCGATCCGATCAAGCCCCTGGCGGCCCCCCTGGTGACCGAGCCCGCCAAGGGCCAGTGGAGTGTGGTTGTCACCAGCGTCTCCCCAAAGGCGCCTTTCAACACGATCCGCGTCTGTCTGAGTGCGGATCATACCTGGTACAATACGGTGCAGCCGTCGGGGTCCCAACCCGGCTCAGGCAAGTGGCTCATGAGCGGGGCCAGCCTGCTGTGGCGCGGCAATATGGGCCAGAACCTCAATGACGCGGCAGTGCTGCACGTCGCCAGCGCTTCGTCCATGTCCGGTCCGCTGATGCAATGGGTCAAGGACACGACCGACACGACCAACACCGCCATCGACAACGTCTTCGCCACCTCGGTGTGGACCTACGTCTCCGCTACCTGCGACGCCGCCCTGCGATAAGAACGCCTCATGCATCGTTATGGTCTTGCCGCCCTCATGTCGATCGCCGTCCTGGCCTCGGCGCCCGCCTTCGCCGCCAATCCGGAGACCGTCGCCACCCTGTCGAAGGACCAGCCGGGGGCGACCGACAGCCCCCTGACGGGCCGCTATAAGGGATCGGCCCTGATCCTGCAGACGCACAAGGCGTTCGACGAGCTGACTGTGCCGGCTGCAGCGGCGATCGGCGAGGAGTATGACGCCACACGGCACTTCGGCAAGACCGTGACGGCGCAGGGCGAGGTGACGCGCTCGGTCTACGTCACTCCCGCCGGGCGCTCGACGCTCGAGGTCGTCAAGAACTACCGCGACGCCCTGATTGCCAAGGGCTTTGCGCCGGTCTTCGAATGCGCGGCGGCGGCCTGCGGGCCATCGTTCCGCAAGCAGAAATACGCCTGGGACAATAAGGCGACCCACGTCGAAGGCGCCAATCTCGACCATGCCCGCCAGGGTTTGGCCGAGGCCGTTTTCGACGCCGGCAAGGACATCCGCTATTCCCTGCTGAAAAAGGGCGCCAGCTATGTCGCCCTGTTCGGGGCGCTCAATGCCGGCGGTGGTTTCGGCGATACGTCGGCGGCGCTTAACGACCGCGTCAGCGTCCTGGTCGAGGTCGTCGAGCCCAAGGCGATGGACCAGAATATCGTCGTCCTCAATTCATCGGCGATCGGCCAGTCGCTGGCAGCCGACGGCGCGGTCAATATCTACGGCCTCTATTTCGATACCGACAAGGCGACGCTGCTGCCGTCGTCGACGCCGCAACTGGCCGAGATTGCCAAATACCTGAAGGCCAACCCGGCCGTGCAGGTCTTTGTTGTCGGGCATACCGACATGCAAGGCGGGTTCGATCATAACATTGCCCTGGCCGAGGCCCGCGCCAAGGCGATTGCGGCGGCGTTGACCCAGTCTTACGGCATTCCCGCTGCACGGATGACGGCAAAGGGCGTCGGGCCACTGGCACCGGCGGCCAGCAACCAGTCCGAAGCCGGCCGGGCCAAGAACCGTCGCGTACAACTGGTGCTGCGATGAGGCGCGCGACGGGACTTGTTCTGACAGGGCTGTGCCTGATGGCCGGCGTAGCCCACGCTGCATCCAAGCCCAACCTGACGCCGCGCCCGGGTGCCTGGCGTCTCGAAGGCGCCAGCGAAGGCGAACCCGTCTGCCCGCTGCGCCTGATGGCCACGGAAACCATCGGCGGCAAGGATGTTGTCTCGGACGGCTGCCATAAGGCCTATCCGTGGACGGCAGACGTCACCGCCTGGTACGCAGGGCCGGGACCACACGGCGACCTGACGCTGATCGACGGCGAACGTCATACGGTGATACGCTTTGCGCTCATCGACGGCGACGCCGCCTATGGCGGCGCGACCCACGGCTTCGACTACGCCCTCTATCCACCGCTGCCCGCCAAGGCGGCGAAGACAGCAAAAAAGGCCCACAAATGATCGCCAATGCCCTTCGCCTGAGCGTGCTTGCTGTCCTGCTGATGCTTGGCGCCTGCCAGGCGCCTTCGGAACCCATGGCCCCCGAACCGGCCCCGGAACCGGCCTCAGCGCCGTCCGCCGCCGCAGACATCGCTGCCGCCTTGCCGCCGCCGACCGTGGCCATCGACGGGCGCACCGCAGTCATTTCCTTGCCGGTGCACCTGTCCGACAATCTCATCTGGGTATCAGCGACGCGTGTGGCCGAGACCGATCCGTTCGTCTTCAAGGGGCTGGAGATCAAGCCCGGCGGCGGGCCGCAGGGCACCGACCTGGCCGTGTTTACCTATGAAGCCGACCACGCCGGCGCAACGATCCTGAAGTTCGGCCTGGTGCCGCCGGGCAAGATGCTCGTCGGCCTTCCCGGCGCGGTCTATACGGGCCCGGTGGCGGCGCGTTTCGAAACGCGCGTGACGGTGCAGTAAAATCGCCACCCGTTGGCTTTGGGCTGGCCAAAGGCCTGCGACTCTGTAAGCTGGTTTCTTTTGCGTACTTAATTCTTCCTATTTCAAATTGCCTTCCGGGGGCCTCCATGACATCTCGCCGCTTGTTCCTGCTCGGAGCCGCCAGCTCGGCATTCGCATCGTCTTCTTTCGCCCCGTCTTCCTTTGCCAGGGCGCACAAAGCCGGCGCCCTCAAGCCGCCGGTGGCGCGCGTCGCGCCGGTCAGCGACACCTATTGGGGCCAGACGATCGTCGATCCCTACCGCTGGATGGAAGCCAAGCCCGCGACGCCTGAGTGGACGAACTGGTTGAAAGGCCAGGGCGCCTATGCCCGCCAGGCGCTCGATGCCCTGCCGGCGCAGGCCCGCATCCACAAGGCGCTTGCGACCTATACATCGACCAAGACCGATACCTTTGTCGCCCAGGTCGGCGCCAGGCACCTCTATACCAGCAGTCGCGCCAAGGGCGAGCAAACCTACAGCCTCTACGTTTCCGATCTCGATGCCGCCGGTAAGGTGACCGGCGCACCGAAGCTTCTCATCAACCCTGTCAAGCTGACAAAGAACGGCCAGACGGCGCGCGTCACCTATGGCGATGCCTCGCCCGACGGCCGCTATTACGCCTACGGTCTCGACGGCGGCTCCAATGAAGTCGAAGCCCTGCATATCCTGAATATCGCTACTGGAGAGGACGTGCTGATCACATCGATCAACACCCGTCAGTCGAGCTGGCTGCCCGATTCCAGCGGCTACATGTACATGCGTCTGCGCGCCGATGCCGTGCCGGGCACGCTCGACTACGGCAAGGGCGCGTCGGTGTGGCTGCACACTCTTGGCACTGACCCGAAGAGCGACCGCGAGGTCTTCCGGTCGGGCGAAGGCCCGGGCGGCGCTGCGCTCGCCGACGTCTCCATGCCGCTGGTCAAGGCCTATCCGGGCAGCGAATACGTGCTCGGCGTTCACATGATCAACGGCAACAATCCCGGCAACATCTATGTCGCTAAATTCAGCGATCTGGCCGTCGGCAAGACGCCGTGGCAGCAGGTGTGCTGGCCCGAGGACCTGGTCGGCGACAGCCGCCCTGAAAATCAGCCGCTGGCGATCAATATCGTCGGTGAGGACATCTACGTCCTGGCGCACGGCAACGCGCCGCGTGGCGAAATCTTCAAGGTGCCCGTGGCCAGTCCGGGTAAGGACCAGCGCATCATCGTCGTGCCCGAAGCGCCGGCTAAGACGGGCTACGTCATCGACGAAGTTTATGTGGCGAAGGACGGGCTCTATATCCACCAGCTGGCGGGACTGGTCGGCGGATTGCGGCGTTACAGCTTTGCCACCGACAAGATCGAGGACGTCTCCCTGCCGCGTGACGGCGCCGTCTGGGGCATCGTCACCAATCCTGCGCGCGACGGGGCGTGGTTCGGTATGGACGGCCTGGCCTGGCCGGCGGTGACCATGGTCACGACGGGTGACCTGACGGCGGTCGATTCCGGCATCACCGCCCCGCCGTCCTACGACGTCAGCCGCTTTACGACGACGCGTGTCGAGGTGCCGGCGCGCGACGGCATTCTGGTGCCGATCGAGATGCTCTATGCCCGCACAACCAAACCGACGGGCAGGAATCCGACCCTGATCGACGCCTATGGGGCCTACGGCTCGATGCTCGATCCGGGTTTCCAGGGCTCGATGCTGGCCTTTCTCGACCAGGGCGGAATCCTCGTCTATGCCCACGTGCGCGGCGGCGGCGAAAAGGGTGAAGCCTGGCACACGGCCGGACAAAAGGCGACCAAGCCCAACACCTGGCGCGACGCCATCGACGTTGCCGAATACCTGGTCAAGACCGGCTGGACGGCGCCGGCGCATCTGGCGCTGTGGGGCACATCGGCCGGCGGCATCATGGTCGGCCGCGCCATTACCGAGCGGCCCGACCTGTTCGCCGTGGCTATCGCCGAAGTCGGCCTGTTCAATACCATGCGCTTCGAGCTGACCGCCAACGGTCCCGGCAACGATGTCGAATTTGGCACGGTGAAGAAAGAGGACGAAAGCAAGGGCCTCTATGAAATGGACTCGTACCACCACGTCAAGGACGGTGTGAAATACCCAGCCGTCCTGTGCATCACCGGCGCCAACGATCCGCGCGTCGAACCGTGGCAGGTCGGCAAGTTCGCTGCCCGCCTGCAGGCGGCGACCGCGGCGAAAAAGCCGATCCTGCTGCGCGTCGACTATCAATCCGGCCACTTCGCCTCGTCAAAAAAGGCTGCCGTGGCAAAATACGCCGACATCTTCGCCTTCATCCTGCGCTACGCCTGATCGCAGCCGTGCGGAAAGGTTCAAGCGCGTGGCCGACGCATCTGCTCGTCACAACCCGTAGCGATAATGCCCGGTCAAAGGAAAGCGGAAGAGGTCATCGTCCTGGCGCACGCCAAAGCCGGCGTTCTGGATCACCTGCAAACGGTCGAACAGCCAGTCCTTCTGGTCGCTGACGATCGCCGCATGCGGCTTGCCCCACGGCAGAGAGGTGATGATGTCGCCTGGCTGGTAGTCGTGCGGATCTTGCGTCACCGGCAGGGCCGTGCCGAAGCGCGCAAAGAATACCCGCAGGTTCGGCACGCGCCGGTGGTCGATACTGCTGTCGGGCGCGCTCAAGCCCCAGTTTTTCGGATAGAGATCGAAATGCGCCGCCATGTCCTCGTGAACCAGCCGCTGCAGATCGATGCCGATGCCGCGATAGGCGCGAATGACGACGTCGGCGCAAACGCCGTGGTCGGGCGCGACGTCGCCATCGGGATAGGTCAACTTGGTATAGTGACTGTCGTACCAGACCCAGGCCTGCGTCTGGGCATGGGCGGCGCGCAGGAATTGCACCGTCTTGCCGTTGAGCGCAATATTGCTGTCATGCTTTCGCGCGCAACTTGCCGCAGTCAGTCCCGCCAGGCCGGAGAGGAGCGCGCGTCGGTTCATATCGCCGATCTTTGCCACGAGTCATTTCCCCCCGGAATACGTACGGAGAACCATATTCCCTGTGCGCCGTTTGGCAAGGGCTACCGGGTGTTTCTGCCGGCAAACACATTCGCAAAGATGCCACTGCAGAGACAGTGAACGGCCAGTATCGCAATTTCGTACATATTTGGCCTATAGACGAACCGGATATGTCCTGTGATAGGTTAGACCGCCAGCACACCTGCAACTGAAATCGAGATCGAAATGACCAGAAGCTTTTTGTCCGCAGCCTGCCTCCTTGCCTTGATTACCGCCGGCACGCCGGCTTTTGCCGGGGACAGCGGGCTCAAGGTTATCGACCAGATCAAGGTCGGCGGCGACGGCGGTTGGGACTACGCTACCGTCGATGCCGGAACGCATCGCCTCTATCTCTCGCACCGGATGGGCATTGATGCGATCGACCTGATCACCAAGGCCGTCACGATGCACCTGGCCGACGCCAATGGCGCGCACATTGCCTTGCCGGTCAATAATGGCGCCGATATTCTGATCACCAACGGCAAGGCCGATACAGTGACGCTGAACGACGCCTTGACCGGTGCGCTGAAAGCGACCATCGCCACCGATACCGGACCCGACGCTGCCGTGGCGGAACCAGCCACTGGACGGGTTTTCGTCATGGCCAACAAGGGCGGCATGGTCGATGTCGTCGATCTTTCCAGCCGGACCGTGGTCGCCAAGATCGCTGCCGGCGGTGCGCCTGAAGCCGGCGCCGCCGACGGGCAGGGGCTTGTTTTCACGCACCTCGAAGACAAGAATTCCCTGGTCGTCATCGATGCCCGCACGCTGAAGGTCAAGGCGACCTACGCCATGGCAGGGTGTGACGAACCCTCGGGTATCGCCTTTGTCGCGCAGGGCCGCCTGATCCTGTCGGCCTGCCACAACGGTATCGCGCGGGTCACATCGGCCGATACCGGAACAGAGGTGGCGAGCCTGCCGATCGGTCGTGGTCCGGACTTTGCCCTTTATGACGCCGCGCGTCATCTCGGCTACATCCCCTGTGGCGACGGCACGCTGAGCGTCATCAGTTTCGATGGCAAGCCGCACATCGTCGATATCGTGGCCACGAAAACGGGAGCACGCACAGGCGCGCTCGATGCGACGACGGGCGAGATCTATCTGCCGACCGCCGATTTCGGCCCCGCTCCGGCTGCGGGCCAGCGTCCGGCTGTCCTGCCCGGTACATTCGAGGTCGTCGTGGTCGGCAAATAGGGTTTCCTGGCGCCGGACGTTTACGCCTGTGCAGGGACGGACAGTGACTGTACGCTGCGTGGTGTAAAGCGCCACAGGACCCACCCTGCGGCGGCCAGCAGGCTCAGAGGCAGGAATTGTAAGACCCAGCTTAGCGGTCCCCCCACATTTGCCCGGGTAAGCAGCAAGTAAGCGATTATTCCGCCGTCTGCCAGGCCTACGCTGACACAGGCCCATATGAATGGCCGCGCGCGCCGGCTTATCAAGAAGATCGCGGCGGCGAGTTTACCCACTCCCATGGCCAACAGATAGAGCATCAGATAGGGCAGGGCGGCCTGTTGTGCCGCCGCAGCTTCGAGGTGATGATGGCGGATGAGCATGTCGGTATAGGGATCTGGCCCGCCCATCGCGATGGCAACCAAATTGGCAAGGCATTGCAGATGGAAGGCAGCGAAGGCGGCCGTGACGGCGCCGACGCCCAGACGTCCTATAAAGACAGGACTTTTCATCGGGGTAATCCTTTCCTGAGCGGCCGCCAGCAGGCAGCCGAGAGCGAAATCGAGCGCTTCGCGGGGATCGTCCATCACGCAGGCCTCGACGCGCATCGCGTTACTCCACTCGCGGCGGTGGGCGGGCATGAGTGCCGAGGCGGCGCGCATAAGGCGATGGGCGAGCCATAGGATCATGTGGCCAGCCCCTTTGAACCGAGTCCCGGCATAGCCACCGGTGACGGCGATTGCGCCGCCAATTCGGCGCCCATTGCCGTCAACCGGTAAGCGTGGCGCGGCGGCCGTCCCACCTGCAAGGCCGGACGCCATTCGCTTTCCAGCAGGCCCTGGTCGGACAGCCGCATCAGCAGGGGGTAGAGGGTGCCGGATTTCAGGCCGGTTTCCTTCGAGAGGTCATAGCCGTACCGCCAGGCCTGGGGCTGGGCAAAAAGGGCCGAAAGGACGGCGCGGGTCTGAGACGAGATGTTTTGGGCGCGGGGCATGATTAAATATCAACATATGTAGACTTTATCGTCAATAGAAACTCTACATATATCGATTTATTTTTGCGTCTTTGCCTCGAACCGCAAAGCGCAGTAGGAGGTGGGTCATGCAAACCACCGTTCGCCTGTTCTCCTATGGCACGCTGCAGCTCGACAGCGTACAGTTGGCGACGTTCGGACGTCTGCTCGATGGTCGTGACGACACCATGCCTGGCTGGCGCAAGGACATGCTGGAAATCACAGATCCCGGGGTGCTGAATACCAGCGGCGAGCGCTTCCATCCCATGGTCGTGCTTTCCTGCGATCCGGTTGAGGCGGTGCCAGGCAAGGTATTCGCGATCACGGCAGACGAATTGGCGCGCGCCGACGATTACGAAGTCTCGGATTACAAACGCGTCGAGGTCATCCTGACGTCGGGCGTGACAGCGTGGGTCTATGTGAGGGCAGAATGACCGAGACAGTTATGCACGATCGTCTGGCGGCGCTGACCACCGCCGAGGATCGGGCCCTGGCATTGCTCGACGCTATCGAAGCTGCCGGACTGATTGCGCCCGGACGGACCGAACGCGAGATCGAAAAGGACATCTACGTTATGGCCGAACGCGATTTCGGTGTCGCGGTCCATTGGCATAAGCGCATCGTCCGCGCTGGCGTCAACACCCTGTCGGTCTTTGCCGAAAATCCACCGGTTCTGACGGTGCAGGCCGACGACATGGTCTTTGTCGATCTCGGGCCGGTGTTTGAAGATACGAAGACCGGAAAATGGGAGGCCGACGTCGGCCGCACCTATGCTGTCGGCAATGACCCGGTGAAGACGGCGCTGGTGCGCGACCTGGACGTCGTTTTCAACGCGACGGCCGCGCATTTCAAAGCCCATACAGATATCACCGGCGCAGAGCTTTTCGCTTTTGCGGTCGGTGCGTCCGAACGGCGCGGCTGGCGCTTTGCCGGTGAGATCGCCGGCCATATCGTCGCCGAATTTCCACACGCCCTGCTGCCGGGAGAGAAGATGCACGGCCATATCCGTCCGGAAAACCCGACGCGGATGCGCGACCCGGATGGGCTCGGCCGCGAACGCCACTGGATTCTCGAAATCCACCTGGCGGCGCCCGACGGCACCTTTGGCGGCTTTTACGAGCGGTTGATCGATCCACGAAGATAGGAAGTCGGCCGCCGACGGTGCCCGCGTCCCTAAGCCGGTTCGCCCGCGACCACCGGCAGACGCCCGAAGCGAGCTCAGTCGCGGCGTTGATGCCGACGCATTGCCATTTAATGGATATGGGCCCATCAACAGCACCGATCGCTGCTCCCGCACAAGGTCCTCCATGTCTCGTCCTGACGTTCCCGTTCCGACCGTACCCGCTTCAGCACCCTATTGGACGCGGCCGGCCGCCGATCTTCTCAAAGACCTGGGCTCAGGCGGGGAGGGACTTTCAACAGCCGCAGCGGTGGCGCGCCTCAAGGAGGTCGGCCCCAACAGCTTGAAGCCATCGGGCCAGGCCTCCGCAGCGCGCCTGCTCCTGCGCCAGTTCAGTAATCCGCTCGTTATCATCCTGATCTTCGCCGCCCTGGTCTCGGCGGTCGTCGGCGAAGGCCACGAGGCGGCGATTATTGCCGTCATCGTGCTGGCAAGCTCGTTATTGTCGTTTTACCAGGAGTGGGGCGCATCACGCGTCGTCCAGGCCTTGCAGCAGCGCCTGTCGCACCAGGTGACGGTGTTGCGCGACGGCAAGGAGGTAACGGTCACCGCCGACTCTGTCGTGCCGGGTGACCTGGTCCGCCTGTCGGCGGGCGCGCTGATCCCGGCCGATGGCGTGATCGTCGAAGCCGTCGATTTCAATGTCAGCGAAGCCGCCCTGACCGGCGAAACCTTTCCGGTGGTCAAGGCACCAGGCGTCAGCCCGGCCGCCGCGACCGTCAGCGCGCGCGGCAACTGCGTACTGGCCGGCACGTCGGTCCGCAGCGGCACGGCCACGGCCCTGATCGTCGCCACCGGTCCGAAGACCGAGTTCGCCCATATAGCCGAGGCCATCGGCCGCAAGCTGCCGGAAACCGACTTCGCCCGTGGCGTCCGCCGCTTCGGTACCCTGATGACGCAGATCATGTTGGTCATGGTCGTCAGCGTCTTTGTCGCCAACCTGTTGCTGCACCGGCCGATGATCGATTCGCTGCTGTTTTCGCTGGCGCTGGCCGTCGGCATTACGCCCGAGCTCCTCCCGGCGATCATCAGCATCACTTTGTCACGCGGCGCCCGGCGCATGGCGCAGGACGGCGTCATCGTCCGCCGTCTGGAGGCCATCGAAAACCTCGGCAGCATGGACGTCCTGTGCACCGACAAGACCGGCACCCTGACGGCGGGCGTCATCCAACTCGACGGCTGGGTCGATACGGCCGGTGAACGCGCCGATCACGTCCTCGATCTCGCGCGCGTCAATGCCGGTCAGCAGACAGGGCTGAAGAACCCGCTCGACGACGCCATCCTGGCGACCAAGGGCGGCGCCGACAAACAGGGATTCATCAAGACGGGCGAGGTGCCCTACGATTTCCAGCGCAAACGCCTGTCGGTCATCGGCCGCGAGCAGGACGGCGACAAAGGGGCGCTGCTGGTTTGCAAGGGCGCCGTGCAAAACATTGTCGACGCCTGTACGACCGTTGCGGGGCCCAAAGGTGACGTGCCGCTCGACGCCACGGTACGCGAGGCGATCGAAACGCGCTTTCGCGACTGGAGCGGGCAGGGTCTGCGCGTCCTGGCCGTCGCCAGCCGCCGTTTCGACACCGCGCCGGTTGCCGGCAAGGACTGCGAGCGCGAGCTTACCCTGCAAGGCTTCCTGTTGTTCCTCGACCCGCCCAAGGACGGCATAGCCGAGACGCTGAAGGCCCTGCAGGGACGCGGCATCCGCATCAAGATGATCACCGGCGACAACCGCTATGTCGCCCGTCACCTGGCGGAGGCCGTCGGCTTCAAGGCTCCCGTGGTCCTGACCGGCGATACCTTGACCAGCATGTCGCGCGAGGCCTTGTTTGCTTCGGCACCCAGCACCGATATCTTTGCCGAGATCGATCCCAACCAGAAGGAGCGCATTGTCGCCGCCTTGCGCCAGGCCGGCCACGTCGTCGGCTATCTCGGCGACGGCATCAACGACGTGCCGGCGCTGCACGAAGCCGATATCGGCATCTCGGTCGAGGGCGCTGTCGATGTGGCGCGCGAAACGGCGGACATGATCCTGCTGCGCAAGGACCTCGACGTCCTGCGCCACGGCGTCGATGACGGCCGCAAGACCTTCGTCAATACGCTGAAATACGTCTCGATCACCACTTCGGCCAATTTCGGCAACATGATCAGCATGGCCCTGGCCTCGCTGTTTCTGCCCTTCCTGCCGCTGCTGGCCAAGCAGATCCTGCTCAACAATTTCCTGTCGGACGTGCCCTCGATGGCGATTGCCACCGATACGGTCGATGCCGGCGTGACGCGGGCGCCGAAGCGCTGGAGCATCGGCTATATTCGCCGCTTCATGGTTATCTTCGGCTTGATCAGCACGGTGTTCGACATTGCCACCTTCGCCTTCCTGATGCTCATCGCCAAATCCGCGGCGGGTGGCTTTCAGACGGGCTGGTTTGTCGAATCCCTGGTGACTGAACTGGCCATCGTCCTGGTCGTGCGTACGCGCCAGCCGGTGTGGAAGAGCCGTCCCAGTGCCCTTCTCGTCTGGTTGTCGGCGGCAATGGCAATACTGGCGGTTGCCTTGCCCTATTCGCCGCTGGCGACGTGGTTTGGCTTCGTGCCCCTGCCGCCTCTGATCCTGGCGGGATTGGGTGTGATCACCTTGCTGTACCTGGCCGCATCCGAAGTCGCCAAATACTGGTTCTTCCGCCGCGAGCAGCATCGGCCGCACAAGCAGGAAGCTTAAGAGTTACCGTAAAGACGTGCGCGCAAGCGCAGGCCTATGACCAGCGCGTCCTTTACAGCCGCGTCGCCGCCGGGGTGGCGGATATACTGGATGTCCGGCTGCAGCTTGAGGCCAGGTGTCAGGTCAAGCTGGTAGGTCAGCTCGATATCCGTTTCCGCCGGCAGGCGCCCGGGGTTAGCAGCGCGATAGGCTTTTGAAAACGTAACGTGGGAAATCGCCAGCCCGGCCTGATCCTCGTCGTGGCCCGGAAACAGGCCGGTATAGACAAGGCCGCCGCCGGCATAGGCTGAAAACCTCAGCACGTCGCCATTGGCCACGCCAGCGCGCAGCCAGCCGCTCAGGCCCTGATCCGATGCGCCGGCCTCGGACGTTATCGGCACGGCAAGGTGCGCGTAGATCCCCTGTTTGCTGCGATCACCTTGCCCATCCCATCGCGGCACCTTTGCCGTATAGGTCCAGGCGCCGAGCTTGAAAGTCGCGCCGCCGGCCTTGTCCTCGAGCTCTGCGATCACGTTCGCGCCATCACGCGCCGAGAGGCGCAGGCTGGTGAAGATACTGTCGTGTGCGGGGTCCCCTGGCACGCCATCGAAGATGCCGCCACGCAAGGTCAGGTCCTTGGTCGCGTGCCATTCACTGACCAGGCCCAAGCCGCTGACCGGGAAGATCGACGGCGTGGATTGCGAATAATCCGGACCGATGCCGCTTGACGCGTTGAGGAAGACGCCGCCCACCGACTGGACGTCGAAAATGCCGTTGAGATTGATCAGGCCGAAGGTCGTGATGTGGCGCTGATCGGCGCTTGTCTTGCGCACCCAGGCCTCGAACAGGCGTGTGCCCGGGACGGCGTCGATATTGGATACGGTCTGAACATCGCCGCTGTAGCGCCCGGAAAAGCCGCCGTTGGCATTGACCAGCACATAGCCGTAGGCTTCCCAGCCATCACGACCTTGCCAATCGGCCGTGAGGTCGAGATTGTACATGGAAAGGGCGCCGCGCTTCAGTCCGCCCTGAAGGTTGTCCTGAGCTTCCATCGTTATCGCCGCGCCAAGTTGAACCGGTGCGGAGGCGCCTTTCACGGCGTCCTGCGCCACGGCCGGGGAGGCGGCCAGCAGCGCGACCACCAGACCGGCAGCGAGGGGTGAATATGAAAGCGGCCGACCTGCCATGCGCTGTTCCGGAACCTGCGTCGCTGCGGCGGAAGTGTCCTTCGCATACGTCACCGGCGCAAGACGTGTCAAGCAAGGCCGAGGTCTGCCCGCCACCTTACAGCTTGAACAGATAGAACTGGATCGACGCATCCTCGACCGGCGAAAAGCCGCGGTAGAACGCCTTGGCTACCGTATTGTCGTGCTCGGTGCCGAGCCAGGCCTCCTCGCAGCCGAGTTCACGGCCCCAGGCGAACAGTTCCTCCAGCATGGCCCTGGCCACGCCCTGGCGGCGATGCGTCGAGGCCGAGCCCACCTCATCGACGTAAAGCTCCGTTGCCTTGTCCGGGTGACGATGGACGACGCCGGCGCACTGGCCGACAATCAGGCCGTCCTGCAAGGCAGCAACCATCATATGGCCGGGCGAGCGCAGGTAGGCCGCGAGGCGGCCGGCATCGATGGCCTCGTCGAAGACATCGTCGGCTATATAGGCAAAAAGGGCTTCGTCGCCCGGGCGCAGACGTTTCAGGGAAAAGCTCATAAAGTCCTCTCTTCCTCGTCGCCGGATATGCCGGCGGAGGATTGGGGCGTCACCGGGAAAAGCCGGATCAGACGCGCCAGCCGGTCAGAGGTGGACCGGCGGCACCGCGCCAATTGAAACACCGCGTCCATGAATCGCTCGAAGGCCGCAGCAAGCCGTTCTAGCGTGCCAATCTTGTGTTGGCAATCGCCCACCTTTTTACAAGACAACGGCCATGCTCCGCGCCTAATCTGAGGCCATGACGGTCTTTATCGATGACATGTACAGGTACGCGATCGGCCATTTCCGCGGCATGAGGATGTCGCACATGATCGCCGACGCCGAAACGGAACTGCACCTCATGGCGCGGCGCATCGGCATGAAGCGCGAATGGTATCAGGGTGATCATTACGACGTGCCCCTGACGCGCCGCGATGCCGCAATCGAGGCCGGTGCCGTCGTCATCACCTATCGTCAGTGTGGCATGATGCGCCGCCGCCGTGTGGTCGAAGGTCATTGCGGTGACCCCGAAGACGCCGCTGCGTGGTATGCCGCGTGGCAAGCCGCTAGGCGGGCATCAGGGTGACGCGACAACCTGAAGCCTGATCGGCGCCGGATTGGGGGGCACACGGCGACGACCTTCTCGACGCCGATGGCATGTGGCTCAGAAAAGCGGCAGCAGCGTCATGATCAGTGCGCCGAGGAGGACGCAGATGGCCAGCATGAGCACGACCTGCGATACGGTAACGACCTGTATCGGCGGCAGGAGCGGCTTGCGTGCGGGCTTTTGGGAATACGGTTTCATTGCAGTGCCTTATCCTTTCGATGCCGGTGCGGCATTTGCCGCCGCGACCAGCCCCATTATGCTGCCCGGATTCATGGCGTCGACCATGCTCGTCGGCATCAGGATCGTCGCGCCGCGTTCCTTCGTCGTCTCGTAGATGATGTTCATCGCCCGCAGCTGCAGAGCGGTCGGGCTGCGGGCATAGATCTCCGCGGCTTCGACGAATTTCGCCGCCACCTCCTGCTCGGCCTGGCCCAGCAGGATGCGCGCCTGGCGTTCGCGCTGCGCTTGGGCCTGGCGGCTCATGGCGTCCTGCAGCGCCGGGGGGACACCGATGTCGCGGATCTCGACCGAGATGACCGAGACGCCCCAGTCGGCGATCTTGCGGCCGATTTCTTCGCGCAGCAGGGCATCGCCGAGCTTGCGGTCTGACAGCAGGGTGTGCAGTTCGGACGCGCCGACCATTTCACGCAAAGACGTCTGCGCCACGCGTTCGATGGCCGAGCGATAGTCGGTGATTTCCAGTGCCGCGCGCTCCGGGTCGTGGATCTGCCAGAAGACGACGGCGTCGATATTGATCGGCACGGTGTCTTTGGACAGGGCTTCTTCGGCGTCGAACTCGGTCGTCTGGATGCGCTGGTCGAGCCAGGATGCAACATTGTCGAGAAACGGGATGAGCAGGAACAGACCGGGGCCGCGCACGCTGTGCAGGCGTCCGAGGCGCAGCACGATCGCGCGCTCCCATTGATTGGCCATCTTCAGCGTCTGCGGCACCAGCAAACCGGCAATAATGCAGACTGCGGCCACGACGTAGAACACCGGCCAGCCGCTGACCTCGGCGCGCCACGCCGCCAGACCGCCGCAGCCAAAGGCCAGCATCGACAAAAGGCCGATCAGGCCGCCGCCGGCGGGGCGGCGTATCGTCCGGTCGATGGTAATCGTGTTCACAGCGGTCTTGCTCATGATGTGTGTTCCTTGTTGAGCGCGATGCGGGAAATGCGTTCGGCTAGCGCGGCCGGATCGATGCCGGCGGTCCGCGCCTGGGCGATCGTCTGCTCGGCCAGCCGGGTGAGGGTTTCGTCGTCGCCGGCAGGATTGGTCGGCGGATGATCGGCAACGAAACTGCCGCGCCCCTGGGTGAGGGTAATGGCGCCCGCGCGCTCGAGCGCTTCATAGGCGCGGCGGACGGTGTTGAGGTCGATCTTCAGCGTCACGGCGACCTGGCGCATGGTCGGCATCTGGGCGCCGGGCTTGAGGGTGCCGTTGCCGATCAGCCGCAAAAATTGGTCGCGCAGCTGGACATAGATCGGCACCCCGGTGGTTTCCAGGATGAGAGCGCGCAGGACGGTATGTATGATTGTATGCATACATTCATACAATATGCCTGGCGATCAGCTATGTCAAGTTGCGCCGCCCGCTCACGTGTTTAACGCGCAGCCACTGGCGCGGGATTAGCCTTCTTCGGCGCGGCTTTCGTTGTGGTCGGCGCGCCCTGACTGCGGGCCTCCGACAGGATGCCGGCGCAGTTGGCGTCCTTGGCCGTGTCCAGTCCGACAAAGGGCAGGATCGAATTGAATACCGCCGCCAGCCCGCCCTGGACGATCGCCGCCTTGGCGTCGATGCCAAAGGTTGGTGCCGACAGATGACCGCCAATGACGATCGGGGCATTGACGCGGATCAGGCGGAACTGCTTGGGCTTGCCCTTGAACATCAGTTTCATGCTCTCGTCGTTGAGATTGACCGAGCCGGAGCCATTGACCAACACTACGCCGGTATCGAAGACGATATGCTGGGCCTGCATGACGCCGTTGTGGACATTGAAATCGGCGACGGCACAACGCACATCGGTCTGATGGGAGTTCTTCGACAGCAGCAGGAACAGGCCTTTGCTGGCGTCGATCCCCATCAGTTCGGCCAGGCTCTGGCGGATCTGCCCGCCCGGAATGACCAGGGTTACGCGGCCGTCGGCGCTGGCGGCGGCCTTGTGCGCCGTGTTGCCGGTGCCCGAGGCCTGGACGCGGGCATCGAGTATGCCCTCGATCGGCGGGGCCGCGCCCCCCCCCGCCACAAAATCCTGCACGCGCAGGCCAGTCAGGCGCATATCGATCGTGTTGCGTTGGGTGGCGCTGCGTGCATCGATGGTGGCCGTGCCGGACAGGCGGCCCTGCGGGAAACTGAACTCGATCGGGTCGAGCGTCAGCAGGCCGTGGTCGAGCTTGATGCCCAGGCTGACCTGGCGCAACGGCATGGTCTGCGGCGTCCGTACCGACAGGGCGCGATAGCGGACCTTGGCGTCCATGCCGCGCACGCGCTCGACGTCGAGCGGTACATCGGGGAGCAGCCGCCGGCCGCGCGTCGCTTCGGGCGAGGCCACCATCTTTACAGCCGTCGGGGCGTTGGCGGCCGTGGCGCCGAACAGCGTGCCCATATCCTTGAAATCGAGCACGCGCGAACTGAGATCGCCGGTCAGATAGGGCCGGCCGTGGTTGCGCGTATCGATCGTCGCCTTGCCTTCGAGATCACTGGAACCGATATGGCCGTTGATGCGGCCGATCGTATAAACGCGCTCGTCGCGGGTAACCTGCGCGGCCAGGGCGAAGCGCGGCGTTGTGGGCAGGGTCAGGCCGGTCAGGTAGTAAAGGTCGCTTAGGCTGTTGCCGCTTAATGTCACTGCGGCGTCGAGCTGGCCGAGATTGAACGGATGCAGCACGCGCCCCTGGGCGGTGATGCGCGTGTCGCCGGCGCGGACTTTCATGTCGAACGGGTACGGGACCGAGCTGCGGACATTGAGCAGCGGGCCACCCGTGGCACTCATCTCGAAAATCTTGCCATTGAGACTGCCGTCGCCGGCCAACGCAAAAGCCTGTTGCCCCGCACCCGCTTTTTCATGGGCATTGACGGTGCCCTTGAAGACGAGGTGCCGCTCAAGACTGGTCAGGGTGACGTGGCCGTCGGTGATGATGAAGTTCTTGATCAGCGGCAGCTTGGTCGGCTTGCCAGGATCGGCGCCGTTGCTGAAATCCCAATTGGCCTGGCCGGTCTTGTCCTGATAGAGGAACAGCGTCGGCCGCGTCACTTCCAGGCGCGGCAGGACGATATGTCCGACGAAGAGCGGCATCAGTTCGGCCTTGACGTTTAACTGCTCGATATTGGTAAGGTCGGTCTGCGGCGCGCCGTCCTTAATCATTTGGGCGGGTGCACCGACCTTCAGGCCGTTGACGGTCGCCCATGGCGTAAAGCTGAACAGATGGACGCGCAGAGGACCGGTGATCTGCACGGGACGGTGCGTGCGCCCGGCAATAATCGACTTTAGTGTCGGCCGGAACCAGTCCCAATTCGGGTTGCCAAGGACGAGGATCACAACGATCAGCAGAAGTAGAACGATCCCGGCGATCCAGCGTAGCGGTGCGGGCAGCAGGCTGAGATGATGCAGGCCACGCTTCGCCCTGGCGCTTATCCAGTCGCGCGCGGCACGCAGATGGTCCGCCGGCTTTTTAACTTCGGGCTCGGGTGCCGGTTCAGGCGGCGGCAAAGGCTCCGGCAACGGGGAAAGCTCTGGCTGTTGGGAAAGCTCTGGCTGTTGAGAAAACTCTGGCGCCGGTTCCCTGAGTTTGCGCGCCCGTCGGCGGCCCGCCGTCTTGATGGTGAGGTCTTCGCGCCGTCCCGGATCGTCATGGCTCATGAGACCCTCCTTTTGAGCGTCACGAAAAGCAACAATCTAGGGCAGGCGGCCATCAGGAATCGATCAGGTTGTGCCCGTGACTTCGTGTGGGGAGCATTGGCGTAACCCAGACTCTGGAGAACGTCGTGCCGTTTTTGCCGCACCTGTCCCGGGTGAAGCAATCACGTGTCAGGTCTCAGGTATCAGGCTTTCAATGCATCCAAGCAACTTTTCGCCCAGGTCGTCCGGTGTTTGCACCACCGGCCCCTGGCCGTAGCAGCGCGCCACGTCATGGCCGAGACCTATTGCCTGCAGTGTGATTGCGTCTTCGGCCCGCAGCTGCCCTATGACTTCTATGAGATGGCGCTCCAGGATAAAACCATCGTTGGCGCTGAGCGTTGAGTCGTCGACGGGCGCGCCGTCGGAAATCACGATCAGGACCTTGCGGGTTTGTGGCAGGACCCTCAGCCGCCCGGCGGCCCATTCGAGCGCTTCACCGTCGACGTTTTCCTTCAGCAAGTCAGGCCTGAGCATGGGGCGCAGGTCGCGGCTCCCACTGCCCGCGCGCGCATCGCTGGCTGGCCGGTAGACGATATGCAGCAGGTCACACAGTCGCCCGGGCCTGGATGGCCGTCCCCGGCTGGTCCATAATTGGCGCGACTGTCCGCCCTTCCAGCTTGACGTGGTAAAGCCCAGGATTTCGACCGTGCAGCCAAGGTGGACGAGAAAATCGCGCGCCACATCGACGGCGGCCGCCGCCAGCAGCATGCTTTGGCCCTTCATCGACCCCGATTGATCGACCAGCAGCGTGAAGACGGTATCCTGGCACACCGCCTCCGGAACGGACGCGCGTATCCCGGCAGCCGTATCGAGCGCCAGTACCTGCATCCGCGTCCGCCAGGCCGACAGGCCGGTTTCGAATTCTGTCCACATTTCATCGACCGCCAGCGCCTGGCCAGGTGTGAGGCATCCAAGCACGCTGTCCAGATCGGTGCCCGCCACTTCGCGATCATAGACGGTGGTATAGGCGCGGTAAGGCGCCGGTGTCTTAGGCTTGCGAAGGAGGGCGGAGAGGATGTTCACAATGCTTGATATCACCGAGCGGTAATCTTGCAAGGTCGATGACAGGACCTGACCGTTCTTGCGCCAGGCCCATGCCGCGCTATAGTGCTTGTCCGCAAATCCTGGGAGTGTTCCATGCTGCTCTTGTCGATGCTTATTCTGGCGGAAACGGCCGTACCGTCTCAGGCGCCTGCTGATATCTTCGTCGGTCTGACCGGCTCGTGCTATTCGACCCAGATGCCCGGCGGGGCGACGGATACCCATTGCTTTACCGTGGCGGTCGGCGGCAAACTGGTCGCGGACGTACATAAGGTCGTCAGCGGCGGCAAGGTCGTCTACGAAGGTGTGACGACCTATAGCCCGGGCGCCGGATCTGCCGTCCTGACCTACAGCAGCAGCCTGGGACAGATCATGCCCGGCACGGTCTCGCGCGCCGGCGACACGCTCGACTTTTCCATCCGCATCAGTGGCAATGCGCAAACCCTGCAATGGAAGCTGACGGCCGATGGTTATGACGTAACGATGGGCGGCGCGGTCTCCCATTTTGCCAAGGTCGGCCCAGCGCCTGAAGGCGGACTTTAAGAGACGTGATCGATAGAGAGCGCAGATACCGCTGCCATACGGGCGGCTCTGCTCGCGCGCATATTCGTGCCTGATCCGCGGCCAAAGCTTTCTTCGTCGCTACCGCCCGAGCAATACCCAGGTTACAAAGAATAGAGTTGCATCTTGCCGCGACTTGGCCCCCGGGTGCTGCCAGGGTGAACATGAGGGGCGGCGACAGATCATGGGCAAATGCGGATGGGTGTTGGCGGCCTTGAGCGGCCTTCTGTTCACGGCAACAGCCGAGGCAGTGCCGCGCGCGATCTACTACGACATAAGGCCTGAGCGCGTCGCCGGGCGCTTTACCGGCCTGCGCATCCGCCTTATCCTGCCGGTCAAGCCGGGCAGCGTGCATACGCTTGATGTGCCGGAAGCGTTGTTACCCCGCGTGGCGCCATCGGGCTTCGCGATCGAGGGCGGGCAATGGCAGGGCAGTGATAAGCCCAAGGACGACAAGTTGAGTTTCAGGGCGACGGCGGCGCAGGTGACGGTCACCTACCGCCTGCTGTCCGATGGCGCATCGTCATCGAAGGCCGACGATCAGCACATGGCCATCCACGCCAGTTGGTTTTCCATGCGTGGCGACGAGAGTCTTGTCACGCCCGAAGGCGATGACCGCACCGCGACCGCGGTTGACGTCACGCCGCTCGACGGCTGGACGGTGACGTCTAGCCTGAGCGGGCCAGTGCCGTTGTCGCAGGCCGGTGACTCGGTGTTCCTCGGTGGTTCCGGGTATCGGGTTATGACGCGTAACGTCGACGGCGCGGCCTTCCGCCTGGCCTATCCGCAAGCTCTGTCCGACAGGGCCGAGGCCCTGCTCGATGCCGCCTCGACCATCATGACCACCGAGCGGCGCTTTTGGGGGACGCCGCCGAAGCCCGTCTATATCGGCCTGGTCGAGCTCAAGGACGACGCCGATTTCAGCGGCCGCGGCCTGCAGGGCGGGTTTTCGCTCTATCTCGGCAACTCCGTCGAGCGTACATCGTGGCTGCGGCTGATCGCCCACGAAAACCTGCATAACTGGATATCACGCAGCATCGGCGGCTTCCCGGCAAGCGACGGCAATCTCGAAGCCTGGCTCAATGAGGGCTTCACGGAGGCCTATACCGCCCGCCTTCTGCTGGAATCGGGCCTGTGGACGCCGCAGGACTATATCGACGACTGGAATATCGCCCTGACGCGCTACGGCACATCACCGGTCAAGACCGCACCCAACAGCCGCATCCTCGCCGATCGTCAGCGCGATTACGACGTCAACAAGCTGCCCTATGATCGCGGCCGTCTGCTCACGGTGGTGTGGGACAAGGCGCTCCTGGCGCACACGCCGCACGGACGGATCGGGCTCGATGCTGTCCTGCGTGCCCAGATGATCGAAGCCGAACGTAACGCGCGCAGCGGCCGCGTCACCAGCGCCGACCGGTTGTTTCCCGTTGTGGCCCAGCGCCTGACCGGGCTGGACCTGTCAGCCGACCTGGCGCGGTTTGTCGATAATGGCGACGCACTTGTCCTTGGCCCCGATGCCTTCGGCCCGTGCATCAGCGTCGGTGACGTGACGCAAGCGGTGTTCGATCGCGGCTTCGACATCCACGCGACGTTCAAGGCGCATGGCCGCCTGACCGGGCTCGAAGCCGGCGGACCAGCCGAAAGGGCCGGGCTGCGTGAAGGTGACAAGCTGCGGATCGATGAAGTCCCGACCAACGACTCGCGCGTGACGCTGAGCTATCGCGTCGACGACGGTGACGGAAAGAGCCATGTGGTCAGTTACCGCCCGGAAGGCGCAGGCACCGTCACCTTCCAGCAGCTCGGTCTCAAACCGGCCGCTCAGGCTGCGTGTCTTCTGTTACCGCATCAGCCGTGAAGACAAGGGAAACAGCAGCACAGCCCGCACCGGAGACTTTTATTGCCTGGCGCGATGGGCTGCATTGAGTTGAATATGCGACGGCACCGCACAAAGGACTGGGCGTAAACGAGGATTTGCCATGACCATTTTTCTGAGCTAATGTTCAGGTGGGGTGGCATTACAGTCAGTATTTGTCGTTAATTTCGCTTAACTTTACCAAGCGTTCCCGATTATTATTTAGTTTTTGTGACGGTTGGTGGGCGCGCACGCAATATATTGCGGGCGCGGCGACTTTGTTGTTTGCTTAGTTGCTTAAATTCCGTGTGATTTACAGCTGTTTTTTCTGAAATATTTGTATAACTGGCTCGTCCTGACGCCTTTCGCGTTGGCGGGCGTGTGTCTGCATAAACGATCGCCATGAGCGGTCTGCAACCCTTCCGGAGAGGAAACATCCATGCGAAGCTTCGTGACACTTCACACCAGGGACGGACGAAACCGTCGTGTCCTTCTGTTAGCCCTGCCGATATTGGCGGCTTGCCTGATCCTGCGGCCAGGCTCCGCCAACGCCCAGACCATCGACTTCAAGGCCGATATTCCCCAGGCGCCGGCCGAGATGAAGGTCTTCAAACTGACGGCCTCCAAACCGCCCGTCGCCTTCGTAAATGAAGCCCTGCGCGCCGGAAAATTGCCGCCGCTTGCCGAGCAGAACAAGGCCTTGGTCGTGCGCAATACCAAGTTCCGCGACGATCCGGATTCGGTGCGCGCCCATATCGATCCGGTCAGCGGTGACACCGCGTTTACCCCCAGCCTGGCCGACCTCGTAGCCATGCCGGCCGGCAAATTGAATGCCGACAGCGCGATGAGCGTCGCGCGCAAAGCCTTCGGTGACGAACGCTTCATCCCGCACGACATGACTGAACTGCGCATGGGTGAGCCGATTTCCGTCATGGGCGGGGCCACGGCCAATGGACGCATGCCGGCGGTGAATCCGAAACTGACCGCGGCCGCTACTGCCGCCAACGCCAAACTGACGACGGCGACTACAGCGGCCGCCAATGTGGCCGCCAGCCGTGTCGCAACGATGAAGGTTGCACCAAGAACCGTCATGATACTGGTGCCGGCCGTGCGCTATGCCGCAGGCCTGCCGGTTGTTGGGCGCGGTTCGCACGCGGTCATTACCGTCGCTTCCGACGGCTCGATGGTGGGTGCCTTGCGGCGTTGGCGGACAGCGTCCGAGGGCGAAACCGTCAAGACGGCGATCACCCCCGACCAGGTTCGTGCCGACATCCTGCGTCAGCTCAAGGGCAAGGTGCCCGACGGTTCGCGCGCGGTGATCGACAAGGTCGAACTGGCCTATTACGACCGCAATGCCGACTTCCTGCAGCCGGTTTACCGCTTCGAGGCCGAGATAACGCCGGACAGCAAGACGTTCTCACCCATCCGCCTCGAAGGCTTCGTCCCGATCGGCCAGGCGCGTGAAACCATACCGGACCTGGCTGCACCGCCCGAAGGCCCTGCGCCGATGACGGCCGACCAGAAGGTGGCTTCGCTCGACGCCGTCACGCCGGAAATGGACGCTAAACTGAAAGCGCAGATCGGTGGCGCGGGGACGGTCGATGACTTTACGCTCGGCGAATACGCCAACCAGGACTGGCCCAATGACGGCGGTTACGTCGACATGTCCTATGCCTTCCTGCACGGTTTGCAGGCCAGCACTTCGGCGGTCAATCGCACGCAATGGTACGTCGCCCACAACTGGGAGGTCGTCGGTCCGTCGTCGCGCTACTACATGAACGCGGTCAATGTCGCCTATACCGTTCCGCACGGCGACTGGCTGGTCAATTCGACCGACCGCAACTGCTGCGAGGCCTGGAACGTGCCCAATATCGGCACGGGCGGCAATCCGGGCTTCGGGCACGCGGCGGGTGGCGGGGTGCTGGCGACTTGGATCATCATGTCGTGCGAAGTCATCCCGTCGATGTATGACCGCCAGCATGAAGCCGGCGGCACGGGCAATCCCTACACGGCGTTCGACGCCTGGTGGGGCGTCTTCCAGGGCATGCACAATGCCATCGGCTTCCGGACCATCATGTACTATCCCGACGACGCCCTGAACTACGGCTTCGGTCAGGACGCGGCGTGGGGCGGCGACATCAATTCCGCCTGGTTCCAGGAAGTGGCTGCTCACGAAGGCGGACGCGGCACCTATGCCAGCCAGCATCTGTCGGGAGCGCCCATGGTGCATTACGACCGGGCGGCAACGATGATCGATGCCCGCGACCTCGGCCATTCGATCTTCCACGTCACGGCGCAAAGCGCGTCCTCGACATTGTGGAACTTCTGGATGGGGAACTGAGCCATAACAGGTAAGGGGCGGGTCGGAACGATCAATTCGTGCTGGCCTGCCCCTTAATGTAGACATCACGCGGCTGTGCGGGCGATGTGAAGGTCAGGGCTTAAGGTGCCGGCCGATCCTGGCGCCTACCGCGAGGCCCTCGAAAGCCGCCACCAGACTTGTGTGATAGGTTATCGCCTGCGCGGCCGACCAGGTCTGCAGCGTATAAACATAGATGTCCTCAAGGTCGCTGACGGCGAGCGGTGAAAGCCTGTAAGCGTCAGCCTTGGCGGCCATACTTGGCCTGCATGTCCTTAAGGAACTTGTCGTTGTCGAACGGCATCGCGGGGCCGGAATTTTCCCCCTCGATCAAGGCTTGGCGCAACGCATGGACCTTGGCTTCATGTTCCTCAAGCAGGCGCAGACCGGCGCGCACGACGTCACTGGCGGAACTATAGCGGCCCTCCTGAACCTGGGTCGCGATAAAGTCCGTGAAATGCGATCCGAGAGAAACCGACGTGTTCTGATTCTGGGCCATGAAATTCACCTTCCAGCGTCACTATACCAAACCTTGGTATAGACTGCCATCGTACATTTCAGGCAATCTTCAATTCTCCCACGGCCCCGGGCAAGGCCTGCGCCGTAAACCGTGCCTTCGCTTTGCAGGTGAAGGTCTTCGACGTGATCGTATCGACGGCCATCCATTCGCCGACCATTTCGTCGTGGCTCAGGGTCAGGCGGACAAAGCCATTGTGGCCGTCGTCGGCGGCGATGATTTCCGGGTTCTGGTCGGCCAGCGTCCTGGCCAGTTGCAGATCCGGCAGCCAAGCGTCCAGCCAGCGTGTCGGGCTGGTGATCGAGGTCACACCCAGCTCGACGGCGACCTGCGTCCCTTGCGCGTCGTGCAACGCGTTGGCCCAGGCCGTGTGGCTGTCGCCGGAGACGACGATGGCGCGCGCCGCCGACTGCCTGATCAGATCGTAGAGACGCTCGCGTTCGGCCGGATAGCCGTCCCAGGCGTCGAGATTGAAGGGCAGGGCGACGTCCTTGCTGAACAGGCCTGCCATGATCTCGACCTTGCCGCGCGTGTCCTCAGGCAAGGCGGCCAGCACGGCCGAGACCTTGTCCGGCCCAAAATGGCTGATCAGGTCGGGGCCCGGCATCCGCGCCATGACCACCTGGTTGCCCAGGACCTGCCAGCGCACGCCATTGGCCACCGACGATTTCAGTGTGGCGCCCAGCCATTGCCGTTGTTCGGGCCCGAGGAGTTCACGCGACGGGCTGTCGAGCGCGGCACGGAAGCCGGCAAAATCGGGCTTGCCGTCGACGATCTTCAGGTCCTGGTAATCGAGCTGTTTTGAGCGCGCCAGCAATCGCGTTTCGAACATGATCAGTTCGGCGATATCGCCGAAGCGGAAGCTGCGATAGATGGCTTCGCGTAAGCGCCCCGGGGTTGCGTCGCGGATCGGCATCCATTCGCCGTAAGCCTTCAACGCCGCCGCCTTGCGTGCCCACCAATCGCCTTCGCCCTTTTCAGGGTTGTGGTTCTCGGCGCCGCTGGTCCAGGGGTTGTTGGCGATTTCGTGGTCGTCAAAGACGCAGATCCACGGGGCCCTGGCGTGGGCGGCCTGCAAGTCTTCGTCGGCCTTGTACTGCGCATGGCGGGCACGATAGTCGGCAAGGGTGATGATCTCGAACACCGGTTCGGGCACGCGGCCGAGCACACGGCCATTGCCCATGCCGTAGTCGGTTTCACCGGCGCCGTATTCATAGATATAGTCGCCGAGATGGACCACGGCATCGACACGGTCGAGATCGGCAATGGCGCGATAGGCGTTGAAATAGCCGTTCGGGTGCAGGGAGCACGAGGCTACGGCCAGGACGACGTCCGTGGTGGCGTCGTGCAGGGTATGGGTGCGGCCGACGGGCGACGTCACGTCCTTGCACCGGAAGCGATAAGAGTACGCCGTCCCGGGTTTGAGGCCGGCTGCGTCGATCTTGACCGTATAGTCGCGGCCGGCATCGGTGACGAAGGTTCCCTGCGTCACCGATGTGGTAAAGCCGTCGTCCGCAGCGACCTGCCAGGTGACCTTGACCGGCTCGTCGCAACCGCTGATGCGCGTCCACAGAATGACCCGGTCGCTTAAAGGGTCGCCCGAGGCGACGCCGTGATTGAAGGCGAGCGTTTTTTCGGGCGCCTCGGTCAGACCACTGAGGGCGGGAACGGCAGAGAGACCACTTAGGGCGCAAAGGGCGCGGCGGCGGGTAAGGCGCATAGCAAACTCCGTCGGAGGCAAACCGTGCGCAAGCCGCTAACCCGCTTTGATGACAGGGGTTTGACGATGAAGTTAACCGGGCGTGACAGTTTGTTGGGAAACGCTTATCGCCCCATAAACGCGTCTCGCGCCCGTACCGCCGTATCCGGGAAATCGCTGAACAGCCCATCCACGCCCATAGCGAACAGATCGAGATACTCTGCCACCGCATCGCCTTTATACGCCGCGTCCAGGCGATCGTCGCGCATGGTCCAGCTATGCACCTTCAACCCCACCGCATGGGCATTGTCGACAATATCCTTATGTTTTACCGACTTGCCGCCGGCAAAACTGATCAACCAACGCTTCCACGGTGCGACGATGTCGGCATAGTCTGCAATCTCCTTCAGACCTTTCGGAGTCAGTAGGTCAAAATTGCTCTGGCCGCGGCCTTTCAGAACCCAGTCATAGGGCTTGTCATTGGGCGCTTTCAGGATCATGGCGCCCGTCACCGGATCGGTGTCGGTGCCGTCGATTAATTGCATCAATCGAACGGGTGTTTTACGGCGCAAATATTGCAAATTGCCCTGTTCAAACGACTGTATAATCACCGGCGACGAAGCTTGGGTAAGCCCTGCTCGAGAAAGGATCTCAAGAAGCTTGTCTTCACACGAAAGGCCGAGCGCCGCGTGAAAACTCGGGTGCTTAAGCTCCGGATAGACGCCGATCACCCGGCGGGTTTCCTTCGTTTTTGCCTGCGCCACGTCGATGACCTGCTGCAGGGTGACGATGTCATAGAGGCCGTCATGGCTGTGGTCGCGGTCGGCAAAGGCCTGCCTGGCCCGCAAGGTTTTCAGCTCGGCCAGGGTAAAGTCGCAGACGAAGAAGTCGCTCGTGTCGATGCCGTCGAGAGTACGCATCCGCTTGCGTGAGGCGAATTCCGGATGGGCCTCGACGTCGGTAGTCCCGGACAGGGTGGCGTCGTGGCGCACAACCAGATGGCCATCGGACGTTGAAACGACATCGGGCTCGATAAAGTCAGCGCCCATTTTTATCGCCAGTTCGTAACCGGGGATCGTGTGTTCGGGCAGGTAGCCGGGCGCGCCCCTGTGGCCGGTGATCAATGGCGCAGGGCGGTCGGCGGCGCTGGCGGAGGTAAGGCTCATGGTCGGCAGGCTCAGGGCGGCGGTCCCGGACAGTATCAGATTGCGGCGCGTGAGCGACATGGCTAACTCCAAAATGAAAAAGAAGCCAGCCGGAGGGCTAGGTCCGGCTGGCTCAGGCTGGGAACAATTAGTACGCATCATATTTACTCGGATTTCCGCGGTCCTTTTTCAGGGGGACCGCGGCAAGCGCGACTGCGCGCCCGAGGCTTGCCCTCAAGCAGCGAAGCGGTAGGGCTTCGCTATGGGCGAGGAGCCTCACGGCGCCTGAGTGCTAAAATGACTTGCGAACCGAGACGAACACCTGACGCGGGGCGCCGGTCAGGATCGTTTGCGCCGTGCCGGTCGCGTCGTTATTGACGAAGCCGTTTGAGCCGATCGTCGAGATGTACTTCTCGTCGCTCAGATTGGTCACATTCAGCTGAACCGTCGTGCCGATCGAGACGAAGCGATACCCCAATGTGAAGTCGCTAATCGTGCTGGCACCGACCTTTCCGCCGATGTTCTCATAGGTGTAATAACGCTCACCTGTGTGATTGGCCGACAGCGTGGCGAACAGGGCGCCATTGTCGTAGCTCAGCTCTGCCTTCACCAGGTTCTTCGGCGTATTGACCACCGTCCTGCCCTTGGTGTGGGCCTGGACCGTGCCGTCCGTGGCGACAACATCCGAACGATACTTGGAGTCGTTGTAGCTGTAGGCGCCATAGACCTTCCAGGCGTCGGTGATGCGATACGTGCCGGCTAGTTCCAGCCCTTTGGTTTCGACGCCGCCGACGTTCGACAGCACCGGCGCATTGCCGAGGATGCCCGAGCCTTGCGCGACCGCCAGGATGCGATGGTCGAAGTCGACGTGGTAGAGCGCCGCGACGCCCTGGAAGCGGTCCGTACGCACGCGCAGGCCCCCTTCGAGCGTCTTAGACGTTTCCGGCTTCAAGTGATCGCGGACGTAGTCGACATTGACCTGCGACTGCGAGCTGAACGGACCCGAGGTTGCAGCGGAAACATAGGCGTCCATGTTTTCGGAATAGGAGCCGAAGACTTCATAGCCCTTGTCGAACTTGTAAACGAAGCCCGCCTGCGGCAGGAAGCTGTCGTTCGACTTCAGTGCGCCGTTGAGCGTCCCGCCGACGATCTGATGGACGGTATTCTTTACGTCGAGCGCTTTGAAGCCGTAATTGATCTTCAGGGCGTCATTGACCGTCCATACGTCCTGGACATAGGCCTGGCTGGTCTTGGTAGTGAAGGCATATTGCCACTGCGTATAGAACGGATCCTTCTGGAAGCCGAGGCTGTCGCGGTGCGGCGCCGTCAGTGTTTCACCGTAAAAGCGGCGGGCCTGGTTGAAGTCGTTGTCTTCCGCCCAGAAGCCGGCGGTAACCTGGTGCGCGCCAAAGTCGAACTCGACGGCGCCGATCACGCCCGTACGGTTGATGTCATATTCGGTCGTGCGGATCGATACGAAGGCATTGTCGGCCGAGGGTGAGGCGGCATTATAGAAAGGCGAATAGGGAACGCCGGGCGACGGCAGGTAGGGCGTGACCCACAGGCCCTGGCCGGCATTGTTGTGGTGATAGACGGTGCCGCTGATCTTGACGTGATCGCTGAGCGGCGTGTTGAAGCTGATGCCCGACAGGGTGTCATTGCGCACGCCGGCGCCGTAATAGTAAGCGTCATCGACCGTCGCGATCGGAGCCGGGAAGGGCAGCGATTGCTGGTAATCCTTGGCGACCGTATTGGCGAGCGCCCAATTCGGCTGGAAGTTGTCCCAGTTGTAGCCCAGGCGGTTGATCATCTCGAACGACAGGTCCTGATAGTCCTGTTCGCGGCGTTCGGAATGGTTGATGAAAGCCGAGACGTCGCCTTCACCGATCGGCAGGACCCACTTGGTGTCGACCTGCTGGGCCTTCTGTTCGCCGGCGCCCTTCCACTTATCGGTCTTCTGGTCGACGGCCGAGATATAGCCGTGCAGACCGTTGAGCGAGGCGATCGCGCCGGTTTCAAAGCGGCCGTAGACGCGATGCATGTTGTCGGAACCCGCCGTGACGGCCAGTTCGCCGCCCATCTTGTCCGACGGTGTGCGCGAGGTGAACTTCAAAGTGCCGCCGAGATTCGACGACGTCGCCGAATCGAGCGAGCCCGACCCTTGCGCCATGTCGATGCGGCCGATGTCTTCATTGATGATGGCACGTGAAATATGCAGGCCGTTATAGTTGCCATACGACATATCGCCGAGCGTCACGCCGTCGAGCGTAAAGCCCATCTGGTTCTGGTTAAAGCCGCGAACCGAGATACGCGTCGACCATTCATAGGCACCGAACGGATCGGCCGACTGGAAGGTGACGCCGGGCAGTTTGTCGAGCACTTTCAGCGGCGAGGTGCCGGGGGCGACTTCGGCCAGGTCGGCCGCTTTTACGGTCTGAGTCTGGCGGCTCTGGCCGTGGCCGAGCACAACGAATTCGGTCGCGTCGTTTGCGGTGGGCGTGGCGGCAGGCGCAGTGTCACCGGCGCAGGCAGCGCCCGCGTGGAGGAGCGCGAGGGCGGCAACGCCGGAAAGCAGGGTGAGTTTCATCGGTATATCCCCATGGAGCCGGAATGGTCCATGGAGCGGGGGACGTAACGCCCGTCGATGACAGAACGGTCACGCTTTGCCGACAGTCGCGTGTCAGATGCGCAAAGTTTTTGCTACGCTTTTATTCAATTGATTTTGTTCACATTTACACATGACGGATTGTGGCTTTCGCACCACAGCGCTCTGTCGTGACTTAATGTAGGGCCTCTATCAAGGCCGGTGCGCCTACTGGGGCAGCCATGGCGGCACCAAGCAGGGCCGCGAGCGTATCGCAGAAACTGATCTCGCCCATATCGTAAAGGACCAGGGTCTTGCGCACCCACATGGCAAGCTCGAAGACATAGGCGTCTTCCGGCTCGGACATACGTCGCGCGATGAACTCAATGATGTCGAGCGCGATGTCGTCGCCTTGGTAGCCTTCGGCTGTGAAGATCGCCAAGTGGGAGGCCAGGATCGTCCGGGCCATAAATGGATCGCCGTTTTGCATGTCAGTCTCCTGTGTGCACAGGTTGACAGAGCGCAGCTCAACAAACCATGCGGATTTGCGGCGCAACCATTTGGGGAGGATAAGCGGTCACACCTATGGCGTCTTTATGATCTTGCACCTGTTTAGAGGGGTGCGACGCAAGCACGGGTTCACATCGCCGCTTGGCAGGCAGGGCTTTCATCATGGTGCGCGCCACCGGTACCAAAGGCGTGATAAGGGTGACTGTTACGGGTGAAGGCCTCAAGCCCGCGACCGTCACGATCAACGCGAAGGAATCAAAGACTGTGCGCCTGCTCGCCCTCGTTACCGCCCTCGCGATCATCGCTGCCCCGGCCCTGGCGCAGGACCGGACGCTGCCCGATGCGCCGCCTATCCCGGTACATATCACGGTCGATGCGGCCAAGCCTCTTGGCGAACTGAAACCCGTCTGGCGTTTCTTCGGCGCCGATGAGCCGAACTACGCCACCATGAAGGACGGCCGCAAACTGATGGGGCACTTAGGCGAATTGCGCCCCGAACAGGTCTATTTCCGAGCCCACAATCTGCTGAATACCGGCGACGGCACGCCCGCCTTCAAATGGGGCAGCACCAACGCCTATACCGAGGACGCAAAAGGCAATCCCGTCTACGACTGGACCGTCACCGACGGCATCATCGACAGTTACCGTGTGCGCGGCGTCAAACCCTACCTGCAGATCGGCTTCATGCCGCAAGCCCTGTCGTCGGCCAGCAAGGATACGCCCTATCAGCACAGCTGGCGGCCGGGCTTTGCCTACGAACTGATCGGCGGTGGCTGGAATGCCCCGCCCGTGTCTTATGAGAAATGGGCCGAGCTCGTCTATCAATGGACGCGCCACAATATTGAGCGCTACGGCCGCACCGAGGTCGCCAGCTGGTATTTCGAGGTATGGAACGAACCCAATGGCCCATCCTACTGGACCGGTAGCCCTGAGGACTTCTACAAACTCCACGACTACGCCATCAATGCTATCCGCCGCGCCTTGCCGGAAGCGCGCGTCGGCGGTCCCGATGTCGCCGGCTCCGGTGGCGCCTTCATGGACGGATTCCTGAAGCACGTCGTCTCGGGCACCAACTACGCGACCGGCGCGACAGGCACGCCGACCGACTTCTTGTCCTTCCACGCCAAGGGCCAGCCGAAAGTGATCGACGGCCACGTCCGCATGGGCATGCAATCGCAGCTCATGGCCGTCGATACCGGCTTCGGGAAGATCGCTGCCGTGCCCGAACTGAGGTCGAAACCGATCGTTATCGGCGAAAGCGATCCGGAAGGCTGCGCCGCCTGCCCGGGCCCGCAGAACGCCTACCGCAACGGCACGCTCTACGCCTCCTATACCGCCGCCAGTTTTGCCCGCATCTGGCAACTGGCCGGCCGCCGCCAGGTCAATCTCGAAGGCGCCCTGACCTGGGCCTTTACCTTCGAGGACCAGCCGTGGTTCGCCGGCTACCGCCAGCTGGCCAGCAACGGCATTGACTTACCCGTCATGAACGTCTTCCGCCTGTTCGCGCAGCTGCAACCGACGCAGGTGAGCGGCATGAGCGACGCCCAAACCTCGCTCGACGACGTGATGACCAAAGGCGTCACCGGCAATCCCGATATCGGCGTCGTTGCCACGCGCTCAAGTGTCGGCAGGCTGGCGATCCTGGTCTGGCACTATCACGACGACGATGTCGCCGGGCCGGATGCCGACGTCACCCTCGACCTGACCGGCCTCGGCAAGGCAAAATCGCGCGCGGTCACGCAATGGCGCGTCGATCGCGACCACGGCAATGCCTTTACGGCCTGGCAAAGACTGGGCGCTCCGCAATCGCCGGACCAGAAGCAATACCAGATCCTTGAGGCCGCCTCGGTCATGACACCCGAAACCCTGGCCCCGCTAACGGTGAAAAAGGGCGCAGCCGAGATCGCATTCCGCGTGCCGCGTCAGGGCGTAACCCTGCTGGTAATCGAATAGCTATGCGGCGACGGAGGCGAAACACTTGATTGTAATCAAAGGCGCCGGGACCGCCGAATTCATGGTACTGCTCAGGTCGTACGAATAGGAATTGGCGATGGCGCACGAACACGCGGACGATGCGATGTCGGAATCCGCGACGGCCTATACCTGTCCGATGCACGCCGAGGTGCGCCAGAGTGCGTCGGGCAACTGCCCGATCTGTCACATGACGCTTGTGCCCGCTGGCGAGGGGCCCGCTTCGGCAGCCGACGCGCCGAAAGCCGCATGCTGTCACGGTCACGATCGCCCTGACGCCGCTATGCCGCCTGCGCCAAAGGCCGGCGAAGCGGTGATCTATACCTGCCCCATGCATCCCGAAATTCGCCGGGAAGGGCCGGGCTCGTGCCCGATTTGCGGCATGGCGCTGGAACCCGAGGTCATCACGCTCGACGCGCCGGAAAACCACGAACTGACGGATATGTCGCGGCGCCTATGGATCGCCGTGGTGTTGAGCGTGCCGGTGGCGTTCCTGGCCATGGGTGCGCACTTTGGCCTGTCGCGGCTGGTTCCGGACGGGATATCGCGCTGGCTGCAGTTGATCCTGGCGACGCCCGTCGCGCTCGGTTGCGGGTGGCCGTTCCTGGTGCGCGGCTGGGCGTCGCTGAAAACCCGCAACCTCAACATGTTCACCCTGATCGCGCTCGGCGTCCTGGTCGCCTGGGTCTATTCCGTGGTCGCCGTCCTGGCACCCGGCCTGTTTCCACGCACCGCGGCAATGGCCATGGGGCCGGACGTCTATTTCGAAGCCGCTGCCGTCATCACCACGCTTGTCCTCGTCGGCCAGGTGCTGGAACTGAAAGCGCGCGCCCAGACCGGCAACGCCATCCGCGCACTGCTCAAACTGGCGCCTGCCACGGCGCATCGGCTGAACGGTGCGACCGAGGACACAGTTGCGCTCGACCAGATTCGCCCGGGCGATCGTTTACGCGTCCGCCCCGGCGAGAAAGTACCAACCGACGGCGAGGTGACGGACGGTTCAAGTCACGTCGATGAATCGATGCTCACCGGTGAAGCCATGCCCGCTGCCAAGGTGCCGGGCGACAAGGTAACCGGCGCCACGCTCAATCAGTCGGGCAGCTTCGTCATGACCGCCACCCGCGTCGGCAATGATACGCTGCTGGCACAGATCGTCGCCCGCGTCGGTCAGGCGCAGCGTTCGCGGGCGCCGATCCAGCGCGTCGCCGATACGGTCTCGGGCTATTTCGTCCCGGCGGTCATTGTCTGCGCACTGCTGACCTTTGGCGTCTGGATGGTGTGGGGGCCGGAACCGAGGCTGGGCTATGCCATGCTCAACGCCGTGGCCGTACTGATCATTGCCTGTCCGTGCGCCCTGGGTCTGGCGACGCCGATGTCGATCATGGCCGGGACGGGCAGGGCGGCGCGCGAGGGCATACTGGTGCGCGACGCCGCTGCGCTCGAAGCCTTCAAGGGCGTCGATACCCTCGTCTTCGACAAGACCGGCACCCTGACCGAAGGCCGCCCGAGACTGATTGCCGTGCAGACCGTCGGCGGTTTCGACCCTGATCGCCTGTTGGCTCTGGCCGCCTCACTCGAGGCCGCCAGCGAGCATCCGATCGCCGATGCCATTGTCCGCGGCGCAAAGGACAAGGGCGCGGTCACCTTTGCCACCGCCGATTTCGCCGCGCCGTCGGGCAAGGGGGTCAGCGGACGCATTGACGGCGCCAACGTCGCGCTCGGCAACGCCGCGCTTATAACGGACGACGGCGCGCTGGCGGCGCTGGCGCAGCCCTATCGTGACAAGGGGCAAACGGCTGTCTATGCGGCGGTTGACGGCAGGTCTGCCGGCATTATCGTCGTTGCCGACCCGATCAAGGCCTCGACCGTCGCCGCCTTAAAGGCTTTGAAGGCGGAGGGCCTGCGCCTCGTCATGCTGACCGGCGACAACGCCGCGACGGCAAAGTCAGTGGCGCGCGATCTGGGCATAGACGAGGTCGAGGCCGACGTCCTGCCGGGCGGCAAGGCCGATGTCATCGAGCGCCTGATCCGGGAAGGCCGCAAGGTCGCCATGGCGGGTGACGGTGTCAATGACGCGCCGGCGCTTGCCGCTGCAACGGTCGGCATCGCCATGGGCAACGGCACCGACATCGCCATGCAGAGCGCCGGCATTACCCTGATCAAGGGCGATCTCGGCGGCATCGTTCGCGCGCGAGCTTTAAGCCGCGCCGTCATGCGTAATATCCAGCAGAACCTGGTCTTTGCCTTCGCCTATAATCTGATCGGCGTGCCGGTGGCGGCGGGCGTCCTGTACCCGGACTTCGGTGTCCTGCTGTCACCGGTCATCGCCTCAGCGGCCATGGCCTTCAGCTCGGTGTCGGTGATCGGGAATTCGTTGCGGATCCGGAGCGTGAAGCTTTAGCGGACGATGATGTCACCGCGTCCAGAATTTTCGTCAAGACAGGTGAGCGCTCACTCGAACAGACGCCGGCGCACTGCCTCTGCGACGGCATGCGTGCGATTGGCGCTGCCGAGTTTTTTCGTCGCTGACTTGATGTAGGAAGCGATGGTTTCGGGCGTATAGCCCGTGGCTTTGCTGGCCTCTTCGGCGGACAGGCCGTGGGCGGCGGTCTTGAGGCAGCTGATTTCACCCGCACTCAGTCCGGCGTGGGCGGTCATGCCCGCCAGGCGTTCGGTCGACAGCTCGGCGTGGATCATGCGCGCAGCGGCTTCAAGAATGAATTTTTCGGCGCCGGTAAACGGCGTGGCACGCGTAAAGACGGCGGCGCCATAACGGAAATCTTCGCGGTAAAAGGCCACGCAACTGCGTGGGGCGATGCCGTAGACCTGCTCCAGCCGCCGGATCGGCTCGAGTTCGGGGCGCCGTCCTTCGTCTTGCGTCATATCGTGCCAGCTGAACCAGATCTGTTGCGGTGTGACGCGGCTCGATATCGGATCAGCGCGAAACAGGCCCTGGTCGATGAATGTGCGCAGAAAATCCGCGGGCATGTCTGACGCCAGCATGATGCCGCTGCCGACGCCCAGGCTCTGATAGTCGATGCCGGAAATCGAATAGTGATCGAAAGGGACGATCGACCGCAAGGTGGCAATCTTCGGATGATGCGCTTGACGGGTGCCCAGCCTCGAGGCCTCGACTTCACGCGCCGCCTGTGCCTTGGGGTCGGAGAGCTTGGGGAGGGTATAGCTGGGCATGTGTAACAGGCGACCTTCTGCCGGAGATCGAATCGCTGCTCAGATTAGGGTTGTATAGCGCCAATATCCACAGAAAAGCAGCGTGTGGACTGGCTGTTGGAGCCAGGCCGGCAAGCTGCTAGTGTCGTGCCGGATCGGCCCGGATCGGGCCCGGGCCTGGAACGAACAATGGCAAGCAGCAACGGCAGTCCGATCGGCAACCGCACTTCAGGCTTCCTGTTCGGCTTCGGCGTAACAGGCTTCCTGTCGCGCTGGCTGACCGAGTTCACGCTATGGTTTGGCACTGCGCGGACAGTTCCGCGTCCGCACCTCGGCTACACCTATCCGATCAGCGAGCACGGGACGCGCTATTACGTCTCGGCCGCAGAGGTCCTGCTGCATTCGGGGATTCTGCTCTTCTGGCTGCTGTTCGTCGCCGGTTTCATTATCCGCCCCAAGCGGTCCGACCCGGAACGCAATTTCAAGATCGCGCCGTTCGATCCCTATCGCCTGCACAGCAAATGGGCGTGGATCGGGGCGGGCATGATGCTGGCCCTGGTAGCGGCGAAGTACCCGCTGGCGGAGGCGTTGATGATGGTGGGGGTACGGCCCGAATTTCTGGCGGGGTAGATTGCGGCCAGGTATACGGCAAACCGCCGCGCCCGATGTCAGTCCGGCGCACTTGTCAGGCCGCCGGATTTGCACGTGTTTCCGAAGACAGACATCACAGCTTCGGCCAGGGTTTCAACGATAAGGTCTGTCAACTGGACCTTTGAGCCTGAGCCGGCGACGGCTCAGGACTTCGACGAACTTGACGAACCGGATACCCGCGGCACCCTCCTCAAAGGCGGCAACGGCTTTGCCTGTTGCATCTTGGGCGCCGGCAGGACGCGGATATTGTCCGGAAGCCTGGAGACCTTGGGCGGGGTGGGGATGCAGCGCTTGGGCGAGGCGTCCAGCTTCAGGATGTTGCTGACCGAGCTTGAGAAGGCCAGGTTCCCCTGCCAGATCGCCCGCACTTGATAGACGCCGGATCCGACCGGCAAGGTGTCGGTGAATATCCCGGACGCGCTGGTGTGGACCTGGTGCGAAACCACGGTGCCGCCCGGTGTTGCGGTGTAGTCGAGCGTCACGATCGTGGCGATCTCCGGATCGAGGTGGCCCTTGATGCGTAGGCTGCCGGGCAGGGCGGCTATGGTCGCCGGCGGCGGGCATCTGTACTCGCCTTCGATGTCCAACTTCGACGGATCGACCGTCAATACGCCTTCGACGACGCCGTTTTCCGCCATCCAGCCGAAGTGCCAGCGGCGCGGATCGGACGCCGGCAGGGCTGGATTGATCATGTGGTGCTGGGCATAGGCGGTGACGCGCAGGCTGAAGGTCTGGGCGGTCGGCGTGCCGTCTGGCACCTTGATCACCACCGGCACTGGACGGACTTCGTGTGGCGCCAGGGTGAGTTCGTTAGCCCCGCCATTGACTTCGTAGACCCAGCCCGCAGGCATGTCGCTGTCGATGCTCAACTGGACGGGCTTGGAGAAGTCGGCCGGCGCCTTGCCCATGGCGGCACCCGTCAGGCTGTTCATGTTGTGGCCCATCAGGCCGTAGTTATTGGCGATGAAGAAACGGTGGTCGGGAACGGTATAGGCATGCGAGACGCGGTCACGGACGGCCTCGAAATTATCGAAGTTTTCCTGCGCCATTTTATTGCTTGTCACCAGGTCGTCGCTCGGCGGGTCGATGCGGATCTGGATGCAGCTGTGGAAGTTGAAGTGACCGGCGGTGATTTGGGCCGGAGTCAGGGTGACGCTGGGCGTCCACGCCACAAACACGTCCTGCTCGGTACCGGCGGCCAGGCTGGGGATGGTGACGGTGCCGACGTCCGTCCAGGCGCCGCTGTCGCCGACGCCCATGGGATTGGTCAGCTGGAAGTGGACGACGACATTATTGGCAGCCACGCTGCCGCCGTTGCGGATATGGGCGTAGATGCGGTTTTCGTGATTGGCGCAAGGATCGTCGCCATTGCCGATGACCGTACCATCGGCGCGGCGGCCATAGCGTAGGCCGGCGGCGCCGACATCGGCTTCATAGCCGTTGCACGAACTGTCGACCCAGATATCGACCGTCTCATAGGTGTTCATCGGAGCGGTCAGCCACGGATAGAGGAAGACGTCCGGGCGGCCAGGGGGCACATTGCGCGTAACCGTCACGCCATAGCCGTCGCCGACCGTGCCGTTGACGTGCATGATGATGCCGTTGATCGGGTCGTTGAAGGTATCGCCGACGTGCCATAGCGTATAGGGCCAGCAATAGCCGTGCGACGAGGACAGGTTGGCGACATTGGGGCAGGTCGATACGCGTGGATCGGCGCCGTCGGTAATGCAGCCGCCGGCGACGGTTGTCGCGCAGGCATCCAACATGGTCAAGGGCTTGGGATGGCCATCGACAAGTGCGCCTTCCTGGGCCAGGTACATGTGCACGCCTTCGTCGAACAGTCCGTAGGAGCGGGCGTCGGCGCCGGTATTGGTGCGGGCTTCGATGAAGATCGCGCGGCCGCCGTCGAGCGGAAGCTTGATGCCCCTGGGGGCGGCGGTAGCGGAGGGATCGGGCTTGCCCACGGGTTCGAGCACAAAGGTGCCGCCCGCCGATCCGCTGGACGGGTTGTCGATGACGACGGTCTTCGACGCCGGCAGCCAGCCCGGGAAGGACGTATTGTGTTCGTCGGCGACGACCGGGCTGCCCGACAGGGAATAGACGGTTTCGCCGCACGGATAGCAGCTGTCCATCAGGTCATAGCCGCTGGAATAGCCGCCCGGATGGGAGAACATATTGCCGCCGTCCTTTTGGATCGTATGGCCTATTTCATGCGCCCAGCCGTGCCAGTCGACGTTCGACGGCCCAAGCGGCAGGAACTCGGTCGAGGCGGGGTGGACGCATTCGGTGTTGTAGACCTGATGCAAGGTGGCGTGGGCGTGGGCGCTGTTGAGCACGGTGTCGCCGCCGGTGGTGAGATTGTCGTAATTGCGGAAGGTGTTGCACGGGCTGACGATGCTCAATGCCTTGACGCCGGTGAAATCGGTGCCGGCAGCACCTGCCAGTTCCGCCGCATCGGCGGCCAGACCCGAGACGCACATCTTGTTGGCGTCATCGGCCGTGGGGCAGGCGGTCCAGTAATGGCTCCTGGGCTGGGTGAGGGTGACCTGCACCATCGTTACCTGTGTATCGAGCGCGCCGTAGGACAGCTTGCTGAAATAGTCGTGGATCTCACCGGCGGCCAGGTTGAGATTGTCGAGCGTGTCCGCGCGCGATGTGTCATCTGTATAGGTGACCTGGATGATCACGATCTTATAGGCGCCGGTCACCGGCCCGGAAGCCCGTGCGGCGTTGGGCAGCGTCAAGGTGAGGACGGCGGCCAGAAATACGGCCAGGAAAGCGATAAACGAAACGATAGGCGTACGGACGCGATTGAACATCGAAACCCCCTGCACATATTTCCGATTTTTGTGCAGGAATAGTGCTCACCAAACACGCGAGCCGTCAACGAGCATATTTCAGGTTGTGTTTCCGGCGAACTATTCCGACGTTGGATCGTCTGCGATAAGCTTCAGCAGGGCATTGATATCGACGGGCTTGGTGACATGATGATCGAAGCCGGCATCTGCCGTCCGGCGGCGCATGTCCTTGTCATCCCAGCCGGTCTGGGCGACGACGGTCAGCTTTTTCAGCGACGGGTTGCGGCGCAGTTGCCGGCAGACTTCGAGGCCGCTCATGCCCGGCATGCCGATATCGAGAAGGATAATCCTGGGGTGGAATTCATCGGCAAGGCCAAGCGCCGATTGGCCGTCGTAGCAGGTGCGGACGTCATAGCCGTAAAGCTCCATCGCCCAGGTCAGGGTCAGGGCAGAGGGTTCATTATCGTCGACAACCAGCAGACGTCTGGCGGCCGGTGGACTGATATCGGACTGGGCGGCGTGCATAAGCGACATCCTTGGTTACGCGTACGGGTGGACTTGCCTGGCACCCACCGCCCCCCGCCAGGGACAACGCTACAAATCTATCGAAAAGGACTTTATAGATGGCTAACCAGAGGTAAGGATGCCGTGCGCGACGCGCGTCGTTATTGTAGGAATGATGTAAAAGGGTATGGGGAGCGCAGGCGCCATGTGGAAGCGGATCGTCATTTCAGGCGCCTTGCTGGCGGCGGGTGTGCTGGCCTTGCAGTGGCTCGATTATCAAAGGCTGGCGCGGGCCCACTTCGGCGACATCTATGTTTTCCTGATCGCGGCGGCCTTTCTTGGCGTCGGCGTCTATATCGGTGCGCGGGTGATCCATGCCCGAAAACCAGAAGGGTTCGATGGCAATCCACAGGCGCAGGCCGCGCTGGGGATCAGTGCGCGCGAGCTGACGGTATTGCGCGAGATCGCTTCGGGGCGGTCGAACAAGGAGATCGCCGCGGCGCTCAATGTTTCGCCCAATACGGTCAAGACGCATGTGGCGCGCCTGTTCGAAAAGCTTGAGGCCAAGCGGCGTACCGACGCCATTGCCAGGGCGCGCGAACTGGGGCTGGTTCCGTAAAATTATAAGGAATTTCGTCACAATCATCCTTTTGGGCGATTGCTTTGGGGCCGGGATGGGGCGCTGGATAGGGGCCTTATTGAATGACAAGGGAGGCAGCAATGTTACGGAAAATCGGGATTTACGGCGTGATCGCGGGGCTGATCGTCGGTGTGCCCATGTTCGCCACGACGGTGATCAACAGCGGGCATCACCACGTGCCCAATGGCATGGTGATCGGCTATCTGACCATGCTGGTGGCGCTGAGTACGATCTTCGTGGCCATCAAGCGTCAACGCGACCAGCAGGGCGGGGTGATCAAGTTCTGGCCGGCCCTGGGGCTGGGCTTGGGGATCAGCGTGGTGGCGGGGATATTCTATGTGCTGACCTGGGAATTTTCCGTGGCCTTTACCCATATGGATTTTGCCGCCGACTATAGCCGCGCGGTCCTGGCCGAGCAGAAGGCCAAGGGCGCCAGTGCGGCGGAGATGGCCAAGTTCGTCAAGGCGATGGACGATTTCAAGCAGTCTTACGCCAATCCGTTTTACCGGCTGCCGATGGTGTTTGCGGAGATCTTTCCGGTCGGGGTTCTGGTGTCGCTGGTCTCGGCTGCCCTGTTGTGCAACAGCCGGTTCTTGCCGGCGAAGAAGGTATAAGAGAAGGCAAGCAGGCATAGCGAAAAGGCGTTTATTCCTGGCGGGCTGTTGACCGGGGGCGGGAGGGTTCCCAAATCGGGAGGGCATTTTACAGGAGCTCTTCACATGGTCACGGCCGTTCGCGTTCATACTGTTGGCGGGCCTGAGGCCCTTGTTGTTGAAGAGGTTGAGGTGGGTTTGCCGGGCCCGGGCGAGGTTCTGGTGCGGCATACCGCCATCGGCGTCAATTTCATCGATACCTATTTCCGCTCGGGACTTTACAAGACGCAGCTGCCATTGACGCCCGGCAATGAGGCGGCGGGTGTCATCGAGGCGGTGGGTGAGGGCGTTACCGGGTTCAAGGCCGGTGACCGGGCGGTCTATATGCATAGCCCCGGCGCCTATGTGCAGACGCGCGTTGTGCCGGCGGAGAAGCTGGTGCCCTTGCCCGACGGGATTTCCGATGAGGTCGGCGCAGCCGTTCTGCTGAAGGGGTTGACGGCGCAGTATCTGCTGCGGCGGACGCATCGGGTCGAGGCCGGGCAGACGATATTGGTTCATGCGGCGGCGGGCGGAGTTGGGCTGTTGCTGGGGCAGTGGGCCAAGCATCTGGGGGCGACGGTCATCGGTACGGCGGGATCGCCGGATAAGGCCAGCCTGGCGCTTGAGAATGGTTATGACCAAGTTATCAATTACCGCGACGAGGACTTTGTGGCGCGGGTGCTGGAGATCACCCAAGGGCGCAAGGTCGATGTCGTCTATGACTCGGTCGGCAAGGATACGTTTCCGGCTTCGCTGGACGTCATCCGGCCGTTGGGTTTGTTCGTCACGTTCGGGCAGTCGTCGGGGCCTATTCCGCCGGTCGATTTGAGCATCCTCAATGCCAAGGGGTCCTTGTTTGTCACACGGCCGTCCTTGTTTGCCTATATGAGTTCGCGCGAGGTCTTGCTGGCGGCGGCGGCGGAGGTTTTTGCCTTGATTGAGCAAGGGGTGCTCAAGATCGCGGTCAATCAGCGCTTTGCCTTGACAGAGGCGAGGGCGGCGCATGAAGCCCTGGAAAGCCGTGCCACCACCGGCGCTACGATCCTTATTCCGTAGGTCTGTTGCGGCATAAAAATGCACACCCAAACTGGGGTTGTGCGTCGCGCGGTGCGCGATTTTGAGGTGTGCATAAGTTATTGTAAAGATTGAAGATGCAGGCGTGCGAACGCGCGCTTTCGGGCGGCTGTCCGAAAAGTCAAATCGCACAGTTTCGATGGCTGGATTTCGCTGCATCATTATACCTGCGTGACCGGGAGGCGCTTTCTTCCTCCCGCCGCAGCAAAGCCTGTTCAGGTCTCGTTATGCGTAACTTGTCAGTCTACTGGGGGCTGCCAGATCTCGACGGCGTTGCCTTCTGGGTCGTGGACCTTGCAGAAGCGGCCGGTTTCGGGTGTGTCCCAGGCGGGGTCGGTGATGACTTCGACGCCGGCCGCGCGCAGCTGGGTCATCATGGCGTCGATGTCGTCGGTGCGCAGGTTGAGCTTCCATTGCTTGCCGGCGGGGAAATAGTCGGTGTCGGCGGGGAAGGGCATGAAGA
>FSVF01000062.1_pt1 | contig 50467 bp, 41 predicted proteins | sample 1637601 | NCBI WGS metagenome assembly FSVF01 (sample SAMEA3914814, study PRJEB12502) | metagenome | biome: forest; material: soil | place: USA | collected 2011-09-16 | depth 0.1 m
CTTTCCTAAAGCAGAGGTCGGGGGTTCGAGTCCCTCCGGGGTCGCCACATTTCCAGACATGTCCGGACATGCAGCTTTACTTTTTGCACGTCTGAGCCGAATGTGCGGCGCTTGAAGCGGGATGGGGGAAACATCACCATGCGTATCGCATCTGTTGTGGCCGGCGGTCTGACCGGCCTGGCGCTTTTATCGTGCGTGCCCTCAGTGGCGCAAACGATGAGCCCGGTCATCGAAGGCGAGGTCAAGGGCGATAAGTCGTTCGAGCTGGCGATGGACAGCTATAGGCAGGGGGATTTCAGGAATGCCTTTACCTGGTGGCTGCTGGCCAGTCAGCAGGGCAGTGTCGAGGCGGACTATTGGCTTGGCCGGATGTACGCTCGCGGTGAAGGTGTCAAGCAGGACTATGCCGAAGCTGCGGTGTGGTACGGTCAGGCGGCGGACAAGGGCTACGCCGAGGCCCAGACTGCACTCGCCGTCCTGTACGAAAACGGCCAGGGGGTACGCAAGGACTACGACATGGCCGCCTTGCTTTACCGCAAGGCGGCAGAGCAAGGCCAGGCGGCTGCTCAGAATGGCCTCGGTGCGATGTACGCCAAGGGCAGGGGCGTCCCCCGGGATTATGTCATGGCTGTTAGCTGGTACCGCAAGGCCGCCGAGCAGGGAAACAATCGCGGCCAGTACAATCTCGGCGATGCCTATCACGCCGGCCGTGGCGTGGATAAGGACGAGGTAGAGGCTTATCGTTGGCTGAGCCTGGCCGTCATCAGCAGCAGGGCGGCAGACGATGCTCCGGCCATCGCATTGGCGACATCGACGCGCGCCGAAGCCGCCGGCCGCCTGACGCAGGCCCAGATCACCGATGCTGATGCCTGGGTCGCGGCATGGAAGCCGGTGGTTCAACCGTCGCCCTGAAGCGCGGGCGGGGGCTGTATCGACATTGTGCAATAGATATCGTGGCGCAGATATCGTCCCACAGCGACTTGATTACTGCGCGTCAGGGTCAGGGGTCAGGAAATGGCGGCGCCCCTGATCTTGTCGAAATAATCGCGGCCATAGGCGACAAGTTGCGCTTCGGTCGGATGGTTGACGGTTTCATAACCGACAATATGGTTCACCAGGGCCGGGCGATGGCTGGTCACATAGTGTTTAAATTCGCTGAGGCCGGTGTGCCCGCCCGTCACGAGAACCTGATCCAGCCCAGCCAGGTCGTCGCACACCGCTGCGAAAAATTCATGGGTATGGCGGACATCGCTGTTATGCTGAGCTGTGGATTTGGTGCTGGCTTCGAGAAGGCGCTGGTGATGCGCTTCGTCGTTTATGCGTATGATCCGGGCCTTGTGGGCATCGACAGTGATGACGGCGCGGAGATAGGCGGGTTCTGAAGGCATGACGGTTTCCTGTGAGGCGGTGTTCAAGCCTAGGCCTTTATTCATCAGGATGTGATGGGGTTTGTCGGACAGCCGGCTGCAACCGCTTTTCGTCAAGCCAATAAATTGCCCTGGCGGTTTTCTCTCCAGGGTTTCAGTCTCTCTTCAGTTAAAGTCAGACAATTTTCTTTTCATCGGTGAAAATTAATGGTAGCGCTATCATAACGGCGATCAACAGCCGATAAAAAACGGTTCCGGCATCGCCTTGGGGCTGGGAGAGAAGCATGAAGCACCCTGACAGGTTTCGGGTTTGCCGAACCGGCAGCCTGACCGCGGCTATATTGGCAACGCTGATTGCCACCGGGTCTTTGCAGCCGGCGCACGCGCAAAACCTGATTGAAACGCCGCCCTACCAGGACATTTCGCGCACGCCCGAGGCGCGCGCCGCCGATCTGGTCTCGCGGATGAGCCTTGAGGAAAAGACGGCACAACTGATCAATGACGCCCCGGCCATTCCGCGCCTCGGCGTGCGCGAATACAACTGGTGGAGCGAAGGCCTGCACGGCGTGGCGGCGGCCGGACACGCGACCGTCTTCCCGCAGGCCATAGGCCTGGCCGCCACCTGGGACGTGCCCCTGATCCATCAGGTCGCCGACACGGTCAGTATCGAGTTTCGTGCCAAATACGTCGCAGACCGCCATCGCTTCGGCGGCTCAGACTGGTTCCGCGGCCTGACGGTGTGGTCGCCCAACATCAATATCTTCCGCGATCCGCGCTGGGGCCGAGGCCAGGAAACCTACGGCGAAGACCCGTATCTGACGGCACGCATGGGTGTGGCTTACGTCACAGGCCTGCAGGGCGCCGACCCGGTCTATTACCGCACCGTCGCCACGCCCAAGCACTTTGCCGTCCACAGCGGCCCCGAAGCCGGACGCCACAGGGACAATGTTGCACCATCGCGATACGACCTTGAGGACACTTACCTCCCGGCCTTCCGCGCAACGATCACCGAGGGCAGGGCGGGCTCGATCATGTGCGCCTATAACGCCATTAACGGTGAGCCCGCCTGTGCCAACGAAGACCTGCTCGTCAACCACCTGCGCAAGGACTGGGGCTTTAAGGGCTATGTGGTCTCGGACTGCGACGCGGTCGGCGACATCTATTACAAGACGTCGCACCATTACCGCAGCACCTCCGAAGACGGTGTCACCGCCGCCTATCTCGCAGGCACCGACCTGATCTGCGGCAATGCCAATGAAGCCGATCACCTGACAAGCGCTGTGCGCAAGGGCCTGCTGGCGGAAAGCGCCATCGACACGGCGCTGGTCCGGCTGTTCACGGCGCGCTTCCGGCTTGGCCAGTTCGATCCGCCGGCGCGCGTATTTCCAGGCATCACGGCGGCCGATTACGACACGCAAGGGAATCGCGATATGTCGCAGCGTGTGGCCGAAGCCGCCATGGTCCTGCTCAAAAACGACGGCAACCTTCTGCCTTTGAAGACTGAGCCGCGCACTATCGCTGTGATCGGTCCCAATGCCGACACGATCGAGTCGCTGGTCGGCAATTACAACGGCGAGCCGTCGCATCCGGTGACGATCCTGGCCGGCATCCGCGCCCGCTTTCCCAACGCAACGGTCCGCTATGCGCAAGGCTCAGGCCTGATCGATCCGGTCATGACCGCCATACCCGATGATGTCTTATGCCGCGACGGGGACTGCCGCGAAAAAGGCGTAACGGCCAGCGACTTTGCGGCTCCCGACCTGACTGGCATAGCGCTGAAAACCGCTGCGCAGGCAAATGCCCGGCAGAGCTGGCAGGGTGAACAGCGCAGTGGCGCCGTGCGCTTCGACGGTTATCTGACCGCGCCGGAAACCGGTGACTATCGCCTCCGTTATGACGCCGACGGCGGTTACCGCATCTGGGTCAACGGCAAGCTGATCGTCGATGCGTGGGCCGTCGATTGGCGCCCATCCATCGCGACGGGAACGGTTCACCTCGAAGCCGGCAGCCACAATGCCATCCGTGTCGAAGCCTTCCAGCGCCGGGCGCAGGGCGATGAAAAACTGCTCTGGAGCCTGCCATCCGACGCGGGCGCTCAAGCCGCCGTTGCCGCCGCGAACGCCTCGGATCTGGTCGTCTTCGCCGCCGGCCTGTCGCAGCGCATCGAGGGCGAGGAGATGCACGTTGAATCGCCCGGCTTTTCGGGCGGCGATCGCACCAGCCTCGACCTGCCGCCAGTGCAGCAAAAGGTGCTCGAACAGGTCACCGCCACCGGAAAACCCGTCGTGCTGGTCTTGGTCAACGGCAGCGCGCTTGGCGTCAACTGGGCGGACAAGAACGTCCCGGCGATTGTCGAAGCCTGGTATCCGGGCGGTCAGGGCGGGGCCGCCGTGGCGCGCCTGATCGCCGGGGATTACAGCCCCGCCGGGCGTCTGCCCGTCACGTTTTATCACTCGGTCGATCAACTGCCTGCGTTCAGCGATTACAGCATGAAGGGCCGGACCTATCGCTACTTCGGGGGCGAAGCGCTTTATCCATTCGGCTACGGCCTGTCCTACACGCGCTTTGCTTACGCCCCGGTCAGACTGTCCGCCGGCAAGGTCCGGGGCGACGGACAGATGACGGTCTCGGCCGACGTCACCAATAGCGGCGCCATCGACGGCGACGAGGTCGTGCAGCTTTACCTTAGCCGCCCTGGACAAAAGGCCGGGCCGGTTCGCGCGCTAACGCGGTTTGACCGCATTCACCTCAAAGCCGGCGAGACGAAGACCGTCAGCTTTACGCTCGATGGCCGCGCCCTCAGCACCGTTAACGCTGACGGCACGCGCTCGGTCAAGGCGGGCAAGGTTGATATCTGGTTGGGCGGCGGGCAGCCGGGAGGCCGCAAAGGGCTGACGAAGTCCCAGGGGGCAGCGGCGTCCTTCACCATCATCTCGAACCACCGCGTGGAACCATAAAATATGAGGCGAGGAAAACATGTTAGCGAAGTTTGATGAGATGGCCATCCGTCTGGCCCGTTCTGTAATTGCGGGCCTTGCAGCCATGGTCGCCCTGACGTGCGCCATTGCATCACCAGCGTCGGCGCAGGCCGACAAGATGACGCCTATCGCGACCCCGGCCCAGCCAACTGCGATCGCACTTGGCACCGGTCCACTGCCGGGGGCGACCGTGGGGGAAAGCTGGCACAGCCAGTATGGCAGCGTGTTCGCGCGCAACGTCACGGTCGCCACGCTCACGCCCTTCCTGCCGGACCCGGCCAAGGCGACCGGTGCGGCGGTTATCGTCACGCCCGGCGGCGGCTTTCGCACGCTGTCGATGGAAAACGAAGGCTGGCAGGTGGCGCAGGCGCTGGCCGACAGGGGCGTCGCGGCGTTCGTGCTGAAATACCGCCTGGTTCAGACGCCGGCCGACATGGCCGGGTTCGAGGCCTCGATGCGTGAGATGTTCTCCGGCACTGCCGCGCGCCCGCCGGCGCCCCAGGACTCCGCCGTAGCGCTTGCCCCTCAGATTGCCGATGCGCGGGCGGCGTTTGCGCTCGTGCGGACGCGAGCAAAAGAATGGCACGTCGATCCCGACCGTATCGGCATGATCGGCTTTTCCGCCGGGGCCATGCTGACCATGGCGACGACGCTTTACGGCGACGACGCCAAGCCCGCCTTCATTGCCGACATCTATGGCCCGTTGGCGCCCGTAACCGTGCCTGCCGACGCACCGCCGCTGTTTATAGCCCTTGCCGCCGACGATCCGCTTTTCGGTAATTCCGGTTACGGCCTTATCGACAGCTGGCGGGCGGCAAAACACCCGGTGGAGTTTCACCTCTACGAGCAGGGCGGGCACGGCTTTGGTATGTATAAGAAAGAAACCACCAGCACGGGATGGTTCGACGCATATGTGCGCTGGCTGGGCATGCATGGTTACCTGAAGCCGAAAGGCTAAAGCATGCTGCAAAAAAGTGGAAACCGGTTTTTTGCATAAAGCGCGCGACCACCAAGGAATCTAGAGTGTGCTGCGTTTCTACCAAAACGCAGCACACTCTAGGGGACTATCGGTGCCCGGACGTGCTGGTCTTCTACTTCCCGTCGAAGTCGCCGATGTACAGATAGGCCGGTGTTTCGATAGTGACGTAGTGGAGGAGGTGCTTGGCCGCGTCCGTCTTGAAGGAAAACTCGATAAAATCTGGATTGCCGTCAGCGCTCATGGTCAGGTAGATGGGCTTGAATTTGGCGTCGTTCTTGGTGACGTCATAGGTGCCCTTCAGGGCGACCTTTCCGGTCACGCTGGAAATCGCTTCTCCCGTAACGGCGCAGGTGGCGCCATCGATTGTCGCCGTCCAGTCACCGCCAAAGCCGTCCGGCCGACCGCTGCCGGCGGAGTCCTCGCGCCGGTCGGCGCTGAAACGGCCCTGGTGGATGCCGGCGATCTTTTCACACGCCGCGGAGGCCACCGACGGCAGGACAATGCAGGCGAGGCCGAGCGCCGCACCGGCGGCAAATTTTGAGACTGAAGCAGGCATGAAGCGATCCTTCCGGAGACATTATTTTGCACAACGATGACACGGGCGCCCCGGCCGGACAATCAGTCCCGGGTGCCTTAAGGCCGTCTGGATACGTATTCATTTTGAGGGTGGGCTGAAAATCGTGAAGCGGGCGTCTTGGAGTCTTTCGGCCCGCAGGACCGCGCTGCTTGTCAGGAGGAGGTGACTGGCACAGCTCTATGGATATCGACGCCCTGGCCGTTCACACTCTGCGCATTTCGTGTAGACTGATCCCACGCTCCCGGTCATGAGCCGGGAGAACGATCGGGGGGAATTCGGATGAAGCAGCCATTACGGTTCGGCCTTGCACTCTTGCTGGGTTTGGCCGCGCTGTCCGGCGCAGGCTGTCAGCCGGCCGCCCGGCAGACACGAAGCGCAACCTTGATCGGCCGGACTGAGGCCGCTCTTGTGGACCAGATCAGGTGTCGGCATCGGCCCCAGGTCGCCCAGGCCATCAATGCCATGCAGGCGAATAATTTGCTCCGCTATGTCGACAATGAGAGCGGTGTCTACCTTTTTGCCCCGACTCAACCGATGACGTTTCTCGGGCTGCCGATAACGCACATTTCCGGCTTTGACGCAGACGCAGCCTTTAATGGCGTTCCTGCCTCGACAATGGTCGGGACCGCTCCACCGACCTATTTGCAGGTCGACGTCGCTGCTGCACCAGACGAATTGCGCAAGCGTGCTCTGGACGCAGGGCTGGTCGAGGCGGTGCCAGCTAAAAGCGAGTCGGGTTTCTCAATCGAAGACAAGGGCTCGTATCTGTCCCCGGAAAAGGTGACGACAACATCCGGCATTGTCTGTTGGGCTTAACGGTAGTCTCGGTCTCGTGTGTTCTTGCCGCCACACCCCTGTCACATATCCGCAAGCGCGCTTGCGCATCGTTGCAAAATTAACTATAGCCCCGCCGTGCCGCCAAATGCGGCTAAATGGAGAGAATGGATTGTTGGGATCGTATCACAGCCGGGGTCTTAAGCCCGCCGCGATCTCGCCTTTCGTCTGAAGCGCTTGTCTTAAGTGCTGCGGCGGGGCGGGAACGCCCGGGCTGCACCTTGGTTTCAAAACACAGCAAATGAACCATCGCGAGATGTGTGCCGATGCGCGCGCGTTCGCGAGCAGACAAGACGAAGATAAGACAATGAACGAACATTTTATCGTCCGCAGCCTGGTGCTGCGGATCGCGCGCGACATCGTGCCGGAAACGCCTGTGGCGCTGCGGATGATGGCCTGGGCCGCCCCGCACGCCGACTGGCTGATGGGCAAGGCTCGGGCCGCCAAGGCAAAGACCGATTGGAAGGCCTTTGTGAAGGGGCTGGAACGCGCGCAATCACGTGATGGGGCGTCCGATGAGCCGCGTCCGCGCGTGCTCGACCTCGCCGACGAACTGGGGCGGTTGCTGCACCTGGCGCCGTTCGACGCCAGGCTGCTGACCCTGATGATCGCGTGCGACCGCCTGCCGCGCCTGGCCGATATGCTCGACGGCGCCGTGAAGCATATCCGCGACTTTCCGGCCATGCTGGGCGAGATCGCCGGCGCCGACGCGCTCGACGCCGGCCGCCGCGTGCGCGGCAGCGATGTCCTTAAACTGGGCATGGTCACGTTCGGCGTGCGGCCGGGATACGACGATCCTGTGATCATCCGCTGGCCGTTGTCGCGCATTCTCGACCGCGATCCGGCGCCCAATGAACTGGCCGAAGCCCTGGCAGGGCGGCGTCAGACGGCGAGCCTCGACCTGTCGGATTTCGCCCACGTCGGTGAGACTGCCTTCCTGGTGCGCCTGCTTCAGGGGGCGGTGCGCGAACGCGCGCACGGCGTCAACATCCTGATCCACGGCCCGCCCGGCACCGGCAAGACCGAGCTGGCGCGCACGCTTGCGGCGGTGGCCGGATGCCCGCTGCACGGCATCGGCGAGGTCGACGACGACGGCGAGGAGCCGACGCGGCAGGACCGCGTCCTGGCGCTTTTACTGGCGCAGCGCGTGCTGGGCGACCGCGCCGGCGCCGTCCTGCTGTTCGACGAGATGGAAGACCTGATCGGCGCGGCGCAACGGTCGGGCGGTGACTGGTTCGCCAAGCGCGAAGGCTCGAAGGTGTTCGTCAACCGCCTGCTGGAAACCAATGCGGCGCCGGTCATCTGGGTCACCAACGCCGTCGGCAATATCGACGACGCCATTCTGCGGCGGATGAGCTTTATCCTCAAGCTCGACTTGCCGCCGCGCCAGGCCGCGCACCGCATTCTTGGCTGCATCGCACGTGACGAGGGCGCTCAGCCGGGCGAGGCGATCGTCAAGCTGATCGACCAGGCGCCGGAAACGTCGAGCGTGTTACGCGTTGCCGTAAAGGCGGCGCGGCTGGCTAACGAGCCCGACTGCGGGGCGCGGGCGGCGACATCGCTGGTGCGCGCGCTGCGGGGCGGTGAATTGCCGCCGGAAGGGCCGGGTGATCTCGACATGGCGCTTTATGAGACCGACCGGCCGCTTGAGACGCTGTTCGAGACCATCAAGGATCTGGGCGCGCTCGATGTTTCCCTGCTGCTGACCGGTCCGCCGGGCACGGGCAAGACGGCCCTGGTGCACCATCTGGCGCGTCTGCTCGACCGGCCGCTGCTGGTGAAGCGGGCGTCCGACCTGCTGTCGAAATGGGTCGGCGAGACCGAGCAGAACATCGCTGAGGCCTTCGCGGAAGCCCGCCGTCAGGAAGGCGTGCTGTTGTTCGACGAAGCGGATTCGTTGCTGTTCGACCGCACGCGGGCGCGCGCTTCGTGGGAGGTTGGCCAGGTGAACGAGATGCTGACCTGGCTCGACCGCCACCCCTTGCCGGTGGTGGCCGCGACCAACCATCCGGGGCAGCTCGACCCGGCGACCCTGCGCAGGTTCGTGTTCAAGCTCGATCTGCGCCCGCTGGGCTCAGCCGGGTTGAAGCGGGCGTTTGCGCGGTTCTTTGGGATGGACGCCCCGGCGGGGTTGACGGCTTTGCGCAACCTGACGCCCGGCGACTTCGCCGTAGTGGCAAGACAACTGCGTCACGCGCCTGCGAAGGATGCGCAAGCGGTGCTTGAACGCCTGCGCGACGAGAGCCGCGTCAAGCCGGATACGGGGGTCAGGATTGGCTTCTAAGCGATGCGCCCAAAAGCGTGCGCGGTTTTGGGCTAAACATCGCGACAAAGCAAAACTTGGTCCCCTTCAGCCCGGCCATTGCTGGGCGGCATGAAGCACGCGAAGCACGGAAACCTTGTCCGTGTCGAATATATAAACGATGATGTAGTTCGGCCGGACGACCATTTCCCGTGTCCCTGGGATCCGCCCTGCCCGAAATAACTTGGGTCTCGCTCGCAGCCTTTCGACCTTGGCTTCGATGTCGTCCTTAAGACGCTGAGCGGCGTCAGGATTGTCGTCGGAAATATAGTCGATAATCGCCAGAAGATCGGCGCGGGCAGCCAGGCGCCATTCAAGCGCCAGCACGGCGCTTCCTGTTGATGATCATCTGCGCTTCGTCCATGACCTGCTCGTGGCCCAGGCCCGGCCGTTTATCTTCGAGGGCCTCGTGGACCTTGGCGCGAAACCAGGCGTCATAGGCTTCGGGCGTCGAGGTCAAACCTGCAGGCAGCCCGCCGTCCCTGGCCACGCGCGTCAGCAGAATCCGGACGGCATCGGAGATGGTCAGGCCGACGCTGGCGAGCTTTTCGGCGGCAACGGATTTCAACTCGTCGTCCACGCGGACATGAAGCATTGACGTCTGGGCCATGGAGCCTCCTTTTGCGACACCAGTATGTCTCTCAAATGAGAGACAATCAACCTGTTTCAAAAATTGATCTCCGCCTGCAACGTCGCCGAAATCGCGATTGCCGTATCGAAAACCTTTACCCGCCCCCCGCTTTTGCGGGAATACGTATACCGTGTGTTGCCGCGCGCCGATTTGCCGTACACTGCGCCAAAATGCCCAGGGAGGGAATCAATGACCACTCGACCGACGTCGTTCGACGTGGCGGCGATGGCGGGCGTATCGCAGGCCACCGTGTCGCGCGTCCTGAACGACTCCGCCCTGGTGAGTGCCCGTGCCCGCCGCCGGGTCATGGACGCAGCGCAGACGCTGAATTACAAGGTTGATGCCAACGCCCGCAAGCTGCGCTCGAAAAAGGTCCACACGATTGAAATCCTCGTCGTCGAGGAAGTGAACAACGAATGCGGCGTCATCAACCCGTTCTTCGTGCCGATGATCGCCGAGATTATCAAATATGCCGGCCAGATCGGCTACGAAACCGTCGTCTCGCTGCAACCGGAGAACCAGACCGGCGCGCCATACAGCTGCATATCCCGGCCGGCCTCAGGCATCATCTTCCTGGCGCCCAAGGAGTTCGAGACCTACGCCAGAACGGCCCGCAGCCCGAATGCGGCGGACGACCACTGGGTGGTCTGGGGGCGGTATTGCACCGACGTTAACACGGCCTGCGTCGTCAGCGACAACGAGGCCGGCGCGTTTGCTGCCGTCCGCCATCTGATTGCCTTAGGCCGCAAACGCATCGCCTATCTCGGCAAGTTTTCCGGCGAGCAGTGGGAATTCATCGAACGCCATAAGGGCTATTGCGACGCGCTTAAGGCGGCGGGCCTGCTGCGTGAAGACGGCTTGCAGGTCGACTGCGTGCTGAACATGGCCGGCGGCGCCGAGGCCGTCAGCCGCCTGATCGAGGCCGGTGTCCAGTTCGACGCCATCTTTGCCGCGACGGACGTCTTAGGTATCGGTGCGATGCGCGAGCTGACCGCGCGTGGCATCTCGATTCCGGGTGAGGTCGCGGTTATCGGCTTTGACGATCTGTGGATTTGCAATACGGTGACGCCACGCTTGTCGACGGTGCGCCAGGATACCGGCGCCGCCGCCCGGGTCCTGGTCGACAGCGTGGCCGCTCTGATCGAGGGGGAGGTCGCGGCAACGACGAAGATTCCGACGGAACTGGTCATCCGCGAGTCGTGCGGCGGTAAGCGCGCGAACCTGGGCTGACGCCTACATCTGGCAATCGATGTCGGTGCGGCTGCGGCTTTCGTTATAAAGCCTGATGACCGGACGGCCGCCGCCATCGCGTTCGTACTTCGCCGCCTGGCCATCCAGCGCGCCGCCGGTGAATAGCACCAGGCCGGTATTGTCCATCGAAACCTTGCCGGTCGAGCCCTGTTCGTGGGTATAGGTGCCGTTGCCGTTGATGGTAAAGCCCGGCGAGTTTTGCAGATAGCCGACGTAAATCGTGCATTGATAATGGCCGGCCGGGATGGCACCGGCCTTGGCGGCGACGGGCGCAGCCGTGGGCGCGGCCTGCGCGAGGGTGGGCGCCGGCGCCGCAGTTTGGCTGGCGGCCAGGGCCTTGTCGGCCTCGGCTTCCCATTCCGCGGCGGTCTTGCCGTCGACCTTGACGCTGGACTGGGATTGAGCGGGCGCGGCGTTGCAGGCCGCCAAAAACGCACCGAGCGATAAAACAGCGAGGGACAAGGGAGCGCGCATGGGTATGATTTCCTTCCATTTTTTTTCAGTTACGCACCTGTTTTTGCGATCTGACAAGCGACGGAATGCAGAATATCAGCTGATGAGCACGGTAAAGTTGAACCGTCCGTTTCCGGCGCGCTGCGACGCCTCGGGCGCCTCGCGGAGTCTGGCTGGCCCGGCCGGAACGCGTCATTCCATATGTGCCACGCGCGTCTGCATATCCCGGTACGCCGCCGATATGAGCGCGGTCAGCGCCTCGGTATCGACCGGCTGGCCCCAGTGCAGCTTGACGTGGCGCATGCGCTTGCCGGTGCCTTCCAGCAGGCGGGCAGGATCGCTGAGTGACGCGCCCTGGAAGAAGCCGATATTCACATGCGTCCGGAAAGCGTTGACGTAGCCGAACGCCGCATCTTCCACGCAAGCGGTGGGACAGCCATCGTGCATTAGCTCGCGCACATCGCCGCCGCAGCCACGCATGAGGGCGTACCACGGCTGGGCCATCCGCCGCAGCTCATCGGGTGCGTCAAACCAGGCCTCGATATCTGCGTCGCGTTTAACGGCGCTGGGGAACCGCATGAGCTGGGTCATGGGCGCAGACTGTCAGGTCGGGTTAAGATGTCAAGTTTGGGCCTCGGCCGGACACCAAAACCTGCGGCGAAATCGGCCGAAAAGCCGTTTCGCAAATGCGATGAGACTGCGACACCTATTCGACGGCAAATTCCGCAAGGCGAGACGGTATAACAGTTGTCCCGATGCAATCCTTACGCATCCGCGAGATAAAGCTGCCTATTCATTATTCCGTGTGGGCTAAAAGACGGGTGCCAGATGTCTGGCGCTCAATCCCCACTATTTCTCGACGCATAGCGCCACGCTATCACATTTTCCGATGTGGCCGCGCCGTGCCTGCTCATACGATAAGGAATACCCCATGCCCGATACGCCCCACAGTTCCGCTACATCCGATGAAGCTGCCCGCAAGGCGAAGGCAGCCGCTGCCCACACGGCAGATACCGCCGCCGATAGCCTGAATCGTACCGCAGAGACCGCGAAACATGCCGCCGACACCACAGCGGATGCCTTGAATCGTACAGCCAAGACGGCGAAACAAGCCACGCAACGCGGCATCGAGGCAGGTCAGCAGACGCTTGATGCCTATACCGAAGCCGGCCGGAAAGTGTCCACTGTCGTCGGTGAGGTCAGCCGGGTCATGTCGGAAGGCTACAGCCGCCAGCTCACGACCTTTGCCGAACTGTACCAGCAGTCGCTGACGGTTCGCACGTCCCAGGACTGGATCGACGTTCAAACCCGCGCCTTCCAGGCTGCCCAGGACAACCTGGCCGTCGCCAGTGAAGTCTGCCAGGTGGCGGTCAAGGGCTTTGCCCAAACCGTGCAACCCCTGGCGAAACGGGTTTCCGAGACCGTCGCACGCAGCCGGCAAGCCGTTGACGCCTGATTGACGTGTAATCCGGCGGAGGTGCGTGATGCTTCCGCCGGGCACGTCTGTCCTTGCCTGAAAACCCGACTGAAAAATAGACATGCTCACCCTTTCGGTGACACGAGTTCATGTCGTCGAAATCAACACTTTGAGGCCCCGATACGATGGCCCAGGCAGGTAGAGGATGGGGATACAAATTGTCTTGTCTCACGCTGGGCAGTCGGCCCAACGGACCGGCGGGACGGGGATGGGGCCACCACCGGGAGCGACGGGATGGGCAGTGCGGAACGTCTCGATCCGGGCGTCGGCTGCGGCGAGCAGGGCCGGACTCAGCTTCGCCTTGACGCGCTGGCTGCTCTTATCGGCGCCATCTGACATGAACCTGGCGTTGGTGGCAGCCAGTCGATACCAAATATAGGCTTCCGCGTCGCTGCGGGGCACACCGAGCCCTTGTTCAGACATTTCGCCTAAAGCAAACTCAGCGGCTCTTTCGTCGCTTTCTGCGGCCTTGCGGAACCAAGCCGCTGCCTTAGCGTTGTTTTTCGCCACCCCACGGCCCAGGCGATAGGCCTCGGCTATCGCGAACATGGCGGACGTCTTCCCTTGCTCGGCAGCCTTTTCGTACCAATAGGCCGCCTTGGCATACTGCTCCGGCGTTGGCTCGCCCTCGGTGCTAATCACCGCCAGCATGACTTGGGCTACCGCATCGCCATGCAACGCAGCCTTCAGAAGCCAGTCCTCGCCTATGCGCTCGTGATCGGGCGTCGTTTCGTACAGCGGCGAACTCACATAAAGCGACCCGAGTTCGCGCTCGGCCGGAGCGTACCCCTGGTCGGCAGCCTTGCGCAGCCAGTCGGTTCCGATCGGGATGGACCGGCAAACGCCGATACCATCGGCGTAGGCCAGGCCCACTTGGTATTCGGCCTCCGCGATGCCTTTGTCCGCCAGTAGTCTCCATGCCCGAAAGGTGCCGAAGAAATTGCCACTTTGCGCCCTTGCCGCATCGATCTGACTTTGCGTTTCCGCATCGAGTGGTGCCGGAGCGGGCGCGGCCGGCAGCGAAGGGGGTGTGTAGGTCGCGACAGCTGCGGGTTTTGGCTTTGCAGCCTGAGTCTTCGCCATCTGAGTCTTTGCAGTCCGAGTCTGAGCAAGACTTCCCGTCGCCAGCCCTGCCCCCAGCAGGCTGAGCGCGATTACCGATTTCACACGCATTCAGATATTCCCCCTCACATATTCACCAAAGCGCCATACTGCCGATCCCCTGCGGCGGCGTAAAGGAAAAATCCACATGGAAAGGTTTGCGCTGCCCATTGCAAAGGCGGGCGCTATTCAGGTTGGCCTGAAGGACCCGCCTCCCTTTACGCCCGCAAGCTCTCCCACAGCTTTCGTTCCTCGCCGTCCGGGTCGCTCGCGACCTTGCAGTCCGCGTCGATCAACATCGTCGCGCGGGTGCTCAAATCATAGCGCGGCCAGGCCGGCTCGCCCGACGCCGATGGCTGGCCGCTGTGCGCAAAGCTGGCCCAGAACGCGCTCATATTGCGCGCAGCGGCGGGCAGGGTTGCGCTGTTGCCCTGCAGGCCGCCCTGGTCGGGGGTGAGCATTTTCAGCGTGATTTCGGTGGCGTGGCCGGCCTTCAGGGTGGCGGTGGTGCCGGGGATGGCGAAGTTCGATTCGTAGTCGCAGCGGTAGCGATAGACCGGGGCTGATTGCGCCGCCTTGCGGTCGGCCATGACAATCGTGTCGAAGCCCATCGAACGCGCCGTGGCAATGGCGATATAGATCTCCGACGGCGCCGCCTGCGGCCGCGTGTGGCTATAGACCGCCAGCACGCGCTCGGCGCCCGCCCCAAGCTCCGCTTGCAGGCGCGCCTTCAGGGCCGCCATGTCCATATTGAACGTGTCCGGCCGGCCCATATTGAAGAAGGTCGCTTCGTCGCGATTATTGCCGATCAAAAGGGGAATATCGTTGATCTGCGCCGGAGCGGTAGGCGCGAACGGATCGTGCGGCAGGACCGTGCCCTCGACGACCGGCCCGAACATGCCGGGCTGCTCGGCGAACCAGTGGGCGGTATGCATGCGCCCCCAATCGGTCGGATCGGTGACGGGCGCATTCGGGCCGGACGGGGTGAGCAGGGCGCCTTGCCCCTGTTGCGACGCCAACTGCATGGCGATCAGGGCACTCGCCGGCACGTCATTGAGCTTGTGCAGGTCCTTGGGTGCGATGCCTAGGCCCGCCAGCACACGCCGCGCCGTCTCGGTGGCGACGTCCTTGCGCGCCCGGCGCAGGGCAGGACCGCTTTCGATGCTGGCCTTGTGGAAGAGACCCTTCGCCGCCGGCATGGCCAGAAGCGTGCCGGTCTTGAAGCCGCCGCCCGATTCCCCGAACAGCATGACATTGGCGGGATCGCCGCCGAAGGCCGCGATATTGGTCTTCACCCAAGTGAGCGCCGCGACGATATCGAGCAGGCCCTGATTGCCGGATGCGGCATATTCCTCGCCGCGGAGTTCGCCCAGGTAAAGATAGCCCATCATCCCCAGACGGTGGTTGCTGGCGACCACCACGACGTCATAGGTGGCGGCAAGATGGCTGCCATCCTGGCCGCGGCTGCCGGCCGAGCCCGTCATGTAGCCGCCGCCGTGATTATAGAACATGACTGGGCGCTTGCGGCCATCGAGGGCGGTTGTCCACACATTGAGCGTCAGGCAGTTTTCGTTGTAGGCCGGCTCGGCCTCACCATAGGTCGTGCCCGGTCCCTGCAAGGCCGGCGGCCCCAGGGTCAGAGCGTCCCTGACCCCCGTCCACGATACCGGCGGTGGCGCAGCTTTGAAGCGGTTGGCGCCATCGACCGGCCCGGCATAGGGGACGCCTTTGAACGCCAGGGCGCCCCGGCTGTGACCGCCGCGCAGGCGCCCGTTATTGGTGACGACCTCGACAAATGGCGCGGTCGTTTTGGTCGACACGGTGTCATAGGTCGAGGTTTGCGCGCGTGCGGGGCTCCTCCACAAGCCAGAGGCGGTAAGGGCACCGGCACCGGCAAGTAGCGTGCGGCGGGTGGCGTCTGATGTCATAAGAAGGCTCCGGTCGCCGAAAAGGCGCGTGATCTACGGATACGCGAAGGGCATAAAGAGGCCAAAGCGTATCGCCTATTTCCGGCACCGGCAAGGCCGGTGGATTTATCCTTACGCCGTCATGCATCCCGTCCTGACGCTCAGGAGGCCACCTGGATGTTTGCTTGACAAGCGGGATAGCGCTGTTTCAGATTGCCCGCAGGCAAGGGGCACGACATATGGCGCACATCGAAGACGGCCACGCCTCGCACGGCCCCGCTGACCAACGCAAAGCGCCCGACAGTGTCGGCGGCGGGTGGCGGATCGCCTGGATCGCCGCCGTCGTGTTTATCGTTGGCCTGACCTTCGGGTCCTGTGGCCAGATGTTGAAATTTATGTATCTCGACCCGGGCAGCGCCGGCGATATCGGCGCAGCCTTCGTGCGCGACAACGGCGGCCCGTCCGGCACGGTGGTGGTGCATAACCTTAGGCCGGGCTCGGCCCTGGCGGCGGCGGGCATCCGTGAAAGCGACCGCGTGCGGCTGGACTATCCGTGGGACGACCTGCGCATGACCGAGGCCGGGGAAACCTTTGGACTGACGCGCCTGTCGGGGGCCGCACCGCGGCACATCGGCATCGTCCTGCCAGCGGCGCCGCCGATGGCCGAGGCGGACAAGCTGTCGAACGCGATCACGCCGCTCGGCAACATGACCATCGTCCTGATCGGACTGTTCGTCATGCTGCGCAGTCGCGGCGACCGCGCCGCCATGCTGCTGGGCACCGGGTTCGCGCTGGTCGGTCCCATACCACCCTATGTCTGGCCGATTCCCGCCACGCACGTCCCGTTCTGGCAAGTGCCGGTGTGGGCCGGGATCGATCTGCTGCCGTGGTTCCTGCTGGGCTTTGCCATCACCTACGTCGAAAAGACGACCGGTCGCCTGCCGGCCTGGCAGAAGGCGACGTTCTGGAGCCTGACGGGCTTGCAGATCCTGTGCTGTCTCTACGAAATCACCGATACGCTTCTCAATCTCGGCCTACCCGCCATCGCGATCATCCGCCCGCTGAACTACATCCTGCAGATCTTCGGCCTGGTCCTGCCGGTCTATTTTTTCGCCGTCGGCTGGTTCCGCAGCCCGCCGCAGATGCGCGCCCGCTTTACGGTTATGTTCATCGCTCTGCCGGTCACCTTCCTGGCGCAGTCGGCCTATGTCTTCGCCACCCTGTTCGCTACCGGCCTGATCGACCTGAAATCGCCATTTCTGGTCGCGGCGGGTATGGGCATCTTCTTCGGGCCGCTTTTGTTCACCTATGCCGTCTTCCGTCACAAGGTGCTCGACATCGGCTTTGCGATCAACCGCACCCTGGTCTACGGCGTCCTCAGCGTCATCCTGCTGCTGGTCTTCGGCCTGATCGAATGGGCGTCGGAAAAGTTCATCCCGATCGAAAGCCGCGAGAAAAATCTGTTCATCGATGCCGGCATTGCGCTCGGCATTTTCCTGCTGTTCCACCGCGTGCGCGACTTTGTCGAAGGCTTTATCGAAAAGCTGTTCTTCCGCCGCTGGCACGACAACGAAGCACGTTTACGCGCCTTCGTCCGCCGGGCCAGCTTCATCACCAGCTTTGACGCGCTGACCGCCGCCTTTACCGCCGAGCTTGAGCGGTTTTCAGGCGGCGCACCGGTGGCGTTGCTGCTGGCGGAAGGCGAAAGCTTCGGCCACGGCAAAAAGCGGACAGGCGGCAACGATCCGGCCGTGGTGGCGATGAAGGCCGACCGCGCCCCGGTCGAAGCCGCAGGCCAGCTGTACCTGCCGATGATCCACCGCGCCGAACTGACCGGCTTCGTCCGCCTGGGCGCCAAGCCTTCGGAGGAGGCCTATCGCCCCGACGAACGCGACGTCCTGGCCTGGGCCGTGGTCCAGATCGGCCTCGACTTGCACGCGATCAGAGTGGAGCGCCTGGAACTGGCCAACAAGGAATTGGTCATCCGCCTCGACCAGGCCCTCGCCATGGGCGCCCGTCGCTGAGATGACGGCGTAAGTCGCCGGCGGCGGGATATCTTCCCAAGTGGCTGCCAGGCTGTCACCGAACCCTAATGATAACAGGTGGAAAACCGCGCCACTGCGCCGCCGCCGTTTGCGACGCATAACCCGATCAGGTCCGCCGACGCCTAGTCGATCGTGGTGCGGCCCTGGCGCAGGTTCAGCGCCGTCTCCTCGACAAAGTCGGCCAGCAGCAGCGCGTCGGCCGGGCTGCGCCAGCCCGGAAATACTTTCAGGATCTCTGCCTTGGCCTCGGTGATCGACGTATCGCCGGTCTGGAACCGGCGCAAGGCTGATACGATCTCATTCATCATCGCGCCTCCTTATTGTTCTTATTTTGTTCTCATTGCGGTGGCGGTGTCAAGAGGGCACAGTTGCAATTCTTCGCCAGGAAGGCTGATAAATGAAAATGCGTCTAATCCCTTTGCTCCTTGCCGTCATGGCGGCGACGTTGGGCGTGGCGGATATGGCCAGGGCAGAGGCGCAGTGGGTAACTTTCCCGCAGCTCGACACCGGCGCTTCGGTCGTCCTGCATTTCCGCCGTGAGATCGAGCTGGGCAAGCTTCCAGCGGCGTTTTCCGTTCGCGTCAGCGCCGACAACCGCTTTATCCTGTGGGTCAATGGCAAACGCGCCGGTGACGGTCCGGCGCGCGGCGACCTGACCCATTGGCGCTATGAGAGGTTCGACTTGCGGCCATACCTGATCAAGGGGCGCAATATCATCGCTGCCGAAGTCTGGAGCGTCGTGAAGGACCCTGACGCACCAGCCGCCCCCATGGCACAACTCAGCGCCCGAACCGGCTTCTGGCTCGAGGGTGAGGGCGCATCGTCGGTCCTCGACACAGGCGCTGGCTGGCGGGTCTCAAAGCAGGACGGACATGGATTTGCCTCGCCCTACCTGCCCCTGCAAAAAGCCTTGCAGCACATCTGGTACGTTGCCGGCGCAGCCGAGACCATCGACGGCGCCAAAACCGACTGGGCCTGGGCGGGGCCTGTTGAAACAGGCGCCGGCTGGACCGCTACCGTTCCGATCCTGTCGAAGGGCGAACCGTCGCCGTGGACGCTCGAGGCGGACCGCCTGCCGCATATGACCTACACCGATCTTGCTGTCGGTAAGGTCGTCAGGACCGATGTTGCCGCCGCGCATACCTTTCCGCACGCCGCCATGACCGTTCCCGCCAATGCAACGGCGACCCTTCTCATCGACCAGGCGGCCGTCGTGACGGCCTATCCCGACTTGGTCGTGTCCGGCGGCAAGAGCGCGACGATAACCGTCACCTATTCCGAAGCCCTCTACGACGAGGCCGCTCACAAGGGTGACCGCAGCGAGATCGCGGGGCGAAAGGCCGTCGGTCCGCAAGACGTCTTCCTTGCCGATGGTGGCGCTGATCGTCATTTCCGTCCCCTGTGGTGGCGCACCTGGCGCTATATGCAAATCGAAGTGAAAACCGGCGCTGAACCATTGGTGCTGCAGGACCTGAAGCTGCACGAGACAGGCTATCCGCTCAAGGCCAGGGGCTACTTCAGGAGCAGTGACACCGAGCTGAATGACATATGGGCGATCGGCTGGCGCACGCTTAAGGTCGACGCCCACGAAACCTTCATGGACAGCGCCTATTGGGAACAACTGCAATATGCCGGCGATACCCGCATCGAAGCGACTGTTGCCGACGGCGTTTCGGGCGATGCGCGCCTGACCCGCCAGGCCATAAACGCGTTTGGCAACTCGCAAGGGCCGGACGGCATGATCCAGTCTGCCTACCCGTCGAGCACCAGCAATATCATCCCGCCGTTCGGTCTTTTGTGGATCGGCATGATGCACGATTACTGGATGCGCCAGCCCGACACAGAGGTCCTGGTGCGTAATCTGCCGAAGGCGCGAAGGGTGCTCGACTGGTATGCGCCGTATGTTGCGGCCAACGGGCTTCTGACACGCAATCCCGAATGGAATTTCGTCGATTGGGTGGGGGATCCGGCCCTGGAACGCGACGTCTTTCCTTCGTTCGACAAGGTCTCCGGCACGTCCTGCCTGACGTCCCTGCAATACCTGGGCGCGTTGCGCAGCGCCGCCGACCTGGAACAGGCACTGGGCGACCCGTCCCGGGCGGCCGACGATCGCGCTCGGGCCGATGCCCTGGTCAAGGCCATTCGGACGTCGTGCTGGGATGCGGCGCGCGGCCTTTATGCCGACGATCCCTCCCTGACGATCTTCAGCCAGCACACCAATACCCTGGCGGTGCTGTACGACGTGGCGCCCAAAGATCAGATGCGGCCGATCCTGGCGAAGATTACCTCCGGCCACGGTATAGACGCGCCGGCAGGCATGCTTGAGGCGAGCTATTATTTTTCCTGGTATCTGATCCAGGCCCACCTCCACGCCGGGCTGGGCGACGACTATCTGGCGCTTTTGCAGACCTGGCGGGACTTAAGACAACAGCATTTCACCACCTGGCCGGAAGCCAGGGGCAATACGCGCTCGGACACGCACGCCTGGACGGCGCATCCGACCGCCGACCTGCTCGGCATAGTCGCCGGGATTACCCCTTCAGCGCCCGGCTACGGAAGCGTCAGCGTCGCGCCCCACCCCGGTGGATTGAAGACATTCGATGCGGCCGCCATGACGCCGCACGGTCTGGTTCGCGTCCGCTACTCAGTGAGCAAGGGCGCACAGCGCTTTAGCGTCGACATTCCCAGAGGTTTGACAGGCCGGTTCGCCTGGGCGGGCCGGCTATACGATCTCAAACTCGGCAACAATCGTTTCGCCTTCGCCGGACATTGATCCAGCTCTTCGGCGCGGTGTGTGTGCGAAACGCAATATGGCGTTGCAGGTCTTTGGATTCGAGTGAAAAGTCTGAATGTTCAAACGGAGGCTGCTGCCGATGACCTGTATGACGATAATCTGCGCGAAGGCCGTGCGGTGGCTTGTGGCCGTCCTTGTCCTGATCGCGGCAGCGGTGACGTCTCCGGCGGTTGCCGCGCAAGACCGGGTCATTCCGGTGAGCGTGCGAATCTTGCCGCCCTTCGTCGAGCAGGATAATGGCCGGTTTACGGGGTTCAGCGCCGACCTGTGGAGCGCGATCGCCAGCCGAAATCACTGGCAGTCGAAATTCCAGGTCGCCGGCGACGTCCATGGGCAATTGAGTGCGGTCGCGTCCAGGTCCGCCGATGTCGGGGTCGGGGCGATTTCCATCACCGCCGAGCGCGACCTGGGCTACGACTTCTCGCAGCCCATATTGAACGGCGGCTTGCAAATCCTGGTGCGAAGCGAACGCGTCAGCCCCGAATCGACCGCGCTCGGCAGTCTGCTGCACCTGCTGTTTTCGCCGGCGATATTGGTCTGGATGGGCATCGCCCTGTTGCTGACGATCATACCCGCCCACATCGTCTGGTTTGCCGAGCGCCTGCACCCCGAAGGTATGATCGCGTCCAAATCCTATTTTCCGGGCATATTACAGGCGTTTTTCTGGGGCCTCGGTACCCTGACGACCCAGGCCGATTCGATGCCGCGCCACTGGGTATCGCGCGTCGTGGCTCTGCTGTGGATGTTTACCAGCGTCGTTTTCGTCGCCTTCTATACCGCCACGCTGTCGGCGACCTTGACGGTTCAGTCCTTCAAAAACGAGATCAACGGCCCGGATGACCTGCATGGCAAGACGGTCGCGACGGTTGCCGGCACAACCTCGGCGGACTATCTGCGATCCAACGGTATACCCGTCGTGGCCCTGGCCAGCGCTGATGATGCCTACAAAGCCCTGGCGGCCAAGACGGTCGATGCCGTGGTGTTCGACGCGCCTGTCCTGCAATATATCGCGGCGCATCAGGGCGACGGAAAGGTCAATGTCGTCGGCCCGGTCTTCCACGTCGAAAACTATGGCTTTGTCTTCCGCAACGGCAGCGACTTGCGCAAAAAGGTCGATGCGACCCTTCTGGCAATGCGTGAGGACGGCAGCTACGACACGCTCAGCGACAAATGGTTCGGCAAGAAATAGGCGGCGAGAGCGCCTTATCCTCCCCCATTTCCTGGCTCAGCCCGTCACCAATCGACCAGGGGCTTTGGTGCCTGGTAGCGAAACACGGCCAGCCGGGCATCATCGAAGACATCCAGGGGGACGAAGTCGCGCCAGGGCGGCAGGGCATCCCCGCCCACTTCGTCTTCGCGAACCAGCGCGCCCAGGCAGCGCTGATCGGCGCTGCCGCACTCAATGGCCGGGAACCAATGGTCGAAGGTGACGATCTCGACCTCTAGCGTATCGACCGATTGACCGGTGGGAATGGTAAGTTCGACGTTGCGCCACATATCCGGCTGCAATGGCACCTTCACCTTCTGCCACGGCGTCACGATGAAGACGTAGTCGGTGCGCGTCCTCGCCCCTGGCCGGGCCGTCGTCACGGCGATCGACGCGCGGTTGCCTTCGACGCGCAGACGCTTGCGGGCCTGCCAGCCCATCCAGCGCGCCGGCCCCAGCGCCGTCTGTTCCAGCGCATAGAAACCGTCTTCATCGGGCATGGACACATGACGCGTGTAGCTCAGCGCGTTTTCCATATATTTGCGGTAACGCGAGAAATTCGGGCTGCCCGGCGAGAAGCGGAACGAGGCGGCCTCGGGCGGGATATGGGTGAGATGCAGCGTAAAAGCGTCGACGCCATAGGCCTCGGAAAGGCGGATCGCGGACTCGATCTCAGCCTCGCTGTCGTTCCAGTTGAACATCAGATAGCGCAGGTGCACGAAGGGCTTGCTCAAGCCGAGCTCGCGCTTGGCCTGCACCACATTCGCTACGCCGCGCAGCGCCATATCGACGCGCCCCCCAACGTGGTAGCGGCCGTAACTCTCCTGGGTAACGCCGCTGATCGTGAACAGCATGACGTCCAGCGCGCCAGCGGCGACCACCTTGCGGGCGCGCTCGATCTTGGCCAGCGGTATGCCGTTAGTGCTGGTGAAGACGTGCGCATCGGGGTTGGTCTGGTTCAGATGCGCCAGCATGTCCTCGGCCTCGGCGTGGACGAAGGAATCGCCGTAATTATAGAAAAAGACGTGGCTCAGATTGCCGGCCAGGTCGTCCGAAATGCGGCGGAAGGCGTCGAGGCTGAGAAAGTCCGAGTCGCGTGTTTTGATCGCCTTGTCGTTGTTGGGGATGCACGCCGGCTGGGGGCAACGCAGGTTGCAGCGAATGGTGGGCTCGATGACAAGGGTGGTGGGCCGCGGCGCCCGCGCCGGCAGGGTTTTAACGGCGTAGGTTCCGGCCGCATCGGGCTCGACGCGCTGGGCGAGGTTGCACTCGGTGCACTTATGACCTTTCCACATCCGGCGCTGCAGCCGTACGTACTCGGGATTGGCCCAGATCTCGGCAATGGACTGATCGTTAACGTTGCCGAAGTTGCGCCGGCCGTGCGGATCGTCGAGGCCGCAGGTGACGTTTCCATCCGCATGGACGCTGAGCCCGTTCTCGATCCACGAGCAGCGATAGCGATGCCCGTCGGCCGGATGCATGAGCCGGCTGGGAGCGGTAACCCTGGGAACGAAGCGGGCCGGGGTGTCAGACCTTGGGGCGCTTGCGGCGGTCCTGGGCCGTTTCAGCTGAAGTGTCGTCATCACGTGTACTCAAACCCCGTCACCGGTCTCAGACTACCATCTAACATTTGGGAAATCAAAGGCTCCCCTGAGACTCGACCGGGGCGGCGCTTGGTCAGAAGGCGGCCCCCGCCGTCTCGGCGCTCGGGTGAAACACTGGCCGGTAACCGGCAGCCAGGGCGCGCAGGGTGGAAGGCGGCGTCAGGATAGACACGGGCTTTAACCCGCGCTCAGCTGTCCGGTAGCCGTCCTCAGTCCACCGCAACACCCCACCGCCCTTGACGGCAAACACGTCTTCGCCCGCCGCGAAGACCGTGCCCCCGGGCAATTCTGTTACGGTGCCGGCAAAGGGATAGACGCGTTTTGCCTTGCCTTCGAGGCGCTCTGCATGAAGCACGGCATCGATATCGCCGGCTTTTTGACGGCCGGTGACGTTGCCTGCCTCCCACGCCGTGCGAAAGCGGACGGCATCACCACGACGGCAGAAAAAACACGGGCGGTGCCCGGCGGCGAGCGCAGTGACTTCATCGAGGAAAAACAGCTCGGTCCAGCTCCGCCGCGCCATGACCTCGCGGTGCGCGTCCTTGTAACGCAGCGAACAGGTAATCCACGCCTTCAACGCCCAGCGGCGGCGTAGCAAGGTCTTCGTCGCCGGGTCATGGATAATGCCGCGATTCCCGGTAAAGGTGCCTCTTTGAGAGACGGCGACAATGTCGCCAAACGGCGTCACGCGGTTTTGCAGAGGCATGGTGGGATGTCCGGTTCGGCGTGTTTTACCGGCGCCGACCACCAGGATATGTCACCAGCCCGACCCTACAGATGCAAAATGCCAACGACAATCGCCTCGACCTGCGCCTCCTCGGGCGTGCCGGGCGTGATCATTTCGAAATGGCCGCTCGTGCTCTGATTGGTGATCTGCACAGTGTCGCCGAGCGCCGACGCCATGTCCCGATACCGCTGGGCCGCAGCCAACGGCATGAAGGTCGCCGAGACGATATATTGCGGCACCCCTAGGGGCAGAAGCGCGCTGGGCGAGGCCTGCGCGAAACGGTCCGGTACTTCCTCCGGCAAGCCGCCGAGCAATGTCGTGGCGGCATTGCCGCACATACCGCTATAGCCGAGGGTCGGGCGCAACTCACCCGGCCCGTCAAGGTCGACCGCCGCCGCCAGCGGCACCGGACTGGCGCTGTAAAGCGCCTGGCCGGGTGCGATGCGATGACGTGCCGCCAGCCACAGGGCGGCATGCCCCCCGGCCGAATGCCCGACGACGATCACCCGGCTGAGATCGAGCGGATAGCTGGCCGCCAGGGTCGGCAGGTAATCGGTGGCCGCGCCCCAGTCCTGGAAGGTGCCGGGATAACCGCCGCCGGCGTCGCCGATGGCGCGGTACTCGATATTCCAGGTGGCTACGCCGCGTTTGGTGAGCGCATCCGCCAGCGACGCGCTTGACACCTTGGTGCCGACGCCGGACGTCCAGCACCCGCCGTGGACAACGACGGCAACCGGATACGGCCCGGGCCCGAAGGTTACCGTGGAAGGCAGCCTCAGATCGCCGAACTGCTGCGCTGCCGGACCATAGGCGATCTTGGTTGCACCGGGCGGATCGACGCTGGGAATGCCGGCAACGGAGCCGGAGGACGAGTTGGAAGACGCGCCCGAACCCGCCCCGGACGACGCGCCGGACGAAGACGACCCGCCGCCGCAGGCGACAAGCGGCAGAACAAGTCCTAATACGGCGATTTTCAAAGTAAGGCGCATCTATCCTATACGTTGGCCGGCGCGATTTGGTTTAAAAACCGCCCGCACGCGTCGGTCGCCATGGACAGACGGCCAGGCCCGGTGTTACCGATTCCTCCAGGTCTCGACGGAGGCTGTATTGACCGGGGAGCGCGTGCGTGAGTGAAATTACGCGTCGCAACGGCTATCGCCTGTCAATCCAGGGAGCGCGACACGCATGATTCCCGCCGGCTATCTCCTGAAGCGCACGGCGCCACCCGAGGGCTGGACGGGGCCACCGCAGGTCATCGACGTTTGCAGCGTCTCCGATTGCGTGAACGACACCGTTGTCGATCTCATCGCGCACTGGGCCTATAACGGTTTCGGCCTTGCCACCAGCCCGGACGTTCTGCACGAACTGGCCTCTGCAAGCGGCATCGACCTCACCGGCACCAGGCTCTTCTATTACGAAATCCACGAGCAGGAGATGGAAACCGACGGCTTCACTGTGCCGAGGGGCGATTGGCGGCCCGTGTCGCATGGTGTACCGGCCGACGAGACTGGTCTCCCGGTCCTGCCGCCGCAAAAGGCCGAATGCCTCGGCTACGACGTCGTGGCTTCGGAAACGTTTCTGGAACACTCGCCCCTGTCATGCAATAGCGTGGCTGACAGTCTTCCGGTCAATCAGCATTGTCTTTTCGCTACGCTCGACGCCGCGCGAAGCGCGATCGAGACTGGTGCCTTCAAGGACTGTGAACCCGGCACATACAAAATCGTTTCAGTCTATCTCGTCGATCGGACGTCTGAATCTGCTCCGCCGTCAAATAGCGATCCATCCTGACAACCCTGATCCGATCTGCTATGGCTTACCGCAAGCGCGCGGCAAATGGGGGCAAGGGTGCATCTGACTATCCAGGATTGGAGCGCGATGGCCCAGGCGGCCGGCACGGTGCTCGGCTTTATCGGCATCTACCTCACCGTCCGCCACGGTACCCGCACCAGCAACCGCGAAAAATCCTTCGACGCCTATATCTATTTTTCGGAAAAGTTCGACGATCTCGCCGCCAAGCGCCGCCGCCTGCGCGACCGGTTTGAAAGCGGCGACCGCACGCTCGGTATTGCCCACGTCCGCTCCTATTTCAAGGACTATCAGAACCTGCTCTACCGCGAATGGGAACTGTTCCGCGGCGGAGTCGTCGCCCGCGAAGTCTTTGACTCCTGGGCGCTCGGCACGCACCGCTACCTGCACCACGCCAATGCGATTGCCTATTTCGACAAGGACGGCCAGGAAAAATCCCTGCTGCCCATGGAGGGCGTGGTCGGCGTGCTCGAGCGCTCAAAAGTCGCTGATCCGGACTTCATGGACTATATGCACAAACTGGTACACCTGCCGCTCCCGCAAGACGAAAAGACGGAAAAAGCCTGGCGCCGCCAGGTTGCCAGAATCGTCGCCGGCATCGGCAAATCGAAGTCCTGGACGCTGTAGGCTCTGTACCGCCCGACTTGGCAGGGCCAGCCCGCATCGCACGTTCTTACTGAAATGCCTTAGTTGGGCGGGTCTTTCGGCCATTCCTGCGCATGGTGAATCACCCGCAGAATAAGCACTACGTCCTCTGAAACCCGATACGCTACCGTATAGGGATAGCTCGTAATGGACTTGCTTCAGAAAAGTGGAGAAGGAATAGGTTTTGGGGGTTTCGGAAGCCGCAAAAAGCCGTCCTCAACACCAGTGCCGTCACAGCATGACGGCGGATTGCACGTTGCCGATGCCCGGCAGGCCGGACAGCCGGTCTATCAGCGCGGACAGGGCCTGCGCGCCCTTCACCTGGACCACCATGTAGGCGTCGATCGGCCCGGTGACCGAATAATATTGCCTAATTTCCGGCCAGTGGCGGAACTTGGCGACGACCGGCGCACACGGGCGCTGGCTGAAGGTGATCGACAGCATCGCTCCCAGACCATTGTCGTCCAGCGGTCGGGCCAGCACCGCGCTGTAGCCGGTGATTACCTTGTCGCGCTCGAGCCGGGCAATGCGCGCCTGCACAGCCGTGCGCGACAGGGCGACGGCTTGCGACAATGCGGTCAGGCTCATCCGCGCGTTTTGGCATAGAAGCGCGATCAGCTTTTCGTCGAGTGCATCGCGGCCACCGCCGATGTGTTGGTCGTTCATGTGAAATTCAGACGTTTTGCAAGGGCCACCGCCGTCTTGTTCATGGCGGCGGTACGTAACCTGAAACTATATTCGATCCCAAGGACAACCCTGTCAAGGAGGCGGATGTGGCCGTCGGAAATGAAGCTCTGCTGGTCATCGACATGCAAAACGGCTTCTATGAACCCGTCTGGGGCCGGCGCAATAATGCATACGCCGAACGCAATGGCTTGCTTGTGCTGGATCAATGGCGCCGGACGGGCCGCCAGGTCGTCGTCGTACGCCACGACTCGCGCCAGGCGGCTTCGCCCCTGCGTCCGGGGCAGCGAGGCAATGACCTGAAACGCGGTTTCGAGCCGTGCGATGGCGACTGGCTGATCACCAAATCGGTCAACAGCGCCTTTATCGGCACCGATCTTGACGCACGCCTGCGCGGCGCCGGCATCACCGCGGTCACCCTGTTCGGCATTACCACCGACCAGTGCGTTTCCACCACGGCGCGTATGGCCAGCAATCTCGGCTTCGCAACGACCCTGGTCGCGGACGCCTGCGCCTGTTTCGACCAGATCGATGTCGATGGGCAAACCATGAGCGCCGAGCTCATCCATCGCGCCCACGTCACCACCTTGGCGACCGAGTTCGCCCGCGTCGTCCGCACCGACGATCTTGTTCTTTCCTGTTCATCATAAAGGCAATTTCATGCGTTATTTCGGCGTCTCCTGCCTTGCCATCGTGACGGCCATTGTCATTGCGTCCGGCCCAGCGTCTGCCGGTCCAGCGTCTCCTGGCCCAGCGTCTCCTGGCCCAACGTCTCCTGGCCCAACGTCTCCTGGCCCAACGTCTCCTGGCCCAACGTCTCCTGGCCCAACGTCTCCTGGCCCAAACTCTCCTGGCCAAGTGGCGAGGGTGCAAGACATCGACAGTTCCATCCGGCCGGGCGACGACTTCTACCGCTACGCCAACGGCAAGTGGCTCAAGGCCACGGCCCTGCCCAGTGGCGCGTCGAGCTACGGTCCCGGCGCCATGCTGACGGCGCAGAACGCCCAGCGTGTCCGCGAACTGATCCAGGCGGCGGCGACCACTCCGGTCAACGACTTGACCCGCAAGATCGGCGACTATTACGCCGCTCAGATGGACCTCGCCGGCATCGAGGCCAGTGGATTGACGCCGCTGGCCGGTGACTTCGCCGCGATCGGTGCCATTCATGACCGCACCACCCTGTCGGCGTGGCTCGGCGCAAACGTTCGTATCGATGACGGCACCAACAGCGCCACCGACGGCCTGTTCGGTATCTGGGTCCATCAGGGCTTCCACGATCCGGACCACTACGTGCCGCATGTGGTGCAGGGCGGGCTGGGGCTGGGGGAGCGCGAGGTCTATCTCGATGCGTCGGCCGACGCATCCGCACGGCGCGACTCCTACCGGGCGCACGTCGCCGAGGCCCTGAAACTCGCCGGTTTGAACGATGCCGAAGCGCGGGCGGGCCGCATCCTCGCACTCGAAACCGAAATCGCCCGGGCCCAAGCGACCGCGGCAGATACCGCCGATGTCTTCAAGACCGACAATCCCTGGCGTCGTGCGGATTTCGACACAAAGGCGCCCGGGATGGACTGGGCGGCGTATTTTGCCGCGGCCGGCCTTGGCCGGCAGGCCGATTTCGTCGTCTGGCAACCCTCTGCGATCACCGGCGCCTCGGCGCTGATCGTCAGCCAGCCGATCGAGGCCTGGCAAGACTATCTTATCTTTCACCTGATCGAACACTATTCCGGTGCCCTGCCGCAGGCTTTTGGCGGTGCGCACGGCCAGGCGCAAGCGATTGCCGCCACCAATACAGCGCTGGGCGAAGGCGTCAGCCGGCTCTACGTCGCCCGCTATTTCCCGCCGCAGGCCAAGGCGGCAGTTGTCGCCATGGTCGGCAATATCCGCACGGTCTATCGCGCCCATATCGCCAAGGCCGGCTGGATGTCGCCCGCGACCCGCGCCGAAAGTGAAGCTAAACTCGAGTCACTGCAACTGGGCCTCGGCTACCCGGACAACTGGCCAGATACCGAGACATATTATGCGGGCCTCGGCGTCGTGCGCGGCGACGCCTACGGCAATATGCGCCGGGCGGACGCCTTCGCCTGGCGGCAGGCGGTGGCGAAACTCGGCAAGCCCGTCAATGCGGCTGAATGGGCGGTGCTGCCGCAGTCGGTCGGCGCGATCCTCAATTTCAGCCCCAATTCCATGCAGTTTGCGGCGGGTGTGCTGCAACCGCCCTATTTCGATCCCGGCGGTGACGCCGCCGCCAACTACGGCTCGGCGGGGGCAGGCCTGAGCCACGAGGTCAATCACACCTTCGACGAACTCGGCAAGCTCTATGACGCGAAAGGCCGGGTCGGCATATGGTGGACGGCGGACGATCTGGCCGCCTTCCACGCCATGCAGGCGCCGCTGATCGCCGAGTTCAGCGCCTATTGCCCCGAAGCCGATTTGTGCGTGCACGGCCCGCAGGTCGCCGGCGAAAGCACGTCAGATCTTGTCGGTCTGCGGGCGGCGTACGACGCCTACCACCTGTCGCTGAAGGGCAAGCCCGACGCCGTCATCGACGGCCTGACCGGCGACCAGCGCTTCTTCATCGCCTTTGCGCAACGCTGGCGAAAGCTGCAAACCGATGCGTCGCTGCGCCAGTTGATCATGACCGACATCCACCCGCCCGGCGAATACCGCAGCGATACGGTGCGCAATCTCGACGCCTGGTATAAGGCGTTCGGCGTCAAACCCGGTGACAAGCTTTACCTGGCGCCGGAGAAGCGCGTTCGGGTCTGGTAGGACCCCTTTCAGCCGGTAACACTGAGGGGCGGCAATATCCCCGGCCAGGCTGCACGTCTTGGGTGAGGCAGTTCAATGACGTGACGAGTTGGCGGGGAGGGATATCGGCTTTTCAATCCCGCAGACAAATTACGGACGGTGCCCGGAGCTGTGTGGTTTGACGCTGAGGGCCGCCTCGCGCCCCTTTTCAATCGTTGCCGGCGGACACGCCCCGTCAGAAGGCCGGACGGCACGGCATTCGTCTCCGGCGCCACCTGGACCATATTCGCATGTCACCTGTAACCCGGCGCCCATCCCGTGCGTATAGCCTTCGGCAAAACAGACCGGGCGAATGGGCAAGGGCGATCGAGTGAGCAATCGACTGACTTTCAGGCAGGCATGCGCCGAAGATTTCACGGCCGTGCTTGACCTTGCCTGCCAGCTGGCGGCGCACATCGAAGCCGCCAGACCACCGCTCACGGCGCAGCAGTTCGAGACCTTCTATCTTCGCCCCGACGCTCCGATGCGGTTATTGCTGGCCGTTATGCATGATCGCGTCGCCGGCATGATCTCGTGGACGTTGACGCATGAACTCTATAGCGCCGACGCGCGCGTCTACATCAGCGACCTGGCCGTCGACCTGGCGGCGCGCGGGCGAGGAGTGGGGGCCGCCCTGATGATGGAGGTCATCGCCTGGGCGCACGCGCACGGCGCCGATAAGCTGGGCTGGGACGTCTGGCGTCACAACGAAACGGCCAAGGCGTTTTATGAAAGCATCGGCGGCCATATCGACCCCGAAGCGCTGCCTTATGTTCTTGATCTTCAGGAAGCCCAGCCGTGAACACCGTTCCCCGATCCTTCTTCCCCTCTCAATCTTTCAGGCCCTCAAAGCCCGGCGACGCCGAACAAATGTACGACGTCTGGTACGCGTCGGTCGTGGCGACGCACGATTTTCTGAGCGCCGCCGACCTCGTCGAAATCTGCGAAACCGTCAGCCGGGACTACCTGCCGCACAACGCGGCCCTGGTCGCCGTCGACGGCAAGGATCGCGTCATCGGCTTCATGGAACACGCGGACGCCGAAATTGTCGCCCTGTTCATCGACCCCGCCCATCGCGCCAAAGGCCTGGGGCGTGCCTTTGTCCATCTTGCCATCGCCAGGTGGGGAGCCGTCGACGTCAAGGTGAATGTACAGAACAGACAAGGCGTCGGCTTTTACGAGGCGATGGGCTTTGTCGCGCTGGCCACCTCACCAACGGACGACCAGGGCCGCCCCTATCCCATCGTTCGCATGCACAGACCCGCCGGCCAGGACGCGCACGTGACCGCCCAGATTACTCCGCGACACGATCTCTCCCCGGATGAACTCGACGCTATCGAAGATCGCCTTTATGGCCACAACAGCGCCGCCACCGGCCGCGATGATGCCCAGGGCATCGGCTTTATCATCCACGATGCAGCAGGACGGATGGTCGCCGCCGCAGCCGGCTATACCTGGTCAGGCACGTCCGAGCTCAAGCAGATGTGGGTCGATGAGGCCCATCGCGGCCGTGGCCACGCGCGCGCCTTACTGAACGCATTTGTCGCCGAAGCCCGCCGTCGCGGCGTCCGCCGGATATGGGTGGCCAGCCACGACTTCCAGGCGCCGGGGATGTACGAAAAGGCAGGCTTCACCCGCATGGCCGAGTTCGACGGCTGGCCCGACGGCCACGTCAATGTGATCCTGTGCAAAACCCTCTGACGGTTCGCCTGCAGGTCCAAGGAGACAAGGCGCGAGCTGTCGTTGCGCCAGTCACCGACACCAGGTTTGGAGCCGCTTCGACCTATTTCAGACCAAGCCTGGCCTTCAGGGCAGGCGTCAGGTCCGAACCCGGCGTGCGGTCGATCTTTGCCCTGTCGCAGTATGAAGCTGCCCCAACCCCCAGCCATTGCTCGTAGCCGCTCGTCTTTATCGTCGCGAAGTCGGTCCATTCGGCACTGGCATCGCCGGCCGGCAGAAAGCGGCCGCAAATGATCGTCGTCGGCGCGTTTCCCGCGCCGTAAGGCAGGGTGCCGGCATAGACGTCGCGAACATCGGCTGCGCCGGATCCATGGGTCTGGAAATCCGTCGCGGCATTCGTCAGCAACGCGTCCACCTCCGGCGATTGCGTGGCAAGCTGGGCCGCCATCAAAAAGGCAGCGATCAGGATTTTCATATCACGGTCTCCGCGTTAAACGCTCCAACCAAACGCCGTGCAGCAGATGGCGGACGCAGCATTGTCGTGACGGGAACCTACGAAGAGCTTCGTATTTTGTCAACGAAAATCTTCGTAGATCGGCGACTCCTGCCATCTGGATGGCGCTGAACGGATATCAATTACGGGCAAACGGGCCCAAAGATAATCGCGTTTTGGCGATGGGGGCCTCGTCCTGATTTCGTATCAAAAACGGCTTACTCCCCTGTGGGGTGTAATTCACCACAATGGTTAATCGCGCCTTGAAATAAACCATGGTAGCGGTAATATTGCCCTGCAACCGGGGGGGATCGGGCCGCACTGTGCGGACGATTGCGTGCGCTCTCCTGGAACCTTTGTCCGGGAGACATCGAAAATGCCCATCATTGACGGAACCAGCGGCAACGATACCCTTACCGGCTTTGATCCCGGCGGCATCGAACTCATCTCGACAAACGGTGATGGAGTCGAGGGCAACGCCGCTTCGTACGTCCAGGACGTATCGGCGGACGGCCGTTATGCGCTGCTGGGCAGTTCGGCCAGCAACTTCGGCTCCGGGGCGCAATCTTCCGGCATCTATATCAAGGACCTGACGACGGGCGCCGTTACACTTGTCAACCAATCGGCGGGCGGTACGCCGGCAAATGGATACTCCTACATCGCCCACATGACGGACGACGCGACGAAGGTGCTGTTTGTCTCAACCGCGACCAATCTCGGCCCGGCAAACGCCGACTCCAGTTACCAGGTTTTCATGAAAGACATGACCACTGGCGCCGTTACGATGATAACGTCAAACGCCTCGGGTCAGGCCGGTGATGCGGGGGCCTTTTGGGGTCTGATCGCTGACGACGGCAGCTTCGCCCTCGCCGAAAGCTATGCCTCCAATCTCGGCAATAGTGCGCCGTACGCGTGGGCCAATGACGACGTCTATATCAAGGCGCTGCCGAACGGGCCGCTCACCTATGTTCCGAGCTACGGCTTCAATCCCCCGTCTTCCGGGCGGACCACGAACCTGCTCGACCTGTCGAGCGACGGGCACAAGGTTCTGTTCTCCAGCAATTCACCGCAACTGGTGCCCAACGACTTCAACGGCGCCGCCGACCTGTTCGTCTTCGACCTGGCGACGGCAAGCATCCAACTTGTGACCTCGAACCTCGCCGGTAATCCCGCATCCGTGACGCAGCAGGTCTTTGATGAAGCCGTCTTTTCGCACGACGGAACCATGGTCCTTTTCCAGTCCGAAGCCAGTGGAATGTCGTCAATCGACGGCCACAACCTGCCGCAGGTCTATGTCAAGGATCTGGTCACCGGCACCGTCACGCAGATCTCGCATAACGCCGCCGGCCAGGCCGCCGACCTCAAAAGCACGGTCGGCAGTTTTTCCGCCGACGACAGCGTCGTCTATTTTCAAAGCGACGCCGACAATCTCGTCCCGGGCGACACCAACGGCGCCACGGATATCTTCGCCTATAACCTGCAGACGGGTGAGCTGACCCGCGTGGTTAGCGGCGACGGCGCCAGCACCTTCCCGCTGTCCTCCGCCGGTGGAGACATTCTGTTCACCAGCTCGGCCAGCAATCTGGTCGCCAACGATACCAATAACGCCACCGACGCGTTCGTCCTGCACGCCACCGGCAACGACACTCTGAACGGCGGTGACGGCGACGACCATATCGACGGCAGGGGCGGCGACGACGTCCTGACCGGCGGGCACGGCAACGACACGATCATCGGCGGCGACGGCAATGACACCGCCGTCTTCTCAGGCGCGCGCGCCGATTACACGATCAGCCAATCCGCCGGCACCTTCACCCTGGTCAGCCTTGCCGACGGCACCGACACGGTGACTGGCGTCGAAAACTTCCGCTTCAGTGACGGCACAGTCAGTGCGGCCAATCTGACAAACCTGTCCCCGCCGCCGCCCAACCACGCCCCGACCGGCACCGCCACTGCGGCCCTGGTCCACGGCACGGAAGACACGGCCTACGTCGTGACGCCGGCAACCCTGTTGCAAGGCTTCAGCGATGCCGACGGCGACGCCTTGAGTGTCACCGGGCTCACGGCGACCCACGCTACCATCACCGTTCGCAGCAATGGGACTTTCGCCGTCACACCGGCGCTTGATTACAACGGGCCGATCACGCTGTCCTATTCGGTTTCGGACGGACACGGCGGCACGATCGCCGCCAACCAGACCTTTGTCGTCGATCCGGTAAATGACGCGCCGACAGGCGTGCCGACTGTCAGCCTGCAGGCCACGGAAAACACCACTTTGATCGTTTCCAATGCCCAGTTGCTGCAGGGGTTCAGCGACGTCGACGGCGACACGCTTTCGGTTGCCGTGAATTTCCTCAGTATCCATCCCGATATCGTCGACAACGGCGACGGCACCTACAGCCTGATACCGGACTTCCACAATACCGCCCCGATGGCCATGAACTACACCGTCTATGACGGTCACGGGGGCGCGATCGCAGCGCACCTGGTCATACCGGTCACTCCCGTCAACGATCCACCCGAAGCGCGCAGCGATGCCCTCTCCACGACGCGCGATACGCCTGTGACCGTAAGCACCGGCGCACTTCTGTTCAACGACTTCGACTGGGACAACGACCCCTTGAGCTTCGTCGGCGTCAACAACGCGGCGCACGGTACCGTGTCGCTGTCGGGCGGGATCGTCACCTTCACGCCGACGCCGGGCTTTACCGGCTACGCCAATTTCGAATACGACATCACCGACAATCACGGCCTGACCGGTCATGGTTCGGTCAGCGTCCTGGTCTCGGCGCCGGCCAACAGTGCGCCGACCGGCACGGCGACCGCAGTCCTGGCGCACGGCACCGAAGATACCCCCTTCATCGTGTCGGCGGCCACCCTGCTGCAGGGCTTCAGCGACGTCGACCACGACCCCTTGAGCGTCGGCGGCCTGTCCGCCCAGCACGCGACGGTCACCGCCAATGGCAACGGCACTTTCACGGTGACACCGGACGCGAACTACTTCGGCGCGACGACCCTGTCCTACAGCGTATCCGACACCCATTCCGCTTCGACCGGCGCCAGCCTGGCCCTCACCTTCAATAGCGTGAATGACGCCCCGCAAGAGACTTTCCCCTATCAGTACGGCGTCATAGTGGGCGGCGAAGACTCGGCGCAATCCGTCTATGCCAGCCTCCTCTTCAGCAATTTCAGCGACCCCGAGGGCGACAGCCTGACGATTTCGGCCGTGACCGGTGCCCATCTGTCCATTGTCAAAAATGGCGACATACTCACCATCACGCCCGAAGCCAACTATTACGGCATGACGGCTCTGACCTTTAACGTGCTGGACGGCCACAGCGGCGTCACGCCGGTCAGCCGCCCCTACCTCGTCTACGCCATCAACGACGCGCCCGTCGCCGTTAACGACACAGCGACCACGGCGCAGAATACCCCCGTGACCCTGACCGTAGCGGGCCTGCTGGCGAACGACACCGATGTGGACCACGATGTCCTGGCCGTGACCGCCGTCAACGGCGCAACGCACGGAACGGTCAGCCTTTCCGGCGGCAATGTCGTCTTTACCCCGACCGCCGGTTTTTCAGGCGCCGCCAGCTTTGGCTATGACATCAGCGACGGCAATGGCGGCACGTCGCACGGCACGGTCGCCGTCACCGTTACGCCCGTAGTCACGCCGCCGCCTCCGCCGCCATCTTCGGGCTTTATCCGCCTCGACGACAACAACAACACGGCCTCCTACGCGACATCAAAGGCCGCGGTTCAGGTCCAGGCGATGGGCGGCAACGACAACCTCACCGGCAGCAAATACGCCGACAGCCTCAATGGCGGGGCCGGCAATGACGTCCTGCACGGCGGCGCCGGCAACGACACCCTGACCGGCGGCACGGGCGCCGACCGCATTCAAGGTGGCGCCGGCAACGACAAGTTCGTCTTCAATGCCGGCGACCTGGCCAATCCCGCCCAGACAGGCGGCCAGGTGGACCAGGTCATCGACTTCCACGGCGCAAGCACCACCAATTCTGCGATCGAACAGGATTATCTCGTCTTCGCAGGCTTCGGCTCAGGCGCCACGCTCGCTTTCGACCATTACGGCGCTGATCACACGATCCAGTATTACAAGATCAATGATCCGACCCACACCGCCAACGGTGGCATGCTCCTGGTCCAGATGTCCGATGGCACCAACAAACTGACCGCCGCCGACTACATCTTCACGCACTAAGTGGTCGCATATCGTCACCGTTTTTCGCGGCGCGCGCGATCAATAGGCGCCGATATCGGGCGTCGCGGAGATCAGGTAGCTTTCCGGCGCGCCGCTATGGACCGCCGGACTGGCGGCCTGAAGCGTGAAATCCTTGCCGGCGAGGTTGGTGAATCGCGGGTCGATATTGCTCCGGTTGCGGGCCGGATCGACGGCGCCACCCGCCGAATAGACCTTGACCGGCGCGCCAAAGGTCAGATTGCCCGTCCAGGTGACGTCGGCATTGGTGTGCGATCCGGTCGTCGCCACGAGGACCGCCGAATTTTGGCTGCGGACCCCGCTGCCGGGAACAGCATAGGCGATGTTGTTGACCCAGGCGATATCTGCGGAATCGACACTGCTCAGTTCCCCGCGCCAGGTGCCGGTATTGTCGAGGTCGAGATGATTGTCATAGACCGTGTTGTTGGCGATGGTGACGTGTTCGCTCAGGTAAGCCTGGATACCCGCGCCACCGTTGCCATAGACGACATTGCCGGCGACCAGCACCCCGCCGGCATAGGGTACGCCGCCGCTGCGATCGACGTTGAGCGTCTTGTCGATGATGATGCCGTTGCCGTCGGTATGGCAGCCGGGGTTGGCACCGCAGCTGTAAGTCTCGGCGTTGTCGCGGCTGATATTGCCGGCGATGACGATGTGCCAGGGCAGGGCTGTATCCGCTACCGTCGCGGTGAAGGCTGAGGCCGGCTGCGCCTGATAGGTTGAAATGCCGGATTCCTGATAGGTGTTGGTCGAAGCATTGCCGTAGATGGTGTTGCCGATGACCCAGAAATATTCACTGTCGTTGAGCTGTACGCCGCCGCCGCCGGCGCCGTGGATCAGGTTGTTCTCGACGACGATGTGGTGGTAACCGGCGTCGCCGCTGGCGCCGACGGCCTCGCCGGTCGAAGTCGCGTTATTGCCGTCGATGTCCAGGCCGTCGACGATGACATAGGCCGTGCGGATATTGATGAGCTGATAGAAGGGGGCGGTGGCGACGAGGTGGGCGCCGTGCAGGGCCGCTGAACGGTAGACGACATAGCCGCCGGTTGAATTGGCATTGCCGCCGTGGTTCAGGGTGAGGGTCGTGGAGAGGGCGTACACGCCTGCGGCCAGGTTGACGCAGTCGCCGGCCGTCAGCGTACCGCTGTCATTGGCAGCCAGCGGGGTTTGCCAGGGGTGTGCCGACGAGCCATCGCCCCCGCCGGGTGCAGCGGGATCGACATAGAGATTGCGTGCGCAGCTATAGGCCGGGATGTAACGTGCCGGAATCACCAGTTGCGGAGGGGCACTGGCCGAAGACGCCGCATTGGCATTTCCAGCACCGCACGCTGCCAGGGCAATAATACCGATGGAAGTGAACATCCCATTGAATTTCGGGTGATTTTTCTCACGCATAGGCAGACTTTCCATTCTAAAGCCGCCTAAACAGCAGGCCGATACAGGCTGAAAGTGTGATCGCAAAAACGACGGAGAGTCGTTTGTGATACCAGGCGGCGCGTACGACCGCCACTATCGCGCTTGACCAGTCCTGTCAGCAGGAGACGTTCGGTGATCGCCAATGCCAGAATGATGGAAATTGGAACGGACAGGTAGAAAAGCGTCCATCACGGCTGGTCGGCTGTGGCCCCACAGCCGTGGTCGCCGGGCGCGTGCTTCACCCAGACAGGTTCGATATAGCGGTCGCCGTCGCGAAAGCCGGGGGCGCAGCCTTCGGGCGTGTCCGACCGGTTCCCGTCGTGATCGCTCATGTCGAGGGACAGGCCCACGGAGCTCATTGTCCCGCCGCGTCGGCCCCTGCCATAACCGCCATAGCCATAGGGAGAGTCGTAGCCGTAGACGTAGGGGCTGTTCTTGCCGAAATCGGTTTGGCTGACAGCAATTCCTAAGGTGCCGGTCTCGCCGATCGGAATCTGCGACGAGACATAGGCGCTGCGGTAACCGCCGGTGCCGATGCTGACCTCGGCCACGCCATGGATAGTGCGGCCATTGCTTTCATATCCGGACGACGCCGTGGCATCCGTCCGCGAGTAGTCGGTTCGATCAATGCGCGGCGCCGCTGCCAGGCGGGCAATGACCTGATCCTTGGTGCTGGCCGGCGTGGCGGCGCTGTCGGGCTTTGTCTTGCTGTCGGCCTTTGCCAAATCAGCCTTGGCCAGATCAGCCTTGGTCGGCAATTTGGCAGCGGGCGATGCGGCAACGGTGACTTCTTGCCCGTCCGTCGTGCCGGCCAAGGTCGCGCACGGCAACGCCATGGCCAGGCAGCCGGCCGTCAGAGCAAGGGCAATACGCGACGCGATCATGGATAAATCCTCCGAAGCCGCCACACTGGACCCGGTCTGCGACCGAATTAGGGCCTAAATCTATCGCGCGTGCAAGGCCAGGCAATCGACCGGGCGCGCACGGACGCGGTATCATAGCATTCGGTTTGATATTACGCCACGGTGCGGGAATGGCTGGACAGATGCCGTACGCAAACTTCCCGCACGCAGCCGCGCAGCCAGCGATGCGCGGGGTCGGCGTCCATGCGCGGATGCCACAGCAGGGAGACCGTGAACCCTGGCGTCGGGACGGGCAGGGGAAAGCTGAACAGACCGGCGCGCAAGGCCTCTGTGTGGCGCTCGGGCACGCTGGCGATGAGGTCCGAAGCACGCGCCAGGGCCAGGGCGGCGGAGAAGCCGTCGACGATGGTGGCGATGTCGCGCTTGAGGCCGAGGGCGGCCAGGGCACTGTCGATAGCCCCCCCAATTGCCCCCTTGTCGAGGCCTTGCCGCGCGACCAGGATATGGCCGCCTGCTGTGTACCGCGCAGGCGTGATGTTGCCCGTACTCAACGGATGACCGGTACGCACAACGCCGATAAAGCGATCGTGGAACAGGGCCTGCACCCGTACCTCCGGACCTGTGGTCTCGTCGACAACGCCCGTTTCCAGATCGACCGAGCCCTCGCGCAGCGGCGTGCTGTCCTTATCGGGCTTGGGCACAAAGCGTAATCTCACGCCCGGCGCTTCGGATGCGGCGCGCGCAATGAGATCCGCGCCGAAGCTTTCCACAAAGCCTTCGCGCGTGCGCAGGGTGAAGGTGCGGACTAGGCGCGACAGGTTGAGCGCCTCCGCTGGCCGCAGCACGCCTTGTGCTTCCTCGACGATCCGGCCAACACGTTCGCGCAATTCAAGCGCCCGGGGTGTCGGCACAAGACCGCGTCCGGCGCGCACCAGCAAGGGATCACCCGTCGCCTCACGCAGCCGCGCCAGGGCCCGGCTCATGGCCGAGGGACTGAGACGCAGGCGTCTGGCGGCGCGCGCCACGCTGCCTTCGGCCAAAAGCACATCGAGCGTGACCAGCAGGTTGAGATCGGGAGACGACATGATCAAAGCATAGATCAGATGTGGCGTCTAATGCACGAATAAACTGCAAAAGCTGCGTCTTTCGCCGTATCGGGCGGCGGCGTACGGTCATGGCAGACGCAGGAGATCGTTTTGACGCCACCCCCCGAACATCGGCCCCATGCGAAATGGGCGCTTGCCGCCTTGTCGCTATCCATGCTGATGCCCTCGCTCGACACCAGCATCGCCAACGCCGGCTTGCCCGCCCTGGTGCAGGCGTTCGGCGCGTCATTTCAGTCGGTTCAATGGATCGTTCTGGCCTATCTCCTCGCCATCACCGCCCTTATCGTCAGCGTCGGGCGGCTTGGGGACATCATCGGCCGCCGGCGGTTGTTGCTCGGCGGGATCTGGTTGTTCACCGGGGCCTCGCTCCTGTGCGGCGCGGCGCCCACCCTGTGGCTGCTCATTGCGGCGCGGGCGGCGCAAGGCCTGGGCGCGGCCATTATGATGGCACTCACCGTTGCGATGGTCGGCGAGACGGTCCCCAAAACCAGGACCGGCAGCGCCATGGGGCTGCTCGGAACCATGTCGGCGATCGGCACGACGCTTGGGCCGCCGCTCGGAGGCGTTCTGATCGCCGGGCTCGGCTGGCGGACGATCTTCCTCGTCAATGTGCCCCTGGGCGTTCTCAATATTTATCTCGCGCACCGCTACCTGCCGGCGGATACCAGGAAAGCGAAGGCGGATCGGGTGGATTTCGATGCCATGGGGACCTTGCTGCTGGCTCTGGCGCTCTGCGCCTACGCCTTGGCCATGACGACCGGCCACGGTCATTTTGGTTCGCGCAACGCGGTCCTGTTGCTCGCCGCTGTCTGTGGGGCAGGTCTCTTTGTCCTCGCCGAGACGAGAGCCGCGTTGCCCCTGATCCATCTGGCGATGTTTCGAACCCGGTCTTTAAGCGCAGGCCTTGCCATGAGCGCGCTGGTCTCGACCGTAATGATGACGACCCTGGTGGTCGGGCCGTTCTATCTGGCGCGCGCACTCGGCCTACAGGCGGTTGTTGTCGGCCTGGGCTTGTCGGCCGGGCCGTTTGTTGCCGCCCTTACCGGTGTGCCGGCCGGCCGCATGGTCGACCGTTTCGGCGCGCACGGCATGACCCAGGTCGGGCTCAGCGGAATGGCCGCCGGCGCTTTGAGTCTATCGCTGGCGCCGGTAAGCTTCGGCATTATCGGCTACGTCGCGCCCATCGCTGTCGTCACTGCTGGCTACGCGCTGTTCCAGGCAGCCAACACCACGGCGATTATGGCTGATATCCGCGCCGATCAACGCGGCGTCATTTCCGGCATGCTCAGCCTGTCGCGCAATCTTGGCCTGATCACCGGAGCATCGCTCATGGGGGCAGTCTTCGCCCACGCCACGGGCACAGACGTGGCGACGGCGCACGCCGCCGCGGTCGCCACCGGTATGCGGATGACGTTCGCCGTCGCCGCGCTTCTGATCGCTACTGCGCTCGTCATCGCCGCCGGAAGCCGGTTTTCGCAACGGCATGCGGTTTTTTCAAATCTTGAAAGCGATAAATAGCCGGGCCTCCGGCATCAGGAGTACACGGGTTCAATTTCTGGCGAGCGTTTCCTTTGCGGGCGACGTTGCTGACCGCCTGCGCCGCTCTCTTTCCCGCCGCCGCACGGGCGTATCGGTCCTTCACGCAAAAATCAATTAATCCGCAGGGGCCACTCGTGATATTCACGCTCGCGAAGCTGTTCTGATCGTGCAATCCAACGGAGCCCAAGTTATGGAAAATGAACCGAATATGCCGAGCGCAACGACGTTCAAACCGGAAGTGCTGCAGCTTTTCGACAAATATGTGCACGGTTTCATCAATCGGCGGACCTTCCTTGAGCGCTGCGCCGGCTATACCGCGGGAACGGCCGGCGCGCTCGCCGTCCTCACTGCTCTGACACCGAATTTCGCCCTGGGTCAGCAGGTGAAGCCGGAAGATCGCCGCGTTGCCGTGAGCCGGGTCGATATCCCGTCGCCTTCGGGCTATGCAACGATCAAGGCCTACGTGGTTCGGCCGGCGAAGACCGACGGCAAGAAGCTCCCTGTCGTCCTTGTCGTGCATGAGAACCGCGGGCTCAATCCGCACATCGAAGACATCGCCCGCCGTCTTGCGCTCGACAACTTTATTGCCATTGCGCCCGACGCATTGACGACCCTGGGCGGCTATCCGGGCGACGAAGACAAGGCGCGCGCGCTGTTTTCGCAACTGGATCAGGCCAAGACGCGAGAGGACTTTGTCGCGGCAGCCGGATATGCGCTCAACGTGCCCGGCGGCAACGGCAAGCTCGGTGTTGTCGGCTTCTGTTACGGCGGCGGCATCGCCAATCTGCTGGCGACGCGGATCCCCGAACTCAAGGCGGCAGTGCCGTTTTACGGCTCTCCGCCGCCGCTCGAGGACGTGCACAAAATCAAGGCCGAGCTTCTTCTGCACTTTGGCGGCAACGATACGCGCGTAAATGCGACATGGTCGGATTACGAAGCAGCCCTCAAGGCCGCGGGCGTCCACTATGAAGCCTTCATCTACGAAGGCGCCGAGCATGGGTTCAACAACGATACGACACCGCGATACAAACCCGATGCGGCGCAACTCGCCTGGCAGCGCACGATGGCGCTGTTCGAGCGAACGCTGAGCTAAGCCGCCATCTCCGCGTCCGCCACCACGCGAACAGTGATCGCGTTGCCCTGCGCGTCGCGGCCTCGGTAATAGCTGGGACGGACGGCCACCGAGCCGCTCAGGGCGCGGAAATCACGTTCACCCAGGATCAGTTTGAGGTCGCGGGCGACACCGGCGTCATTGGCCTCCAGGAGTGACCAATGCAGGCCGGGTTGGAAAACGTTCAGGCGGGGAGCAGCGGCAATAGCAGGCATGATCTGTGCGGTCCCTTGTTCGAGTGCAAAATGGGTTCAACAGCAAAATAGCAATGTTCACATTTTGTTCTCATTGTCGATAAGAGTCAAGGCCTCTGTTCAACCGACCGGTTTCAACCGCGAGCCGCTGTCATCTGGCGGTTCGCGTGCGGGACCGCGAAGCCTTTTTCATAGACTTCGGTGATCAGGGCGCGGTGGTCGGGCAGGTCGGCGGCGGCTTGTTCACCCAGCTGTTTTATAAGGACGAACAGGTTTTCCGCTTGTTTGACATGGTCATATGATCCCCGCGCCGCTTCGAAATTGGTGGCAAAATTCATGCCGTAGAGAATGTACTGATAGCTGAAATAGGCGAAGCTCTCAGTATCGACGATGAAATCGAAGCGGCTGGGCGGGCGGTACTGCCAGCGCGCCAGCAAGTCCTGCATGCGTTCCGGGATCGTAGCCGGATCGGCATTGTCGCGCCAGTAGGGCTCGGGGCGCTTGCTCAGACAATAGTGCAGCTTGATGAAGCTGATAATGGTCTCATAACGCGTCGTGATCAGGTCGTTGAACATCTTCGCCGAGGCATCGACCGGACCGTCGTGCGGGAAGAATTCGGCGAATTTCGAGATCGCCGACTCGATCAGTACGATGCCGGTCGATTCCAGCGGCTCAAGGAACCCGCCCGCCAGGCCGACGCACAGGCAGTTCTTGACCCAATGCCGGGTGCGGTAGCCGGTTTGGAACTGAAGGCGGCGCAGCGTGATGTCCTTGCCGACATAGGCGCGCAGAATGTCTTCGGCGCGGTCGTCGCTCGAATGGGCTGAGGAATAGACGTAACCGACGCCGCGACGGGAATTGAGTCCGATATCCCAGGTCCAGCCGGCTTCATGCGCAGTCGAGATCGTATAGCTGGCAATGGGCGCATCAGGGGTGTCGTAAGGGATCTGGCAGGCGACGGCGCGGTCGTTGAACAGGATATCCTGCACCGACTTGAACGGCGTTTTCAGCGCCTTGCCGATCAGTTCCGAACGAAAACCTGTGCAGTCGATATAAAAATCGGCCGTCAGTTCACCGTGTTCCGGCGTGGTGACGGAAGCGATCGCGCCGCTGTCATCGAGCGTCACGCCGTTGAGCGTCCCGGTCAGGTGGCGCACCCCCAGGCCCTGGGCGTGCTTCGACAACAGGGCGGCAAAACGTACGGCGTCAAAGTGATAGGCGTAGTTGAGGGGGCCTTCGAACCCGCCTTCGAAACGGCGTTTGGGCGCGCGTTTCAGGTCGGCGAGATATTTCTGGAACGTCAAACCTTCCGCAAACGGCGGCCGCCTATCCGCATCCATCAGCAGCCAGTATGGCACCAGATCGAGCTCTTCGCGGTTACGATAGGGCAGATCGAAAGGGTGGAAGTAGTGGCTGTCCGCGCGCTCCCAATTGTCGAAGCGGATGCCCTGCTTGAAGGTGGCGTGGCATTCGCGCAGGAAGGTCGCCTCGTCCAGCCCAATGATCTTCAGGGTCTGGCGGATGGTCGGAAAGGTGCCTTCACCGACACCGATAATGCCAATGTCCGGGCTCTCGATAAGCGTGATATCGAGCCCGCCGGTCATGGCCGTGCCGAGTTTTTTCGCCAGATAGCAGGCTGCCAGCCAACCGGCCGTGCCGCCGCCGACGATCAGAACCTTGCGGCGCGGCATGGTGGCTTGGCTCATGAATGGCTCCCTTTATATTATGATCATAATAGCATTATCTCAGGACTTCAGAAAAGCCTGCAGCAATTCCTTCTTGAGGCGGTCGCGCATCTGCGGGCCCATCTGGCCGATCGGTCCCTGCAGGGCGGGCGGGATATGGGCGGTGCCTTCCGTTCCGAAGACGTAGGTTTCGAACATGGCTTTCCAATAGGCCTTCTGGCCGTCGGGCATATCCTTGAGGGTCAGCAGGGCCAGCTGGAAGGTGTTGTAGGGCGACTCCATGCCTTGCCGTTCGCCGCCCCACCAGTAGTTGACCATGACGTTGAAGGGCGACAGCGAGCTGACGTGGTGCCACCAGCGTGCGGGCAGGAACAGGGCGTCCCCCGGTTCGAGATCTGCCTGGACAGCAGCATCGAGGGCGTGGCGGAACTTCGGGAAGACATCGAAGTCGGGCGCCTCCAGTTTAACCAGCGATAGCGGCGGCGGGTTGTCGAACGGTCCGATATAGAGATTGGCGACCTGCTCGGGTGGGAACAGGACGAAGCGCCTCTGGCCGTGGACGACACAGGCGATATTATGATCGGCGTCGTTGTGGGTCTGGCTGCGCATGCGCCCGCCGATCCACAGGCGCGGCGCCACCTGCGGCGGCAGCAAAGGGGAGGGATTGTCACTTGCAAAGGCAGGCACGTGTTCGGCCACGGGCATCATCTGTACAGCAACGACGGGCGCATCGGGCCGATCGATATTGCCGATGATCTGCTCCAGAGCCTGGCCCAGCGGCCGCTGGCGTTTGGTGAAGTTGAACTCGGCCATGTCGCCGGCGTAAAAGAACTGGCCGCCACTGGAGGCTGGCGCTTCGGCGACCGAGGTCGGGACACCCGAGTCCATGGCGCTGAGATAGTCGACCAGGGCGCGCGAAGACTGCTTGCCGGCGGCAACGGCCGGCCAGTGCGCGATGTGGCCTTTGAGGATCGCCGGCCGCTGGCGTGCGAAAATGGCGGCGAATGCCTCGCCCGTGACGCCTTCATATGTCTCTACGGAAGGAAAGGTACGCTCGGTCATGGCCAATGTGCTTTCATCCTGCTTTCACCCTGTTTTCATTTTATGCATATGCAGATACAATCGACGCGGGCGGTGCGCCCGGCGGAAGGACTCCAGGCCGAACACTATGCGTTATGATGTCGATCATAAAGAGCGGACGCGCCTGCGGCTTCTGACCGAGGCATCGATCCTGCTGCGCGAGGCCGGCCCGGACGGTTTGAGCGTCGCCGCCCTGATGAAGCGCCAGGGGCTGACCCACGGCGGCTTTTACGCCCATTTCGAGTCCAAGGACGACCTGATCGAGCAGGCGATCGACACCATGTTTGAGCGTACGTGTGAACGTTTCGTCACGCGTACGCGCGGCCTGGCACCGCAGCAGGGGTTGCTGGAATATATCGCCTATTATCTGTCGCCCGGACACTATAACCGGCCGGGACAGGGCTGCCCGATTCCGGCGACGGCGAGCGATATTTCGCGCCTTGGCGCCGATGCCCGCAAGCGGTTCGAGATCGGCACACTGAAGCTGCAAAGGCTTATCGCTGTGCAGTTTGAGATGCTGGGCTTCGGTGCCGCCGAGGCCATGGGCCAGGCTGTGGCCTTGCTGGCCGAGATGTCGGGCGCGGTTATCATGGCGCGCGCCGTCAAGTCGGCTGCGCTGCAAAAGCACATCTGTCATAACGCCCAGCTGGCGATCTTCAAGCGCCTCAGCCAGTCCTTCCCCCAGTTCGGCGCTGACATGAGCGGCGACTATCTTGTCGCCTTTTTCCGCCAGGCTGAGGTCGCCGAATTGCGAATCGAGGACGAGGGTGAGGGGCTGCGGCTCGAACCCTGACGCATGGATGTTTCCGCCCGTTTCCTGCCCAATCCGCAAGCGCGCATCACGGTCCGGCCCATGGGGCGCGAAGGCCACGCCCTGGTGATCATCGACGACGCATTTGAAAACCCCGAGACCCTGGTCGAACTGGCCTGCCGGACGCCGTTCGCCGCACCGCAACTGACGCAGTATCCGGGGCTCAATGCGCCTTTGCCGGAAGACTACTCGCAAGGCCTGATCCATGCCCTGCGGCCGATGCTGCAATCGGCGTTCGGCATTCCGTCGCACCTGCCGCTGAGTTTCTTCGGCTTTTTTGCCCTGGCGACGCAATCGCCCGAGGACCTGAAACCGATCCAGAAGGTGCCGCACCAGGATTCGACCGACCCGTTCAAGATTGCCACGGTGCACTATCTGTGTCGCGGCGAGCAGGGCGGAACGGGCTTCTATCGCCATCAGGCAACGGGCTTCGAATCGGTCGATGCATCGCAAAGGGCACTCTACGTCGAGAGCGTTTCCAGCGAACTGGCCCAAAGGGGCGGCCAACTCACGCGTCATGCCGGCCGCGATACGCCGGGTTACGAAATGATCGATTTCGCTGAGGCTGCGTTCAACCGGCTGATCGTCTACCGCAGTCATTGCCTGCATTCCGGGTTGCTGGAGCAATCGACCCTGACGGACGATCCCGCCACCGGGCGCCTGACCGCCAACAGCTTTCTGGAAGTAGCCAGGTAACGGATTCCAAAACACTTCATAGCGGATACGGCCCTCACACTCGGTCGCTCTCCACGCCTCTTCGGCGTGGCAAGCGCGAGTGCGCGGCCGAGCTGATGCGAGGAGCCATGCGGCGATTGAGCTCTTATTAAAGCCTCCGCGCCTCTTCGGCGCGGCAAGCACGACCGTGCGCCCGAGCTGATGCGAGGAGCCATGCGGCGCTTGAGCTCTCATAATGTGATATTTTTGCAAGCCGGGGGACATTTGTAACATTGCTGAGACATTGGATTTTGCGTTGGATACGTATCCATTTATATTATAGACGTCATATAACTGATCTGATGATCGTCATATCAGTTTGTACGATAATAAAAAAAGTGAAACGGGTCGGAATCTAGGGAGCAAACAATGAATACACATCTGGCGGATGGCCAGACCACTTTTCCAGTGACCTTGCGTCCGTAAGGTCTGCGTCCGGCGCGCCGTGCAGGCAGGCGCCGCCTCTGCAAAAGTTTAGGTCTGCACTAAATAAATAAAGCGTTCGAAAATCCAAGTCAAAATAGGGCAACCGCAAGGATCAAGCCTCGTCACTGGTCGAATTCTTTAATAAAAATTCTCACGTGTTGGAAGAAGAACAGATAAAAACCAAGGCTTTGCTGCCTGTCGATGCATCGACTCTGATGCCCGGCAGTCCGGTAAGGCCTTAAAACAATTAGTGCCACCAACACCAGCCCCGCGGGGCGTGGCTGAACATGGAGAAAAGAATGAGAAAATTCCGTTTTGGGACCAGCTATGGCAAGGCTTGCATGAGTGGCGTTTCGCTGCTGGCCCTGGCTGCGACGGTTGCCGCCGGCTCGGTAGCTGCGCAAACCGCGCCTGCCGCCGGCGCTGAGGATGCAGGCAAGGAAATCGTCGTCGTCGGCGTTCGCAAGGCGCTCAAAAGCGCCCAGCAGATCAAGAAGAACGCCGATACACAGGTCGATTCGATCACCGCGACCGACATCGGCGCCTTCCCGGACAAGTCCGTTGCCGAAGCCTTGCAACGCGTGCCCGGTATCACGGTGACACGTTTTGCGGCGTCTGACGATTCGTCGCACTTCTCGGCGGAACCCTCTGGCGTTCTGGTTCGCGGCCTGACACAGGTCCGCACCGAATTCAACGGCCGCGATTCGTTCTCGGCGGATGGCGCACGGGGTCTGAACTTCTCCGATATCGCGCCGGAACTGATGGCCGGCATCGATTCCTACAAGAACCAGACCGCCGACATGATCGAAGGCGGCATCGCCGGCTCGATCAACCTGCGCACACGCGTGCCGTTCGATTCGAAAGGGCAGCTTTTCCAACTGGTCGGCAAGGCCAATTACGGCGATATTTCCAAGAACACGACCTACGACTACTCGGCGATCTATTCGAATCGCTGGGACACCGAACTCGGTGAGTTCGGCTTCATGGCCGACTATGCCAATTCGCACGTCGTGACCGCCACCAACGGCGTCATCATGGGCCGTATCGCGACCTACTGCTCTGCCGGCTATTCGAACAGCAGCGGCGTCATCGTCAATGCCGACGGCTCCATTCCCTGTACGGCGTCGCCCTATGGCGGCACGAACTGGCAATACCTGCCGTCGAACGTCACCTATTCGAGCAACAGCTATGACCGTAACCGCCACGGCACGGCTCTGGCGGCGCAATGGCAGAACCACGAGCATACCCTGCTGGCGACCATGCAGTACAACGACTCGTTCTACCGCAATAAGTGGACGGAACGGACGATCGAGCCGGTCTTCCACGACCTGTGGGCGGCTCCGGCCTTCAATCCGATCAGCGCCGTCAACTCGGCCGAATCGGTTTCCGGTTCGACGCCTTTCGCCTTCGGCGCCAACGGCATGCTGCAAAGCGGTACGATTGCCCAGCACATCGATTACTGGGGCTCCGGCAACAATCCGGCGGATCCCGATGCCAATATCTACCACGCCTCGGTGGCGCCGGGCGTGCCGTTCCTCAATGGCTGCTACGACTGGACGACCTGTACGCCGACGCAAATGGGCGAAAACCTGTTTACCTCGGCCCGTGTTTTCGACCGCGCCGAGCAGACCCAGGATATGTCGCTTAACATCAAGTGGGACGTTACCGATAACCTGAAGACCAATTTCGACGTCCAGTACATCAAGGCCGGTCAGGACAGCTACGACATCCTGCTGAGCCCCAAGACGCAGTCGAACATTATCTATTCGACGGACAGCAACGGCATTCCGTCGATCGACTTCGCCAAGAACGTCAACAACAACTATGCAACCGGCGGCCTCGCCAACCCGCACAACTGGTATTACGCCTTTGTGCAGGACCATCTCGACCACAGCCGCGCCAAGGAACTGGCAACGCGCGCCGACATGGAATACCGCTTCAAGGAAGGCGGCTGGCTGAATTCGCTGAAAGCCGGTGTACGTTATTCCGAGCGCGATCAGAAGGTGTCCTATTCGACCTTCAACTGGTCGAGCATGTACGCCAACTGGGGTTGCGACGCCGCCTTCTTCAACACCGATGCCGGTGCCGCACCCTATAACAACACCGGTTGCGGTGCTCCGAACACCACGTTCAACGGCTATAAGCCGGGCCTGACTCAAGCCGGCAACTTCGGCAGCGACTTCTATAACGGCCACGTCCTGCCGGCCGGCAGCCTGGTCTTCCCGAATGTCGCCCGCACCGGCGACCAACAAGGCCTGATCAACGAACTGAGCATTACGGCGCTCAACAACCAGGCCTTCGGGCAGGGCTGGACCCCGTTGTGCAGCCGTTCCGGCCTTGTCGGCGGCGGGTGTTACAACCCGGGTGAAATGCTCGACCTGACGGAAAAGACATCGGCGGCCTACGTCATGCTGAAGTTTGGCGGGGCGGACAAGACGCTGTGGAACACCGGCGTCACCGTTATGGGGAATGTCGGCGTCCGCTATGTCTCGACCGAAGACGAGAGCACCGGCGGCGTGACCTATCCGACGTCGGCCTGGTACACCGGGCTCACCGGCTCCCAGCCCTGCGGCAATCCGTTGCTTCCGGGGCAGGTCATCAATGTCGCCTGCTATCTTACCCCGCAGCTTATGGCCTATTCGAACGGCGGATCCTCGACCAGCCAGTTCGGCGGCAAGCATAGCAATGTGCTGCCGAGCTTCTCCGTCCGCTTCGGCCTGAGCGACAAAAAGTTCATCCGTCTGTCGGGTTCGCGCGCCGTGGCGCGTCCGGATATCGGCCTGATGCGGAACTTCGTCCAGATCGGGTCGCCGACGATCGATACCTCGGCGACGTCGCCTTACATCGTCTGGACAAATCCGAGTGCACCGCATACGGCGTCCAATGTTGCCGGCTATAACTTCGTCTTTGCCGGCAATTCAGGGAATGCCGACCTGGCGCCCTATACCGC
>FSVF01000185.1_pt1 | contig 31707 bp, 24 predicted proteins | sample 1637601 | NCBI WGS metagenome assembly FSVF01 (sample SAMEA3914814, study PRJEB12502) | metagenome | biome: forest; material: soil | place: USA | collected 2011-09-16 | depth 0.1 m
CCGTAATGCTTGCCGAGGAAGTCCGGCAGCCAGAACAGCCACACCCACCAGATCGGGTCGATCAGGAACTTGGCGATGGCGAAAGCCCACGTTTCCTTGACGGTCATGACCTTGAACCACGACACCTTCTTGCCGACATCCGCCGGATCGCTGTTGATCAGGTCGACTTCGGCAGCATTGACCAGCTTGTGCTCGGTCGGCCGGCGGTAGAAGATCAGCCAAAGGATCAGCCAGGCAAAGCTGGCAATGCCGGTAGCGAAGAAAGCGCCGCGCCAACCCCAGCCAAGGCTGGGAAGATGTGTGCCGAATCCGTGGAAATGGATGGCTTCCCACGCTGGAAGCCCCAGGAACCACACGCCCGTCGGGACAATGATCGGCAGCACGAACGGCGCGAGCATGGCGCCGATCGAAGAGCCGGTGTTGAAGACGCCGACGGCGAGCGCACGCTCGCGCTGCGGGAACCACTCGGTAATGGCCTTGATGGATGCCGGGAAGGCACCGGATTCGCCGATGCCGAGGCTGAAGCGCGCCATGGTGAACTGCATGCCACTGGTCACGAAGCCGGTCAGGGTGTGCGACAGGTTCCAGATGGTAAAGGCGATGGCGTAGCCGATACGGGCGCCGATCTTGTCCATCATGGCGCCGAAGCCGATATAGCCGATGGCATAGGCGCACTGGAACCAGAAAACGACACGGGCGAAGGCTTCTTCGTCCCAGCCCATTTCCGGGCTGACGGTCGCCTTCAGCAGGCCGAACATCTGACGATGGGTGTAGTTGATGATCATCGCCATCACCAACAGTCCGCACATCACCCATCGGTAATTGGACGGCTTGGCGGGCATAGCGGTACTCTGATCCTGCGGCATCCCTTGTTTCCTGTATTAGGCCCCGAGTTGAATTTTTTTGCCGGGCCCAGTTAGACTAACCCGAATTTCTTGTCCTGCATACTAGTCAACAAATGACACCGGTGGCAAGATGAAAATAAACTGCCCGGATAGTGTAATAAATCATAGGGTTGGGTGAAAAATGCACGGAGCTTCGCGCAACCGGTGAGGCGTGTTCCCCGGCGGGTTGTGCGGCGGCAAAGCCTCCGGATACGGTGTTAGAGCATGCTGCAAAAAAGTGGAAACCGGTTTTTTGCATAAAGCATGCGACCACCAAGGAATTTAGAGTGTGCTGCATTTCTATCAAAACGCAGCACACTCTAGTGGTTATCTCTGGGCAAGCCCATGCTTTGGGCGATCCGCTGATAATCAACCGCGTCTTCGAGGCAGGCGCCCGTGCCCATCTGGCCAACGACGGCGCGTTGCATGGCCTGCCAGGGTGTCTGGCTCTTGGGGTACTGGTAGCCGCCGGCGGCCTCGAGCGCGGCCCGGCGCGCGGCCATTTCTTCGTCGCTGATCAGTGCATTGACGGTATTGGTCATCAGGTCGACCCGGACGCTATCTCCCGTCCTCAGCAGGGCGAGATTGCCGCCCGCCGCCGCTTCAGGCGAGGCATTGAGGATCGACGGTGAGCCCGAAGTGCCGGATTGGCGGCCATCGCCGATACAGGCCAGGGAGTGGATACCGCGTTTGATCAGATAGGTCGGCGCACGCATATTGACGACCTCCGCCGCCCCTGGATAGCCGATGGGGCCGGCGCCGCGCATGAACAGGATGCAGTGTTCGTCTATGCCGAGGCTCTCGTCATCGATGCGGTGGTGGTAGTCTTCCGGGCCATCGAAGACGACGGCGCGGCCGACAAAGGCTTCGGGATCGTCGGGGTTCGACAGATAGCGCACACGGAACTCCGGGCTGATGACGCTGACCTTCATGACGGCTGAGTCGAACAGGTTGCCCGACAGGACACGGAAACCGGCGCGCGCCTTCAGCGGTTGATCGTACGGTTTGATCACCCGCTCGTCTTCGGTGATCGCGTCGCGGCAGTTGTCGCCCAAGGTCTTGCCATTGACCGTCATGGCGTCCTCATGGATCAGGCCCTGGCCCATCAGCTGTTTGACCACTGCCGGAACGCCGCCGGCGTGATGATAGTCCTCGCCGAGATATTCGCCGGCCGGCATGAGGTTGACCAGAAGCGGCACCTCCTCACCATATTCCTGCCATTCCTCGACCTTGAGATCGACGCCGATATGGCGCGCCAGGGCGTTGAGGTGGATGGGAGCGTTGGTCGAGCCGCCGATGGCCGAGTTGACGCGGATGGCGTTGACGAAGGCATCCTTGGTCAGGATGTCCGAGGGTTTGAGGTCCTCAAAGACCATGTCGACGATGCGCTTGCCTGTGCGATAGGCGCATTCCTGACGGTCGCGGTGCGGGGCCGGGATGGCGGCCGCGTAGGGCAACTGCATCCCCAGCGCTTCGGCCAGCGAGTTCATCGTCGTCGCCGTCCCCATGGTGTTGCAGTAGCCGGTCGAGGGTGCTGACGACGCGACAAGCTTGATGAAGCCCTGATAGTCGATCTCACCCGCTGCCAGCAGTTCGCGCGCCTTCCAGACGATCGTACCCGATCCGGTGCGCTCGCCCTTGTACCAGCCGTTGAGCATCGGTCCGACGGACAAGGCGATAGCCGGAATATTGACCGTGGCGGCCGCCATCAGACAGGCCGGTGTCGTCTTGTCGCAGCCGATGGTCAATACCACGCCGTCGAGCGGATAGCCGTACAGGATTTCAACCAGGCCGATATAGGCGAGGTTGCGATCCAGCCCCGCCGTCGGCCGCTTGCCGGTCTCCTGGATCGGGTGAACTGGGAACTCGAGCGCGATGCCGCCGGCTTCACGGATGCCTTCGCGGATGCGGTCCGCCAGCACCAGGTGATGGCGGTTGCACGGGCTGAGGTCCGACCCCGTCTGGGCAATGCCGATGATCGGCTTGCCCGACTGCAATTCCTCCAGAGACAGCCCGAAGTTCAGGTAGCGTTCAAGGTACAGCGCCGTCATGTCGGCGTTAGACGGATTGTCAAACCAGGCGCGCGAACGCAGCGGAACTTTGGGCGTCTTCGAGGTCATAGAGGCTGGGTTACTTCACTGTGTAGAAATGATGGACGGTGGTTTGGGTATAGGTCTGGCCCGGGTCGAGACGGGTGGTCGGGAAGGCGGGATGGTTTGGGCTGTCCGGATAGCGCTGGGCCTCGAACGCGACGGCCTGGTACTTGGTCAGGGACTGGCCGCCCTTGCCGACGATCTTGCCGTCGAGGAAGTTGCCCGTATACATCTGGATGCCCGGTTCGGTCGTCGAAATCGTCATACCGCGGCCCGAGACCTTGTCTTCGATGGTGACAGCCAGCTTCGGCGTGGCGGTCACGCCGCCGCGAATGATGAAGTTATGGTCGATGCCCTGATTGCCGATGACGATCTGCGGATCGTTCGACGTGATGCGGTCGCTGATCAGGGCCGGCGAGGTGAAGTCAAATGGCGTGCCCTTGACCGGCATTTCCTCGCCCGTCGGTATCAGGGTCTTGTCGACAGGCAGGATGGCGTCGGACTCGATCTTCAGCCAGGCGTCCTGTGCTGTCCGTGTCACCGGAACGCCGCCGAGGTTGAACAAAGAGTGATTGGTCATGTTGACCACTGTCGGCTTGTCTGTAGTGGCCTTGTAATTGATGGCCAAGTCGTTGTTTTCATTCAGCGAGAACGTGACCTCGGCGACGACCTTGCCCGGATAGCCTTCTTCGCCGTCCGCCGAGGTATAGGTCAGGGTCACCGAAGACGCATCGCCGCCCGACTTGACGTCCTTGATCGTCCAGACGCGCTTGTCCCAGCCCTTGACGCCGCCGTGCAGGGCATTGGGCTTGTTGTTGATGGCCAGGGTATAGGTCTTGCCGTCGAGCGTAAAATGGCCCTTGGCGATGCGGTTGGCGTAGCGGCCGACAGTCACGCCGGTAAAGTTCGGCGTCTTCTCGTAACCAGTGATGTTGTCATAGCCGATGACGATGTCGGCGGGCTTGCCCGCCTTGTCCGGAACCAACAGGTCCTGGAGCGTCGCGCCGTAGGTGATAATGCGCGCTGAGACGCCGTGGTCGTTCTTCAGCTCGACCGCCTCGACCTTGGTGCCGTCCGCCAGCGCTCCCCAAGCAACACGGGTTGCTGTGGTTGCTGCGGAAGCCGTCGGGGCCGCCGGTTTCGAACAGGCGCCGAGCAGAAGCAGGGCGCTGACGCCCGTCGCCACGGCGGCTTTCTTGAATATCGAGGGGGAGGTCATCATCATGGTGCGGTCTCTCCTGAGGTTGGGCACAGCTCTTCCGGCGGCCAGCAGTCCGTCATAGCCTTGGTACAATGGTCAGACAATATAAAAATAACTGTTGCCTTCGAAGCAATAGGGTTCGCGGCTCACGAAGGCATAAGGCCGCTTAACCCGCCTTAAGGTGCGATGACCTTCTGCGTGTCGTCGTGGGCCATGCGAATAAGCGATTCCATGCACCACCGCGCCGCGCTGCCGTCCTGGCGGGCGATGGCCTCGAAAACGCGTTCATGGTCGGGCACGGGATCTCGGGTGAGGGCATTGTGCCGCGCCTTGTACCGCGTCGTCCAGCTCACGGCCGCGCCGATCGAACTGCTCAAGGAGGCCAGGGCTTCGTTGCACGTCGCGTGGATCAGGATGCGATGGAATTCAAGGTCGGCATTGCGGCCGGCTTCGGTCGTCAGGGTTTCGCGCTTCATGATCTCGAGCGAAGCACGCATAGCCTCGACATCGGCATCGCTGCGGCGTTGGGCCGCCAGTTCGGCGGCGGCCGGTTCGGTAATCAGGCGCAGCTCGAACAGTGCCTTGATGAAGTCCGGGCTTGGTTCCGTCTCGAACATCCAGCCGAGGACTTCGGGATCGAGCAGATTCCAGCGTGCCCGCTCCGTGACGCGCGTTCCCGTCTTGGGGCGGCTTTCGACCATGCCCTTGGCGGCCAGGATGCGAATGGCTTCGCGGTAGGCCGAGCGCGAAATATCGAGCGAAGAACTCGAATCGATTTCGTTCGGCAGGGTTTCGCCCGACTTGTAGACGCCGCGCAGAATATCGACGCCGAGCCGATAGGCCAGGGCGCCGTGCAGCCGGCCTTGATACATAAGGCTTTGCGGCGGCGGCGGCAGGTCCGGGCGCAGGGGGCGGACCGCGCCGTCGTTCGGGCGGCGCAGGGGCGCTGATGGGGGCACGAAAGGCTTTCTCATGCGCCTGTCATGCCACCGAATCCTGATTTTGACAAAGCCAATCTATTTCGAATTAAGCTCTGTCGGATCGACCTTCACCGATCAGATCGCGCTACACCGGAATATGCGCCTTGATGAAGTCCATGATAAGCGTCGCCGCGGCTGTGCGCTGGCTTTCGGTCAGGTCCCAGTCCTGCTGCACGAAGGTCACGGACTTGCCGGCAGCGGTGAGCGCCGAAACCATATCCTTGCTCTGTGCCGGCGGCGTCATCTGATCCTCGGTCCCGTGCACGATCAGGATTGCCCCCTGAACCTTTTCCGCAGCCTTCAGCGGTGAAATGGCATCGACCTGCGTCATATCCCCCAGCCAACGCTGCCAGTAACGGTAGGAATAGGTCGTGTCGGAGGCACTGAAGCCGCGTTTGCGTTCGACGAAGGTCTTCACGTCGGAAATCCCTTCAACATCGACGGCGCAGGCGTAGACGCCGGGAAGGAAGGTCATGGAGGCGAGAGCGGAGTAGCCGCCGCCCAGGACGCCCATAATGGCGGCACGCTTGGGATCGATGGTACCCTGGCCGGCAAGGTAGCTCACGCCATCGGCCATATCACTCAGCATTTTGCGGCCGTATTCGCCGAAGCCAGCCTTGCGGAAGGCGCCGCCGTAGCCTGAAGAGCCGCGTGGATTGGGCTGCAGGACGGCGTAACCGGCAGCTGCGAAGGCCTGGACGTCGGAATCGGTGCCCGCGCCGAAGCGTCCTTCGGGGCTGCGTCGCGATGCACGCCCCTCTATGCCGTCTGGCGCGGTTTCGGTCCCCCATTCGCTATGTACCATGACAACCAGCGGCAGGGCCTTGGCTTCACGGTTCGGCGGCAGGGTCAGGTAAGCTTCGATTTCAAGGCCGTCAGCCGCCTTGTAGCGGATCGCTTTCTTCTCGCTCAGCCATTGGGGCGCGACTTGAGGGTAGGCGACGCCGATCGCCAGCGACTGGCCCTTGGCGAAGTCGATATAATAGTAGGTGCCGGCATCGTCGCCGCCTTCGCTGTATACGATCAGACGATGTGGATCCTCAGCGCGGGCGGCGATCTTCATGCGGTAATCGGCAACGGCGCCTTGCGCCTTTTGCGCCATGTCGGCCATGAGCGGATCGTCAAAATTGTATTTCACCCAATCGCCGTCGACGCTGTGACCGTTCATCCGCCGGGTCACCGGGTCGAACAGGAGCGTTGTCTGATCGGCGGGGAGCGCCAGAGGCTGCGACCACGTGCCGTCCGCGCTGACCTGATAATAACCCAACTCGCCGGCATCGTCGCGTTTGCTGATGAGGATCGAGACGCCATCGGCCGCCAGGCCTTCAAAAGCCGGGAGATCGTATTCGTATTTGCCGCCGCCGATCGTTTTCCACGCCCCGCCCTGACGATATTCCAGCGTCCATTGACGCGTGCGTTCGATGTAGGAATGGCGCGCGAGCGGCGCGCCGTCGGGACCAAGCACCCAGTCGAGGGTATTTTCCGGTGCCTGGTCGAGAACCGTCGCATTGCCGTTCAGTTCGAAGCGGTAGAGATGGTGGAAACCGTCATCGGTCACCTTAAAGGCGCTGGCCACGACGACGTGCTTGCCTTTGTAGGTTGCAAGGGAGACGTCGCCTGCCAATTCGCCGCCGAAATCGATGACATTGGCAAAAAGAACCTTAACTGACTTGTTGGCGACGTCGTAAATGCTGCCGATGCTGTGGCGGTGTTTGGTGGCGCCGGCCTTGTCAAAGCCCTCGCTGGTGACCACGACATGCGTGTCGTCGGCAAACAGCAGGGCGGTGATGCTGGCCTTGCCCAGGTTGAAGTCCGCGACCTTGCCATCGGCCACAGTGACGACGCGCATGAACTTGTCACCCTTGTCTTCGTGGATGAAGGCGAAGTGATCGCCGCTGGGCGACAGGCAGACGTAATAGAGGTCCGGCAACTTGGCCCAGTCCGCGGCCGACGGAGCGGGAGGAAGGGCCGCTTGAGCGAAAGCCGGGCCTGTGCCGAGAGCTGCAAATGTGGCACCGGCTGTCAATAACATGGTGCGGCGGTTGAGTGTGTTTATCATAGTGGTGCTCTCTCCCCTGGGCTCGGGCTGCCCGGACATATCATCTCATTAGCCCTTACGGACTGTCACAGATCGTTAGTTGCCAACGTAACCGCCTTGCCCAAGATGGGCAAGACAGGTGCGCGGAAACAGGGAACGGTGTGGCGAAATATGCTCAGGTGGGTGGGTTGTGCTTCGTTATGAAGTCGACGATGAGTTTGTACATGTCAACACGAACCGACTCGTTGGTTTCCCAGTGGTCTTCGTGGGCATATTCGACGAACGTGACGTCCTTGCCGGCCGCCTTGAGGGCGGCGGTCATGCTTGTGCTCTGGTCAAAGGGGACAACAGTGTCATCTTTGCCGTGGACGATCAGAATGGGCACATTGACGTTTTTGATATTTTTGATTGGTGATGCAGTTTCAAGATTGGAATCGTCGCCGAAACGGCGCTTCCAGATGTCGTACGACTGCGATTTCTGCGCAGAGTCGTAGTCGCGCGACCAGCTAAGAAACGTCTTGAGGTCCGACAGCCCTGCGACGTCGACCGCGCAATTGTAGACTCCCGGGTCCAGAGTCGGTCCAGCCAGGGCCGCATAGCCGCCATACGACGCACCGACAATACACACGCGCTTGGGGTCGACGAGACCCTGGGCCGCCAGATACCGTACACCATCGCTCAGGTCCGTTTGCATTTTTTTGCCCCACTGACCATAGCCGGCGGCAATGAACGCGTCTCCGTACCCGTCGGAGCCCCGATAATTGGGCTGTAAAACCGCGTAGCCCTGTCCGGTATAGGCTTGGGCCTCGCGATCATATTCCAGTCCATCCCGTGCCACCGGGCCACCGTGTGGAAAGACAACCAAGGGCAGCGACTTTGCTTCGCGATTGGGCGGCAGGCTAAGGTAAGCTTCGATTTCCAGACCGTCTGCGGCCTTGTAGCGAATAGCCTTTTTTACACTCAGCCACTCGAAGGGTATTTCGGGGTAGGCTTCGCCGATAGTGATCGATTTGCCGGTGTGGAAATCCACGAAGTAATAGGTGCCTGCGTCGTCATCGCCTTCGGTATAGATGATCATCTTGTTGGGGTCGTCGGCGCGATCGACGATGGACATGCGATAGCCGTCCATTGCTTTTTTTGCCTTCTCCACGAGTTGTTGCATCGCAGGGTCGTCAAAGTTGCTGTGCCCCCAGCCGTCATAGCTTGAATAGCCGCACATGCGGAATGTGATCGGGTCGAATATCGGCCCCGCGTCTACGCCATGGATGGGCAGGGGCTCGGAAAAAGTGCCGTCAGGGGTAACTTCGTAGTAGTGGCCGGGACCATCCTCGGCGCCACGAAACACGACGAGTGACTTGCCATCACGACCAAGCCCGATAAGGCCGGTCTCAACAACTCTCGATTTGACGGAATAGATCTGCTTCCAGGCATCGCCGTTGCGATACTCCAGAACCCAGGTTTCGGCCTGCGTGTAATAAACGCTGCGCGCAACGAGTTGACCGCTGGGCGTCATAACCCAGTTGCGCGTTCCCCAAGGAGCGCGGTCAAGCAATTCCGACTTCAGTTCCTTGTCGAGATCAAAGGCGTAGAGATATTTAAATTCGTCGGCATTGACCGGGTAGCTCGATCCCGTGATGCGGCGCTTCCCGTCGGCAGCCGTGATAATATGAACATCACCGGCTACGAAATTGTTGAAGCCGTCCATTCCACGAAAAAGCACGCGAATAGTCTTGGCATCCAAGTTGTAGACCGTGACGATCGGGAAGGTGGAACGGCCTCCGGAAAAGGCTTCCAGCTTATCGACCGTCCAGGTTGAGACGCCAATATGGATATCATCGATCCAGTACAACCCCGCAACCTTTACCTTTCCGATGTTGAAAGGTTGAAATTTGTTGTCGGCAATGCTGTATGCGTACAGCAACTTGTTGTCGCCTTCTTCCCGAATGTAAGCAATTCTATTTCCACTGGGTGACAGCGTCACGTGGTCAAGCGCGGGTGACTTGGCCCATTGGTCCGGCGTTGGACGCGGTGGCAGGGCGGCTGCAGTGGCGGCTTGCGCCCAGGCGCCTGCCGGCACAGCGGCTATGGCGAGTGCAGCACCGCCAACGGATGTCAGAAAAGCCCGGCGATCGAAACGAAGTGTCATAAGGTCCCCCTAAATGTATGCAACTGTGTCGGGGGACACTATCTTTCCCGCCAGGCGAATTCAACGGTCATTCGCCGGTTACGAGGGCGGATTGTGCTGTATGAGGAAATCGACGCTGGCCTGCATCATGGTGACGCGCGCCGAAGCCACGGTTTCCCAATGGTCCTGCCCTTTATAGGTGAGGAATTCCACCGGTTTGCCGGCAGCTTTCAGTGCCCTCTCCATGTGCTTGCTTTGCTCAATCGGCACGACCGTATCGTCGGTGCCGTGGATCAAAAGGATGGGGCAATAGGCCTTGTCTGCCTGTCTGGCGGGTGAGATGTCGTCATACTGCTTTGTGTCCCCGAGGAATTCCTTCCAATACAGGATGCGTTCCGAGATCATGCTGACGCTGTTGTCGCGCTGGAAATCCATGAAGCTCTTGAGGTCGGATGGCCCCGCGATCGCCACCGCGCAGCGATAGACACCCTGGTCGAGCGTGGCACAGGCAAGGGCCGCGTAGCCGCCGTAGGACGCCCCGAAGATGGCGACACGCTTTGGATCGACTATCCCCTGCGCGGCCAGGTAGCGGACGCCATCGGACAGATCGGTCTGCATCTTGCGGCCCCATTCGCCGTGGCCGGCAATGATGAAGTTGTCGCCATACCCTTCGGATCCGCGGAAATTGGGTTGCAGGACGGCATAACCCCGCGATGCCAGTGTCTGCGCCTGCCAGTCAAAATCGATATAGTCGCGCGCCTGCGGGCCGCCGTGCGGCAGCACGACCAGGGGCAGGTTCTTTGCATCCCTGAACGGCGGCAAGGTCAGGTAACCATGGATATCCAGTCCATCCGCGGCCTTGTAGTTGATGGCCTGCTTCTGCGTAATCCATTCTGCGGGCAGGTCGGGATAGTTGGTGGCGATCGGTACAACCTGACCGGTGGAGAAATCGATATAGTAATAGCTTCCGGCGTCGCCCTTGCCTTCGCTGTAGGCAATCATCTTGCGCGGATCTTCGCCATAGCTGCGGCTTTCTAAGCGGAAGTCCTCCCCCAGGACCTGCGGCAGAGCGTCTTCGAGCTTCTTCATCAGCGGATCGAAATAGAGGCGTGAGACAGTGTCGTCGTGGCGTGTAAATCCGGCCAGCCGCAAGGTTGTCGGATGGAACAGGGCGTGACGCTGCTTGTCATTGCCCGTCGGATCAAGCGGCGCGCTGAGCACGCCGTCGCTTGAAATTTCGTGGTAGTCCGCCTGGCCGTCGTCGCCGATATAGGTGCGGATCACTGCCGAGTTGCCGTCGCGCCCAAGGCCAACGAGGTCGGGAGAATTGAGGACGTTGCCCTCCTGGCGATAGACGCACTTGAATCTGACCCGTTTATTCGCCAGCTCCGTATTGTAGTATAGATTCCACTGCTTGCGATCTTCGTCCAATTCCGCATAGGCAACCGGCAGGCCTTCGGGCGTGATGACGAAGTTTTGCGTCGTGTTTGACCCTTCGGTGATCAGGTGGCCCTTGCTCGTGTCAAATCCGAAACTGTACAGACACAGGTTGTATCCACCGGTTAGCTGGTAACTTGATGCCGTCACGCGATACAGGCCGTCGACCTTTATGCGCTGAAGATTACCCATGACGATATTGTAGAAGCCGTCTTCACTCGAAAAGAACGTGCGCAACTTCGCTGTTTTCAGGTCCAGGCTGCTGGCGAGATTGATTTCCTGGCGCCTGCCGGCGAATTGCGGCAGGGACGTCGTTGTCGAATTGACCAGGACGACATGATCGTTATCGCCCCAGAACAGGTCGCGGATCTTGGCAGGGCCGATTGTCACACGTCTCATCTTGATATCGGCGACGTCGAAATACAGCAGGACCTTGTTGTCGCCGTCCTGGGTGATAACAGCGACGCGTTTGCCGTCGGGAGACAGCGTGATCTGATCGACCATGGGCGTCCTGGCGAAGACGTCTACCGACGGCATAGGCGCAGCAGGCGGCGTCGGCTTGGCAGCGTCCTGGGCCCGCGCCGGCCGCACAAAGCACAAGCTCATGGCCAGGCCGGCGCCCGACGTGCTCAGCAAGGTGCGGCGATCGATTCTATTTTGCATCTGGTAGTCCCCCTAGGTCTGTATCGTACTGTAAATCACGCTTTTGGGCCGCTCAAGCTGGGTTGTGCTTCATCAGGAAGTCGATGCCGGCCTGCATCATGGCGACGCGCGCGGAGCCCATATCCTCCCAGTGATCCTGTCCCTTGTAGGTGATGAAATCGACGGGCTTTCCGGCGGCTTTCAACGCTTTTTCCATACGTTGGCTCTGATCGATCGGCACAACGGTATCGTCGGTCCCGTGGATAAGCAGGATCGGGCAGTAGGCCTTGGCGGCCTGGCGGGCGGGCGAAATGTCGTCATACTGTCGCGCATCACCCCACATTTGCCGCCAGCTCTTTATCAGCAACGAATATCCGTCATTGCCGACGTTTTGCAGTTCGTATTGCAGCATGGCGCCGATATCGGATGGACCCGCTATCGCCACGGCGCAGCGATAGACGCTCGCGTCGAGCGTGGCACCGGCCAGCGCGGCATAGCCGCCGTACGAGGCGCCCATGATGGCGACACGCTTGGGATCGACTATACCCTTGGCGGCCAGGTCTCGCACGCCATCGCTAAGGTCGGTCTGCATCTTGCCGCCCCATTCGCTGTCGCCGGCGTGAAGGAAGGTTTCGCCATAGCCCGTCGAACCGCGGAAATTCGGCTGCAGCACGGCGTAACCGCGCGACGCAAGGGCCTGCACCTGCCAGTCGAAATCGACGCGGTCGCGGGCGTGCGGACCACCGTGGACCAGCACGACCAAGGGCAAATCCTTGGCGGCTGCCCTTGATGGCAAGGTCAGGAAACCATGGATGTCGAGGCCGTCGCGTGCTTTGTAGGTCACGGTCTGCTTTTGTGTGATCCAGGCTTCGTCGAGGTCGGGATAGTTGCTGGCGACCAGTTGCAGGTCGCCCGTCGAAAAATCGACGAAGAAATAGGTCCCGGCGTCCTTGGCACTTTCAGCATAGATGACCATGCGTCGGGGATCATCGGCCATCAGGCTGATGGCGGCGCGGTCTCCCTCGTCCAGGACCTGCGGCAGGGCGTCGGCCAGCTTCTTCAGCAGGGGATCGAAATAATCGTAGACCGCCGCGTCGTCGCCACGGCGAAACCCCGCCAGCTGGCCGGTCGCCGGGTGGAACAGGGCTTCGAGCGCCCTGTCCGCGCCGGAATTGCCCAGCGGCGCACTGACTGTGCCGGCCAGCGAAACCTCGTGGAACTGGCTGTCATCCGCGTCAGCACCCAGACGCAGGACAACCGACTGGCTGTCGCGGCCCAGCCCGACGAGTTCCGGCAAGGTCGCGGTGTCGTTGGTGCGATAGACGATTTTAAACTGACAGGGTTTGCCGAGAGGCGCGGTATTGGCGTAAAGAATCCACTCCTTGCGCTCATCGTTGAACTCGGAATATGCGGCCACCAATCCGTCCGGACGTACCAGCCAGGTCTGTGCTTCCGAAGGGCCTTCGTACATCAGATGGCCGATGTCGTCCTCCAGCCCGAAACTGTAGACGTGCTGCGCCGGACCGAAGGTCTGCATACCGTTGGAGAAGTGGTAGTTGCTGGCGACGACGCGGTATTCTCCGTCGACCTTGATGCGCCGAACGTCGCCGAGAATGATATTGTAGAAGCCGTCCTTGCCGGAAAACAGCGTCCGCACCTTGCCGGTGTTCAAATTGATGACGCGTGCCTGCGAAAACTCGTGGCGATAACCGGCAAACTTCGGCAGGGCCGTGGTCGTGCTTTCGACCAACACGATGTGGTCGTTGTCGCCCCACAACAGCTGGCGCACCTTGGAGGGGCCCAGAAAGATCGATTTCGACGCCGGATCGGCGATGGCGAAATGGATCAGGACCTTGTCGTCGCCCTTCTGGCTGACGATAGCGACGCGCTTGCCGTCGGGCGACAAGGCGATCTGGTCGACGCGGCGCGTGCGCGCATAGGTCTCGATCGACGGCATGGGCGGGACCGGCTTGGCAGTCTCCTCCGCACGAACGGACCGCACGGCGCACAAGCTTAGCGCCACACCGGCACTCGCGGTGCCCAACAAGCCTCTGCGATTGATAAACTTGGTCATAGTCCCCCCTTAATCGATGCCGAAACTACCGCCACACAAACGCCGGTGCAAGCGTTATGCGCGCGGAAATTGATTGCGAAACCAGGTCATTTGCCGCTTGGCATAGTTGCGCGTCTTTTGCCGCGCCAGGCCAAGTGCAACGTCAAGCGGGGCTTCCCCATTCAGATGGGCCACGAACTCCGTCAGGCCGAGGACACGCAGGATCGGCCACCCAGGTTTCAGACCCCGGGCCGTCAGATCGCGCACCTCATCCAGGGCGCCTCGATCAAGCATGATCTGCAGACGCTCGTCGCACCGTGCATAGAGCCAGGTGCGATCGGGCGCCAACACTTCCAACTTATAAGAATGTTTGGGAAGGATCGGATTTGTCCTGTCTTGCCAGTCACTTAAACACCTGCCCGTCTCGAGCCAGACCTCATAGGCACGCGTCAGGCGCTGGGCATCATTGGGAAAGATGCGGGCGGCGGCGCGCGGATCGACCGCTTTCAGCTTTTCCCGAAACGTCTCCTCACCCAGCTCGACATAGGCCGATCGCGCCTCGTGGCGCGCCGTCTCGCCGATGTCGGGAATTTCGGCCAAACCGTGAACCAGGCTGTTGAAATAGAGCCCCGTACCGCCGACGATGCACAATGGCCGGCCGCTATCCAGAGCCTCGGCAATGAAAGGCATGGCCGCACGCAACCAGTCCCCGGCCGACCACAGGACGTCCGGTGCAAGATGGCCATAGAGCACATGCTCGGCCCGCTCCAGGTCATCTGCCCCGGGACGGGCCGTCAGGATGGGCACATCTGCATAAAGCTGCATCGAATCGGCATTGAGGATCCGCCCGCCCGTCGCCTCAGCCCATTCCAGCGCCTTTATCGACTTGCCCGAGGCCGTTGGTCCGGCGAGAAGATATATCGGTGGGGACACGCAGGATTAGACCTTTAACGCCGCAATCAAAGCGCCTATGTGAGGCGCGGTGGATTTGGGCTTGTCGCATTTTCTGCGAAGAACCGGCAATCCACTTTTTCTGAAAATGCGATGAACGCGTCAAGAAAGACTAACGATATGATCGACCGCGACCATGTATTGGCCGAACTGAACCGCATCACCGACCCGGCAACCGGCCAGGGCTTGAGCGATGCCGGACTGGTGCGCGGGCTGGTCGTGTCGGATGGGCGCGTCGGTTTCATGATGGAAGTGCCGCAGGCCCTGGTCGCGCGCTATCAGGCGGTGCATCAGGCAGCGGAAAAGGTGCTGATCGACTTGCCCGGCGTGACCAAGGCCCAGGTCGTCCTGACCGCCGAAGCGCCGGGAACACCGCCCCAATCTTCCTCGGCAAAGCCGCCGTCAGCCAAACTGTCGGACAAGGCGCTCAACGACGGCCGTCCCAAGGCGCCGGTCGCCATGGATCGCCCCGCCCACGTTCGCCATGTCATCGTGGTTGGTTCCGGCAAGGGCGGCGTCGGCAAGTCGACGATTTCACTGGGTCTGGCGCTGGGCCTGCAAGCGCTGGGTTTACGCGTCGGCTTTCTTGACGCCGATATTTACGGCCCATCGGCACCGACCCTGCTGGGTCTGCGCAAGCCGCCGGAATTCGGTGAGGACAAGCTGATGGTGCCGCCGGAAGCCTTTGGCCTCAAGGTCAATTCGGTCGGCTTCTTGGTCGATCCGGACCAGGCAATGATCTGGCGCGGACCGATGGCGTCGCAGGCCCTGACCCAGCTCCTCACCCAAAGCCGCTGGGGCACGGCCGAAGAACCGCTGGATGTCCTGGTGGTCGATATGCCGCCGGGAACAGGCGATGTGCAACTGACCCTGACGCAAAAGACGATGATCGACGGCGCCGTCGTCGTTTCGACGCCGCAGGAAATGGCGATTTCCGATGCCCGTCGCGCGACGACACTGTTCGCGAAAACGGGAATAAAGGTCCTTGGCGTCATCGAAAACATGGCCTGGTTCACGGCACCCGACGGCACCGATATCGAAATCTTCGGCCGGGGCGGCGCGCGCGCAATGGCGACCGCGCTCGACGTGCCGTTCCTTGGCGAGGTCCCGCTCGACCCCGCCCTGCGCAAAGGCAGCGACGAAGGCAAGCCCCAGACGGCAATCGACCCGGACGGCAACATGGCCATGCGCTTCAAAGCGATGGCAGCGACGATCCTGGCGGCGCTCAAGGCTTAACCCGTCGCGCGAACTTCCCCATTGCGACCTGCCTATTTAGGCGTATTTATGTGGCTCGTTATTATCGCTAAGTGTTCTGGATCGTTCTGCCAACCGCGGAGGCCACCATGAGAGCGTACAAGCGTATAGCCATTCTTGCCTGTTCCTCAGTTCTGGCCATCGGCGCCTTCGCCCATGCCGCGCCGAAACCTGCAGCCAAACCCAAACAGGTGGTCACCGGTCCCGTCGCCGTCTACTGGATGGACACGGCCACGTCATCGGGCATGAGCGGTATGATGGGCGCGGGCAAGCCGTCGATGAGTTCGATCATGGGCGGTGTGATGGGCGGCGGCAACAACGTGTCTCATACCCTTAACCTCGCCCTCGGCTCAAGTCAGGCTGCTGCAGGCGAACTCGCGGCAAATCACCTGCCGCCGGCGGACCTCAATGTTGGCAACACCCTGCCGCTCTATTGGCAAGCCACCAAGGCCGTGGCGGAAAGGCCGGTGCAAGACGATACCCCGCACGACTACGAACCGCCCAAGGGCAAGATCCTCATCTTCTGGGGCTGTGGAGATCACGCCCCGAAAAATCAGCCGGTCGTCATCGACCTGTCGAAGCTGACCGATCCGGCGGCCCGCATGCAGACGATGAAGCAGATGATGCCGCTGAACGCCATCGCCCTGGACAACGTGCACCCGCCACGCCCCAACGACTGGAAATCCTTCGGCGAGTGGCCCAATAAAAAGGGCGGCAAGGCGCCGAACGGTGACAGTTCACTCATTGGTGCGCACGCCGTCAAAGGCAATTACAGCCCCGATATCGCCTTCAACATCAACGATGCCCAGGACTTCCTGCCGCCGATCGAAATGACCGGCAATGACAAGACGACCGCCGGCAGCGTCGCCTTAAGCTGGCGGGCCATGCCGCGCGCCAGAGGCTTTATCGCCACGGCGATCGGCGGCGGCCAGGATACGGTGGTGATGTGGACTTCGGCCGAAGTGCAAACGGCCTGGATGGGCATGGCGCCGCAATATCTGACGGCCAACGATGTCGACCGCCTGCAGACGCAAAAGGCCCTGATGCCTGGCTCCGCAACGGCGTGCACTGTGCCCGCCGAGGTCGTGGCCAGCTCGCAAGCGCTGATCTACGGGCTGACGGCCTATGGCGCCGACGCCAATTTCAGCTATCCGCCGCGCCCGGAAGATGCCGCCACGCCGTGGAATATCCAGTGGGAAACCAAGGTGCGCTATCGCACGTCGACGGGCGGCATACTCGGCCAGAGCATGGGGCCAATGGGTCAGCGCAGCGGCGACAGCAGCTCGACCACGACAGATCCGGACAAGAAAAAGAAGAAGGGCTCGATGCTCGGCAATATCCTCAAGCAGGGCGCCGGCCTTATTCCCTAACCTGGCCTCCTCCGATTATTTGATCACATAGGCAAAGGTCCGGGTGGCGACCGGCTTACCGTCTCGCAACACCGAATAGGTGCCCTTATAGGTGCCGGCCGGCCACCTGGCGGTGGTCAGCTTCTTGCCGGTAAAGGCCATGTACAGTGCCTTGTCACGCTCGACGCCGGCGATAGCGTTGTCGACGATGACCTTGCCATCGGGACCGGTCAGACTGAGCGTCTGCGTGTCGCCCTTGTGCAGGTTGATGGCGCGGCCGTAAAAAACCAGCGCCGGGCTTTGGGCCCCAGGTGTCGGAATGCCGCCGCGTTCGATATCGCTCTCGGTCAGGCCGCCGGTGGCAAAGGCGCCGGTGATGACGACTGTATCGTGGTAAGCCAGTTCGGCGCGATCGGCCGGCCGCCACAGGAAATGGCTCTGTCCCTGTTTGGCGTCGCAGGTCGTGGTGCCGAAGGCGAACGGATCGACGGCCTTGCCTTGATAACGCACGGTCAGGTGCACGTGTGGGAATTCGGCATCGCCCGATTGGCCGACAAATCCGAGGACGGTTCCGGCCTTGACCAGATCGCCGGTCTTCACCTTCACCGACCCTTGCCGCATATGGCAATACTGCGTTTCCCAGCCGTCGGCGTGCATGATCAGCACGCCGTTGCCGCATTCGATTCCCTTGACCTTGTCGCGATCGAATGTGCCGACGTCGAAGTCCGGCTGGCCGTCGCGAAAGCCTTTCACTACGCCGTCCGCCGCCGCCACCACGGCGACGCCGCGTGCCTGCGCCACCTTGTCGGCGATGCGGAAATCGGTGCCGTCGTGGCCGTCGTAGACCGCGGTGCCGCACATGTAATCGCTGTCACCCGGGCCGGGATCGTGGTCGGCATATTGCTGGATGAAGCAGTCCTTGCCGATCGCGCAGGCAATCGGCTTTTGCAGGGAAATCGGCGCCGCCGCCTTGGCCGGCAAGGCGGGAAAAATGAGCAACGCAACGACGCCAAGGGACAATGCGCGCATGATCTACCTCTATTTGATGCGGTTATAGATCTTCAGGGTAAAATCGTAGTCGTCGCCCTCCGCCTTGACGTAGGGCTCGGACGAGGCAAGCTCCCACGTCATTGTGTCAATTTCCGGGAAGGTTGCGTCACCGTCGACATCGGCCTGGACTTCGGAAACGTAAAGCCGGTCGGCCTTGGGCAGGAACTGTTCATAGATATTGGCGCCGCCGATGATGCAGATTTCGTCGATATCATCATCAACCGCGTGTTCGCGGGCAATATCGACGGCCTCGAAGATCGAATTGCAGACGATAGCGCCGTCGGCCTCGAAGCGCGGATCGCGCGTCAGCACCAGGTTGAGGCGGCCGGGCAGGGGCTTGCGCGGCAATGAATCCCAGGTGGTCGCGCCCATGATCACCGGCTTACCCGACGTGATTTCCTTGAATTTCTTCAGGTCCGACCGGATATGCCACGGCAGGCCGCCGTCCTTGCCGATGACACGATTTTTGCTCATACCAACGACGATGGCGATGCGGACCTTGGCCATCATACGGCCACCGGCGCTTTCAGGGCCCCGTGCGACTGGTAGTTCTCGACGGTGAGGTCGGCATAGTCAAAGCCGAACAGGTCGGTCTTGGGCTCAAGTTTCAAGGTCGGAAAGGCCATCGGCGCGCGCGACAGCTGCGTCGTCGCCTGGTCCATATGGTTGAGATAGAGATGAACGTCGCCGAAGCTGTGCACGAAGTCGCCGACTTCAAGCCCGACTGCCTGCGCCACCATGTGCGTCAGCAAGGCATAGGACGCGATATTGAATGGCACGCCCAGGAAAATATCGGCCGATCGCTGATAGAGCTGGCACGACAATTTGCCGTCGGCGACGAAAAACTGGAACAGGCAATGGCACGGCGGCAAGGCCATGTCGTCGACCTCCGCGGGGTTCCACGCCGAAATCACGTGGCGGCGCGAATAGGGATTGGCTTTGAGATTGTCGATCAGCTTCTGCATCTGGTCGATGACGCGGCCATCGGGCGCCGCCCAGGAACGCCACTGCTTGCCATAGACGGGACCTAAGTCGCCGTTCTCATCGGCCCACTCGTCCCAGATACTGACACCATTATCGTGCAGATATTTGACATTGGTGTCGCCGCGCAGGAACCACAAAAGCTCGACCGCGATCGACTTGAAGTGCACCTTCTTGGTCGTCAGCAGCGGAAACCCCTTGCCCAGGTCAAAGCGGATCTGCCGGCCGAACAGCCCCAAGGTCCCGGTGCCGGTGCGGTCTTCGCGCCGGACGCCATTGTCCATGATGTCGCGCACCAGGTTGAGATACTGATATTCGGGGTGATCAAACATGGTGTCTTCCGCAACGCTAAACTCGCCTCCGGCCAAGGGAACTGTCCTTCTCCTCCCCATTTCATGGGGAGGGGGACCCCGAAGGGGTGGAGGGGTATCTCTTAATATCCTAAAAGCATTCGCGACAGGTACGATTCTTTTGCGAGTTTAGTCATGCCCTTGCCCATTTATCACGATCGTGACTGCGATCTCAGCCTGATCCGCGCCCGTAAGGTTCTGGTCATCGGCTACGGCTCGCAAGGCCGCACTCAGGCGCTCAACGCCCGCGATTCCGGCGTGGTCGAGATCAAGATCGCTCTCAAACCCGGCTCGAACACGCGCGCCAAAGCCGAGGCCGATAGCTTCGACGTCGTGACGGTCGAAGACGGTGTCAAATGGGCGGACGTGATAATTGTCCTGACCTCCGACGAAGCCCACCAATCCCTGTTCCGCGATGGGATTGCACCGAACCTTCGCGCCGGGCAGGGATTGATCTTCGCTCACGGCCTGTCGGTCAATTTCGGCCTGGTCACCCCGCCGGCCGATGTCGATGTCCTGCTCGTCTCGCCAAAGGGCATAGGCCCGCGCATCCGCGATATCTACGTCGCGGGCGAGGGCGTCTTCTGCCTGTTTGCCGTCCAGCAGGACGCGACGGGCTCCGCCAAGGCGCTCGGCCTATCCTTTGCCGCCGCGCTGGGGTGCGGCCGCAAGGGCATTTTAGAGACGACGATGAAGGCCGAATGCGAAAGCGACCTGTTCGGCGAGCAGGTCGTCCTGTGCGGCGGCACGCGCGAATTGGTGTCGAACGGCTTTCAAACCCTGGTCGACGCAGGCTATCCTCCCGAAGTCGCCTGGTTCGAAACCTGTTATGAGCTGAAACTCGTCGTCGATCTGCTGTGGGAACTCGGCATGTCAGGCGGCTTCGAGAAAATCTCCAACACAGCCGAATACGGCGCCTACCTGACCGGCCCACGCATCATCAACGACACGTCCAAGGCTGCAATGCAGGCGGTCCTGAAAGACGTCCAATCGGGCGATTTCGTCCGCCAGCTGATGAAGGACTATGACGCCGGCAGCCCCGACCTCCTGGCTCGGCGGGCGGCGCACAAGAGTAATCTTCTTGACCAAACCAAAGCCTATCTGGACGCGTCCGCAAAGAGCTGACAGCGAGTTTACCCTTCTCTCCGCAAGGGCTGGGCGAGGAGGCTACCACCCCAACACGGCCTCACCGCGCAGGATCGCCTCGACTTCCTCGGTGTGCTTGCGCACGCCATTGTCATGCAGCACCAAAGGCGGCAGCAAACGCAGAGGCGCCTTGCCCATCCGCTTGGCCCGCACGATGACCCGCTTCGCGTCCTTGTCCGCAAATGGCAAAACCGGTCGCACGACAAACGATCCGGCCTTTTCGGATAATCCGCTCAGGATATCACCCAGCCGATCGGCGCGATGGATAAAGATGATGTCACCGCCATCCTTCGCCGCCGCCAGCGCAAAATCGAGCCAGGCCTTCAATCCGTCATCGGCAATCCAGGCCGGGCGCTTGGCCTCATGCGGCGCGCGCAACAGCTCTGGGTCGTCGAAATAGGGCGGATTGGACAGAACCAGATCGAAGCGCCCCAACTCAAATCCCTTAAAACCCCTTCCGATATCGCCTTCGATGATCGCGACATTGTGCACTGCGTTCAAAAGGACGTTATGTCGCGCCAGCGCCGCGTAAGGCCCTTCGCGCTCGATACCGGTCATATCGATCTGCGGACAGCGCACTTTCAGCGACAATAAAGCCCCCCCGACACCGCAGCCCAACTCCAATGCGCGTAAGGGTTTGGTACTTGCACCGATGGCGCCCGCGCAGGCTGCTGCCAGCAATGCGCCGTCCATGCCGATACGATAGCCCTTGACGGGCTGCATCACTTTGACGCGCTTGCCCAGCAGGTGCGTAAATGCCGCAGGTATGTCAGACTGTGCTGCCGTATCGTGGCTTTCGGTTGTCATGGGCGCTTCGATGGGCAAGTGTTTTACCAACAGGCGAAAGGCTGTCCGTGTACATGATTAGTGACGAATATCCTATCATCAAGCATGGACTAAGCCGCAAAGGCGGGCTAATGCCTAGCGCCTATGTCAGGAGTTAGCGCATTGGATTCGGCCAATATCGACGTTGTGCGCAATGATGCGGCACCCGCGGATGCGCCAAAAGCGGACGTCCACGCCCTTGTGCGCCTATGCGACGCCGACATGGATAGCGTCAACGCCCTGATCACCGACCGTATGCAATCCGAGGTCCAGGTCATTCCGGCCCTTGCCGAACACCTGATCGCTGCCGGCGGCAAGCGCCTGCGCCCGCTGCTGTGCGTCGCCGCCGCCCGCCTGTGCGGGACCGACAACGTCAATCACCACAAGCTGTCGGCCGCAGTCGAATTCATCCATACCGCCACCCTGTTGCACGACGACGTCGTCGATTCCTCGTCCTTGCGCCGTGGCAAGGTCGCCGCCCACCTCATCTGGGGCGCGCCGTCGTCGGTCCTGGTCGGCGATTTCCTGTTTGCGCGTGCCTTCGAGCTGATGGTCGAAACCGGTAGCTTGCGGGCGCTCGATATCCTGTCCAAGGCCTCCGCCATCATCACCCAGGGCGAAGTCCTGCAACTGATGAAGGCATTCGACCTGAACCTCAGCCAGGCCGACTATATCGAAATCATCTCGGCCAAGACCGCTGCCCTGTTCTCGGCGGCGTCCCAGGCCGGCGCCGTTGCCGCCAACGCCATCGAGGAAAAGATCCAGGCGCTTTACGAATATGGCCTCAATCTCGGCCTGGCGTTCCAGATCCAGGACGATGTTCTCGACTATCAGGGCTCGGCCGCCGACCTCGGCAAAAATGCGGGCGACGACTTCGTCGAAGGCAAGTCGACCTTGCCGCTGATCCTGGCCATGCGCGCCACGCGGGCGACCGACGCGCCGTTTTGGGAACGCACCATCGGCAAGCGCGAACAGAAGCCGGGTGACTTCCAGCATGCGCAAAACCTGATGCGCTCGTCAGGCGCCCTCGATGCCGCCCGGGCCGTGGCCCGGGGCTACGCCGATAAGGCCCGCGCGGCGCTGAGCCTGTTCGAGGCCGGCCCGTGGCGCTCGGCATTAGAGAGCCTGGCGGTTTACAGCGTCGAACGCGCCACCTGAACGGGCCGGACAGCTTGCCAGCAAACACCGCTGCCCAATCCGCTCCTCCTGCTTCCGACCCGGCTGATACCACGACCGCGTCGGAGACAAGAATACGCAGCGACGAGGCGCGATTTTTCGAGCTCGATATCCTGCGCGGTCTGGCCGCCTACCTCGTCATTGTCTTTCACTACAAGCACTTCCTGCTGAACGACGCGGCCAGTTTCGACTATACCCATCTGCCGTTCCATACCCTTCTGGCGCCCGTCTATGTCTATGGCCAGTATTTCGTCGAACTGTTCTTCTCGATCTCGGGTTACGTCTTTTTCTGGCTCTATGCCGATGCCATCGGCGAAGGCCGGATGGGGCTGCGCAGTTTTGCCGTGGCAAGGGTGGCGCGGCTCTATCCGTTATATTTCGTGACGTTTGTCCTGGCGGCTCTGGGACAGGGACTGTTCCACGCCCTTTACGGCACGACCTTCATCTACGTCCACAACAGTCTCGGCAATTTCCTGCTCAACCTGTTCATGGTCCAGCAGTGGGTGCCACACGCCGAAATGACGTTCAACGGGCCGTCGTGGTCGATCTCGGTCGAGATATTCCTTTATGCCGTCTTCTTTTTCGTCGCCTACACACGACTCAACCGGCCGCTCAGCCTGGTCGCGATCGTCATCGCCGGGCTGGTGTTTCGCTATTGGCAACACGATCCGACCAGTGATTTTTCCCGGGGCGTGCCGAGCTTCTTTCTGGGCGGTCTGGCGTTCTATGCGGTGCGTTACCTGAATGGCGCCGGGCGCGAGGTCTGGCGCCGGAGCCTCGACACCGGGCTGAAATGGGTCCTGCCGGCCCTGTGGCTGCTGACCTATGTCCGCGCCCAGCCGTTAGTGTGGCCGCTTATCAGCCGCGACCTGCATCTCGGGCCGCCGATCAAGTTCCTCAACAGCCTGACGATCGAGGGCTTCGTCTACGGCCTCTTTCCCCTGACCCTGCTGGCGCTGGGCTTGCGGCGTGAAAACTGGCGCCATCCGTGGCTGTCGCTGGAATCCTTACGCAAGTTTGCCTGGGTCGGCGACATGTCCTATTCGATCTACCTGATCCACTTCCCGCTGCAACTGGCACTCATGCTGGTGATCCAGCATTGGGCGTGGCCGCAGCGCGTGGCGATTTTTGCTTCGCCTCTGACGTTTATCGCTTTTTTCGCCGTGGCGACCGGCCTGGCGCGCTTGAGCTTCATCTATCTGGAAATGCCGATGCGCACCTATCTGAAGCGCAAGCTCAGCGGTCCGCGTCAAAACCCTATGTAGGCCGGATAGCGCGCCATCAGAGCGGCAAAGATCGGGATCAGCGGAAAGAGCGACAGTTCGCGCCCCAGCCACCGTCGCACGACACGAATATCTTCGGGTTTGGGCAGGTAGGTCTCGTCCAGATTGGCTTCGCGGCGCCAGGCGAGAAAGGCCAGGGTCGGTTTGACCGAACACAGGCCGACGGCTAGGAACGTCGCCATCTTCAGCCAGAAGAAAGCGTTGTGCAGGTAATAGTCCGCGCCCCTGGTCCCCCAGATCACCCGGCAGATGCCGACGACGATAACCAGGATCGCCACAGCGCCATAGGCGATGTCGACGCGGAACAGGCGCCGCATGGCCGAGACCCGCATGCCGTCGCGCGTCAGGGCAAACTCCATCGCCAAGCCGGCGAGCAGGGCAAAGATCAGCAGGTGGTGAAGGATGGCTAGGGCGGTGTCGAGCATGCGGTAATCTAGCAATCCCTTTTCACGCCTGCAACCGGCTGGTAAGTCTGGGATGCTGGCGGATTCGCGGCGGATGTTGAGGATACGATCATGGCGGAAACAGGTGTATTCGTAGGCCAGGCGGCACAACCGGAAATCCTGTTGTTCGGGCGCGCCAACCGGCATGGCCTGGTCGCCGGCGCCACCGGCACCGGCAAGACGGTGACGCTTCAGGTCATGGCCCAGGAATTTTCCGACGCCGGCGTGCCGGTCTTCGCCGCCGACGTGAAGGGCGACCTGTCGGGTATCTGCCAGATCGGCGTCCCCAATGACCGCATCCTGCAACGCGCCAAGGAGATCAATTTCGATCTCAAGCCGGCGGCGGCGCCGGTCATCTTCTGGGATCTGTTCGGAAAGAAAGGCCACCCGATCCGCACCACCATCTCCGAGATGGGGCCATTGCTGCTGTCGCGCCTGCTCGAGCTCAACGAAACCCAGGAAGGCGTGCTCGACATCGTTTTCCACGTCGCCGACAAGCAGGGTCTTCTGCTCCTCGATCTCGACGACCTGCGCGCCATGCTCAACCACGTCTCGGAAAATGCCAAGGATATCAGCGCCCAGTACGGCCAGGTGTCGCCGACCTCGGTGGCGACGATCCAGCGCGCCCTGCTGCAACTGGAAACGCAAGGGGCAGATCAGTTCTTTGGTGAACCGGCGCTTAAACTGGCCGACCTGATGCGCACCACGCCGGATGGCCGTGGTTACGTCAATGTTCTGGCCGCCGACAAGCTGATCGAAAGCCCGCGCCTCTATTCGACCTTCCTGCTGTGGCTGATGTCGGAACTGTTCGAGGAACTGCCGGAAGTCGGCGATCCCGACAAGCCCAAGCTCGTCTTCTTCTTCGACGAAGCGCACCTTTTGTTCAAGGAGGCCAATTCGGCCTTGCTCGACAAGGTCGAACAGGTCGTGCGCCTGATCCGCTCCAAGGGCGTCGGCATCTATTTCGTCACGCAGAACCCGGCGGACATTCCCGACAGCGTGCTTGCCCAATTGGGCAACCGCGTCCAGCACGCCTTGCGCGCCTATACACCGGCCGAACAAAAGGGCTTAAAGGCGGCCGCGCAATCCTTCCGGCCCAATCCGGCCTTCGATACCGAAGAGGCGATCCAGGGGCTTGGCGTCGGCGAGGCCCTGGTGTCGCTTCTCGACGACAAGGGGCGCCCCAATATCACCGACAAGACCCTGATCCGACCGCCGGCGTCGCGTTTGGGCCCGGCGACGGATGCCGAGCGCGCGGCCATTATCGCGGCGTCGCCGGTCGGCGCACTGTACACGGCACCGGTCAATCGCGAGTCGGCCTATGAAATCCTGTCTGGACGGGCCGGCGTCACACAACCCGACGCTCCGGTAACCGAGTCCTCTGCCGGCGAAAAGCAGGCGGCCAAAGAAGCCGAACAGGCGGCGAAAGCCCAGGAACGCGCCGACGCCCAGGTCGAAAAAGACCGCGCCCGCGCCACGCAGCAAACGATCAAGACGGTGACCTCCGTCGCGGTGCCGATCATCCGCTCGATGGGCATCATGCTGGGCCGCGAGCTCCTGCGTGGCATAATGGGCAACAGCCGCCGCCGGTAATCAATCCACCGCTTTCTTGTACTCCCCATCTTCGATGGGGAGTGGGACCACGACCATTCTTCATGGTCGTGGTGGTGGGGTTTCTTACTTACTTTTCCCGACCAGCCGTAACGCATGACGCCGGTCCAAACTGCCAAGCCTCGGACACGTCCCAGGTCCTACGCCCTCCCGAACGCGGAGAAACGGCTTTGCAATTTTTTACATTTGTGTGCATTTCCCGAAAACGAGAAATGGCGACATGTCTTTGAATTTCTTTCAAAATACCCCCACGCAAAACCCCCGTTCGGGCGTGAGATTTTTCGGCGCAAAACGCCGGAAATCAGCCCTTCAGGTCAAACGCCACATCGCGCGGCCGGCGGGTCAGGCTCTCACCGCCGTCGACCGTCAGGATCTGGCCGGTAAAACTCGGCGTCTCGATCATGAATACCGCCGCACGGCCGAGGTCCTCAATCGTGCACGTCAGGCAAAGGGGCGTGTTTCTCGCGGCGGCCTCGAAATCGGCCTGGCTCTGGTCGCCGCTCGGCAGGACCAGTCCCGGCGACAGGCCGCATACCCGCACATTGGGCGCCAGGGCCATGGCCATGGGTTCGGTCAGGGCCGCCAGGCCCATCTTGCCCGCCGTATAGGAAAAGAAATCAGGATTGGGATTGCCGACCTTCTGGTCGAGAATATTGATCACCAGCTTGCCGCCGGCCTGCGCCAGGGCCTTGGCAAGAAATACCGGCGCCGTCAGGTTCGACGCCAGGTGCTTCTGCCACAGGTCATCCGTGAGTGTGTCGAGCGTGTCGAACTTGAACAGGGAGGCGCAGTTGATCAGTACATCGACTTGGCCGAAGTGCGCCCTGACTGCGGGGATCAGACCATCGCGTTGGATTACATCGCCCAGGTCGGCGGTAAAGCTTTCGACATCATGGCCAGCCGCCAGCAGTTCGTCCCTGACCTCGGCGGCCTCGGTGACCGAGCGGTGATAATGCAGGGCGATGCGATAGCCTTGCGCGGCCAGATAGCGGCACAACCCGGCGCCGACGCGGCGGCCGCCGCCGGTAATCAGGACAACGGGTTTCATGCCAGGGTCTCTGGACGGAACCGCGCCATTTCGACACCCGCGCCTTTCGTTTCGGGGAAGATATCCGGCTTGACGATGCGCGCCCTGCAGGCGAGCACCAGCGGATTGCTGAACGCCGTCTCGATCACGTTTCGCAGCAGGGTCTCTAACAGTTCGACATGCGGCTGCGTTTGCCAGGCAAGCACGGCAGTGCGCACAAGGTCATAGTCGATGAATTCGCCATCCTTCAGCCGTCCGTATTGCCAGACGCTGACCCACAGGCGATTGGGTTTTTCGTATTCGAAGGCGTGCAGTCCGCAGCGGACATGGACCTCGATATTCTCGAGCACGGCTGCGGTGTAGGCCCCTTCAAGCATTAATCGATGCGGCCGAAATCGATCAGGTTGAGAACCGTCATGACGACGAGGAAGGCGGCGAGGATACCAATGGCAACCATGTCAGAAACTCCAAAGCGAATGCGCCCCTGTTAAACGTCTTGAGGTACGTATTCAAGCCCCATTAGTGGTCGCAATGTTTAGCCCAAAACCGCTGCACACTTTCGGGCACATTGCTCCGGTCATAACCGTGTGTAGTCGCCCGTGATCCCTTGTCAAATCAACGCGCCCGGGACATCTTGCTCGCATGGAAGATTGGAAACGAGTCGTAGAACCCTATGCGCGGCCTTTGTTCTTTGCCCATTCGCGGATGACGCGGGGCAAGACCCTGGGCGTGCGCGGACTTGTTCTCGACGCCAAGGGCCATGTGCTGCTGATCGAGCATACCTATGTCGAAGGCTGGTGGCTGCCCGGCGGCGGCGTCGATGCCGGGGAGACGACGCAAAATGCGGCGGCCCGAGAGCTGCGCGAAGAAGCAGGGGTCAATCCTCTCGAAGTTCCCAAGCTGCTGTCGGTCCATTCCAATGAACGCTTCTTTCCCGGCGACCACGTTCTGCTGTTCCGTATCGATCAGTGGGAGCCGTGCGCCATGACGTCGCACGCCGAAATCAAGAACGTCGATTTCTTCGATCCGGAAAACCTGCCAGAAAATACCAATGGCGGCAGCTTGCGCCGCATCCAGGAAGCCTTGATGGGGTTCCCGCCGGATGTGATGTGGTAGATCGGGCTGTATCTCTCTGTCGGCTATTAAGAAGGGAAGCGATGCCGATAGGCTTATTCCGCCGGGGTTTGCGGGCGGGCGGCGACCGAACGTACATAGTCGGTGACGCGGGTCAATGTGGCGCGGGTAAAGACCGGCGTGCGGTTTTCCAGCGAGCCGATCAGGGCGCGGGCCCAGCGGCGCGACGGTTTTTCGAAATAATAATGGGCCATGGCGGCGATGGCGAGAGAAGCCGTCAGCGAGATTGCCGCCCAGACAGGCCAGGGCAGCACGTGGCTGAGGCCCCACACCGGAAACGAGCGGAAGACGATCTTCTGGACCAGGTCGTGGACCAGATAGAGGGCAAAGGAAATAATGCCCAGCCAGTGGGCTATGCGGCTTTGCAGCAGGCGGGCCGTGAATCCGGTGTCGTGGCTCAGCGCCATGATCAGGCCGGCGAAGACGGCGATCAGCCACAGGTCGGTGGCTCGGAAACATAGCAGGCTCAGGGCCAGGACAGCCAGGACGCCGGCGGCGCGTGCCGGCATCAGATCCCTGAAGCGGAAAGCGACCAGGCCAAGATAGAAGGAGGCCAGACAGCGCAGGGTCGTCCCCGGCGCGTAGGAATGGACGACATTCAGCTTGCCGGCGGCCTGCTGCGACATGGTCAGCCAGTAGGGGCCGAACGCGATGCAGGTCAGCGCGCCAAAGGCCGCGACGGCACCCGCCAGGGCAAAGCGCTTCGGCATCCACAGGGCGAGGAACGCGCCAACGGGAAAGAGCAGGTAGGCGGCCCACTCCGTGCTGATCGACCACGACGGCGGCACGATCGAGTAGGCCATGCCCCAGGCGTGCGTCATGGTGATGTTGAACGGCAGGGCGCGCAAGACGTCATCGGCGAAGTGATAGGTATCGCTCAACACGGTCGTGATCATCACGGCGGTGACGAGGGTGACAAGAATATAAAGCGGATAGATCCGCGCCAGGCGCAGCAGCAGGAAGGATTTGAAATTTCTGAGATTGAAACCGTCCTTGAACAGGCTGCCATAGGTCATGGCCATGACGAAGCCGCTCAGGATAAAGAACAGGTCGACCGACATGTAGCCGTGGCGAATGAATGGCCGGATGGCCATCGGGAAGCCAAACAGGCCATTGAGGTGGAAAATCACCACATACAGGGCCGCGATTCCGCGCAAGCCTGTCAGGGCCTTGATTTCCGTGTGGGCTTTGGCGGGCGCGACGGCGCGTTCGTCAGCGGACATGGAGGTTCGGGGGAGACTCAAGGAAATGAAAAATACAAGCCGCACCATCTAGGCTTTTCCACAGGGAACGCAAGTCCTGGTTCACGGATGCGTGAACAGAAATTGTTACAGGTATTTGCGCCTCACTTGCTTTTCGGCGCGGCGGGTATCATCTGTGGGGGCTTGAATCGCCTGCTGACACTTTGGTTTGAGTCGGTGTGCGAACGTTGAAATAAGGCCCCCACCACCCCGAGCCTGAAGAAGGCTCGCGGTCCCCCTCCCCACAAGTGGGGAGGTATAAGAAACGAGAAACACCTTCTCCTTCATGCCTCCCCACTTGTGGGGAGGGGGACCGAGTGAAGTTCGCTTTGCGAACGAGATTGTTGGTGGGGGCCTTCGCTGCCCCTTATCGAGTACCGACTTTGAGCGAAGATATCGTCATCGACATCCCTGAGCCCACGCCGGACGCGCCCCTGATCGGGGCGGCCCTGATCCGGCGCGAGGCTTCGCTGGCGCCCGACAAGCCGGGCGTCTACCGCATGCTCGGCGCCGACGGCGAAGTCCTCTATGTCGGCAAGGCCAAGTCGCTCAAGAAACGCGTCCTGCAATATGCGCAAGGCCGCGTCCATTCGCAGCGCATTGCCCGCATGGTCGCCCTGACGCGTGAAATGGTGCTGATGCGCACCCAGACCGAGGGCGAGGCGCTGCTGCTGGAGGCGCGCCTGATCAAGGCCTTGAAGCCGCGCTATAACGTGCTGTTGCGTGACGACAAGAGCTTTGCCGAAATCCTGGTGCGCAAGGACCACGAAGCCCCGCAGGTGTCGAAGCACCGCGGCGCGCACTCGATCGAAGGCGACTATTTCGGCCCGTTCGCATCGACCCTGGCGGTCAATCGTACGCTCGATACCCTGCAGAAAGCGTTTTTGCTGCGCACCTGTACCGACGCCGTCTATGCCGGGCGGACGCGGCCGTGCATGCTGCACCAGATCAAACGTTGTTCGGGGCCGTGCACCGGCGAGGTCAGCCTCGAAGACTATAACGGCCTGGTCGATCAGGCGTCGGCCTTTCTGAAAGGCAAGAGCCGCGCCGTCATCGACACCCTGACGAAGGAGATGACGCAGGCGTCGGACGATATGGAGTTCGAGCGCGCCGGGCATTACCGCGACCGTATCCGCGCCCTCAACCACGTCGCCATGTCGTCTTCGATCGATCTGCAAGGCGAAGAAGCCGACGTCTTCTCCGTCCATTCCGAGGGCGGCTCGGCATGCGTGCAAGCCGTGTTCTTCCGGGCAGGGCAGAACTGGGGCGACCGCGCCTACTTCCCGCGCGTCGATTCCGAGGACACGGAAGGGCAAATTCTCGATGCCTTCCTGGGGCAGTTCTACCAAGACCGCCAGATCCCGAAACTGATCCTCATCTCGCATGCCCTGACCGAACCGGAACTGATGATGGAAGCCCTGGGCCTGCGGGCCGGACGCAAGGTGACGGTGACGCGGCCGCAACGCGGCGACAAGGCCGATGTTGTCGCCAGCGCGCTTAACAACGCCCGCGCCGCCCTGGGCCGGCGCATGGCCGAACAGTCGGCGCAATCGCGTCTGCTGCGCGGTGTCGCCGAGGCCTTCGGGCTGGAGGCCGCGCCGGTGCGCATCGAGGTCTACGACAACTCGCACCTCGGCGGTACGCACGCGGTCGGCGGCATGGTCGTGGCCGGGCCGGAAGGCTTCATGAAGGGCCAGTACCGCAAGTTCACCATCCGCGATCTCGATACCAAGCCCGGCGACGACTACGCCATGATGGCCGAGGTCTTTCGCCGGCGCTTCATGCGCCTGATCAAGGAACGCGACCTGCCCGAGGGCGAAAAAAGCTTCGGGCGCCCGGACCTGGTGCTGGTCGACGGCGGGCAGGGGCAGCTCGATGCTGTCCTTACTGTGATGAAGGAGCTTGGTCTGGACGACATCAGGATGGTCGGTGTCGCCAAGGGGCCGGACCGCGACGCCGGCATGGAGCGCTTCTTCATGCCCGGGCGGCTGCCGTTCATGATGGAGCCCAAGTCGCCGGTTCTCTATTACCTGCAACGCCTGCGCGACGAGGCCCACCGTTACGCCATCGGCGCCAACCGGCAGAAGCGCGACGCCGCAATCACCAAGAATCCACTCGACGAGATCGACGGCATCGGGGCGCGGCGCAAACGCGCGCTGCTGGCGGCGTTCGGTTCGGGGCGCGAAGTGGCGCAGGCGCGGGTCGAGGATCTGCGCACCGTCGACGGTATCTCCGAGGCCCTGGCGCAGAAGATCTACGACTTTTTCCACGGTGAAAGCGCCTAAAATCACGGCTATCCCGTACATCGGCGATAAAAGACTTTCGCCGCCGGCCGCTCCCCGTCTACAATGGCGTCAAGACAAAACCAGACTGAAAGTGCCTCGAATGACCGGTGAAAACGTCAATCCGATTCCGAACGTCCTGACCATGCTC
>FSVF01000112.1_pt1 | contig 29768 bp, 20 predicted proteins | sample 1637601 | NCBI WGS metagenome assembly FSVF01 (sample SAMEA3914814, study PRJEB12502) | metagenome | biome: forest; material: soil | place: USA | collected 2011-09-16 | depth 0.1 m
AATTTCCGTCTATATCATTGGTATTGAAGATAAGAAATACTTGGCCGAGGCCTATGGCAAAAAGATCGGCAAGGCGACTGTGACGGGATACTGTATTAAGTTCAAAGCTCTAAAAGATATAAATATTGATATACTTGAAGCGGCAGTACGATACGGGTTTGAGGCTCAGAACGAAAAGGCGAGCTGATGCAATCGCGTGATTTAGGCTGAACGTCACCTGGCTAATGTGACAATTCATATCGTGCCGCCGTTACCCTCACTATGTACGTAAGTACACACCTGCCTGGCATGGCGGGTTTATGATCGCGCGTGTCTGATCACGGTGCGTGCTTATCGCCGTGCGCCTATGCTGGCCTTTCCACTGTATCGCTATAAGGAGAAGCGAGATGCCCGCCGAAGATTTCAAGCCTGCGCAAGACCCCAGCCAAAACCAAAACCAGAACCAGTCGCAGCCGTCCGGCACGCCACCGGGGGTGACAAGCACCTACGAAGGCTATGACGGGGCGCCTTCGGACGTCGCCGATACTGACGCCGATACTGAAACCGAAACCGGCGCTGAAACACCCAACGCCGAAACCACCAGCAACGATGACGACGAAGCCGACGTCGGTGACATTGAGCTGGATGAGGACGAGATCGACGAAGACGACCAGACGCGCCAGGACGGCGCGGCCGGCTAACCGTCGATTGCCTGCCCCGAAGCGGCGTGTCCCTGGCGGCACGCCGTTTCCGCCGCACCCTTAACCTGGAGATTACCATGCCGGACGAACACAAGGATATTCAACAGGACGCCGTCAACCACGTCCAGGACGTGGCGCCGGGAAAGCGCCGCATCACCCAGGGGGATCCTGCCGGCCACGGCGCGCATGAGACTTCGCCGACCGAGCAACTGAATCCTCAGGTACGCAGCGGCGCCGGTGTCGATATCGACTCCGGACGGATGCCTGCCGACGGCGTGCTGGAGGTGCACGACGGCGACGACGATATCCTCGATGAGGAAAAGCGTCATGACATCGCCAGCAACGGGCCCCGGGCCGGATGATGTGGCGCTGACTCAAAGGTCTGGAGCGCAGGGAACGATTGCCCCCTCGATGCCAATTACGGTACCAGACAGTCCGGCATCATTTGGGGCCAACCTTCGGCGGGTTAATGATATACCTCTTCAAGAGGGTTGCTCGCCGGATTTCTAACTCTTGGCCTGGGGTGGGCTTTTACTGTGATGCGGGCCGCCCCTTCTGCCACTGGTGGCGAGGTATAGGGAGAATGGCGCTCGGCTGTTTTGCCGTCTGATGGTATGTGCTGTCATTGTCAGACCCTCAGCACGCTTATGGCCGTCATGCACACTGTCTCGCCAACCTCGTCCGGTATACCTGAAAGCGTCCTGGCCGAGTTGCGCAGCTGTCTAGGTGAGCGGCTGTCGGTTTCGCCGGCCGTGCGGGCGCAATATGCTTCGGGGGAGGCTTTCCCGGAGGCGTTTCCGCCCGATGCCATGGCCTTTCCCATCAGCACGGCTGAGGTTTCCCGGCTTGCGGCGATCTGTTTCCGCCATCGGATTGCGATGATTGCCAGTGGTGCAGCGACGTCACTGGAGGGGCATATTACGGCGCCTTTCGGTGGCTTAGGCATCAATCTGGCGCAGATGAACCGGATCGTCGAGACCAGCATCCGCGATATGGACGCTTTGGTCGAGGCCGGGGTGACGCGCGAACAATTGAACCACGAGCTCAGGGATAAAGGTCTGTTTTTTCCAATCGATCCGGGCGCCAATGCATCCTTGGGCGGCATGGCATCGACGCGGGCTTCGGGGACCAATGCCGTGCGCTATGGCACCATGGCGCACAATGTCCTGGGCCTGACGGTGGTTCAGCCAGACGGCACGGTGATCACGACCGGGGGCAAGGCGCGTAAGTCGGCGGCGGGTTACGACCTGACCCATCTTTATGTCGGGTCCGAAGGCACGCTCGGGATCATTACCGAGGTGCGGCTGAAGCTCTATGGCCTACCCGAAGCGGTCGGCGCTGCGACCTGTGCGTTCGAGACGGTGGCGGGGGCGATTGCCACCGTGCAGCAGATCATGTTGTGCGGGATGCCGGTGGCGCGGGTGGAATTTTTGGACGAGACGCAGGTGCGCGCCTGCAATGCCTACTCTAAGCTCGGTTTGCCCGAGAGGCCGCACTTGTTTTTGGAGTTTCACGGCACCGAGGCGAGTGTGGCCGAGCAGACAGCTCTGGCGGCGCAGATTGCTGAGGGTGAGGGCGGGCAGGGGTTTTGCTACGCGTCGGCTACGGAGGATCGCACGCGTTTGTGGAAGGCGCGGCACCAGGCCTATTTTGCAGCCAAGGCGTTGAAGCCCGGCGCTGTGGTGTGGTCGTCGGACGTTTGTGTGCCGCTCTCGGAGTTAAACGAGGCGGTGGTGGCGGTGCATGCAGCGATCCAGGATGCGGGGCTTTTGGCGCCCATCGTCGGCCACGTCGGCGACGGCAATTTCCACGTGCTGTTCTGTATCGATCCTGATGACGCCGATGAACGCGTGCGCGCCGAGGGCGTCTATCAGGCGATGATCGACCGGGCCCTGGCGTGCGGCGGGACGTGCACGGGCGAGCATGGGATCGGGCTGAACAAGCGCGAATACCTGGTGCAGGAACACGGCGCCGACGCGGTGGCGACCATGCGGGCGATCAAGCGTGCACTGGACCCGGACAACCTGATGAATCCGGGGAAGATTTTCTTATCCTAAGGGGAGGGGCACGGCGCCGGCTCCGTCAATTGACAGCGCCCGGGCAAGCCTCTAACAAATTGGGCAATACACCCGGAACGGGGTCTGAGACGCGCTTTCGAGCGGAGCATACAGGCGATCATGCAGACTCCCCCACTGCCGGCCGGCAGGCACGTGCTTACCATCGACAAGGTTACGCCGCCAATATTCGCCGACATCGTGGCGAAAGGGCAGCCGGTCGTCTTCAAGGCTTGCGTCGCGCACTGGCCGCTGGTGCAGCAGGCGCAGGCGTCCGACCAGGCCGCGGTCGAGTACCTCAAGCGCTTCGACACGGGACGTCCGGCGCAGGTCTGGCTGGGGGACCCGGCGATCAAGGGTGAGTTCTTTTACGGCGATACGCTCGATGAACTGAACTTCCACAAGGTGACGGCGCCGATTTCCGCGACGCTGGATCATCTGCTGAGCCACGCCGGGCAAGAGGCGCCGCCATCTGTCTTTATCCAGTCCATGTCGATTGCCGACTATCTGCCCGGCCTGGTGCCTTTGGGCGCGCTCGACCTGCTGCCCGACGTTCAGCCGCGTATCTGGATCGGCAATCGCCTGCGCGTCCAGACGCATTATGATCCGGTCGACAATATCGCCTGCCTGGCCGCGGGCCGGCGGCGCTTCACGCTGTTCGCGCCTGAACAATTGGCCAATCTCTATATCGGACCGATGAACAAGACGATCGCCGGCGCGCCGATCAGCTTGGCCCGCCTGGAGGACCCCGATTTCGAGCGCTTTCCGCGCCTACGCGAGGCGCTAGACAATGCGTGGTATGCCGATCTCGAGCCCGGCGACGCCATCTATATTCCGTATTTCTGGTGGCACCACGTCCAGTCGCTGACGCCGTTCAATGTGCTGGTCAATTACTGGTGGAACGACCTGTCGGCCGAGCATGCCGACGCCATGGACGCCTTTGTCAATGCCATGCTGACCGTGCGGCGCCTGCCGGAAAAGCGGCGCGAGATATGGAAGACCATGTTCGCGCACTACGTGCTGGAAGCCAATGGCGATCCGGCGGCGCATATGCCGCTGTCTGACAGGGGCATATTGGGGACGCTCAGCGACGATGAAGCCACCACGATGAAGCAGCAACTGCTGGCCAGGCTGACCGCGCGCTGGCAGGGGTGAGACCCGTTCTGGCGTGCCTCAGGGGGCAACTGGTGCTTGCGTCACTGGCAGTTGAACGTGAAATTGGGCGCGCACGGCATCGAAAAGGGCTTGGTCGGGCAGACGGCAATCGGTGCTGTAGAAGCTGGCGTCCAGGTCGTCCTTCGCGTCTTTCAGCCGGTAGATTCTGTTTCTGTCGATCCAGCCCAAATGCAGAAAGCCCGTGTGTTCGATATGGGGAGCGTGAGCCCACCCCTTCCACCACATCTCGCGCGACGCAAACATCTCACCTTCACGACTCTGTTCGGGCGGCGCGCTTCATGCGGTCCCCCGCGCCCATTCGCATCAATTTTGTGGCGTCGTTTGAGGCGCTCTTGGGGAGGTATAGGGAGCATGGCGCCGATGCGGCGGCGTTGATGCGGGCGATCAAGCGCGCTTGGGCATGACATCGATCAGGAGTATACGGGGGTCCGGGAGGGTGCCCCACGGCAAGGTATCGATATCTGGTAAATATTCCCGATGGCGATATGTATATTCGTCCACGTGACGGGACGCATTTCCGAAGTCAACAAGAATTAAAATCGGATTTCCTTTTATTTTATATGTTCCAATGGCCATATGAAAATCCGTTAAATTTATAAAATACTTATTACCCTAATTTGTATTGTATTTTAAACTTGCGTTCAAAATGCCACCTTAGCGGAACTATTCGCGGTTTAGCAACCGGCAGCGGCATTATTTCGGCTGCCGCCGACATCGAGCGCGTAAGTGGCGGCATGACCTTGCGGGCGCCAGACCCGGGTGGGATCGGCCGGCCCCTTGCCCCAGGTAGATGTATGTAAGGGTTTGGCCACGAATCAAACGCACCCTGCCGGCCGATCTCATTCGGAACATCCGTGTGCGCTGCGTCCGCAGCGCATCTGTGCCTTATCCGTGGTCAAATCCTTTGCCGCGATTCTACCTCGCCACGACCTTTTCGCCGCTGATGGTCAGGTGCGCCGATACGGTCTTGGCGTGGCCGGGTTGGCCGCCGCCGAGAGAGAGCGTGTAGGCGCCCGGCACGACCTTGCGGATACCCTTGGCGTCGACCTGCGACAGGGCGCGGGCGTCGAGTTTCAACGTGACGGGCTTGCTTTGGCCCGCCTTCAGGTGGACGCGCGTGAAGCCGGCCAGCACCGGGTTGGCGCTGTCGCCGGGCTTGGCGACGTAGAGCTCGACGACCTCGTCGCTGTCGCGCGTGCCGGTGTTGCTGAGCTTGACCGTCGCGGTCACGCCTGCGCCCGCCTTGATCGATGAGGCCGACAGAGTGGGTTTGGCGTAGGCAAAGGTCGTGTAGCTGAGCCCGTGACCGAACGGATAGAGGACCTCGCCCTTGAAGTAGCGGTAGGTACGGCCTGTCATGCCATAATCGCCGAAGGCCGGCAGGTCGGAGGCCGACTTGTAGAACGTAACCGGCAGGCGTCCAGCGGGGCTGAAGTCGCCGGCCAGCAGCGCGGCCACGGCCGCGCCGCCCTGACCGCCCGGATACCATGCCTCGACGATCGCCGGGATGTTCTTTGACGCCCAGTTTACCGACAGGGCGCTGCCGTTCATCAGCACCAGCACCGTTGGTTTCCCCGTGGCCTGGACGCGTTCAAGAAGCGCTTCCTGCGGCGCCGGCAGGTCGAGGCTGGTACGGTCGCCGCCGGCAAAGCCCGCCGCTTCGACCTTCATTTCCTCGCCTTCGATACGCGCCGACAGTCCGCCGACAAAGACGACGACATCGGCTTGTTTGGCTGCCGCGACGGCATCGTCGCCGTTTTCGGTGGGCGGGCTCCAGACCAGTTTTTGCTCGCCGGTGGCGCCGCGCTGGAAGGCCTCAATGCGTAAATTATATTTGTGGCCGGCTTCCAGCGTGATCTTGCCTGATGCGATCGACGGTGCGTCACCCACGCCCCATTCGTCGACGACCAGCGTGTCGCCGACCCAGATCTTGTAGCCATTCTCGCTGGCGAAGCGGAAGCGGTATTCACCCGATGACGGCGCCGTCACGACGCCGGTCCAGCGTGCGGTGGTGTCGGTGTCCTTGCCGGTCCATTCAACTGTAGCGTTGGCTTCGGTGCCGGATGTTGCCGTGCCGCCGAATTCCGGTCCGCTGAAATGTTCGGCCTTCAGGCCCGGCGTCGTGCAGGTCATGTCGGTGCACAGGGCGGCGTCCGGCACGGCGGGTTCGGCGGGCCCGATCAGGCCGGTGCCTTCGGCGTAGAGGATTTTCGTGTCGGGGAAGCGGGCGCGGATGCCGTCGAGCACGGTGACCGGATGCGACGGCTTGCCGTAATAGTTGCCGACCAGGGTGTCGAAGCTGTCGGCGTTCGGGCCGATGACGGCAATGGTTTTAGGGACTTGGGTGAACGGCAGCAGGTTGCCGTCGTTCTTGAGCAGGACCATCGATTCCTTCGCCATGGCCAGGGACAGGTCGTGGTGGGCGGGCGTGTCATAATCCTTGGCGGTAATGTTTGGGAAGACGCGCGCGGGCGGGTCGAACAGGCCGAGCTTGACGCGCGCCGTAAACAGGCGTTGCAGCGACTGATCGATCACCGTCACGGGCATCAGGCCGATCTTGACGGCGGCGACGATATTTTCCGGTTCGGTCGTCATGCCGTTGCGGTAATCGCCGCAGATCAGGTCCATGCCGGCCTTGAAACCGGCGGCGACGCCTTCGGGGGCGGTCTTGGTGTAGTGCAGGCTGTCCGGGCGGTAGATATTGGCTGCCGCGCCGCAGTCGGAAACGACGTAGCCCTTGAAGCCCCAGTCGTGGCGTAGGTGGTCGGCCATCAGGACGGTGTTGGCGCACCCGGGAACGCCGTCGACGGCGTTATAGACGCACATGATCGACTGGACCTTGCCCTCGGTGACCGTGGCGCGGAAGGCCGGCAGGTAGGTGTCTTCGAGATCGTGGGCGGTCGGGTGCACGTCCTCGGTGTGGCGGGTCGATTCGGGCCCGCTGTGGACGGCGAAGTGCTTCGAGGTGGCGATCGTCTTGAAATAGTGCGGATCGTCGCCCTGCAGGCCGGTGATGTAGGCGATGCCCATGCGGCCGGTCAGGTAGGGGTCTTCGCCGTAGGTTTCCTGGCCTCGGCCCCAGCGCGGATCGCGGAAGATATTGATATTGGGCGACCATACGGTCAGGCCGCGGTAAAACTCGGTGCCACCATCGGGGTGCACGCGTTCCAAGTACTTGGCGCGGAATTCGGTCGATACCGTGTCGCCGGCCTGGTGCATGAGCGTCGTATCCCACGACGCCGCCATGCCGATCGCCTGCGGGAAGACGGTGGCGACGCCGGCGCGGGCGACACCGTGCAGGCCTTCGTTCCACCAGTTGTATTCGGGGATGCCGAGGCGCGGAATGGCCGGAGCGGCGTTGCCGAGCTGAAGCGCCTTTTCTTCGAGCGTCATGCGCGAGACGAGGTCGCGGGCGCGCTGTTCCGGCGTTTGTTTGACATTGCGGCCGGGAAGGGTGGCGGAGGGTTTGGCAGCAGGGGCCGCGGCGGCGGCAAGCGGCGCCAGGACACACAAGACGGCGAGGGAAGCGGTGGCCAGAAGCCGGCGCGATGTCGGGACTAAGCGTTTCATCGGCGATATCCTTCCTGTGGGGCGGCGCCTCAACGGACGCCTTATGGTAGCGGTATCATGAAGCGTTCGCGCATGGCAACCACCTGCACGAAATGTTGTGTTTGTAATTCAAGCCTCGGAAAACAGCACAGCCTCATAATCCTACGCTGCGTTCAGGATGCGCTCGACAGTGATCCACTCAGGGCGGATGACTAGAAGATCAGGTAGTTGCCGCACGGGCGATGGCGGATGCCCCGGCTTTCGCAATTCGGGACGAGCGGGTAGGCGGCGGGAAACTCTGCCAGTCGCAGGGCGGTATCCACCAGTTCGCGCACGAAGGTAATGGCCCGTCTGGGGCTGTCTTGCGCAATGAAATCAGCGATATCTTCCAGGTCGGTTCCGCCGCCTGGGTAATGATAACCTTCACGCTCCCCCGCGCTCGGTGACCATACGTGTATATTTTGCTGTCAGGCGCTCGGCGACGTCCTCAATGGGCTTCACCCGTCCGGCCGCTTCGTCTGCCAGGCCTTGTTGCAGTGCGCGGTCAAGGGTCGCCAGGCGGCGTTCGCGTGCCTCGACCATACGCAGCCCATCGCGCACCACTTCGCTGGCATTGTTGTAACGCCCGCTTTCCAGCAAGCTTTTGACAAGACCTTCGAAATGATCGCCCAGGCTGACGCTCGTACCCATAAGACCCTCTCGTGTGTTATTAGATAACACTCTTCAGCTTGTGAAAAGACAAATGCGCCGCACAAATGTTGTGAAAACGGCACATATATAAAATTAGGCTCATATATAAAAATGGCGCATTGCGGGCGACGGGGCCGGATTATATGACGGTGGCGCGAATTTAAATAGTGGGCCATCCTCAGGACGGGGGCTCATATAATGAAAATGCGGGAGACGGTTTTGAAGTCATCGGCGGCAGTGGCCTGTGCGGCCTTTATCCTTATGACTGCTGGTGGAACGGCGTTTGCCGCTGAGCCCGATCAGACGTCTCTGACGGCCGCGAATGCCTTGCAGCAGATGTCGCCCGGCTGGAATCTCGGCAATACGCTGGAGGCTATCGGCTACCAGGGTGGGCCCTATTCGATGTCGCAGGAGACGGTCTGGGGCAACCCGGCGGCGTCGCAGGCCCTGATGGACTCGGTCAAGGCGGCCGGCTTCAACAGCGTGCGCATTCCCGTCGCCTGGAAGCAATATTCCGACGCGAACGACACCATTAATCCGGCGTGGATGAAGCGCGTCACCGAGGTCGTGGGCTATGCGCGCAAGGCCGGGCTCTATGTCGTCGTCAATGTCCACTGGGACGGCGGCTGGATGCAGCCGACGCGCGCCGACCAGGCCGCCGTCAATACCCGGCTGACGCGGTTCTGGACGCAGATCGCCAGCAACTTCGCCGAAAGCGACGACCACGTGCTGTTCGCCGGCACCAACGAAGTTACCGTCAAGAACGTCTATAGCGCGCCGACTTCGGAAAACTGCACGGCGCAAAACAGCTTCAACCAGACCTTCGTCAACGCCGTGCGCGCCACCGGCGGCAACAACGCCACGCGCTGGCTCGTCGTCCAGGGCTACAACACCAATATCGACTATACGGTCGCCTGCAATGCCAGGCTCCCGGCCGACACCGTCGCCGGCAAGCTGATGATGGAGGTGCACTATTACGACCCATACGATTTCACGCTGAATACGTCGGGGCCGATCTGGCAGTGGGGCAAGATCGCCGTCAAGCCGTCGGCGATGCAGACCTGGGCCAACGAGTCCTATGCCGACGATCAGTTCCAGAAGGTGAAACGGGCCTTTGTCGACAAGGGCGTGCCGGTGATCCTGGGCGAATACGCCGCATCCTTGCGCAGCGAGTACGATCCGTCGGGCAAGTACCGCACCTACTGGGATCAGTACATTACGCACTCGGCTTTTAAACACAGCGTCGTGCCGATGTACTGGGACTCGGGCGTCACCTCGAACCACGCCTCGGGGCTGTTCAATCGCGGCGCGGCGACGCCGGCGTTTCCCGAGACCATCAAGGCGATCGTCGACGCGACGAAGTAGCGTGCTTCCGGGCGGTCTTGCACCCGCCGGCCGTGCCTGCCATTGACACGGCGGCGATTGTGCCATTGATATCATGATACTGACACGCGCCATGATACCCAGGGGAGGGGTTTTGTCATGAACCGCAAATATCTTCGCGTCGCCGCGCTCGTTCCGCTGGCGCTTGTCCTGTGTCACTGCGACCGCGTCCAGTCCCTGTTCAAGGCACAACCGCCCAAGCCGACGCCCTACGACTTCACCTTCACCATCGACATTACGCCCGAGGCGGCGGCGCAGCTGAAGAAGGAAAATGCTGATTTCGGCGCGACGGCCTATTTCTACGGACTGGCAAAACCGGAAAATCGCGCCCAGGCCGATGAGATGAACCGCACCGCCCGGGCTACCAGGAGTCGTTCTACGGCTATGCCACGCGCCGGATCCACTTCGTCAGCAGCAAGCTTGATCCGAAAGACCTGGCCCTGACCGTTGATGGGAAAGCCAACGTTTTCCTGACGGTGTCGTCGCTCCTGACGAAAGACTACGACAGAGCGAAGGGGGAAGTGGCGCCGGGCCCCCTGATCACATGTCATGGCTATATTGGCCCGATCGACCTGGCCCAAGCCCATCCGCCGGTCGTCCACTGCGACGTCTACCGGCCGTAAGGGCGGGCCTTGCGTCCCTTGCCCCTTGCCCGGGCTCCGAAACGGGCGCGGTTTGAGGGGGCGACGGCCGGTAAGGCAAGGGAAGAGGCACACTATCCCGCTACCTGAACCTGTTGCAAATGCGCCTAAACATGCGGCGGCCTAACCAAATTGCAAGTATTTTCTGGCCAAATGGCGGTTTGCGGTTTGTGAATTGCCGAAAGCTCAGAATGCGCTTGTTCCGCCTGTTGTGTGTCGTTGCGTTGTTGTCCAGTTTTCCGGTCGCCATGGCCGAGGCCAGGGAGATGACACCGGCGCAGCTTGGCGCGGCGCTTGAACAGCGCGCCATGACGACCAGTTTCGCCGACCTCGACCGTTTCGCGCGCGACGCTCTGAAGCTGCACGGGCGCGAACGGCTGAAGCGCCTGTTTCACACCGCCATCATCTACGAAAACCAGTCCGACGAGGCCGCCTTTGCCCACTGGAACGGCGAACTGGCGAGGCTGGCCACGGCGGATGCCGACAAGCGTTATATGGCGATTGCCCGGCTCAACGTGCTGCTGCATCGCTATAACGGCGGCGAGGCCGGTCTTGAGCCGCACGTCGAAGCTATCCTGCACACCGCCCCCGACTGGTTCGTCAAGGTCCACGGCATGACGCTGCTGGCGACCATGGAGATGAACAAGGACAAGACGGGCGAGGCCCTGCGCACCCTGTCCGACGCCCGCGCCCTGGTGCCCGACGGCGACGCGGACGCCCGATTTTCCCAGGCCGAAATCGCCTCGATCCGCGGCAATGCCCTGACCGGGCTTTATGACCTCAAGGGCACCACGGCCGCCTATACCGACTCCGACTTTAACGACTCGGAGCCTGGCTATCCGCGCCCGGATTTCGACAGCATCTACAACCTGGCCCAGATGGCGATCAACCTTGGTGACGAAAAGCTGGCGCGCCAGCTGGCGGCGAGCCACGACCACCTGACGCACCGCTATCCCGACACGCACCTGCAGGCCTGGAACAAGCGCCTGTGTGCCACGGTCGAGGACAGTTTCGGCACGCCGCAAAGCGTGCTTGCCTGCCTGCAGGGGCTCGATGCCGATCTGAAGAACGCGCAGTTCATTGCCCCGCCCCTGCTGATCATGCGCGCCGTCGCCAATGCCCGCGAAGGCCACGTGGCGCTGGCCGGGGCTGACCTCAAACGTCTGGAGGCGTTGAAACATTCGGACCGCTTCAGCCCGGAAACCTTTGCCGACATGCCGCGCATCGAGGCCGAGATCGAGACCGCCGAAGGCCACGCCGGCAAGGGTGTCGCCACCTTGCGCACCTATTATGTCGCCAAGTTCAGCGCGCGCGCCCGCCGTTTCAACGGCGGTGTCCACCAGCTGACCGACGAGCTGGAGACGCAACTGGCGGTCGCCCAGCGCAACGTCACCCTGCAAAAGGAAATCATCGGCTATGAGCGCGGCTTCAACTTCATTATCTTCGGCGTGGTGGTGCTTGTCGGCGGTTTCAGCGTCTGGCAGGTCCGTTCGGCGCGCCAGCTGAAGACCGCGCGCCGGTCCGCCGAGGCTTCGCGCCAGGCCGCCGAGCTGTCGCGTCACTATGCCGACCGCCAGCGCGTCTTCTCGGATTCGATTATCGAGAACATGCCCAACATGCTGATCGTCAGCGACGCCAAGAACAGCATCGTCCTGCGCGTCAACCGCGTGGCCGAGCAGGTGCTGGGGGCCGGCCGCGACGATATTGTCGGCCGCTCGCTGTACGATGTGGTGCCACCCGAGGCGGTCGATCAGGTCCGCGAACTCGACCGCCGCGCCATGGCCGGCGAAGGCATCCAGGAATTCACCAACGAGCGCGTTTACGCCGGGGCCGAGGAGATCATCCTGCGCGGCAAGCGGATGTGCATCCTGGGGGCCGATGGCCAGCCCGACTTCATGCTGGGCATTGCCGAGGACATCACCGAACAGCGCCACGCCGAGGTGCAGATCGCGCGGCTGGCGCACTACGACTCGCTGACCGGGCTTGCCAACCGCGTGCTGTTCAACCACAAGCTGGAAGAGGCGCTCGCCGCCCGGCGCGCCGACGACAGCCGGGTCGCGGTGTTTAATATCGACCTCGACCGCTTCAAGGCCGTCAATGACCTGCTTGGTCACGCGGCGGGGGATGAACTCCTGCAGGTCGCCGCGGCGCGCATGAGCGCCTGCATCCGCGAAGGCGATGTCCTGGGACGCCTGGGCGGCGACGAATTCGCTCTTGTCCAGACGGACGTCCAGTCCGACGAACAGATGGCGGCGGTGGCCCGTCGCCTCGTTGCGAGCCTGAGTGAACCTTTCTCGATCAACGGGCAGCAGGTGCAGATCGGAACGAGCATCGGCATTGCCGTCTCGCCGGACCACGGCGAGGCGCCCGAAGACCTGCTGAAGCGCTCGGACCTGGCGCTCTATCAGTCGAAGGCGACGGGCAGGGGGCGCTTCGGCTTCTACCATTCGTACATGGATCAGAAGCTGCAGGCGCGCCGCTCGCTCGAGATCGACATGCGCCGGGCGCTGAGCGACGGCGAGTTCTCGCTTGCCTACCAGCCGATCGTACGCAGGAAGGACCAGAGGATCGTGGCGTGCGAGGCGCTGCTGCGCTGGAACCATCCCGAACGCGGCCTGATCCCGCCCGGTGAGTTCATTCCAATCGCCGAGGATATCGGCCTGATCGTCGCGCTGGGCGACTGGGTTCTGCGCGAGGCCTTGTTCGAGGCGGCGACCTGGCCCGAAGACATGCGCGTGGCGATCAATGTCTCGGCCATGCAACTGAAAAGTCCGTTGTTCGTGCCTAATCTCGTCACGGCGATGGCCCAGGCCGGCGTGGCGCCGCAGCGCGTCGAGCTGGAAATCACCGAATCCGTGCTGCTCGAGGACGATCAGCGCAACACCAAGGTCCTGCACCAACTGCGTGAGATCGGCATCAAGATCGCCATGGACGATTTCGGCACGGGCTATTCCAGCCTGGCCTATTTCCGCGCCTTCCCGTTCGACAAGATCAAGATCGACCGCACCTTCACGCGCGACATCGAAAGCCATCCGGAGGCGCTGGCGGTGATCCGCTGCGTCGTCGGCCTGGCCAACAGCTTAGGCATGGACACGACGATCGAGGGCGTGGAAACGCAGGCCCAGATGGACCTGCTGGCGGCCGAAGGGTGTACGGAGATCCAGGGCTACCTGTTCAGCCACCCGCTGGCGCCGGCACGTCTGTATGAGCGCCTGACGGAGCAATATCCGGACTTTGCCTGGCAGACAGACCGGGCGCCGGCGGTCTACCGCAACCCGGTGGTCACCTTCCCGGAAGACACCCGTAAAAGCGATGCCGGGCGCAGCGGCAAGCGCCTGAGCAAACGTGCCGGCGATCGAACCCGCCGGAAGTAGGGCGGCATTTGGGCCGCGACCGGAGCCGCCGAGACCCTGTGTGCGGTAATTTTATTACGTTGTTATCTTAAGTGCGGCGGCTTCGTTAAAAAAGGCCACGCGCCGTTGCCAAGACCCGGGGACCGCATTAACCATTCACGTGGGTGGGAGCGGGGCCTTGGAACAAGATCAATCGGCTGGAAAACCTTGGCGCTATAAGGCATTTTTCAGTTACTCACGTGCAGATGACAGCGCGGCCAACTGGCTGCATGCGCAATTGGAAGCCTTTCGCACGCCGAGGGAACTCGTCAATAGCGCCGGCGCGCACGGTGCGGTCCCTGCGAAACTGACACCGATTTTTCGCGATCGCACGGATCTCAGCGGCGGGGGGGGACTGACCGCGAAGCTGATACAGGCGCTGGACGACAGCCGGTTTTTGATCGTGCTGTGTTCGCCGGCGTCGGCAAAGAGCAATTACGTAAACCAGGAAGTAGACCACTTTATCGCGTTGCGCGGTCGTGGTCATATTTTTCCGGTCATCGTCTCGGGTGAGCCTGAAAGCGGCGACGAAAAGACGGAATGCTTTCCGGTTGCCCTGCGCGGACAAGGTTTGATTGCGGCAGATCTGCGCAATATTCGTCAGAAGGGCGGGCGGCTGATCGGGGACGGCCGGCGCGGCGCGCGGACAAAACTCATCGCCGGACTGCTCGGCGTCGCGCTCGACCAGCTTGTCCAGCGCGAAGGGCAGAGAAAGCTGCGGCAGATGACGGCGATCTCACTATTTTCCTTCGTGGGAATGGTTATGGCCGGCGGGCTTGCCTACTATGCCAATGACCGGCGCATCGAAGCCAATGCGCAGAGGGCTGCGGCGGTGGCGCAGCGCAAGGTGGCCGAAAGGCAAACGCTGGCGGCGCGCGCATCGGCGGATTTTCTGGTCGACACGTTCGAACTGACAAATACGACGACGCAGAACCCGCGCGAAATCACCGCCATCGCCATACTTAACAAAGGGGCTGAACAGGCGCGCCAGTCGCTGGGACGCCAGCCGGAGGTGAGGGCGCGGCTTGTCGATACGCTGGCGCGCGCCTACGTCAAGCTTGGTTTCTTCCAGGAGGCGCGCACGGAGCTGGAGCTTGCCCTGCCAAGCATTCGCGCGGCAGGGGTCGACGGCGCGCAGGCGCTCGATACTCTCGCCGGGGTCTATCAGTTGCAGGGCGAGTCCGCGAAGGCGATAGCGACGGCAAGGGAAGCCCTGCATCAGCTTGGACACGATGACAGCAAGGCGCGCGAGGTCTGGGCGGATGTCTACGAGACGATCGGCTACCTCGAAAACGATTCCGGCCAGCATGAGCAGGCGCTGCGGGATTTCGACACCTCCATCGCCTACTATCGGTCTGCGACCCTGGCCGCGCCCGTGGACGTGGCCCGTGCCCTGACCAACAAGGCCTACGCCCTGACAAACCTTCAACGGTATGCCGAAGCGAGGACGTCGCTGATGCAGGCCAATGCCATTTTTGCATCGGCGCTGGGCGAGAGCAGCCTGCCACGCGGCCAGAACTTCCTCGCCCTAGCCTCGAATGCCTATGCGGCCGGCGCGTATGCCGAGGGTGAGCAGGACGTCGCCGCGGCCTTGCGGATATACGCCTCGGTGCTAGATGCCGATAATCCCATTATTGCGACGGCGCGGCGGCTGCGCGGGCAGATTGCCATCGAGCGTGGCAGGTACGCCGAGGCGCGGACCTATTTCACTCAGGCCCTGAAGACATTCGAAGTCGTCGATAAGCACTATTCCATGGAAAAGGGCATGTCCTATACGGGCCTGGCGGTCGCCGAGTCGTATATCGGCGATACGGACAAAGCGTTGCGCTATATCGACCTGGCCATTGAGAACCTCGACAAGGTGCTGGATGCCTCGGACGCCAATCGTGGCGACGTGCGTGTTCAGAAGGCCGGCATCCTGCGCCGCAGCGGCCGGCTGGGTGAGGCCCGGACCTATTGCGCCAGCGGTCTTGATATCATTGCCGTCACCCAAGGACGGACATCAGAATATTACAAATTTGAAGCCGGCATTTGTTCGGATTAATGCGTGACATCCCGGGAAAGATTATTATGCACAAAAAATTTTCCAAGCAGCTGATGTCGTCGTCGGCAATGCTCGTTTACGGCACTGCCTTTGCCTCGTTGCTGGGCGTCTGCACTCCGGCCAGCGCCGGCAATGCCGGTATCCGGACGAATTCCAACTACGTCGAAATCTATTCCGGCGAAACGCAGAGCCAGAATCTTGGTGTGTATTTCAACCAGATATCGGCGTACGCGCTTCAGAATAATACCCGTTATTACCATAACTGTTATACGTTCCAGAGCGACCCGAACTCGAACTATTGCTATATTTATACGGTCATGGATCATGAATCCACGCCGCACATTTCGCAGATTTCCTCACTGAACGACTGTACCGCCGGAGACCAGTCGTGCTGGGACAACATAAACTATTTCCAGACTCAGGATTGCTTACACCCGGAGAGCCAGAGCCGGTATGTCTGCGCCGTCTACAACGACCCCGGCTATCGCGATTGCGATGGCTTCTCCGTAACTCTGTTTACCGATGTTCAAGGGCCGACAAAAGCGGTTACCGTGCCAGCCTCGTACGGACACATCGCCCGCAAAGCCTGCCTGAGTTCGGGGGCCGACATTGCCGGACTGGCGGACGACCAGGTAATCGATGACGGCGTCCTCGATATTACGGCCATTCCCCAGGTGATAACCTTCGGCAACCTGTCCGGGACCGGCAATCTGCTCATCAATACGCATGACCTGACGATTGCTGGCACCTCGCTTGATCCCTTTGAGTTTTCTGGTGTCATTTCCGGTGACGGCACGCTGACGATCGATGCCGGCACGCAGATCCTTTCCGGTACGAATGACTATACCGGGCGGACGACGGTCAATCACGGTGCCGTCCTGCAACTGGGCTCGGGCGGGGCGAGCGGATCGGTGATGGGACCGGTCCTGGACGACGGGACGCTGATATTCGACCGTTCGGACAGTTTTACCGTTTCGTCGCAAATTACCGGCACCGGCGCCATTCAGGTCTCCGGCGCCGGCCAGTTGCAGCTGTCCGGATCAATGGGCGCCGCAGGCACTCCCGTCGGCGTCATCACCAATGGCGCGACCCTGCATGTCCTGTCAGGCGGCACGATCTGGGCGTCGGGCATCACCAACTCTGCCGGCGCTCACCTGACCGTCGACCAGGGCGCTTCGGTATACGACGCGCTCAACAATTCGGGCGTGGTCAGCAACTCGGGCATCTATACGGCTGACGTCAACAATACCGGCGCGGCCGCCATCATTACCAACACCACCACCGGCGTGTGGAACGGTAATATCCTGACTAACAGCGGCGGGGCGATCATCAACACCCTTGGCACATGGAACGGCACGACGAACAACGGCGCCACGGGCACGCTCAATGCCCAGGGCACCCTGAATGGTGCCGTCACCAATGCAGGCCAGGTCACACTTACCGGCGCGCTCAGCAATAACGGCGCGGCCTTCAGCAACGCCGCCGGCGGCGTCTTGACCGTCGGCGCCAACACCTATGCGGGCCTGGGGGCCGTGACCAATGCTGGCCGCATCACTGTCGGTACCAGCCTGGCGGGTGGCTCGCTGGCGGCGGCGTCTATGAGCAACGCCGGGACGCTCAGCCTGCAGAACGGGCGTACAGGCGATACCGTTACCTTGACCGGCGCCTATGCCGGCATCGCCGGTTCGACGATCACGGTCGATGCCAACCTGAGCTCAAATGGCAATCTGGCCGACCGCGTCATCGTTGCCGGCACGTCGGGCACGTCGGCGATCAGCATCCAGAACAGCGGCACCGGCAAGATATTCTTCGCCAACCCGATCGTCCTCGTCTCCGCCACCAGCGGCACAGGCACTTTTACGGCCGCATCGGACGCCCAGACGACGGCAGCGCTGGCGTCGAACGGCATCGTCAACTATCGCCTCGGCCAGATCGGCAGCAGCAACAACTGGGGCGTCATCGCCAGCGTCAATACGACGGACGGGTCGAGCATCGCCGCCGACACTTCAGCCGTTCTGTCGACGCTCAATTCCAGCTTTTACCTGAATACGCATGAACGGATCGGCGAGGGGCCGGGGACCAGCCACGACAAGTGGTCGACGCAGGCGTGGGGTCGCGCGGAACACGGCAATAACAGCTTTGATCTGAACACGACCAATTCCGACCCGAACTCGCCATCGGGCGTGTCCCGAGTCGACATGTCCTTCGATGGCGCGCAACTGGGCGCCAGTCTGCGGATGTCCGGCGACAGCCTGAAGGTTCACGTCGGCATCATGGGCGGCTGGACGCAGTCAACCGTCAGTTCGCGAGGCAATGTCCGCAGTGATGTCCGGATCCCGTACTACGGCTTTTATGGCCTGGCCTCGGCGCCCGGCATCGTGCTCGATTTCCAGGCGCACCACGACGACCTGACGATCCGCCCGGACGCACTGCTGACAACGGCGTTGATTAAGGGCACCGCCGATACGGTATCTGTGTCGCTGGCCCTGCCGTACACCCGCGGCGTCTATACTGTCGAACCCTACGGCAGCTATTCGTACTCCAGGGTAGCGATCGATCCGGTCGCCTTGAGCGGCGGCGTCGGATCGCTGGAGTTTTCATCGCTGTCGAATACGGTTGCGCGCGCCGGCGTGCGTATCACAGCCGAGACGACCCACGGTGACACGACCCTGCTACCCTTCCTGTCGGTCGGCGCAGCGCAGGCGTTCGGCGACAAATCCGTGACGACCTTCCGGCCGCTGGGCGGCGCCGGCGATGTCGTCATGGCAACCGATCGCGTTGGGGCGTTTGCGCAGGTGAGCACGGGTCTAACGGCGCAATGGAAAAACGGTACCGAGGCCTACGTCCAGGCGGGCGCCCGTTTGGGCAAGTCGATCAAAGGTGTCTCGGTCTCGACGGGCGTCCGCTTCCGGTTCTGACAGTGGTGGCGGTTTCGTGCGCAGAAACAGCGGCCCGCGACAGGTGATCCGGGAAAGTCTTTCCAGACATGCACGCGTAGGGCAGATGACGCGTGTGCCAAAGGTTCATCACTTTATTTATAATGGACGACCCTGAGGATCTCGCCCGTCTTTTTCGAAATCCTGATCATGGCGGTGCCGCCTTCATAGTCTTTGGGCAGGGTGCCGCGCACCTCCCAGACATCCTTGTCCAGTACGGCGACGAGCGGTCGTTCCTGATCGATGACCTTCTTGCCGTAGATCGAATCGAGAACGATCTCAGCAATGGCAATCGCCATCTCCCTGGTCTGGACATAGCCTTGCGGCGGGCGGTAGGAATAGCTGTCATAGGGAATACCGGCATATGACGGCGTACCCACCGCAACAAGCGCCAGGGTGATAAACAGGGGCGGCAAATATTTCATGCGATCTCTTCCTGTGGTGGTATCGGGCACCATGCTATACTGTTTGCGGCGGCCGGCACCATCTTAATGCGCCTCTTAAGGCGGGGCAATTGTGAGGTCCGTTCCGTTCGGCCTGCTGGCTCTCGTCTCGCTCCGTTCCGCACCGGTTCATGCCCAGGACGTCGATGCTGTTTTGCGCACCCACCCCAACCACCAAGCTCGTTCGCAAGCGAACTTCACGCGGTCCCTCGCCCCGTTTCGCATCGTGCCGTTGTAAGGTCCGAGTCGCTCTCGGGGCGGTATAGAGAAGAATGGACCGCGCTCGTGAGCGACTGGCTATGATGTGGCCGTTTCCCCTCACAAAGCCCCCATCCTTGACAGCGGCGGCTTTTCCCGCGACCTTCAACCCAGGGCCATGGGGCTGGGGAGCGTAGGGCGTAATATGGACGCATTGTCAGTCATGCGGGGCTTGACCCGTTTCAAACCGCTGATTTGTGTGCTGGCGTTTGTCTGCCTCTACCCGGTGGTGTCCGGCCTCTATTACATGTTCACGCACCACGCCTGGATGCTGATGGACATCGACGCTGTTCTTTGCGGCGCCAAGACCCTGGCGGCCAACCATTCGCCCTATGCCATCCATCCGCCGGTCTGCGCCGGTGTGCGCCCGGCCGCCTATGTCTATGCGCCGCAGATCGCGCGCCTGTTCATTCCGTTCGTCCAGGCACTCGGTGTGCCCGGCGCCCGCTGGCTGTTCATCTGGGTGCTGCTGGCGCCGGCGACGCTATTCCTGCTGTGGTTCGCCTTGGTCAAGCGCTTCCCCGACATCGATATCCGCTATCGCCTGCTGGCCTTTGCGTCTTTGACGTCGATGACGTTTGTGTGCGCCAATGTCGGCATCGTCATGCACGCCATGGTGCTGGCCAGCCTGTTCTTCTTTCCGAAAAGCCGATGGCCGTTCACCGCCGTGGTCCTGGCCTGCGCCTGCGTCAAGCCGACGTTCGTCGCCTATTTCGTCATCTTCCTGCTCGACGACGGGCCGTTATGGAAGAACGCGCTTTCGTTCTTGTGGCGTGCGGTGGTGGGTGTCGGCGTCGCCTATCTGATGGTCCTGACCGATGGCCACTATGGCCGGGCGTGGCAGAAGACCTTGCATTCGGTGACCATGGCGCGCCAGGTCGGCATGGGCTGGTTCGAGCTGACCAACTTCGTTTTCCACGTACCCGGGCCGTCGCATCTCAATGTCGAACTGGCGCTCGGGTTCATGTGCGTCATGGTGCTGGCCGGCATGGCGATCGCGCATTGGGGCAAGCTCAGCCGTGATGAGCGGCTGGTGCTGGGCATGGGCCTGGTGCCGCTGATGACGCCGCGCCTGCTCGATTACGACATGATCCTGATCGTGCCCTACGCCGCGCTGCTGATGGCGGTGGTGCACCGCATCGGCGGCAAGGCTTTGACGTTCGTTCTGTCGTGGATTTTCACCGGCTGGCTGGCCTGGGGCATCGTCACCAACATGATGGGCGACAAGTCGTGGCACAGGACGCCGATGGACATGCTGATGTTCGGCGTGCTGACGGCGATCGTCGGGGTGATCGCGCTGACGCGCCGCCTGCGCGAGGGCAAGTCGGCCTATGGCGGAGCTGAGGAACTTGAAGCTTAAGGCGCCGACCGCGCGGCAGCAAAGATTTTGATCCACAGATGACACAGATAAACACAGATGGGCCGCGGTTCAGCCGTGCCGCGTGCCATCTGTGATGGGGCGAGCTCGCCAGCCCCTTACCCGTGCCGGGCCTGGATAACGCGTTCGGTGACGATGCGGCAGACCTCATCGAACACCGCCCGACTGGGCAGCATTGACGCCGAGATCGACACCTTGCCGCCGCTATGGTGGATGACCAGAAAGTGCTGGCTCTTGACCTGCTGGCGGACCAGGTCCTTGACGCGGGCGTAGGCGACCGTGACGAGGACATCGCTGAACCCCGACTTGGGCAGGCGCAGCGACGTCTCGCCGAGGACGAGCCGCTGCTGGCTGGTAAAGGCGCGGAAAAAGCCGAGCAGGCCGAACCCCGACATGATCGCGCCGGCGGCGGTCAATCCCCAGTAAAAGATCGTCGCCTGCCCGGGATCGAGGCGGATCAGTCCGTTGATGATCAGGCCGGCCTCATTGGTCAGGGCGCTGTGCAGCGATATCAGCGCACAGGCGGCGAAGAAGGCGAAAGCCAGGCCCATGCCGACGGGCTTGGGTTTATAGACGTAAGACAGATCGGACATGAAGACCCCCCGGAATGTGCTCCATTCATAACGCACGGGCGAGGAGATTGGCAATGCCGCGCTCAGTCCATCTTAGGGAATGCCGGCTTGGGGAATGCTGGCCGGGCGATCACATTCGACCACCACCGCCGCAACCGGGGCCTGGTGCCGTCATCGGGGCCCAGTGCGAACCAGCGGTCAATGCTCAGCGCCGCCGGAATATCAGCCATGGTGAAGGCATCTCCGGCCAGATAGGCCGTGACGCCCAGTTGCTGTTCCATGACGTTGAGCCAGCGCCCGATCTCGCCGATCCGGCTTTCGCGGTCCGCCGCCGGCAGGCTGCCGCCGCGCGTGGCGTCGTGACAGATAGGCCGCAGCGCCGGCCACAGGGTGGTGGCATTCCAGTCCATCCACTGTTTGGCGCGAAACCGCGCCTGCAGGTCGGCATCGGGAAAAAGCCGCCCCGCCGAATAACGCGCGCATAGATAGCGGACGATGACGTTCGATTCCCAGACAATGATGCCGCCTTCGTCGATCACCGGCGCCAGGGTGTTCGGGTTGCGCGCGGTGAACTCGGCTGTCGGCACGATCCCATGCCCGGCCTCAATCAGGTCGAAAGGCAGGTCCAGTTCCTGCAGGGTCCAGATGACCTTACGGGTGTGGAAGCCGCTGCGGCGGCCCCAAGGCGGAGGGGTGAGGGTGGCATGGGGCTTTTGCGGATAGTGGCCTGCGTCGTGAGCCGCACGATTAGCCGCATTGCCGCGCCACCGCAATGGCCGGCAATGGCCTATGGCAATCTGCAAGACCGATCAGTTACACGTCACGGTCTCAAGGGTCGCCGCGCCGGCCGGCGGCGTGACGACGGGAAACAGCAGCTCGACCGCGTGTCCGGCCGTCGTTGCCTTGGCCGAGGCGCGCGAGGCGCCGACGTCGGTTGCGATCGTGCCGGCGAAAGTGATCTGCGCGGCCAGGAAAGTCGGGCAATCCTCGGCGGCGACAATCTCCAGCCCGTAACAGTAGGGGCCGTCCGGACACTTTTGCGGCGTCGTCCAGCGCGTGCCGTAGTCGACCCCTTCGGAGGTGGTCGCCAGGGTATAGCCCGGCGGGATCATACCCGCCTTTGTTCGCTCGGCCTGACCGGCGACCGTGGCCTGCTGCTGGCTGTCTTTGAGTCTCTGATCCTGCAGGTGAATCTTGAAAGCGACGGCGGCTCCGGCCAGCAGCACGAGGGCGATAATAAAGACAATGCGCATGGGGAATGTCGCGGCGGTTTTGGGCCCAGTATCTTGGGGTGCAGTATCTTGGGGCATGGTCCTCCAGGAGCCAATGCCAACGCGCCGTACCGCGTTGATCGGGATTCGAGGAAGAATCGCACCGGGCTACAGCCGATTGTCTGAGGGTAGCAGCTATTTCAGGGTGTGTCGCGATTTAGAGCATTTGGCGGCGAAGCCCCATGAATACGTATCCAGTAAAATTCACAGGGTTTTTTTCACGGCCAGTCTGATCGATGATGCGATCAGAAATTGCGTCTGAATTCCAGACATCGGGGATTCAGTAAAACCAAGTACTTTTAAGTACAGAGTCGCTCACGCCCGCCACGTGGTTCGTACCATCGTGGCTTTTCGTTTTGAGCATAATTGCAATATAATGCAAAACTTGCAAAGTTATGCAATCAAATTTTACAATAAAATGCAAAATTGAATACGTATTCGCGTCATATTTTGACATTTATGTCGTTTATTAATGACAAAATAATACGTATAAAATCAATAAATTACATAATTTTACCGTAAAATTCCGTGTTCACGTTGCAACAGGCATTGCAATTGTGGCCAATTGTGGCCTGTAAAATTTCATTGTTATTGAAAAGAATCCGCACTCCGCGTACATCTTGATATCAAAGCACCCATCAGAGGTGGAAGCGTTGAGACGTTTGATAATACTCGTGCACAACAACGCATCGGACGCCAACAGCGCCGTTTGTGGCAGGTGTATTGATCCGGAGGAAAATAAAAAATGACTACCCAAGTTAACTCGCACTATAGCCAGTCATTGCGTAACCGCCTGCTGGCCTGCACGGCCGGTCTGGCGATCACCGCTTTCGTCGCGGTGCCGGCCATGGCGCAAGACAAGCCGGCGGCACCCGCACCCGCCGACAACGAAGTCGTCGTCGTCAAGGGCATCAAGAAGGGCATCCAGGACTCGATCACGGCCAAGAAGAAGAGTTCGTCGATCATCGAAGCCGTCTCGGCCGAAGATATCGGCAAGCTGCCCGACGCGTCGATCGCCGAGTCGATCGCCCGTCTGCCCGGCATCGCCGCCCAGCGCGACAAGGGCCGTGCCCAGACCCTGTCGATCCGCGGCCTTGGCCCGGACTTTACCGTGACCACGCTGAACGGCCGCGAACAGGCTTCGACCAACGACAACCGCTCGGTCGAGTTCGACCAGTATCCGTCGGAAATGATCCAGGCGGTCAAGATCTACAAGACTCCGGACGCGGGCATGACCTATCAGGGCATCGCCGGCACCGCCGAACTGCAAACCGTGCGTCCGCTTAGCTATGCCCACCGCAGCCTGTCGGTGAGCGGCAAGCTCGAACAAAGCAGCATGAAGGCCAACGTGCCCGGTCAGGACGAACTCGGCAACCGCTATAACCTGTCCTATGTCGACCAGTTCTTCAACAAGACGGTCGGCGTCGCCATCGGTATCGCCCACACCAAGGCCCCCTACCAGGCGCAAACCCACGAACCGTGGGGCTATCCGACCTGCGGTGGTCAATGTCTGCCCGCGGACGCCAATGATCCGGTCATGGGCGGCGACAAGTCGGGTATCCAGTCGTCCTACTATAACCGCGACGCCATCATGGGCGTCCTCGAATTCAAGCCGAACGACCAACTGCACGTCGTCCTCGACGCCTTCCATTCCGAATTCCATGAAGTGCAGACCATCCGCCGCATGGAATACGGCACGATCTGGGGTTCGGGTGTCCTGCAGCCGGGCTATACGGTCTCCAACGGCCGCGTCACCGCCGGACAGTTCAACGGCGTGACCACCATTCTCGAAAACTACGCCAACGACCGCCACGCCAAGGTCGATAACCTCGGCGCCAATATCAACTACAGGCTCAACGACCAATGGACGCTCGAGGCCGATCTCTCCTCGTCCAAGGTGCATCGTACGGACCTGCGTCTGGAATCGACAGGCGGCACGGGGCCGGCCGGCTCGGTGATTCACGACAACCTCGGCTTCACGACCGACTCGGACGGTATCACCCACGTCAGCTCGAGCCTGAACTACAGCGACTTCAACAACACCTACCTGACCGATCCAGGCGGCTGGGGCAGTGCCCTGTTCCGCGCCGGCTACGTCGGCAACCCGACGGTCGATGACGAGATCAAGGCCGTCCGTCTGCAGGCCAAGCGTCACTTCGGCGGCGGCATCATCACCGACGTCACCTTCGGCATGAACTTCGACGACCGCACCAAGAGCAAGTACCAGTGGCAGGGCGAACTGCGCAACAAGACGGCCGCCGCTATGGTCGTGCCCACCGCCTTCCGCACCGGCGTCGTCGATACCTCGTTCTTCGGCAATTCGCACGGCATGATCTCCTATGACGCGCTGGGTCTTTACCGTTCGGGCTTCTGGAACGTTGTCGATGCCCGCGTCGATGCCTTCGCCAATGACGGCGACCGCAAGTTCGACATCACCCAGAGCTGGGCGATGGAAGAAAAGCTGTCGACGGCCTTTATCAAGGCGGATATCGACACGACGCTCTTCGGCGTCCCGGTCACCGGCAATATCGGCGTTCAGTCGATCACCACGGACCAGCACGCCGTCCAGGGCTTCACCGATGGCTCAACCGCCGTTGGCGATCCGACCCACCTGAACGTCACCACAGTACGCGCCGGTACCAAATATACCGACGTCCTGCCGAGTGCGAACTTCAACTTCTCTCTGGCCGATGACATATCGGTACGTATCGCCGCAGCCACCACCATCGCCCGTGCCCGCATGGACGATATGGCCGGCGGCAGCAGCTATTCGGTCGCGGCCGACTCGACACCGCCCTACACCAACGGCTCAACGGCCTATTACTGGAGCGCCGGTGGCGGTAACCCGCTGCTGCATCCGTGGAAGGCCAACGCCTACGACATCTCTGTCGAAAAGTACTTCGGCAAGAAGGGCTATATCTCGCTGGCCGCCTATTACAAGGACCTGACGAGCTATATCTACACCCAGGCCGTGCCGACCAACTTCGCCGGCTTCCCGCTGCCGACGCCGAATTCGAACTACAACAGCGCCAACGCCAACCGCAACGGCTATACCACGGCCCAAGCCAACGGCGCGGGCGGGTTCATCCGGGGTATCGAATTCACCGCGTCGCTTCCGGGCGAACTCGTGTGGGACGAACTGGATGGGTTTGGCCTGATCTTCTCGGCCGCCATCGACAACTCGAAGATCATGCCGGATGGGGTGCATTCGATCCCGCTGCCGGGCCTGTCTCCGAAGGTGCTCAATACGACGGTCTACTACGAAAAGCACGGCTTCTCGGCCCGCGTCAGCCAGCGTTATCGCGACAAATGGCTCGGCCAGGTGCCGAACTTCGACAGCTCGCTGTCGTCGCAATGGGTTGACAAGGAAACCGTGGTCGATGCCCAGCTGGGTTACAACATCGACAATGGTCCGCTCAAGGGCTTCTCGTTCAACCTGTCGGCCTATAACCTGACGAACCAGCCGTTCCGCTACTACGACTCCGCGGGCTCCACGAAGAACATCCTGAAGTGGGAAACCTACGGCACGGATTATCTGCTGAGCGTCGGTTACCGCTTCTACTAAGATATTCTCCTCTCCTGCCTCGGCGGGGGAGGGGACCCGAAGGAATGGAGGGGACCTCTTTACGCACAAGAGAGGTCCTTTTCACCATTTCGAGGCCCGTTTGCCCCCACCACCGCATCTAGACGAGCAGGCTCGTCGTCGTGTGGTCCTCCTCCCCATTCGCTTCATGGCGTTGACGCCTCGAGGCGCTCTTGGGGAGATATAATGAGGTTGGATCCGCCCTCATTATACCTCCCCAAGAGCGTCTCGGACAGCATCACAGATTGATGCGAATGGGGAGGGGGACCGCACGACGCGCGTCAGCGCTAGATGTGGTGGTGGGGGCCTGCCTGCCTCCAAACCAACAACACACCTGCCGGGGCCTCCTCGGCGGGTGCATTTATTCTCGCCGGGGCATTTGCCGTCCCTCCACTCTCCCCCCTCAGGTGGGGAGAAGAGAAGCTCGCCCAATCTGGAGTTTCCATGCCGTCACCAGCCATCAAATCCGTAGTCATCGCCGGCGGCGGCACAGCCGGCTGGATGACCGCGGCTGCCCTGGCCAGGGTCTTCGGACCCAAGCTCGACATCACGCTGATCGAGTCCGAGGAGATCGGCACGATCGGCGTCGGCGAAGCGACCATCCCGGCGATTGCCAATTTCAACGCCATGCTGCGCATCGACGAAGACACCTTCATGCGCGAGACGCAGGCGACCTTCAAACTGGGGATCGAGTTCCGTGATTGGTACCGCAAGGGCCAGGGCTATCTGCATTCGTTCGGCGCGCCGGGGCAGGATTTCGGCTACATTCCGTTCCATCACTACTGGCTGCAGGACTATTTCGACGGCGGCAAGACGTCGCTGTGGGACTTCGATTTCAACGCCCTGGCTATTGCGCAGGGAAAATTCGAGCGTCCGAAGCCCGGCGCCCCCGCTCTGGTCTACGCCTTTCATTTCGACGCCGGTCTCTATGCTGCCTATTTGCGCCGTTTCGCCGAAGGGCTGGGTGTCAAACGCATCGAAGGCAAGATCAGCGACGTCAAACTTGACGCCGAATCCGGCGATATCACAGCGCTCACTATGGACAGCGGCGCCTCGATCGCCGGCGACGTCTTCGTCGACTGTTCGGGTTTCCGCGCCCTGCTGATCGAAGGCGCGCTGAAAACCGGCTATACCGACTGGAGCCACTGGCTGCCGTGTGACCGCGCGCTGGCCGTGCCGTGTGAATCTGTGACGCCGCTCGTGCCATTTACGCGCGCCACGGCGCACGCAGCCGGCTGGCAATGGCGTATCCCGTTGCAGCACCGTACCGGCAATGGCCACGTTTATGCCTCGTCGCATATGAGCGACGACGAAGCGCAACGAATCCTGATGAACAATCTCGACGGCAAGGCCTTGGCCGACGCGCGTCCAATCCGCTTTCTGACCGGCCGGCGCAAACAGTTCTGGACCAAAAACTGCGTCGCGATCGGCCTGTCGGGCGGCTTTATTGAACCGCTGGAATCGACGTCGATCCATCTCATTCAGTCGGGCATCGAGCGGCTGATCATGCTGTTCCCGCGCGCCGGCAACAACGATCGCCTGCGCGATGAGTATAACGCCGCCGGTACGCAGGACATCGAATTCATCCGCGATTTCATTATCCTGCACTACCACGCCAATGCGCGCGAAGGCGAAGCGTTCTGGGACGACTGCCGGCACATGAGCGTGCCCGACAGCCTGACGCACAAGATCGAACTGTTCCGCAAGAGTGCGGCGATCCATGTCCCGCCGTTCGACCTGTTCCGCCTGCCGAGCTGGCTGCAGGTGATGCTGGGGCAGGGGATCGTGCCGGAGTCGGTCCATCCGTTCGTGCAGTCGGTGTCACCGCAGACACGGGCGCAGTTTTTGAGCGAAATGCGTAATACCCTGATGCAGGAACTGGCGAAACTTCCGGAGCATGGCAACTATATCGCGGCGCATTGCAAGGCCGGGTGAGTCGTTTATACCGCCCCACGAGTGGGGCAGTATAATTTGCCTCCCTACGCCCCGCAATGCGCCCGCACAAAGTCATAGTGCTTCATCCCGTCCAGCGCCCGCGCCTTGATATCCGCCCGCATCTGGCGCGCCATGTCCTGCACGTCGGCGATCGGTATCGCGCCGGCAAACGGCGATACCGTTTCCGGCAGGACGCCAAACCCTTCGTACATACACAGCCAGCTTGGATCGAAGAAGCTCTCGGCCTCATAGCGTACAAAGATGCCGCGCGCCTTGAACGCTTCGATCTTGGCCACCAGCGTGTCCGGCAATGCCATCGTCCGGCAATAATCCCACAAGGGCTCACCGATCCGCTGGTTCAGCGCGTAGTGCAGAATGATGAAATCGCGGATGTGTTCATAGATCTGCACCGACTGGCGGTTATATTCGGTGATCAGGCGCGGATCGACGCCTGCTGTCGGCCACATGGCGATCAGCTTGTCGATGCCGACCTGGATCAGTGTGATGCTGGTCGATTCCAGCGGCTCGAGAAACCCGCCCGAAAGCCCGATGGCGACGCAATTGCCCTGCCAGAGGGTCTTGGCGTGACCGGGCGTAAAGCGCACGAAATTGGGGCTGTTCAGCGCCTCGCCATCCAGCCCGGCGCGCAAGGCACCTTCCGCTTCCGCATCGCTGATATGGGCCGAGCTGTAGACGTAGCCGTTGCCGACGCGGTTCTGCAGCGGGATGCGCCACGTCCAGCCCGCTGTCATCGCCTTTGAGCGCGTGTAGGGCGTGATGTCGGTCGGGTCGCGATGGGCGCACGGCATGGCGACGGCGCGGTCGCACACCAGCCAGCGGCTCCAGTCGGTGAACCCGGCCTTGCACGCGCCCTGGATCAACAGCCCGCGAAAACCGGAACAATCTATAAACAGCTCGCCCGCCACGTCGCGGCCGTCGTCCAGGCGCACGCTGGCGATATGGCCATTTTCCGCCATCCGCACGTCAGTGATGCGGGCGTCGATGCGTGTCACGCCCCGGCCTTCGGCAAAGCTGCGCAGATAGCGCGCGAACAGGGTGGCGTCGAAATGGATGGCCCAGTCGAAGACCTCGAAATCGACGCGTGCCTGCGCATCGGCCTCGGCGTAACGCCCGGCATAGGCCAGTTGCGTCGCCAGGCAATAGTCGTCGAGCGGGTAGGGCTCACCGGCTTCGCGCAGCTTCATCCACAGATCGTGAAAGGCGACGGGCCCGGCCTCGATGCCGTAACGGCCGAAGGAATGAAAAAAGCGGTGGCCGTCGTTGCGCCAGCCGTCGAATTCGATGCCCAGCTTGAACGTCCCGTTGGTGGCCTTCATCAGTTCAAACGTGTCGAGGTTGAGCGACTTGAAATAATTCCGGATAGCCGGAACCGTTGCCTCGCCGACGCCGATGGTGCCGATCTCGGACGATTCAATGAGGGTAATCTTCACCCCCAGCGGCGCCAGGCGATGGCTGAGCGACGCGGCGGTCATCCATCCAGCTGTGCCGCCGCCGACAATGACGACCGATTGCAAAGGCTGTTGCGGCATAATGTCCCCGGGCTTTTATCGTTTCGGAGAGTGTAGCAAGGCCGGCTGGGGCGTGTCGATGAATACGTATACCAGGCATGCGGGATGGCTGTTTAACCGCAGATATTGCGCAATGGGGTGAAGATGTACCGGTTGAAGTCAGGTAAAGATTTAAAACCTTTCTTGGAAACCTTCTGAGCACGCAATCAGAGACATTCCCAGCCAGTTGCGGCCCTACGCCTGCACCTTCAATG
>FSVF01000179.1_pt1 | contig 26845 bp, 21 predicted proteins | sample 1637601 | NCBI WGS metagenome assembly FSVF01 (sample SAMEA3914814, study PRJEB12502) | metagenome | biome: forest; material: soil | place: USA | collected 2011-09-16 | depth 0.1 m
CGCCAAGTACAAACTCGACCGCGTCATGGGTGAAAACCTGTGGGGCCGTCCCAAGTCCCCCGTCAACAAGCGCTCCTACGGCCCAGGCCAGCACGGCCAGCGCCGCAAGCAGAAGGTTTCGGACTTCGGTCTGCAACTGAAGGCCAAGCAAAAGCTGAAGGGTTACTACGGTAACATCACCGAAAAGCAATTCCTGCGTACCTACGAAGAAGCCGACCGCCGCAAGGGCAACACCTCGGAAAACCTGATCGCGCTGCTCGAGTCGCGCCTGGATGCCCTGGTCTATCGCGCCAAGTTCGTGCCGACCGTGTGGGCTGCCCGTCAGTTCGTCAACCACGGCCACGTCACAGTCAACGGCAAGCGCGTCAACATCCCTTCGTACCGCGTCAAGCCGGACGATGTCGTCGAAGTCCGTGAGCGTTCGCGCAACATGGCCCTCGTTCTCGAAGCCCTGCAGTCGCCTGAACGCGACGTGCCGGACTATATCGAGCTCGACGCCAAGGGCATGAAGGCCCGCTACGTCCGCCTGCCGGAACTGTCGGAAGTGCCTTACCCCGTCAAGATGGAACCGAACCTGGTCATCGAATACTATTCATCGTAAGAATTGGTCATCGTAAGAATTGGTCATCGTAAGAATTGGTCATCGTAAGAATTGGTCGTCGCAAGACCTCTTCGCGAAGCCGAATATGCAAACCCCCGGAAGCCTGGCTTCCGGGGGTTCGTCTATTTCGCGGCCGGCTTATTGCCATCCTTGCCGCTTGCGTCATCGTCTTGCGGCATGTCCTGACCATGCAGCGCCCTGAGCACGTCGGCTTTCGACGCGCCCTCGTCGATGCGGGCGACGACATGATTGATCCAGGCGACCCGCCGGGGATTGTGCGGATCGCTGCTGAGCGGCACCAACATATCCTTGGCATCGTTCATTCGGCCCTTGCGGATCAGCATGTCCGCCGCAGTGAGGCTGTAGTCCTCGACCGACGGGATCAGAAAATGCGCCTCCATCGCGGCATTGATCGCATTGTCGCTGGGCTCGCTCTTTTCAAAGTCCTGGGCGAGCGCGAAGTAATAGAGATTGGGCGCATCGAGCGGATCGAGGCCGTACGCCGTCCCGAGCGCCTTGCGCGCAGTCTTCATCTGGCTATCGGCCGTTTCGCCGTCAAGGATGTGCTTGTGCACTGTCATCAGATACCACGCCTGGCCAACCATGCTCTGGGCTTCGGCATCGTCGGGGTGCGCCTTCAGATAGGGCGTAAGGAAGTCGAGCGCCTTCCATTCATCGCCGATGATGATTTCGGCGCGCGCCAGCACGCTGGCGGCATAGTCGTCACCGGGATACTTCTGCGCCTCGGTACGGATCTTCGGCAGCAGGTCCGGATAGGTCTTTGTCGATGCACAGGTACGCGAGGCGAAATCCCACAACAGCAGCTTGTCGGCCGATGCCGGCATCGGCGTCACAGCGATGTTCGGCTGCGGCATGGCGTTGATCCTGTACAGCGTCGCCTTGATGTTTTTGTTGAGATAGGTGTCGAGGATCTTGTCGAGACCCTTGACCTTGATGCCGAACGCCGTCTCGAAGGCCGCGACGGGATCCTCGCCCTTGCGGTAGGCGGTAACAAACGCGTCGAACTGTTCGTGGTGCTTGGGATCGGACAGGATATAGTGGGTCAGCAGCCAGGACTGGGCATAGAAGGTGTCGATATGGTCGTCGAGCGCAGCCTTTTTCTTAGGCCGCCACGTATCGCGCAGGATATCCTCGTAAGTCACCGGCGACTGCGGCGACATCAGGGTAAGGACGCGGATCGAAAAGGCCATGCCGACGACGGCCTGATCGCCCTGGATCTTGGTCGTCGAGTAGTACTCGGCGAACCCTTCGACAAACCAGGGCGGAAACCGCTGCTCGCTATTTTGCAGCATGAAGGTATGGGCGTATTCATGGAACAGGATCGTCTGGCTGGTGTTTTCGTCCTGTGACTGGGCGTCCTTGGTCGTGCGCACAGCGTCGTCTTCATTGATCCCCAGCGCACCGGCGCCTTGGGCGCAATCCTTGTAATAGCCCAGAACCCCGGGCAATGCCGCCGGCAAGGTCTGCTTCAGGTCTCTCAGGCTTTCGACGAAATAGACGCTGAGTTTCGGTGCGGGGGTCTCGGTCGCGGGCGTCAGGCCGTAAAATCCCGACAGGATATAGCGATACTGCTCCAGCCTGACGGCATAGGTGGACGCCAGTTTTGCCGAGGCATTGCTGTAAACGACGAAATGCTCGGATTCCGCCTTGACCCAGTTCGTGCCGGCGACAGCCTGACCCGCGGCGGAAATGAAAACGAGAAGCGTTGCCGCCAGCAGGCTTTTCAATGTCGGCGATGTCATGCTTTCCCCCAAATGCCAGTGAACCGATGATAGGTCAGGCGGCAAATGAAATAAAGAAAAACCACCGGATTGCCCTTCGCAGGCGTCGGCCAACCTATTCCAGACTATTCCAGCCCGTTATAGGCGGTAAACAATGCGATCAGGTCCTCTGTCGCTGCGTGCGCCTTCAGGGCCGTGACGATTTTCGTCATGGCTGCGCGATATTCGGGGTCCCTCGACCCCGTTATCCAGGGCTCCAGCGCAGCGAGCGCGTCGTCATAACGGCCACGCCGCGCATACAGCTCCGCGACATAGACGCCGTAGGCGCCCGCCGAATAGTTGTTCGCCAGTTCGGCGGCATTCAGGGTGTTGTCGTCCGGATAGGTCGGCAGATCGCGGCTGGCGCGCGAAAAGGTGTAAAGGATCTGGGCATTGGCGGGTTCAAGCGTGTAGGCCTTGCCCAGGATCTGGCGCGCCTCGGTGTAACGGGCATGGCGTGCCTCGCCGCCGGCCGCGTCGCCGATCTTCATGGTCATCCGCCCCTTCTGCAACAGGGCATCGGTATCCTGGGGATTTGCCGTGAGGCGGCTGTCGAGGGGGGCGCGGGCGCGTTCCGGATCGCCAAAATCGATCTCGGCCAGCGATGTCGCCTCGACGACAAGCTCGTCTTGTGGAAACTTCGCGCTCAAGCCCCGAAGGTCGCTCAGCAGGCTCTCACCGTGCTTGCGTGGCGGGCAGGTCCGTAAGGACGCCAGCATGAGGGGCACGGCGCGCCCATACGATGACAACGGGGTCACCGTGATGTCGCTGTCGGCCTTGATATCCATATGGTAGGTCAGAACGGGCACGCCCTTGCTCATATAGCGCTTGTAGGTCTCCTTCAGGCCTTCGTCGTCTATGCCTGTCGCCGCGTGGAAGGCGGCAACCGTGTCTTCACCATTGCGTAGACGTTCAAGATAGTTCGCCAGCTTGCCTCGGCCCTCGGCAGTGGAAAGCAACTGACTGACCAGCACCCATTGCTCGATCCGCGCCACTTGTCCGTCCTTGGCGGCCATGGCGGCGCCGCTGACGACCTCATCGATCGGCCGGAACGCCGTTGCCGAAACGGCCGTGGTGTCGGTCTGCGTTATCATGTCGGACAGGGGCAGGCCGACAATGGCATCGCCCTTGTCGATGTTCATGGTCATGAAATAGTCCTGCAGACCGGCTCTCAGCCAGACCGGCGGCGGCTCGGAGAAATATTCAGCGATCTTCACGCCGGTATAGGAACGCATCAGATAGGCGAGGTCGGGACTGATATATTTCCGGTCGACCGTGTCGGCGTTGAATGGCTCCATGACGGAGAAGAAGGAGGGGCCGTAATCCGCGCAGGTCAGTTCCGGATTGAAGGCGTTGTCAGGGATAGACGGCTTAACCAGTTTGAATTCGCGCAGGGTGGCCATATAGTAGAAGGTCTGCCGGCGGCTGGTTTCAAGTTGCGAGTCGCCGATGGCTGTGAACAACTGGTCGGCGGCCAGGTTGAAGCCTTCCATGTGGCGGACATATGCGCGCACCATTTTTTCGTCGTTTTCGCTGTAGATCGTCAGGTGCCGGCTCTGGACCTTGATCCACTGCCCGGCCAGGGCTGCACCGGGGACGGCACCGGCAGAAATCGCTGCGGAAAGCACCGATGCCGCCAGCAGGCCGGCCTTCGCAAGTCTCGTCATGGATTTTTTTTCTTTCCGCCACCGTCGGTGCCGTCATCATCGCCATCACCGGGTTTCGCCGCCAGCATGGCCAGTATCTCGGCTTTTGAGGCACCTTTGTCGATGGCGTCGATAACACCGCGCATGCGCGCGGCCAGTTCCGGCGCGTGCGGGTTGCTGGCCATCGGGTAGAGCATGCTCGCCGCCTCCTTCAGCCGATCGCTGCGGATCAGCAGCATGGCGGCGTGGGAGGCGTACGCAAAGACCGATGGCGCCAGGTCGTGGGCTTCGACCGCGGCATTGACGGCGTTTTCATCGGGCGCTTCACTGGTGTTATCAAGCGCCAGAGAGAAGTAGAAGAGATTGGTCGCGTTGAGCGGATCAAACTGATAGGCCGCGCCCATGGCATCACGCGCGTGCTGCAGTTGCGATCCCGCCGTTTCACCGGCAAGGACCTGCTTGTGATTTGTCATGAGGTACCAGGTCTCACCCAGCAGGGCCAGCTTTTCGGCGTCTTTCGGATGAGCGGCGACGCTGGCCTTCAGCCATGGAAGGGCCTTGGCTTCGTCCCCGACGACGATTTCGGCGCGCGCCAGGACGGTCTGGGCATAGTTGTCGTTCGGGAATCCGGCCGCTTCGGTGCGGATGGTATCGAGCAGGGACTGCCCGCCCTTGCCCGCGGCGCACATGCGCACGCCGGCATCGGGCAGCAGCAGCTTTTGCGCCGAAGCGGGCATGGCGGAGATCGTTACGTGCGGCGTCGGCATAGCATCCATTTGGTAAGCCTGCGCCTTCATATGATAGAGATAGCTGTGCAGGGTCTTGTCGAGATCCTTGACCTTGATGCCGAAGGCCGTCTCGAACGCCGTAACTGGATTGTCACCGTTGCCGTAAGCGGTGAGGTAGGTGCGGAATTGTGCCCGGCGATTGACGTCGGCGAAGATCCAGTGCGTCAGCAGCCACGACTGAGCGTAATAAGCTTCGGCAAGGGATGGCAAACTGTGCAAGCCCGGGGGGTCGCTGAGCAGTTTGTCATAGGTAATGCCCCAGCCCGGCTGCAGGAGGGTGTCGACGCGGTCCTGCCAGGCCATGCCGATCAGGGCTTCCTTGTCCTGGACGCGCGTGGTGCCGTAATATTCGGCAAAACCTTCGACGAACCACGGCGGGTAGGCTGTGGTGCTGTACTGGAACATGAAGGAATGAGCGTATTCGTGGAACAGGACTGTGCGGCTGAAGTTTTCGGGCTGGTCCTCGACCTTTTTCGCCACGTGTATCTTGTCGTCCAGGTACAGGGAGACGGCAGCCTGACCCTCGGCGCACCCGGTGTAGAAACCCAGCACCTCAGGGGTTACGCCTGGCCACACCTGTTTGAGATTGAGCATGTCGTTGACGAAGTAGAGGGAGAACCTGGGCAGGGCCTCGTCGGTGCCGGCAACGCCGTAAAAGCTCGACAGGACGTAGCGGTATTGCTCGAGACTGAGCACAAAGTCGGAGGTGATCTTTGCGTCGCTATTGCTGTAGACAACGAAATGCTCCGACTCGGCGCGTATCCACGGATCAGCTGCGGCGGCCATCGAGGCGGACGCGGCGAGGGCGGCCGTCAGTGCAAGGATTTTCGCAACTCTGGTCATGCCTTCTCCTTCTTCGCGTCGGTGCCGGGCTTGCCGTCCTTGTCGTCGTCCTCGGCGGGTGGGTCCTTGTGCACGATCGCCCAAACCTCATCGGCGGTCTTTCCGGCCTTGATGGCGGCAATGCTGTCGATGACGCGCTTGTCCCTCTCGGGGTCGTGTGGGTCGGAAGTAAAGCCCGACAGGAAGGCCACAGCGCCGTCGCGATCGCCCTTGCGTACGAACAGATAGGCGGCAAATTCGGCATAATCGAATACGCTTGGCGCCAGTTTGAACGCCTGCACAGCGTAGGCCGCCGTCTTTTCGCCGGCTGACGGATCCTTGCGTATCAGGCTCTTCGCCAGGTAGAATTGCGTCGGCGCATCGTTCGGATTGGCGGCGTCGGCACGGCCGAGCGCCTGATAGGCCTGGTCGAAACCGGCGGCTCCATCCGCTGCCTTGATGGTCTCGGCCACCGTCAGCTCGCTGCGCCCCAAAAGGTATTGGGCGCGGCCATAGTGCTCGTCGCCGGCGGCGATCGCGGTGAGGAACTCTCGTGGCTTGACGGCGTCGCCGAAAAGAATTTCGGCATAGGCGACGGCCAGTTTGTAGTCGATATTGGCCGCGACGTCGGGCGCGATTCTGGCCGACCAGTCCAATCGGGCCTTACCCTCGGGCGAGGTTGCCTTGGTCGCGATTGCCGCAATCCCTGCTGGATCGCTTTGCAGTTTGAGCGACTTCAGCAACCACGCGCCCTGCCTGGGGCCGGGACAGGTATCGAGGACCGTGCTCAACAGCAGAAACGGCTGATAGCTATCTTCAAGCACGGTAACGTCCCCGGACATCTTCGGTGGCTCACCGGCGTCAGTGATCGAGACAGGCATGGCCTTGGAATAGGTGCGCAGAATCCCACCCAACTGGCTGGCACTGATACCGGTCGCTGCCTCGAAGGCGGCAATCGAGGGCTGACCTTTTTCCAGCCGGTCGAAATAGTCTTCCAACTGCGCGTGTCGCGCTGGATTGCTCATCATGTAATGCGTCAACAGCCAGGCCCGGGCATAGAAAACGGCGGGGTCGGCTATGATGCCGCGATTTTGGCCGTCCAGATCGTCATCCGGCGCCAGGACATTTTCGAAATGGCTCCACGTGATGCGGTTGAGAATGAGATTGTCGCCGGCCGGAATAGTCCCGACGGCCACCTTGGACCCGTCGTATTGCAGCGTGCTGTAATAATCCGCCAGTCCTTCAATGTACCATTTCGGGTAGTGATTAAGACCTCTGCGGGCCATCAGATGGTGGGTGTATTCGTGAAACAGGACCAATTGCCCGTGATCCTGATCGCCGAGCGCCCTGGGGACCGGGACAGCGAACAGGGGTTTGGCTGCGAAGATCGACTCGCCTTCCTTGCACGGAAAATAGACGCCATCGACCATGAGGAAGAAAGACGGCCGGACGATCGTCAGGGAAAGGGCGCTGTTGAGCAGATATAATCGCAGCTTTGGTTCTGTCTCGCTTTCCGGCCGGAGCGACTTCGGCAGGCGCTGCCCCATGAAGTAGCGAAACTGCTCGACCGCGGCGACCTGCTTGAAGGTTTCGCTTTCGCTGCGGTCGCTGTAGATGATGAAATGGTCGGTTTCGATACGATACAGGTTGGGCGGCGCATAGGGTTTGGCAGATTCATCCTTTTGGGCAGCGGAGGCCACGCCGGCAGCCACGACCGGAGCACACGCTATCAACGCAGCCAGCAGCAGGCCCGCGCCGTGTTTGATCCCCGAAAGAAAATCCTTGTGTGTCATCGGCGGTCTACACTTCACCGCCCAAAAGACGCATCACGTCATTGGTGGTCTTGCCGGCCTTGATGGCGTCGATGGCCTTCTGGAAACGCTCGGCCGATTTGCGGTCGTGCGGGTCGCTGACAAAGGGCATCAGCAGGGCGATGGCGTCGTCACGCTTACCCGTTGCCAGGTCGGTGAAGGCCGCAAAGACCGCGTAGTCGGCGACGCCGGGCGCCAGAACATGCGCGCCGTTGGCGGCATTGACGGCGTTCGGATCGGGGAAACCCGGTTTATCGCTGAAGCTGCGCGCCAGGAAATAGAAGTTCGGCGCATTCAACTTGTTGATCTTGTACGCCGCCAGGAAGAAGCCGCGCGCGGCGTCGATCAAGTCGCTGCGGTCCTGGCCCTTGGCCGTCTCGGATTCCTTGAAATAGACGCGCCCCATCAGGTAGTTGGCGTCGAAATTGTCGGGAACGGCATCGACCAAAGCGCCGAGGTCGGTCTCGGCGTCTTCAGGCTTGCTGTACAAAAGCTGGGCGCGCGCCAGGGTGAGGCGGAAATCGATATTGGCGCCGAGCGCCGGTTTTTGCGCCGTCAGCTTGTCGAGCACGGCCTTGCCCTGGTCGGGCAGCATACAGGTCGTTAACAGGGAACGGTTGAGCTGGAAATCGTTCAGTTCGGCCGGCAGTTTTGTCACCTGGATGCCGCTGTCGGCGTAGTCCGCCACCGGCAGCTTCAGATAGTACATCTTCGAGCGGTAACGTTCCAGGACCGTGTGCAACTCATTGACCTTCAGGCCGGTTGCGGTTTCCCAGCTCTTGATTGGGTCGCCGCCGCCGGCCACCAGGGCGAAATAGGCGTTGAGCGCCTTGGCGCGGGCCGGATCGCTGAGCATGTAGTGGGTCAGCAGCCATGACTGGGCGTAGAAGCTCTGGATCTCCCACTGATCGTTGTGCTTGTCGCCGGCAAAGCCGAAATCGGGATTGAGGACCTTGTCGAAACCGATCCAGCGGTCTTCGGCCAGGGTCCACGTGCGCATCTTCGATTCCTCACCGATGGTGATCGTGCCCTTGTCGGCGTCCGCCGTACTCAGGTAATCGGCAAAGCCTTCGACGTACCACGCCGGATAATAGGACTTGGCGTGCTGGAACATGACGTAGTGGCTGTATTCGTGGAACAGCACGACCAGGCTCTGGTCCTGGTCCTCGAATATGTCGCCACCGCTCTGGATGGCGCCATAGGCGCTGGTGCCTTCGGCGCAGTTGAAATAGACCCCGGCGACGTTTTGCGAGAAAAATGGACGCACGACCAGCATCTGGTCGGGATTGGCAAGCAGATAGACCTCGAACTTGACCTGCGGGCCGCCCTCGCTGCCCAGAAGCATGTTGGTCAGGGTACGAAAGGCCTCGATTTTCTTGATATAGGCGCGCGTCTTTTTCTCGGGCGCGTTGGAATAGATGATGAAATGATCGGATTCGGCCTTGATCCAGCTTTCGGCGCGGGCGTCCGTACCTGTCATGCCAAAGGCAAGCGTGAGCGCGGCGGCCATGCACACGGCAGAAATGGAATTGAACAGTTTCACGGCCAGCCCCCCGGTGTTTGAAGGCGGACTTTAAAACAGGCCCTTCACGTTGTGAAGGGCCTGTTTTACGCGCATTGGGCCGGCATCCGGGTCTCAGGCCGGCAAAAGGCCTTTTTCGTCGAGTGCGGTCTTCAGTTCGCCCGACTGGAACATTTCGCGCACGATATCGGCGCCACCGATGAACTCGCCGGTGACGTAGAGCTGCGGGATGGTCGGCCAGTCGCTGTATTTCTTGATGCCGTCGCGGATCTCATCGTCCTGCAGGACATCGACGCCGACATATTCGACGCCGAGATGATCGAGCACCTGCACAACAAGGCTGGAGAAACCGCAGCGCGGCTGCTCGGGCGTGCCCTTCATGAACAGGACCACGCCGTGATCCTTGATGGTCTTGTCGATGAAATCGTGGGCGACGTCGCTCATGTCCGGGTACTCCTGAAGCTATGGAACCCATATAGGGCAGGCGAGGAGCGGGAACAAGTTTAGAAAGCAAGAAACCTACCCCTTGGCACTGCCTGACAGATGCCCGGTAAACCGAGCCATTTCGATCTGCGCCGGGACCGACGACGGCAGGTGGCGTTCCGGGACCGCGGCCAATTGCTCGAGCTTCTCCGGCGTTTCCGGCGTGATCAGGATGCACGACAGGCTCGGTAGCGACAGGGCATAACCCAGGCAGAGCTCTTCCGGCGTCCAGTCGGATGTCTGGTGCAGGAAGGCGTGCGTTCCGGCACCGGCCAGCGGGTTCTTGGCCTTGCGCGTGAACCAGTTGCGCTTGGCGTCCTTGGGGATGACGTCCGAAGCCTTGCGGTAGATTTCGGGGAAATAATCGATGCCGATAACGCACAGGTCGCTCTGGATCGCCTTGTCGATATCGTGGCGCTTTTCCCAGGCGGAATCGATGTCGAAACTGGTCTGCAGTACGTTGAAGTGGCCCTCGGCGACCATCGGGCGGATCTCACCGGTTTCGGCGGTGGCGCCGAGATAGCGCACCATGCGTGAACGGCGCAGGTCCTTCAGGAAGCGGATCGATTCCGGCGGGATGTAGGATACGCCGGGCTGGCTGAACAACAGCATGTCGATCCACTGAAAGCCGGTGTCCTTGACGATGCCGCGAAGCGAGTCCTTCAGCCCCGGCATGGTGTAGTTCGCGAGGTCACCCGCTTGGCCCGGAATATCCGGGGCGATGCTGATGAACAGAAGCTTGCGCTCGACCAGGGTAAGGATTGCCGCCATTTCGCGCAGGAACGGCACGTCGGCGCCGTCGAAGTGGTATGTGTTTATACCATTTTCGAGCCCGGCCATGATCAGTTTTTCCGCCAGGCCCTTGTTTTTCTTCAGACGTTCTACCGACAACCGCAAACCGACGGCTGACAAGGCGATTCCGGAATGTCCAAAAGGGCGATAGCGCATCCTTACAGAAGGCCACGACTCGGTTAAAACCGGCTTAAGACAGTTATCTGATCTTAACGCGGCCGCGTCACCTTTTTGGCTAAAGCGAGGAGAGTTGCGTCATGGCCCTGGATATGCGCGTCGATGCCGAGCTGGCGCTGCTGGACGGCGTCTATGACAGGCTGTTTCCGTTGCTGCGCTCGATCACCGGCCCGGGCATCGAAGCGTCTTTGCGTATCATGGCCGAACACATGCCCCTGGAAGTTTTTGGGGTGGCTTCGGGGACGCAGGTCTTCGACTGGGAAGTGCCGCCGCAATGGGATTGCCGGTCGGCGGTTTTGACGGGGCCGGAGGGTGAGGTCGTCTGCGATATGGCGCGCTCGAACCTGCACGTGGTCAACTATTCCGAAGGCGTCGATATCGAGCTGCCGCTCGAGGACTTGCAGCGGCATTTGCACAGTTTACCGCACCTGCCTGATGCTGTTCCTTACGTGACCAGCTACTATAACCGCACCTGGGGGTTTTGCCTCAGCCATGCGCAGCGTCAGGCCCTGAAGCCGGGGGTGTATCACGCCCGCATCGATGCCGATTTCAGCGTCGGCCGTGTGCCGCTGGCGCATACGTTTCTGGACGGTGAGTCGAATCGCGAGATACTGCTGTCGAGCTATCTCTGTCATCCGTCTCTGGCCAATAACGAACTGAGCGGGCCGCTGGTCCTGCTCGGGCTCTATAATCGTCTGAAAGCGTGGCCGCGCCGGCGTCACCGCTTTCGCTTCGTGCTCAATCCCGAGACGATCGGCAGCCTGTGTTACCTGCATCTGTACGGCGACGACCTGCGTGACAAACTCGATGCCGGGCTTGTTCTCACCTGCCTCGGCGGACCGGGCGACCTGTCGTACAAGTCAAGCCGCCGGGAGACTGCGCCGTGCGATCGGCTGGCACAGCATTGGCACACGCGCGGTGAACTTCTTCGCCTGCGGGCATTTACGCCGACGAGTGGTTCTGACGAGCGCCAGTTCTGCTCACCGGGTTTCAATCTGCCGGTCGGGCAGTTCGCGCGTTGCGCCTACGGCGACTACGATGGCTATCACAACTCGCTCGACACCAAGGAATTCATGACGATTGCGGCCCTGGTGACGAGCATCGACGAGATCGAGGCTTACCTGAAGGAGCTCGACAATACCGGGCCCTGGCGCAACCTGGCGCCCTACGGCGAACCGCAACTGGGCCGGCGCGGGCTTTATCCCAATATCAATTCAGCGGCGACGTGGCAGGCGTCAAGCGACGACGTCTTCGACGGCCGCGTTATCCTGGAGCGAATCCTGACGGTGCTGAACTATTCGGACGGCGACCACGACCTGATCGCGATTGCCGACAAGGCCGGCTGTTCGGTGCGCGACCTGTTGCCGGTGGTGAAGCGGCTGGAAGAGGGCGGGCTGCTCGCTTTCGGGAAGTGATCCACAGATGACACAGATAGAGGCAGATAACCCCTTGCGCGATAGCGCCTTCCCACTCTTCCACACGAAGAATAATCGACGCTTCGCGTCCCCTGTCTGTGTCCATCTGTGTCATCTGTGGATAACATCTTCCTTGAATGAGCCCAACGCATGAAGGTCGTCTTTCTCACCGGCTCGCATCCTCGGCACGCCTTTATGGCGCGCAGCATTGCCGCGTCCGGCGCTCTGGTCGGGCTCGTCATCGAACAGCGCGAAGCCTTTATTCCCGAAGCACCACTCGATATCGCGCCCAAAATCCGCGAAATGTTCCGGCATCATTTTACCTTTCGCGATGCCGCCGAAGCGCGTCATTTCGGCGGCTCGGTCCTGCCCGATCGGGTGTGCAGAAATGTGACCATGGCGGAATTGAACACGCCGGAAACCATCAGCTTTATCAACGGCCTGAAGCCCGATCTGATCCTGTCCTACGGTGTGCATAAGCTGACGGCTGAGACGCTCGGCGGAATCACCTGTAAACGGCAGTGGAATATCCACGGCGGCCTGTCGCCGTGGTACCGCGGCGTTACCACCCATTTCTGGCCGAGCTATTTCCTGGAACCGCAGATGACCGGCATGACGATCCACGAACTGACGCAAGCGATCGACGGCGGCGCTCTGATCCACCAGAGCGTGGCCGAGATGGTTCGCGGCGATGGCCTGCACGATCTGGCCTGCCGGGCAGTGTCGGCCCTTGGCAATGAGATGCCTGCCTTGCTGCGAGCGGTATCGCAAGGCGAGGTCAAGGCGCCGCACACACAAGGCACGACAGGCCGGATCTGGCGCTCGGCCGACTGGCGCCCGGAACATCTGCACCTGATCTACGAAGTCTATGGCGACCGCATCGTCGACCGTTATCTCGACGGCGAGTTCCTGCGCACCGAACCGAAACTGTTCCGGCAGTTCTAAGCCGTTCACCCAAGGTTCAAGCGCCGCCAGCTAAACCGATTTGGCGCGGCGGGTGTCCTGCGCTATAGTCGTTAACCAATAGACGGGACGAAGGCTTTTTGGGGCGAAGACATGGACAGCAAAATCAGAACAGGAGCGGCCATGGGTATCGGGATTCTGTTTGCGATGAGCCTGGTCAACCAGGCGATCGGTGCCACCTGCGACCGCAACTACGAAGCCTCGCTCGACAAGGCTGTCGCCGTGACCATATCAGCTGTAGCGGGCAACAATCCGGGCGCCTTGCTGAGCCAGATGAGCCGCGACGGTGTCGCCTTCGGCACCGATGGACCGCTTTTGTCCTATTCCGATCTATCGTCGCAGTTCAGCGCTAAGACGGGCCGTTACTGCGATCTGTTTGCGTGCGGCGGCAAGGCCGGCGACCTGCGCCGCCTATTCGTCAGGGGCAAGATCGACAAGCAGATCGACACACAACACGCCATCGCCAGCGTATTCATCAATGCCAACAGCAACGACGAGCTGGACCTGAGTTACCGCTTCACGACGCAGTGCAAATGGGAATTGACGGGACTCGGCGCGCCGTAAAGCTTTTCCCTACTTCCCCGCCATATAGGCCGGCAGCCAATGCTCGTGCGCTTCACGCAGGCGGGCGATGCCCAATGACAGGCCGGCAAAGGTCAGATCCGTACCCGTCGCCACGCCGATGACCTTTGCCGAGACTTCGGCTTCTGCGGCTTGCGCCGTCACCAGGTGTGCGGCGGCTTCCTCGACTGCGATCAGATAGCGGCCCTGGTCTTCGCCGAAGCCGAAGATGTGGTCGTCCAAATCGGTCGGGTTTTTCAGTTCCAGACCTACGTTCGATGCCAGGGCCATGTCGACCGCGGCGCACAGCAAACCGCCGTCCGACAGGTCGTGCACGCCCTTGGCCACCCCCGACTTGATTAGGCGGCGCACCAGGGTGCCGTTGGCCTTTTCGGCCTCGAGATCGACCTTCGGCGGGGCGCCGTCTTCGCGATTGAGGACTTCGCGCAGGTAAAGCGTCGAGCCCATCTCCCCAACAGTCTCCCCGATCAGGATCAGAACCTGGCCGGCGCGGACCTTGCCGAAGCCGGCGCGCTGGTCGTAGTCCTTCAGGAGGCCGACGGCGCCGACGGTTGGCGTCGGCGGGATAGCCTGGCCATTGGTTTCGTTATAGAGCGAAACATTGCCCGAAACGACGGGGAAAGACAGCTCGCGGCACGCCTCGGCCATGCCGTCGATGGCACGGACGATCTGGCCCATGATCTCGGGCTTTTCCGGATTGCCGAAGTTGAGGTTGTCGGTGATGGCGATCGGCTCGGCACCAACTGCGGTCAGATTGCGCCAGGCCTCGGCCACAGCCTGCTTGCCGCCTTCGTAAGGGTTGGCCTTGACGTAGCGCGGGGTGCAATCCGAGGTGACGGCCAGCGCCTTCTTGGTGCCGTGGACGCGGACCATGCCGGCGTCGTGGCCGGTCGAGGAGTCGGACAGGGTGTCGGCCATGACGTGGCGGTCGTACTGTTCCCACAGCCAGCGCTTCGATGCCTGGTCGGGGCAGGAAATGATTTTGAGCAGAGCATCGTTCAGATCGTGCGCGGGCACGTCGGACGCTTTCAGTTCCGGCTCGCACGCCGGCTCGACCCAGGGGCGGTCATAGAGCGGGGCGTCGTCCGAAAGCGGCGCCAGGGGCAGATCGCAAACGACTTCGCCCTTGTGCATCAGCACGATGCGGCCAGACGTATTGGTCTGGCCGATGACGGCGGCGTCAAGGCCCCATTTCTTGAAGATGCGATAGCCGTCTTCTTCGCGGCCGGGCTTGAGGATGGCCAGCATGCGCTCTTGCGACTCCGACAGCATCATCTCGTAGGCCGACATGTTCTCTTCGCGTTGCGGCACCTTGTCGAGGTCAAGCGTCACACCCAAACCACCCTTGCCGGCCATTTCGACGGAGCTGGATGTAAGGCCAGCCGCGCCCATGTCCTGGATGGCGGCAACGGCGCCCGACGCCATCAGCTCAAGCGTGGCTTCGATCAGCAGCTTCTCGGCGAAGGGATCGCCAACCTGGACGGTCGGGCGCTTCTCTTCGGAGTCTTCGGAAAATTCAACCGAGGCCATGGTGGCGCCGTGGATGCCGTCACGGCCGGTCTTGGAGCCGAAATAGACGACGGGCAGGCCGGGCTCAGGCGCGGCGGAATAGAAGATCTTGTCGGAATCGGCCAGGCCGACACACATGGCGTTGACCAGGATATTGCCGTTATAGCCCTTGTGGAAATTGGTCTCGCCGGCCACCGTCGGTACGCCGACGCAGTTGCCGTAGCCGCCGATACCCGAGACAACGCCCTCGACCAGGCGGCGCGTCTTGGGGTGTGCGGGATCGCCGAAGCGCAGGGCGTTGAGCAGGGCTACCGGGCGAGCGCCCATGGTGAAGACGTCGCGCATGATGCCGCCGACGCCGGTCGCGGCACCCTGGTAGGGTTCGATGAACGACGGGTGGTTATGCGATTCCATCTTGAAGATGCACGCCTGGCCGTCGTCGATATCGATGACGCCGGCATTTTCGCCCGGTCCGCAGATGACGCGCGGGCCGGTGACGGGGAACTTGCGCAGGTGTTTGCGCGAGGATTTGTAGGAGCAGTGCTCGGACCACATGACGCTGAAAACGCCGAGCTCGACGTCGTTGGGCTCGCGGCCCAGCCGGTCGAGAATGACGGCGTATTCGTCAGCCTTCAGGCCATAGTCGGCGGCCTTTTCGGCCATGGATTTTTGCGCAGGCGCGGTCATGGTGCTCATGGCGCGCGCTTTAGCGGATTCAGCGCGCCGTGTCAGCAGGAAACGTCAACTTCCCTCCCCCGTTTACGGGGAGAACGAAAGATTCTACTTCTTGTCGTAGATAAACGGGAACTTCGGCCGGTCGGTCTTGATGCAGGTGGCGTCGACGTTTGCATCCGCCGTTGCCAGGAACTGCGTCACCATGGCTTTGGCGCAGACGCTGCCGCCCGCGATCGTGTGCGTGCGGTTCGGGAAGAAGAAGCTCTTGCCGTGACTAAGCTTCTGCACTGTCACTTCCGACAGCTCCGCCGGACAGCCGGCGTCGATATCGGCCGACAGCATCAGGGTCGGGATGTCGCTGACCAGGGCCTGGTTCTCGACGGCTTCGCCCTTGCCGGCGTCGAAAGCCGTGCACACCGGAAAGAAGCGCATCGTGTCGCGCGCCACGGCAACCGCGATCGGGTCGGCGCTGTTGAGCGCCGCCGTCACGGCTTCGGGCGATTCAAACGAAAATTCTTCGTTACACAGGGTGGTGAAGAACTGGCCTTCGGTATAGCCGGCCTGTTCCTTCACGAAGGTATCGAGGCCCTTATAATCGCCATTGAGAACCGTCTCGATGGTCATCGGCAGGCTGCGGGCGCCCTGGTCGCTGTAGATTTCGTCGAGCAGGTAGGCGCCCATTTCGTCGGCAGTGTGCGTCTTGCCGTCGGCGCTGGCGACCGGGGCCTTCAGCCATTCGGTCATGCGGGCGTCGAAGCGGCGCTCCAGATCCGGATACTTGGCATTGCACTCGGTATCGACGGCGCAATATTGCAGGATCTGGCGGACTTCGCGCGACACCAGGCCGGGCAGGGGCGCGGTCGCATTGGCTTCGGGCGGCCAGGTCGAGTTGAGGACGACGGCGCGCAGATCGGCGGGATCGTGCTGCATGACGGCCATGGCGACGCGCGTACCGTAGGAGCCGCCGTAGAGATTATAGGTCTTGATGCCGAGCGCCGTGCGCAGGTCGCGGATATCCTTGGCGATGACGGCGGAATTGTACTGCGTCAGATCGATGCCCGCCGCTGCCAGGCGTTTGCCGCAGGCCTGCAGCTCGGACACACCGGCATCGCTGGTAACACCGGCATCGGACAGGGGCGCCTGGCCGCAATCGAGCGACGGTGAAGCCTTGCCGGTGCCGCGCTGGTCGAAGAATATCCAGTCGCGGTCTTCGGTGACGACACTTGGGCTGCGGCGCAGACGGAAGGGCACGCCTTCGACGACAGCACCACCGGGACCGCCGTGCAGGAAGATAACCGGATCGGCCTTCTTGTCGGCGGCAGTGGCGCGGACGATGACGACGGGCAGGGCGACCGTGCGGCCATTGTGTGCGCCACGCGTTTCCTCGACGACCATGGTGCCGCACTCGATCTTTTGCGGCAGGCCGGCATAGAGCGGGGAACAGGTCTCGCTATGGAAACCGAGCGTCGTCGGAATTTTCTTTGGGGTACAACCGGCAACGGCAGCGACCACGATAACCAGAGCTAAAATACGACGTAACATGAAACCGCACTCCTGAGAAACGCGGCATTGGTTTCATTATTAACCGAAATTGTCAATGCAGGGCGCCGAGCAAGCAAGGCCCCCCACCGTCACGATGCCAAAGGGGCATCGTGCCACCTCCCCCACGAGTGGGGGAGTATGAAAGAAGAGTGGGCCTTCATGCCGCAACCTACGCCGTCTGCAACGCATTCACCAGGCTGTGGAACATCGGCGCGCCGTCGGCCGAACCAAGGGCCGGTTCAAAGGCGCGGTCCGGATGCGGCATCATGCCCAGTACATTGCCGGCCGCATTGACGATCCCGGCGATGCCATTCAGCGAACCGTTCGGGTTGTCGACATAGCGGAAGACGACCTGGTCGTTGTCCTCGATGCTTTTCAAAGTATCGGCGTCGGCGAAGAAATTGCCGTCGCCATTGCCCTGCGTCATCCACACCGTCTGCTTGTTGCCGTAAGCGCCGGTAAAGCGCGTCTTACGGTTCTCGATCGTCAGTTCGATCGGCTTGCAGACGTATTTCAGGGCGGCATTGCGCAGCAGGGCGCCCGGCAGCATGCCGGCCTCGCACAGGATCTGGAAGCCGTTGCAGATACCCAGGACTGACACACCGCGCTCGGCGGCCTTCTTCACTTCGGCCATGACCGGCGATAGCGACGCCATGGCGCCGCAGCGCAGATAGTCGCCGTAGGAGAAGCCGCCGGGGATGACGATCAGGTCGAGATTGGCGGGCAGGGACGTATCCTGGTGCCACACCATATCGACGGTGCCGCCGACTGTGGTTTCGATCGCCGTCTTGCAATCGCGGTCGCAGTTGGAGCCCGGAAAGACCAGGACCGCCGCCTTGAAACCCTTACCCTTGACCATGTCAGGCAACCTCGACCTTGTAGGATTCGATGACCGTATTGGCCAGCAGCTTGTCGCACATGGCCTTCAGTTCGGTTTTCGCTTCGTCTTCGGACTTGGCCTTGATGTCGAATTCCAGCACCTTGCCGACGCGGACGTTCGAGACGCCGTCCCAGCCCAGACCATGCAGGGCGCCTTCGACGGCCTTGCCCTGGACATCGAGAACGCCGGGTTTCAGGAAAACTTGGACTTTGGCTTTCATGGTCTTAAATACCCTTAAGCTTATATAGCGAAAGATTTTTGACGGGCCGCCCCGAAAATCTTTCTCAATTCGAATCCGTGGAAAAGTACACCGAGGCCTTGGCCGAGGGACTTTTCCGCGAGTGACTACTGCATGCCGCCTTCGATCACCTTGGGCATGTCGCCCATGATGCCGAGACGCTTGGCGACTTCGGTGTAGCTTTCGATGACATTGCCCATGTCGCGGCGGAAGCGGTCCTTGTCGAGTTTTTCGTTGGTATTGGCGTCCCACAGGCGGCACGAGTCCGGGCTGATCTCGTCGGCCAGGATGACGCGTGAGAACTCGCCCTCGAACAGGCGGCCGTATTCGATCTTGAAATCGACAAGCGTGATGCCGACAGCGGCGAACATGCCCGACAGGAAGTCGTTGACGCGTAAGGTCGTCGCCAGGATGTCGTCGATTTCCTGGGTATTGGCCCAGTTGAACGCCGTCACGTGCTCTTCGGTGACCATCGGGTCTTCGAGGGCGTCGTTCTTGTAATAGAACTCGATGATCGAGCGCGGCAGCTGCTGGCCTTCCGGCAGGCCGAAGCGCTTGGCCATTGAGCCGGCGACGACATTGCGGCGGACGACTTCGAGCGGGATGATCTCGACTTCGCGGATCAGCTGCTCGCGCAGGTTCAGGCGCTTGATGAAGTGGTTCTGCACGCCGATGTTCGTCAGCTTGGTCATGACGAATTCGGAAATGCGGTTGTTGATGACGCCCTTGCCTTCGAGGACGGCTTTTTTCTGCGCGTTGAAGGCGGTAGCGTCGTCCTTGAAATACTGGATCAGGGTGCCGGGCTCGGGGCCTTCGTAAAGGATCTTGGCCTTGCCTTCGTAGATTTTCTTGCGGCGGGTGGTCATTGACGGTTCCAAATAGATTGGCTCCCTGGGGAGAGGGCGGCGGAAAGCCCGCGGCCTTAAAAGGTACGAATCACGCGCCGCGCCTGTTGAGGCGGGCGCAAAAGTCTCGGCAAAGCCTGGGAAAACAGCCTGTCTCGGTCCTTGGCTGAGGCGAGGCCATCTTAACGGATGCCAGTTGCCGCCGCAAATAAACAAAAACTTTTGTCCTGTAAATGTCGGTTCTTGTTGCGCTCGCGAGAAAGGAGAATTAAAACTAGTCCAACCTGAAAGGTTTTTTCCCAATGTCCAGTTTCCCAGAGCGCATTTCCGAGACCCCGGCCCCGGTCGTCAGCCCGACGGCGGGAGAGGGTGCGCAGGCCCTGGAATTCCTGGCCGCCGAACGCCGCAATCGTTTGATTGGCTTGTGGGCGGGCGAAAAGATGGGGTTGAACGGCGAATCGATCGAAACCTATGCCCGCGCCCTTGGCCGCGGCAATTCGGACAACACCTCCGAAGAGGAAGTGATCCGCAAAATCCTCGGTGATCTGACGGCTTCCAACATCGCGGTCCGCGAAAGCGAAGTCCGCGTCAAGGCGGCCGAGTTCCTGGCGCAATCGCGGGAATCGCTCAAGGCCGGGGCGTAAGCACTTCGGCGGCCCACCGGTGGCTTAAATCTACCCAAATCGTCCGATCACTGAAAATCTCGGCCCCGCAGCATAGGGCGCTACGGTGGCAATCGAGCGCGGCTGGTCGCCGGCATAGAGCGCCAAGTCGTTCAGGCGCGGCAATATCCCGCCTTCAATATCGCCCGACGGCGAGTGGAACAGCACCTGGCCGCCCCAGTCGGCGCGCCAGTCCTTGCTGAAGTTCCACTCGAAACACAGGCGCGCGCCCACATCCGTGTGCTGGGTGAAGAAGTCGCCGGGGCGGTAGCATACCGCCTGCAACTCCGTCAGGGTCAGGCCCGAAAGGCCGGTTAAGGACTCGCAGAACTGCGCAAACGCTTCGGACTTGATCAGATCGGCCAGGGGCGCCAGGGCGATATCGCTGCCTTTGTCATAGAGCGTATAGCCCAGGCGCAGCCACGACAGGCCCGATTGCGCGCGTTCGGCGGCGTCGGTCAGGCGCGTCTGGATATCGGCCGGCGGCAGGCGATTGAGCTCGAAGCGGTTGATGACTTCCGGGCGGCCGTCCTTGCCCATCAGTTGCAGTTCCCACGGGGTTTGCTGTTCGAGCGCGTGGTGGATCGTTTCAGCGTCGTCGGTCGAGACGGCGCCTTCGAGGCGGATGCGGCCCTTGGTGGCGAAGCGGCTGACGTAACCGGCCGTGTCGAAGGCGTGGGTGAGGAGCATTGGTCGGCCTTTAAAAGAAGATACCCCTCCACCGCTTCGCGGTCCCCCTCCCCACAAGTGGGGCGGAGAAGGGGAGCGTGGTTCTCCTCCCCATTCCATGGGGAGGTGGCGGGCGAAGTCCCGCCGGAGGGGTACTCTTAGTTTCCGAACACGCGGGCGAAGATCGTATCGACGTGCTTGGTATGGTAATCGAGGTTGAAGAACGGCTCGAGCTGTTCGCGCGTGAAGAACTTAGACACGTCTTCGTCGGCGCTGAGGAAGTCGAGGAAGTTGCCTTCGCCGCGCCAGACGCGCATGGCGTTGCGCTGCACGGCCGCGTAGGAGTCTTCGCGCGACATGCCCTTCTGCGTCATGGCCAGCATGACGCGCTGTGAGTGGACCAAGCCGCCGAGACGGTCGAGGTTCTTTTGCATGTTGTCCGGATAGATCAGCAGGTTTTCGACCACATTGGCCATGCGGCGGAGCGCAAAGTCGAGGTGCACGGTCGCATCTGGCGCGATGCCGCGTTCAACGGACGAATGCGAGATATCGCGCTCGTGCCACAGGGCGACGTTTTCCATCGCCGGCATGACGGCCGAGCGGACAAGGCGCGCCAGGCCCGTCAGGTTTTCGGTCAGGACGGGGTTGCGCTTGTGCGGCATGGCCGACGAGCCCTTTTGGCCGGCCGAGAAAAACTCTTCGACCTCAAGGACTTCGGTGCGCTGCAGGTGGCGGATTTCGATGGCGAGGCGCTCGATCGACGAGGCGACGACGCCCAGGGCTGCGAAATAGGCGGCGTGACGGTCGCGCGGGATGACCTGCGTCGAGACCGGCTCGACGGAAAGGCCCATCTTGTCGGCGACGTAGGCTTCGACTTCCGGCGAGACATTGGCAAAGGTTCCGACGGCGCCCGAAATGGCGCAAGTGCTGATTTCCTCGCGGGCGACGACCAGGCGCTTACGGGCGCGGACGAACTCAGCGTAATAGCCGGCCAGCTTCAGGCCGAAGGTCACCGGCTCGGCGTGGATGCCGTGGCTGCGGCCGACGGTGGGCGTGAACTTGTGCTCCAGTGCGCGCTTCTTGATGGCCGCCAGCAGGAGGTCGACGCCTTCGATCAACAGGTCCGAAGAGCGCTGCAACTGCACGGCAAAGCAGGTGTCGAGCACGTCCGACGACGTCATACCCTGGTGCATGAAGCGCGCTTCGGGGCCGACGATTTCGGTGACGTGCGTCAAAAAGGCGATGACGTCGTGCTTCACGACGCGTTCGATCTCGTCGATGCGGTCCGAATCGAACTGCGCGTCCTTGCCCTTGGCCCATAGGGTTTCGGCGGCCTCGAGCGGGATGACGCCCAACTCGGCCATCTTGGTGGCGGCGTGGGCTTCGATCTCGAACCATATCTTGTATTTGGTGGCCGCGTCCCAGATGGCGGCGGCTTCCTTGCGGGCGTAACGGGAGATCATGGCGGGGGCCTGTAATGGGGAGGGATATATGATGCGCGCTTGATTGGTGCGATGCGATGAGAAGTCAAGTTAAAAGCGCCGAACTTCCCTTCTCCCCGTAGAACGGGGAGAAGGGGGTCCAGGGCGTCCGGCATCCGAGCGGCCAAAAAAGTTAATTTACGCTTTGTGGGTGTGAGGGGTTGGCGAACAGGTTAGCAAAGGGTTAATTTGACCCATATTGTGTTTGATCATTTCGGGGTTGGTGCCGTGTCGAAATCCTTGCTGCGTCAGAAGTTGTACACAGGCGTCGCGCTGATCGCGTGTCTGGCCCTTGGTGGTATGGCCCTGCCTGCCGGCGCCCATGCCCTCCACAACAAACCCGTCAAACCGGTCGTCAAGCCTGTGGCCAAGGTCAAGGCGAAACCTGGCGCCAAAAAAGCCGGCAAGGTCGAAGTCAGTGAGAGCTTCAAGAAAGACGCGAAGGTCACCGCCCAGCAAACCGTCAAGGTCATGCAGACCGGGACCAGCCCGGCCACGCCTGTTGATGTCACGGACAGCCCCCTGCCGCCGGTCGCCACCACCGTCGAAGCACCGGCCGATGTGGCGTGCGGCAAAGGTGACGCCGCCTGGGGCCAAGTGCCCGAAGAAATGCGCCGCCGCGCCAAGCCGGGTGAATGCTATGCCCGCCTGCTGACCGCTCCGCAGGTCGAGGTCATTACCGACCATGTCCTCGTTTCGCCGGAGCGGACGGAGACCCGCACCGTGCCGGGCGTGACGCGCATGGTTGAAAAGGACGTGATGGTCACGCCGGAACGCGTTGAGCACCGCACGGTGCCTGCGGTCGTTACTACCCGCGTTGAAACCGAAGTTGTGCGCGAGGCCACGGTCCGCGAAGAAGTCATTCCGGCGCAGTATGAAACGCGCATCGAACACGTCCTGGTCTCGCCTGCGCATCAGGAGTGGGTGAAGACCGAAGGCCAGCCGCTGCAGGCGCCGCTGGTGACGCCGCGCGACCACCGTCCGGTCCGCTATCGCCCCGACGGCTACCTGACGTGGCCGGGCAAGGATGAGCAGCGCGTCCAGGCCGACGACGAAGCGCAAGCCTATCTGAAGGACGGCAATCCGCCGGTGGTGTGGTGCCTGAAGGACTTCCCCGCCGTCTATCGTGACGAAAAACGCCGCGTCGTCGTGGTGCCGGAACAGACCCGCCGCACCGAAATTCCCGCTGTGACGCGCCAGGTGAAGCGCCAGGTGGTCGAGCAACCGGAACACGTCGAGGATCGCACGATCCCGGCGGTCTATGAGAAGCGTACCGTCAAGGACGTCGTCCAGGAAGAGCACAAGGAAACCTATACGGTCCCAGCGGTCTATAAGGACGTGGAGAAGACCCGTGCCACCGGCGAAGCCGAGGGTGTCTGGCGCCAGGTGCTGTGCAACCGTAATACCGACGCCAGCCTGGTCATGAAGGTGCAGCGCGCGCTGGCCGCCAAGGGCTATAACCCCGGGCCGATCGACGGGCATCTGGGCGGGCAGACGGCCTCGGCGATGCAGAAGTTCCAGGCCGACAACGAACTGCCGCAAGGCCAGACATCGGTTGAGGCCGTCAAGGCCCTTGGTATCGATCCAATCCTGGTGCCGTAAGCGGCGCAGCTAGAGTTTGGATTTTAGGCGGGCGGTCTGCAAGGGCCGCCCGTATTGCGTCTTGCAGCTATTTTGTTGCCGGCGTTGAACCTTTGGCCAGGCCGAAGGCATTTACCGTACAGATTATCATTTTTCGCGGCAGGTACTTCCTGACGGCACAGTAGACCTGTGCGGCTGCGTGGTTTTGTGGGCCGATAATCGGTGTCATAAACATCGTGGTGAAAGTATAGACATGCTCTTCCTGGCGTTTAAATCTGAAATCGGCCGCGCGGTCGGCTTTCAAAGAGATATTATAGACGCCGGTGTATATGCAATGTCTCTGATCTTCGGTTTGATGATCTTGGCGGTTGGTACGCCGGTGCGCGCCGGCACAGATCAGACGATCGAACCCATTGCGTCGCTTCTGGCCACCGCCGATGCCGCGGCCGGACAAAAGACCGGCCGCGTTTGCCTTACGTGCCACAGCGTCGAGAAGGGCGGGGGGCCCCGGATCGGTCCCAATCTGTGGAATGTCGTCAACCGACCGCACGCGTCCGTCGCGGGCTTCAACTACTCGAAAGCGCTGAGCGCCACAAAGGCCCGGACCTGGACCTATGACGAGCTTAACGTCTGGCTGTCCGGGCCTAACGCCTATGCGCCGGGCACCTTCATGACCTTCGCGGGTCTGAAGAAGCCCGAGGATCGCGCCAATGTCATTGCCTGGCTGCGGACCTTGTCAGACAGTCCGGCCCCCCTACCGAAAAGCAAGTCGCCTCCAAAATCATGACAGGAAACCCGCTATGACCTTACGCGCTCAGTGGTTCATGCTTGCCCTGGCAGGCCTCGCCGTCCTGGTTCTGCCCGATACAGCGCAGGCCATTCCGGCATTTGCCCGTCAGACCTCGATGCCGTGCGCCTCGTGCCACGTCGGCTCTTTCGGGCCGCAATTGACGAAGACGGGCCGTTTGTTCAAGGCTAACGGCTACACGATGGGGGAGAAGCAGCCGCTGTACAAATACCTCGCGGCCATGGCGGTCGGCGGCGCCGAACACACCAGCAAGCCCGTCGTGGCGCCCGAGACCGGCAAACCCAACAACAATGTCACGGTTGACCAGGTGTCGCTGTTTTACGGCGGCCGCGTCACTGCCAATATCGGCCTGTTCAGCCAGGTGACGTATGACCCGAACGCAAAGGCCGTGGCGCTGGACAACACCGACCTGCGTTTCGCCGGCCAGACCACCTTGGCCGGCAAGGGCCTGATCTACGGCATGACGATCAACAACAATCCGACCATGCAGGACCTGTGGCAGACGACGCCGGCGTGGGGTTATCCCTATATCGCGTCGGCGCTTGCCCCGGCGCCGGACGCCGACAGCTTCATGGCGGGGCAGGGCGGCGCCGTTGTCGGCGTCGGTGCCTATGGCCTGTGGAACGACCTGCTCTATGTTGAATATTCGCGCTACGCCAACATCGCCGACGGTCTGCAAAGGCGGCTGGGCAACGGCGATGTCAGTGGCAATGACCATTTAAAAGGCGGTGCAAGTTATTGGCGGGTGGCGCTGCAACACGATGTTGGACCGCACTATTTCGAGCTCGGCGCTTTTGGCTTTGGTGCCGACCGTTATCCCGGCAATGAGCGTGACCAGGGAACGGACAGGTTCGTCGACGCGGCGATCGATGGCACGTGGCAATATACTTCCCGCGACGGCAACCATATGCTCTCGGCCTACGTCACCCTGCTGCACGAGCGCCAGGACCTGAAGGCGAGCTTTGCGCTGGGCGACGCGGCCAATGCGAAGAATGACCTGGATATTGCGCGCTATAACCTGTCCTATAACTACAAGAGTACCTATGGCCTTACGATCGGGCGCTTCTCGACGACGGGCAGCGCGGACACGCTGCTCTACGCCAGCCCGAACAACAAGCCTGACAGCAGTGGTTACGTCACGCAGCTGGACTTTACGCCGTTCGGCAAGGTCGTGCCGGCCGGTCTGCCCGAGGTGAATATCCGCCTGTTCGTCCAGTACACGGCCTACGACAAGTTCAATGGCACCGCCAAAAACTATGACGGCACGGGCCGCAACGCCTCGGACAACAACACGATCTTCACCGGCATCTGGCTGGCCTATTAGGCCGGCCGGCGCGGTCAAGAGAAATTATCGTACAATTATGCACGGGCGGTCTTCAAAAACCGCCCGTGTCGTGTCATGACTGCTGCAAACATCCTCTCTCCATCTGCGGGAGAAGGGGAAACACAGCGGAGGCGGACATGAACAGGCGCGAACTCTTTGCCGGCGTTGGGGCTGTGGCCTTTGCAGCGGGATTTGCCGGCAAGGGCTGGGCCGATACACCAGCCACATTACCGTTCCCTAACCCTCGGCAGGACCTGTTGCTCAATACCGGCTGGCGTTTCTTCGAGGGCGATTTCCTCTTGCCGCCGCTGATCGGGCATGACGCTGCCTACAATGCCGCCAAGGCTGGCGCGGCGCGCGGGGCCGCTTCGCCGAGCTTCGACGACAGTGAGTGGCAGACGGTCACTGTACCGCATGACTTCGCCAGCTTCCAGCCGATCTCCGAAGCCGACAATGCCAATATCGACCAGGGGTTCCGCAGGCGCGGCGTTGGCTGGTATCGCAATTCGCTCAAGTTCGACGAAAGCGATCGCGGCAAGCATATCGAACTGCAGATCGAAGGCGCAGCAACCTATGCCACCGTGTGGTTCAACGGCACACTGGTCGACCGCAATTGGAGCGGCTATTCGTCGAGCTATATCGACCTGACGCCCTATGTCACCTATGGCGACGTTTATAACAGCCTCGTCGTTCGCGTCGATGCCACTGCCATGGAAGGCTGGTGGTACGAAGGCGCCGGGCTCTATCGCGACGTGCGCATCGTCAAACGCGACCCGGTGCATATCGTCACCGACGGCGTATTCGCGCATCCGGTAAAGGACGAGCAGGGCGAAGGCTGGACGATCCCGGTCGAGGTGACGATCAACAATTCCGGCAAGGTTGCTCGCCAAGTCGAAATCTCTACTTGGGTATGGGACGACAGTCCGCCCCCCGACCTGCCGCCAGGGGCGGCGGCAGAGGTGACGATTGCGCCCCTGTCGTCGGTTGTCGTCAAGATGATGATCAAGTGGGCACGACCTGTGCATTTGTGGAGCGTCGAAGATCCACATCTCTATCAAGTCAAAACGTCCTTGATGATCGGCGACTTCCAGGAGGGCCGCGGATACCCGGTCGCTGATGAAGTTATTATCAATTGCGGCTTCCGCACGCAGCGCTTCGACGCCAAGACCGGCTTTTACCTCAACGACAAGCGCGTCAAGATCAAAGGCGTCTGCCTGCACCAGGACCATGCCGGCGTTGGTACCGCCG
>FSVF01000184.1_pt1 | contig 24837 bp, 22 predicted proteins | sample 1637601 | NCBI WGS metagenome assembly FSVF01 (sample SAMEA3914814, study PRJEB12502) | metagenome | biome: forest; material: soil | place: USA | collected 2011-09-16 | depth 0.1 m
CGGGACCACGTGGCGATGTCGGCTTCGGTGGTTTGTCTTTGCGTCCATTTTGTGAGGCCGTGGGCCCGGTTGCCGGTGATGAGCGACGGGGTTTTGCCGAGGGTTTTGAGGTGGCTGCTGGGGTGGATCGGGGTTGTCGTGTCGCTGACGACGGGCAGGAGGTCGGTGGTCAGGTTCAGGCCCGTGGCGAAGTGGCGCCATTCGGCGCGGGTGGCGCCGGGATGCGGGAGCTTGGCGATGGTTGGTCCGCTCGGCACGTGGTTCTCGGGGTTGGTTGGTTTCTGCGTTTTGGGTGGCCAAAGGACGGGACCCCTCCGTCGCGGACTTCGCCGCGCCCATGGCTGGCGAAGGACGTGCCTTCGCTGGCGCCAAACCCCACGCAAGCGTAGGGAGGAGAAGGGGAGTGGTGGCGAAGAAGAGGCCCCCTCCGGCGAGACAAGCTCGCCACCTCCCCCGCTAAAGCGAGGGAGGAGAAGTGATAGCCGCATTTATGCTTCGTGTAAACCGCTTTAATGCTGCTTTTATGCGGACCGCATTTATGCAAGTTTCTGCCGCATGACCGAACACGACCAAAAAACCCAGCTCATCACCGATATCCGTACCTGGATGACGGACACCATGGCCGACAAACGCTGGTCCGCTGCCGAATGGGCGCATAAGGCCGGCGTGGCGCCGTCGACGATCCAGCGCGCGGTCAAGGAGGGGTATCAGTTTGTGACCTCGACCAATACGCTGACGACCCTGGCCGAAGCGGCCGAGGTGTCGGCGCCGAAGCTGACTGGGCCGAAACTGACTGGGGACGGGCCGCGGTCGGGCGTTGTCGTGGCCGATGCGCGCGACGGCATTGTCGATATTCCGGAGTACGATATCCGGCTGTCGGCGGGCGGGGGGTATTATGTCGACCGCGAAGAGGTGATCGGCAACTGGCCCTTCCCGGCGGCTTACCTGCAGCAGATGCGCTTGAGCGCCAAGACCTTGTCGATGGTCGAGGTCAGCGGCGACAGCATGCAGCCGACGCTGTGGGACGGTGACCGGGTGATGATCGATCATGGCGCCACCAATCCGGCGCAACCCGGCGTCTATGCCATATGGGACTCAAACGCGACCGTGGTGAAGCGCGTCGAAAAGGTGCCGGCGAGCGACCCGGTGATGCTGGTGCTGATCTCGGACAACAAGAACCATAACCAGTATACGGTGCTGGCCGAGGCGGTGAACATTATCGGCCGCGTCGTGTGGTTCGCCAGAAGAATGTAAACTCCAGGGTGTAAAGCAAAAAAGACTTGCCAGGCGTGCAAATGTTGCTATTTTGTTCCGGAGGTGCAGATCTTGGGGGATATGATGAGACTTGCAGGTTTGGTGATGATGGCCGCGCTGGCAGGGGCGCCCGTGCAGGCAGCCGAAACGTCGAAGGGCATGTATCTGGTCAGCCTGGACGCGAACGGACAGGAAGCGCTGTACCTTAACCTCGGGACCATCGAGGAAAGGCCAGGGCGGACCTTCCGATTCTGGAACCTCTACGTCGAGAGCGACGATCACGTGGAGGAGAATGTCAAATACCGGCAGATCTGGGCCGAGATCAAATGCCCGGCCCGAACCATTCAGACGCTGAAAGCGGTTGAATATGGCCCCGATGGCAATGTAATCTTCACGCTGGAAGACGGCGGGAAGGCCAAGACCATCGTCCCGGACAGCCGGGCGGATGATATGCGCGAGGCCGTGTGTACGCCTGGCGCTCTGCGTAATCTTGATCCCGATAAGCTGTCGCGCGATACGGGGGATGCCATCGCCAATTTCGATGCGTTTGTTGTGGAGTTCCGCAAGACCAAGGGACCTGTGGACGGCGCCGAGAGCGCAAAAGCGCCGGTCGCACTGACCGAAGTGACGAACGAATCGGTACGAGCCGACGATTTCATCGACCGTGCGATTGACGACCTGAAGGCGGGGCGGGACGACGGCGCGCTCGACAATTTAGACAAGGCCGTGGCCTTGGGGACGCGCGATCCCAATGCCTTCCTCGGTCGCGCCGGGATCTATTCCAGGAAAGGCGATCTGGAGAACGCCAAGGCGAATTATGATCGTGCGATTGATCTCGATCCTTCCAATGGGACGGCCTATGTCGGACGGGCCGAGCTGTTGCAGGAGCTGGGTGATAACGAAGGGACTATTCTCGACGCCAACCGCGCGCTCAAGCTGATGCTGGCCGGCGCCTACATTTATGATATACGCGGGTGGGCGTACATCGGGACGGAGCAATGGGATCTGGCGTCTGCCGACTTCGATGCCGCCCTGAAGCTTGAGCCTGAAGACGGGCAGGCGTGGGCTGGTCGCGGCGCCGCCGACAACGGCCGGGACAATTACGAACAGGCGCTGAAGGATTTCGATCGTGCGTTGGCGATTCAGCCTGACAAGGACTGGATCTACGCCCGCCGTGGCGCGGCCTATCTGGTTATCGGAAATTATGACGCGGCCATTGCGGACTTCTCGAAAGCGATCGAGCTGAACCCGGACAATAAGGAAGCCGCGATCTTGCGCAAGACGGCCGAGCTGGCCAAGGCGGAAAAATCCGGCGCAGTGGCGGCGAAGACGATCAGCTGAGCCGTCTCCCGCGAGGTCATTGCCCTGAGGCAGCGGAAATGGATCGTCACCGGGCGCGGGTATATCGCCCGTCGGCGGTGTAGCAGACGGCATAGACTTGCGTTGAGGCGTCCTTTCAAGTGGTAACAGGTTGCCTGTCAGCGATCGACACGCCGGAATGGAGAGTGATGTCGATGCCGTCGTCGTCGAGATCGGCGATCATCACCTTGATGGCGGAGGCCATATCCAGGTCGCGGTCCGAGTTGGACCAGCCGATATGCACTTCTTTCAGTTCGTAGTGGTCGCTGGCGCCCAGGATCGTCGCGGCGATATTGTCCGAGCAATGGCCGTGATCGCCGTCGCGCAGGCAGGGGATCAGGAAGGAATAGACATAAAGGGCCTTTGGGTTGCCATAGGTGCCGCTGTAGTCGGATATCCACTGCCCGAAATCGTCGAGGATTGCCTTCTCGGTATGGTCGGGCCCCACCACCTTATAGAAGGCCGCGTTCCAGCGCGGTGGTGTGTCCCACGACGTCATGGGCAGGGTGTCGCGCGTATAATCGCCGGGCGGCGGGTCGAGCGTCATGTCGTCTTCCATGCAGTCGAAGGCAAAGACGCAGAACTGTTCGCCTCGCTCACGTTCGCCTTTCAGCGCCCTGCCGAGCGCAATGATGCATTCCTCGGGTGTCGTTCCTAACGCCATCTCATATCTCCTCGTTTCGGGTTTGCGCCGATTTTGGTCTTGGGGCGGCTTTACGCCGACTTTGGTGTCGAGGCGGCTTTACGCCGCAATGGGGACCATCGCGGTCGCCGGATCGTGACTAAGCTGGGCGTCGAAGATCGTGCCGCCGGCGGTGAAATGCGCGGTTTCGTCTTCGGGCTGGCGAATGAACAGTATGGGTGCGCTGCGCCGTGTGTCGCCAAAGCGCGGTTCCATCACGATCGTGACTTCCGCAAGGTCGGCGATACCGAGAGGGCGCAGGTCGAGGCGGCCGGTCTGCAGGACCGCGAAGTCGCCGACGTCCAGGCTGCGGCGCGGCACACCGGCGTCGTCACGCCATTCGGCGTGGAAAGACACCAGGAATGCCCCCCTGTTGGTCAGGGTGATGACGTTTCCGCTGGGGGGCGCAAACGTCAGGACGTCGCCGCCGTGGTCGATGGCGTAGGCGATCTCGGCCAGGGCGCCGGAAAACAGCGTGACCTTGCGGTTGAAGATCGTCTGGTCGGCGCGCAGGGTCGTGCCGGCATTGAGGCGCGCCAGGGCGTCGCTGACCTCGGGCAGGATGCCCGAATCGATGTTTTCGGTCATGGCGCGCAGGGTCCCCAGCCAGGTGGTGGCGCCGTTCAGGAAGGCCGTGCGTGCTACGGCGGTGGTCAGTTCGCCGTTGGCGCGGTCCCTGATCACCCCCAACTGTGTCTGGGTGGCGTGCATGCCGGCGGCCTGGCGCTGGAGGTCGGTGAGCAGGGTGCTGGCCTGCGCCAGGGCTGTCTCACCGTCGCGCAACCTGCCCGTCATGGTGGACAGGTCCTGGCGGGCCGTTGCCAGGCCGTCGATGTCGTGGTCGACCAGGGTGCGGATTGACAGATAGGCGCCGTAGCCCGGCACCCAGAACCACGATTTGAGCTCATTCAGGCGGTCCTGGCGGGCCTGCAGGCCCGCCGACAGCGCGGTGACTGTGGCAGTGAGGCCGATGACGTCGGCCTGGCGGAGGTTGCCTGTCGCCTGCAATTGCGCGATCTGGCCGTCCGCCGTGTTGATCTTGGCGGTGAGGCCGTCGATCTCGGCCTTGATGTTATCGACCTGGGCGCTGAGGTCGGTGGCGCGCTGGCGCAGGGCGGCGACGCGGGCGTCGTTCGACCGCATGGCGCCGGCAAGAGCCGCCAGCAGGCCGGTGAGCTCGGGCTTCAGGGCGTCAGCGCGGCGAGTGGCGGCGGCGATATCGTGGGCCTTCAGGTCGGTCTCCAGCGCCTGCAGAGACGCCGGAAGGCCGCGAACGAATGAAAAGAGGGGCATGGCGTCACGCCGTAACTGGTGTCGGGGCCGGAGTCGGGGCGGGGGCGACCAGGGCCAGCGTGTCCTTCATTTTACTGATGCGGTCGAGCTGGTCCGTGCTGGCCTTCAGGGCGTCACCGACGTCGATGCCGAGTGCCTTGGCCAGCGTGATCGCCTGGGCGCGCGCCGCCGCTTCGCTGGGGTGCTGGCCGACATAGCCCATGACGTCCTTGCCGAGCTTGCCGAGTTCGTCGCGGTAATCGTCAGCGATATATTTCAGCGCGCGCCAGCCGGCGGAATACTGGATTGCCGACCGGATGAAGTTCGGCCGCGTGAATTCGCGCGTCCTCTGCGCGTCGGTCATGTCGTCGAGATCGGCGATCGCCTTTTGGAAAACGCCGTTGTCGCCCAGGCGCTCGCAGGCCTGTTCCATGCCGCGCCAATAGATGGCGGCCTGGGTCAGGATGGCGGTCACCTTGCTGAGGGCGGCGATGGATTGCCCGAGCGAGGTGACAGAAATTTCGATGGCCGACTGCGTGGCGTTAGTGCTTTGCATCAGCGAGGCGTACCTGGCCATGTCGGCCAGGGCCGTCCGGTTCTTGTCCTCGATCGCGAACTGTTGGTTGAGAAGGTCGGCGACCAGCTTGCGCAGCTCGGCGGCACTGGTCGAGGCCTTGTCGGAAACCTTGCCCGCCTGTTCCGCCAGGCCGACAGCGGTGGCGCTGGCGGCCTGGGCCTCGGCGACGTGGTCCTCCTTTGTGGTATCCTCTTTTGTAGGGGCCTCTTTCGCGGCTGGTTTGGCCGTCGTATCGCCGGGCTTGGCGGCTGTCGCGTCGCCCGGTTTCGCCGCCGGCGCGGGTGCGGGTTTGGCGTCGCCGGTCTTTGCGGTTTCGGGTTTGGCGATCGGCGCCTTGGTGACGTCGATCGTCTTGTTTTCGCTGGCGGCCGTGGCCTTGGCGGCGGGCGTGGCTTCGCCGATGGTCTTGCCCATGGGAACCACGTCCGAGCCGATCGAGAGGCGCGGCGTGCTGGCGGAGGCGTAGGCGGCGAGGCCCGAACCGACGGCGGAAAAAATGCCGCCGACCAGATCGGCGACGAAGGCGCGTTCCTCGGCCGTTTCGGCCTGCGCCTTGGTCTCGTTGTATAGCGTTTCCAGCCTTGTCTTGGTGATGGCGTAGGAATCGGTCAGGGATTTCAGCGACTTGATTTCGCTGTCGAACTTGGCGACCTGGGCGGCGAGATCGGCGATCCGCGCCTTCTCCTGCGCCGTGGTGCCCTGGGCGGTGCCGACGACGGTCTTTGCCTTGCCGGCCATCTTGTCGTATTCCGCCGCCATGGCTTCCGCGGCCTGGGCCAGCTTGCCGGCGCATTCGGAGCAGTGTTTCAGCTTCTTGATCGCCAGCGTCACATCGCCGTCGGTCATATAATCGAAAACGTCGGCGAGCAGGGAAATGATAAGGCCCGCCTGGTCGCCGATGACGATCATCGTCGCGTCGGAATGACCGACGGCGACCTGCAGGTCGCTGAGGATCTGCCAGATATCGTTCTGGATGACGTTGTAATCGGCGGCGGCGAGGTGGGCGACATTGAGCTGGCGGGCCGCGAGATCCATCTGGCTGACCAGGTCGTGGACGGTGAGCGTCGTCGATATGGCCTGGCGGGCCTCGATCACCAGGGGATCGGATGCGCTAAGCTCATTGTCGAGCTGGTCGAGATGGTAGGTCTTGGCGCCGATGAGCGCGGTTGGCACGGCGGTGATGACATCGGACATGGGAAATCTCCGGGGCGCACAGGCCCGCAAACGGCAAGGCCTGGATGCAGGCCGGACCGGGATTTGTGAGGTGGGGCAGGGGAGGCGACGCCTGGAAAAGCTTACTTCGCTGACACTGGGTGCTGGCATTGATGGGCGGGCACGGTCGAGAATCCGGGGACGGGCCGGCCGCATTCACTATTTTTGATGAAATAATGGAATATCAGGATCAAGTTTCGTTCAGCAGGGGAAAAATTGCCACGAGTTAACCCTTTTGACAACCTAAAATAACCAGCTATGCGCGTTTTTCCCCGATGAGTTTCATCTATAACGAGAATTGCACGCAGATTCGGTGCGTCTCCGGTAACCCATGCACTTGCCCCCTGCGGTGACCAGCAAGGCATATTTTCGCGCCGCGCTCATTGAGGCTTGGTCTTGGGTTACAGTTCTTACTGCCTCCTTATTTTTTGCCCTGTAAGTTTAACGACTTAGGCGCTCGCACACGTGCGAGGCCAACTGAAAGCGCCCGGAGCAGAGTTTGATCAATGAAGGTGCCTGATCTCAAGTCTTTGGATGCGACGGCGGCGAAGTTGCAGGCCAGCCTGGCCGCGATCGTCGAATCGTCCGACGACGCCATTGTCGGCAAGACGCTCGACGGTATTATCACGTCATGGAACCGGTCGGCCGAGCGCATTTTTGGCTATACTGCCGATGAGGCCATTGGCCAGCATATCAGCCTGATCATCCCGCCCGAGCGCGAAGACGAAGAGGCGCTGATCATCGGCAAGGTCCGCGCCGGCGACCGCCTGGAGCATTTCGAGACCGTGCGGCGCCGCAAGGACGGCAGCGCCGTCGATATTTCCCTGACGGTCTCGCCGATCAAGCATGAGGACGGCACGGTCATAGGTGCGTCGAAGGTGGCGCGCGATATCGGGCTTGCCAAGCAGGCCGAGCGTACCAGCGCCTATCTGGCGGCGATTGTCGATTCGTCGGACGATGCCATCGTCGCCAAGGACCTGAACGGTATCATCACGTCGTGGAACGCCGCTGCCGAGCGCATGTTCGGCTATCCGGCGCCGGAGGCCGTCGGCCGGCAGATCACCCTGATCATTCCGCCCGACCTGATCGAGGAGGAATACGGCATCATCTCCCGGGTCAAGGCGGGGGAAAAGGTTGACCATTTCGAGACCGTCCGCATGACGCGGTCAGGGGAACGGATCGATGTCTCGCTGACCATATCGCCCATCCGCGATTCGCTGGGCCGGATCGTCGGCGCATCGAAGATCGCCCGCGACGTCACCCAGCAGATGCGAACTGAAGAATTGCTGCGCCTGTCGACGCGTGCGGCCGAGATCGGCTTCTGGGATGTCGATCATCTGAGCGGAGTGATGTTTTGGGACGAGCGATGCAAGGCGTTGTTCGGTATTGCCCCCGACGTGGCAGTGACACTCGATGATTTTTACAGCGGCCTGCATCCCGATGACCTGGCCGCCACGGCCGCCGCCTACGCTGCCGCGCGCGACCCGGCGGTACGGGCCTTTTACGACGTCGAATACCGCACGCTGGGCCGTGACGGCGTCATGCGCTGGGTTGCCGCCAAGGGGCGCGGCCTGTTCGACAATAACGGGACCTGCGTGCGCAGTTTAGGCACGACGATCGATATTACCGCAAAGAAACAGGCCGAGATGCGGCTGAAGGACCTGAACGAGCAGCTTGAACGCCTGGTCGAAGAGCGCACCAATGCGCTCAATCGCGTCTGGCAGCACTCGCGCGACCTGTTCGTCGTGCTCGGCGCAGACGGCGTCATCCATTCGGTCAGTCCTGCGGTCATCGCCATCCTTGGCCGTCACCCCGACAAGGTGGTTGGCCGCAATTTGCATGACTATATCTGGGCGGGTGACGTGGAAAAGGCGCAGGGCGCCGTCATCGCGGCGGTGGGCGGAGCGGACCTGACCGACTACGAGACGCGCCTGGTTCATGCCGATGGCACGCCGCGGTGGATTTCGTGGCGGACGTCGAAGGAAGGCGCCTTCGCCTATGCCTATGGCCGCGACATTACGGCCGAAAAGGAACAGGCAGAGGCTTTGCGCCACGCCGAAGACGCCTTGCGCCAGTCGCAGAAGATGGAGGCGGTCGGCCAGCTGACGGGCGGCATCGCCCACGATTTCAACAATATGCTGGCCGTCACCATGGGCTCGCTGGAGTTGCTCAATCGCCGCATCGGACCGGAAGACCCGCGCGCCAAACGCTATATCGAGGCCGCCACCGACGGCGCCAAACGCGCCGCCAACCTGACGCAGCGCCTGCTTGCCTTTTCGCGCCAACAGCCGCTGCGGCCCGAGACGCTGAATGTCAATCGCCTGGTCGGCGGCATGTCGGACCTGCTGCGTCATTCGATCGGTGCCGAGATCCGGCTTGAAACCGTGCTGGCCGGCGGGCTATGGGCGGTCGATGTCGATCCGAACCAGCTGGAAAGCGTCGTGCTGAATCTCGGCGTCAACGCCCGCGACGCCATGCCAGGGGGCGGCCGCCTGACGATCGAAACGCAGAATATGCGGCTCGACAGCCATTACGCCAAAGCGCATCTGGGGATGCCGGCCGGTCAGTACATGCTGATCGCCATCACCGATACCGGCACGGGCATGACGCCGGACGTGGCGGCGCGCGCCTTCGATCCGTTTTTCACCACCAAGGACGTCGGTAAGGGCACCGGGCTCGGCCTCAGCCAGGTCTATGGTTTCGTTAAGCAATCGGGTGGCCACGTCAAAATCTATTCCGAACTGGGGCAGGGGACGACGATCAAGATTTACCTGCCGCGCAGCACCAGTAGCGAAGATGTCACGCAGCAAAGTCCATTCAATGCCGATGCGTTTGTCAGTGAACAGAGCGAAACCATCCTGGTCGTCGATGACGAGCCGGCGGTGCGGCAGTTCAGCGCCGATGCCCTGGGTGAGTTGGGTTATCGCGTCCTTGAGGCGAGCAACGCCGTGGCAGCTCTGAAAATGCTCGAGGGCCACCCCGAAATCGCCCTTTTGTTCACCGATATCGTCATGCCGGATACCAACGGCCGCCAACTGGCCGATCAGGCGCGCGGCGCGCGTCCCGGACTGAAGGTGCTCTACACAACCGGCTATACGCGCAACGCCGTGGTCCATAACGGCGTTGTCGACGAAGGCGTCGAGCTGATCGGCAAGCCGTTCACGATAGAGCAACTGGCAGCCAAGGTGCGCGACATGCTTGACATGGTTGCGGAGGCTTAAGCTTTAAGCGCGCCGAGGCCGTTCAGGGCCAATCGCCGGAAGTCCTCGTCCATGACTTGCGGGTCTGTCTTTGCGCCGGCATCGAGCCACCAGGTCAGGGTGGACATGAAGGCGCCGGTGACGAACTGAACCTGCATTTCGTGCGCGGCCTTGCCTTTACCAGGCGTTGAAGCCTCGATTTCGGTGCGCACGAGGCCAGCGATGATCTGACGGATACTGCCGAGGCTGATGGCGGCGCCGTCGCTGCCGATCAGGGCGCGATAAAGCGGCAGGTGGTCGCGGGCGTGCTCGAACATGGGCAGGCTGAAGCTGAAGGCCTCCTGCGCGGTGGCGCCGGCGGCCAAAGCCTTCTTCTGGCGCGCCAGCAGGACCGTCCGGATATGGTCGAGGCCGCGGCGCTTCAGGTCGTCCTTGCCGGTGTAGTGGCTGTAGAAGGTCGAGCGCCCGACGTCGGCCTCTTCGCAAATGTCCTGGATGGTGACGGCTTCATAGCCCTTCCTGACGATCAGGCTGAGAAAGGCGTGTTGCAGCAGGCCGCGTGTGCGGGCGACGCGCCGGTCGATCGGCGGGTGAAGTCTGTCGTGGTCTTTTTGCAAGGCTGACTCCGTTTTTTGCCCATTACCGGACATTGCCGCCCGTGTGTTCAGCAACAGGATTATGAACACCGTGTTCAGTATCGTACATTGCGTGCAACGATTGGCAAGCCGCGAAGGGCGATATGGATCACGAGCGTATGCGGCGCCTGCACGGCGGCACGTCGGGCGCAACGAAGCGGGCGGCTTTCGACATCGCCTTGAAGGACCGCTTTGAAATCGCCGAGCGGACCCTGGCCCTGGTGTTTGAAAAGCCCGCCGGGTTTCGGTTTCGCGCCGGCCAGCACGTGCGCATGACGCTTATCGATCCCGTCGAGACCGATACTCAGGGCGACAGCCGCTTTTTCTCGATCGCCAGTACGCCGCAGGACGACGACCTGGTCTTTGCCATGCGTCTGCGCGACTCGGCCTTCAAGCGCGTTCTTGAGCGGATGCCGCCCGGTGGCAAGGTTCGGATCGAGATATTGCTGGATGTGCCGCCTGGCGCCTTTGCCTTGCCTGCGGATGCGGCGCGCCCGGCGGTCATGCTGTGCGGCGGGATCGGCATCGTCCCGGCCTATGCGATGATCCGCGACGCGACGCAGCGAGGTTTGCCGCAGCGGATTGTGCTGATTTACAGCAACCGCCAGCGGGAAGATGCCGCCTATCTGACCGAGTTGCAGGATCTCGCCCGGCACAATGCCAACTTCACGCTGGTGGCGACCCTGACCGGTTCAGACCTGCCGATGCGGAGTGGCGAGATCGCATTGGGCGAGATTGGCCGGATAGACAGGGCCATGCTCGACAAATATGTGCCTGACCTGAAGACGCCCATCTGGTACGTGGCGGGTCTGCCCGGCATGGTCGCGGCGATGCAGGGGCTGCTGGGCCGCGCCGGGGTGCGCAAGCGCAATATCAGGGCGGAGACTTTCGCCGGCTTTACAGAGGCACACGGCGTGACGGGACATTCACCCAGGGCGCATTCGCTCGGCATCGGGATCGTCGCTCTCATCGTCGTTGCCGTCGCGCTTCATCTTGGGGCGGCGGCCTGGGTCCTTCGCGGCAGCGTGGATTTGACGCGGCTTAAGGGGCCGGTCCTTTATGCGGCGATTGCCGTTGCCGCAGGGTTAGTGCTGATTAAGTTATGGATTTTTCGCCGTGCCGGGCGTGGCAAGCGCAAAGAATAGAGCGAGCGGCGCGCCCTTTTCAGCAAAAATCGCCTGGCGTTGAACTATTGTCGCGGCGTGCGAGATTATTCACAGTGTCGGCATCGAATTGAGCCGCCCTTGTAATCGTTACAATCTGCGTCTATATGAGTATTCAGCGACGAAGATATTGTGGCAGCCCTGCGTTCTGATCGGGCGCCATCGGATTTTTTCCTTATTTCGTTTGCGCACGGCCGAAGAATTACCGTGCAACTGTCGTTTGTTTTAATCGATGATCAGAAATTGAATGACGCCGGGTTTGTCCGGCGATCAAGGACTCTATGCAAAATACCCATCACCGACTCGCCGCACCGAATGCCGTGCGCCGCGACGTCAGGCCCTTTATGACTCCCAAGACCGAACACAAACCCGCATCGATGCGCGCGCCTGAGGCCTGCGGCTTTACGCGCCGCGAAGTCCGCGCCCTCGTTGCCGAGATGCTCGGTTAGATTTGAACGCCCAACCGGCAAAGACGTTTCATGGCGCTTCGTCCGGAAATGCTCTCGTTTCAGTATTCGCCACCAACCTTTTGAAAGGGACATGGCATGAAGCCAAACACTCAGGATATCCAGCCGGATAACGTCGTCGCGGACATCCGCCCGGCCGGTGCGCCGCATCGTCCGCGTCTCGACCCCGACGCCATCCGCCAGGAATACGACCACGCCATTCAGCAGGCGCAGCGTGAAGAAGCGGCCGGCAACCGGATCGAAGCCGAGACCCACTACCAGAAGGCCGAATATTACCTGCACCTGCGCGACCTGTCGGTCGTCGAGGCGCGCAAAGTGCCGCGACGGGGACGCAAGTGACAGATTTGCCGGTCGTCGATGAGGGGGCTACCCGCACTGACACAGAAGGGCGGCGCTGGCTGAGTATCCTCAGCCAATACCGCACGCCGCGCATCCCGCGCAGCCTTATGGAACTGGCGATAACGGCGGTTCCGTTCATCGTCCTGTCGGGGCTGGCCATGGTTGCGCTGCATTACGCCATCTGGTGGGGGTTGATCCTGATCGTGCCCGCCGCAGGCCTGTTGCTGCGGTTGTTCATGATCCAGCACGATTGCGGCCACGGCGCCTTTTTCGGTAACCGCGCCGCCGACAACTGGACCGGGCGCCTGATCGGCGTCCTGACCTTTACGCCTTATGACTATTGGCGCCATACGCACGCCGTCCATCACGCCACCGCCGGCAATCTCGACAAGCGCGGCCTGGGCGACATTACCACGCTGACGGTTGCCGAATACGGCCTGCTGCCGCGCTGGCGGCGCCTGGGCTATCGCCTCTATCGTCATCCGCTGGTGCTGTTTTGCCTGGGGCCGGCGTGGATATTCCTGCTGCAGCAACGCTTGCCCATCGGCATGATGCGGGCGGGGGTGAAGCCGTGGCTGTCGGCGCTGACCAATAATCTCGGCATCGCCGTGCTTACCGCCCTGCTGGTCTGGTGGCTCGGCTTCAGTGTCCTGCTGATACAGATCCCGGTGTTGCTGCTGGCCGGCGCTGGCGGCATCTGGCTGTTTTATGTCCAGCATCAGTTCGAGGATACGCACTGGGCGAGCGGCCCCGAATGGGACTTCCAGACGGCGGCCTTGCGCGGGTCATCGCACTATCACCTGCCGGGCGTGCTGCGCTGGCTGACGGCCAATATCGGCATCCACCACATCCACCATCTGTCGAGCAAGATCCCCTATTACCGCCTGCCGGAAGTTCTGCGCGACCATCCCGACCTGGCGCCGGTGCGCAAGGTGACGATGATAGACAGCCTGCGCGCCGTAAAGCTCGTCCTGTGGGACGAGGCGAGGGGGCGGCTGGTGTCGTTCCGCGAGGCGAGGCGCAACCGGCGCGAACAGTAAGTTCGGCACAGATTGCGGCACGCGGCGGATGATGCCGTCGCGTGCTTTTTTGTGCCGCACACATAATAATATGCACATATAAAGATATCTTTATATCATTCTTGACGCCTCTGTTTTTGCGTCCTATAAGGTTCGTGTCGTGGTTCCGCGGGCCTTGTTTGGCTTGCGGCTAAGAGGGAAGCCGGTGCGCGTCACCGCAAGACCGGCGCTGCCCCCGCAACTGTGAACGGTGAGCCTTTCGTCCGGTAGCCATTGGGGTCTTGTGCCCTGAGAAGGCGGACGACGGCTGCGACCCGTGAGCCAGGAGACCTGCCAGCGGCCGCATATTCATCTCGGGCGGGGTGCTCCGGTGGTGCGTTGTCCGTCTGCCGACCCGTCTGTTGACCGGGCGGCTTCGAAGCGATGACGTGCGCCTGATTTCCGGCTCAAAACTCTGAGGAAATCATGTCAGGCATACCTATCCCCGTCGCCACCCTGGGTACACCGCGTATCGGTCCGAGGCGCGAACTGAAAACCGCATTGGAAAGCTATTGGGCCGGCAAGTCCGATGAGGTGGCTCTGCGCGAGACCGCCAAGGCCTTGCGCGCCGCCAACTGGGCGCGGCAGGCCGCGCACGGCGTCGATATCATTCCGTCAAACGATTTTTCGCTTTACGATCAGGTGCTCGATACCAGCTTCATGGTCGGCGCCGTTCCTGAGATTTACGGCGGCAGGGCCGATACCGGCACCTATTTTGCCATGGCGCGCGGTTCGCAAGGTGACGTGCATGAAGCGACTTGCGAGCACGGTTGCACACAGCATCACGGCAATGGCGTGCCGGCGCAGGAAATGACCAAGTGGTTCGACACCAACTACCACTACATGGTGCCGGAATTCACTGCCGATCAGACCTTTAGTCTGTCGTCGCTGAAGGCCGTCGACGAGTTCCTTGAGGCAAAGGCGCTGGGGTTTTACACGCGGCCCGTTCTGGTCGGGCCGGTGACCTATCTCAAGATCGGCAAGAGCGCGGATGCAGGCCTCAATCCGTTGTCGCTGATCGACCGGTTGATCCCGGTCTATGTCGATATCCTGACGCGCCTGCATCAGGCCGGCGCCGATTGGGTGCAGATCGATGAGCCGGTCCTGGCGCTCGACGGCAGTGTCGAGATCGCCGCGGCCCTGCAAAAGGCCTATGCCCGCTTCGCGCGCGATGTGCCGGGCCTGAAGATTCTCGTCGCCAGCTATTTCGGCGGGCTTGAGGAAAACCTCGACGTCGCCGTATCACTGCCGGTGGCGGGCCTGCATATCGATCTGATCCGCGCACCGGAACAATTGGACGCCGTGCTGGCCAAGGCGCCTGAAAATCTCGTTCTGTCGCTGGGTGTCATCGACGGCCGCAATATCTGGCGGGCCGACCTGCGCGCCATCGTTACGCGGTTGGAGGCGGTGGCGCGCGGCCGGGAGATCCAGATCGCGCCGTCGTGTTCGCTGCTGCACGTGCCGATCGACCTCGACCTGGAAACGGGGCTCGATAACGACGTCAAGTCGTGGCTGTCGTTCTCGGTGCAGAAGATGGAGGAACTGAGCGTCATCGCCAGGGCGCTGCGCGATGGCCGCGCAACGGTGAAGGCCGAACTGGATGCGGCTGTGTCGGCGTGCGTCCTGCGCGCCACGTCGCCCAAGGTGCACGATGCGGCTGTGGCGGCGCGTTTGGACGCGGTCACTGATGCCGACACGCAGCGCAAACGTCGTTATGCCCAAAGAGCTGCCGTGCAACGCGCGCGTTTTGCGCTTCCGGCTTTTCCGACGACGACGATCGGGTCGTTCCCGCAAACGCCGCAGGTTCGCCAGGCGCGTTCCGCGCACACCAAGGGCCAGATCGACGATGCGCAATACGATGCCTATCTGAAGGAAGAGACGACGCGCGCCATCCGCTGGCAGGAGGAGATCGGTCTCGATGTCCTGGTCCATGGCGAGTTCGAGCGCAACGACATGGTGCAGTATTTCGGCGAGCAGTTGCAGGGTTTTGCCTTTACCAAGCACGCCTGGGTGCAGTCCTATGGCTCGCGCTGCGTCCGGCCGCCGGTGCTGTTCGGCGATGTCTCGCGCACCCTGCCGATGACTGTGACGTGGTGGCGGTTCGCGCAGTCGCTGACCGGCAAACCCGTCAAGGGCATGTTGACCGGGCCGGTGACGATCCTCAACTGGTCGTTCGTGCGCGATGACGTGCCGCGCGCTGTGGCGTGCCGGCAGATCGCCCTGGCCATTCGCGACGAGGTCGCCGATCTTGAGACCGCCGGCGCGAAAATGATCCAGATCGACGAGGCAGCCCTGCGCGAAGGTCTGCCGCTGCGCCGGCGCGGTTGGCAGGTCTATCTCGACTGGGCGGTCGAGGCCTTCCGCCTGACGTCGTCGGGCGTGGCGGACGAGACGCAGATCCACACCCACATGTGTTATTCGGAGTTCAACGACATCATGCCGCAGGTCGCGGCGCTGGATGCCGATGTCATTTCCATCGAGACCTCACGCTCGAAAATGGAATTGCTCGATGTGTTCAGGACGCAGAAATACCCGAACGAGATCGGGCCGGGCGTCTACGACATCCATAGCCCGCGCGTGCCGGACGTTGGCGATATTTCGGATTTGCTCTCGTTGGCGCGGCAGAGGCTTGAGGACGGGCAGATATGGGTCAATCCGGACTGCGGTTTGAAGACGCGCAAATGGGAAGAGGTCAAACCGGCCCTGGTCAATATGGTGGCGGCGGCGAAACGGTTGCGGGAGACGGTTTAGCTCCCTCTCCCCACGAAGAGGGGTTTGGCGCCAGCGAAGGCATGACCTTCGCCAGCCATGGGTGGCGGACCTTGGCCTGCCGGGTGAGGGGTTCTCAGCAGGCCGCGCCGACCCCTCATCCGGACCCGCAAGCGGGTCCACCTTCTCCCCTCCAGCGGGGAGAAGGAAGCTGGTCGAAATCTTATACGTGAAAGGTCCCATTCCGCGGCGAATTCGGCTAAACCATCTGCGGACTCATTTCCTGGCCACCGGAGCGCATATGACCTTTCGTGTTTCATCCGATTTCGACAGCGGTAATATCGAGGTCGTCGCCATTCGGGATACTTCCTGCGATTTGGAAATAAGAGTCGATAAAGATTCCGATTTTTACCAATGGTTCTATTTTCGCGTCGATGGCGGCCTGGGTGAGACGCTTGAGCTGCGCATCACCAATGCCGGCGGAGCGGCCTATCCGGCCGGCTGGTCCGGCTATCGCGCCTGCGTCAGCACCGACAATGAGACCTGGGTGCGGACGGACACGTCCTACGACGGTGGCGTGTTGACGATCCGTCACAAGGTGACGACCAGCCCGGTGTGGTTTGCCTATTTTGCCCCCTATAGTTCCGAGCGCCACCACGACCTGATCGCCCGGTATGCCGACGCGCCCGGCGTGCGCCACACGGTACTCGGCAAGACGCTCGATGGCCGGCCGCTCGACCTGCTGACGATGGGCGAGGGGCCGATAAGCGCCTGGATCTATGCCCGTCAGCACCCCGGCGAGACCATGGCGGAATGGTGGATGGAAGGGGCGCTGGCGGCGCTCACGGGTGACACCGCCGAGGCGGCCGCCTTGCGCAATGCCGCCACGCTTTATGTCGTGCCCAATATGAACCCGGACGGCAGCGCGCGCGGGCACCTGCGCACCAATGCCGTTGGCGTCAATCTCAATCGCGAATGGATCACCCCGACGCTGGAGCGCAGTCCCGAGGTCTATTACGTTCTGCGCGAAATGGAAAAGACGGGAGTCGATTTCTCGCTCGATGTTCACGGCGACGAAGCCATTCCGCACGTCTTTGCCGCCGGTTTCGACGGCATCCCATCGCTGAAACCTGATCAGACGGCCGTGTTCGAGGCCTATTGCAGCGCCTTGAAAGCGCGTACGCCGGACTTTCAGACGCAAGCCGGTTATCCGAAAAATCCGCCGGGCCAGGCCAACCTGACGATCTCGACCAATCAGATGGTCGAGCGCTTCGGCGGCGTCGGCCTGACCTTGGAAATGCCGTTCAAGGACCATAACGATAACCCCGATCCCGTCCACGGCTGGTCACCCGCTCGATCGCGGGCCTTGGGCGAGGACTGTATCAAGGTTCTGGCGGACATGATCGACATGTTTGCGCGCGCGTAATCGGACCTACGGCTCGCCGCCGCGCAGGCGCTCGATCAGCCAGCGGCCGGCCGGGCCGGGGAGAGCGTCGTGGCGGTAGATGGCGCTCATCTGGATCGCCGCGTGGCTAGGGAAGCCGACGTCTATGCGTTTCAGCACGCCGGTCCTCAGATCGTCCGCCACCATTTCCAGCGGCATGTTGCCCCAGCCGAGCCCGGCCCTCAGGAAGGCGTGCTTGGCGCCGAGATCGGCCAGGCGCCAGACGGCGTGGCCGATGACGCCGAAATCGCGCCCGGCGGTCAGGTCCGAGCGGTCGGCCAGGACCAGTTGCACCTGGCCCGCCAACTGGTCGGTCGAGATCGGGCCGGGCAGGGCGGCCAGGATCGACCCTGCCGCCGTTACGGTGACCAGGGGTACGCTCAGCAGGTTGACGCTTTCCAAGGCTGTGGGGATATCGGGCAACGAGCCCATGACGCCCAACGGGCATCGCCCGCCGAGCACCAGTTCCGGCACGGCGCCCATGGCCTCGACATAGAGCCGCAGTGCTGTCTGGGGAAAGCGGCGGGCAAAGGCCTTGACGGCCTCGGTCAGGGTCGATTGCGGGAACATGACATCGACGACCACCGACAGTTCCGGTTCCAGGCCCTCGGACAGGGTGCGGGCGTGCGCCTTCAGGCCGTCAACGTCGCGCACGACGTCGCGCGCCAGGCGCAGCAGGTTTTCGCCGGGCTTGGTCAGTTGCGGCAGGCGGCGGCTGCGGTCGAACAGGCTGACATTGAGCTGGCCTTCGAGGGCTGCGACCTGCTGGCTGATCACCGACTGGGCGCGGCCAAGCTTGCGCCCGGCAGCTGAGAAGCTTGCCGTGTCGGCCACTGTTACGAAAATCCGCAACTGGTCGAGGGATAAGCCGTCGAGCATAAGATCAATCCATCTGAATATCAGATAGATTGTATAGGAATATATAGCCTGTTCAAATGATTTATGTACCCCCATATTGGCGGCAACGGAGGTTCACCATGACCATACAGACTCAAATTTCGACGCGCCGCATCGTCCACAAGACCCTTGGCCGCGGCCACGGCCCGATCACCCGGCTGATGAGCCCGGGGGATCTGGGTGAGCACCTGAAGCCTTTTGTTTTCCTCGATCTGTTCGGCGGCCCCTCGAGCTTTATCGGCAGTATGCCCTTGCATCCGCATTCCGGTATTGCCACGATCACCGTCATCACCGAAGGCAACCTGCATTTTGACGATCCCGACTCCGGCCAGGGCCATATCGGCTATGGCGGTGTCGAGTGGATGCGCGCCGGTGGCGGGGTTTGGCACGGCAAGGAGATGTCGGCGGGGACGTCGGACCGGATCAAAGGTTTCCAGTTGTGGATCGCCCTGCCGGCGGCGCTGGAAAACGCATCCGTAGACAGCCAGTATATCGAGGCGAAGGATATTCCGAAAACAGGCCCGGCCCGTGTGATCGTCGGCAATTATGACGGCGTGCAAAGCCCGGTGCGCGCGCCTGAAGGGTTGAATTACCTTTTGGTGACGCTGAAGGCCGGCGAGCGCTGGTCGTATGTGCCGCGGGAGGGTCATGAGATCGCCTGGCTGAGTGTTAGTCATGGCAGCCTTGAGGGCGTCCGCACCGGCGAAATGGCGGTGTTTGAGCAAGGCGGCGGCCGGATTGATCTGCAGGCGACCGGCGAGGGCGATACGACCTTCGTCCTGGGGTCTGCTGTTCCGCATCCACACGACCTGGTCACGGGCTATTACTCTGTCCATACCAGCCAGGAAGCTTTGGAGATCGGGGAGGCCAATATCGAACGTCTTCGCGCCCGGCTGACGGTCGATCCCAACGCCAAGGCAACGGTTCCGGTTTTCAAGGGGTAGGGGGGGGCGGAGGCTCGCAGGCCCCCTCCACCACATCTCGCCGGTAAACCGGCTTCGTGCGGTCCCCCTCGCCCGTTCGCATCAATCTGTGATGCTGTCCGTGGCGCTCATGGGGAGGTATTGGGAAAGCTTGTCTCATCGCGATTTTACGGCGGCACGTGGAATAGCCGCGACTCTGTGTTAGGGTCGCGGTCATGGCCTTTTACGTTTCGCACATGCCCCAGATTCAGCGCGCCCGCGTCCATCAGGGCGCCTGCCCGCATTGCCTGAACGGCCAGGGCACGGAGGCGCCGCAAAAGCCGGGCTCGGGCAAGGCCAACTGGTCGCGCGCCTTCAATTCCTTGGGCGAGGCGCGGACCTATATGATGACCACCTTCGGCAAATACAAAAGCCTGGGGATGTGCCCGACCTGCAAACCGGGCGGGTGAGGCGACGGGGGAAACGCAGCATGATCCTGTCGAAACCCATCGCCGCTATTGCGGGCGTTCTCCTGATTGGCACGCCGGCTCTGGCCGCGGATATCCCGCACCTGCAGGATCACGGCACGGCGCGGCAGCTGATCGTCGACGGCAAGCCGTTCCTGATTCTCGGCGGTGAATTGAGCAATTCGGCCGCATCGGACCTGAACTATCTGCAGGCGACATGGCCGGTGCTGACGTCCGTCGGACTCAATACCGTCATCGCCCCTGTTGAGTGGGACCAGGTGGAACCCGAAAAGGGCCAATACGACTTCGCCGTGGTCGACGGCGTGATCAAACAGGCGCGCCAGAACAAGGTCAAGCTTGTGCTTTTGTGGTTCGGCGCCTGGAAGAATTCGATGTCGACCTATGCGCCGGCCTATATCAAGCACGACTATGCGACCTATGCCAAGGCGCAGGACGACAAGGGCCAGCCGCAGGATATCCTGTCGCCGTTTGATCCTGATACATTGAAGGCCGACGCCGGAGCCTATGCGGCCTTGATGGCGCATTTGAAACAGGCCGATACCGACCACACCGTGATGATGATGCAGGTCGAAAACGAGATCGGCATGCTGCCCGTGGTGCGCGATTACAGCCCGCAGGCCCAGGCGGCTTACGACGGGCCGGTGCCGGCGGCGCTGATCGACTATCTGAAAGCGCACCACACCACGCTTCATCCCTATGTCCGCACCCTTTGGGAAGCGCGCGGCGCGCGGATAAGCGGCACCTGGCATGAGGTCTTCGGCGACTCGATCGAGGCGCAGGAAGTCTTCCAGGCCTGGTATTTCGCGCAATTCGCCAACGAACTGACGCGCGCCGGCAAGGCGGCCTATGCCTTACCGATGTACGTCAATGTCGCGCTCAGCCGGCCGGGCAAGGCGCCGGGGCAGTATCCCAGCGCCGGGCCGTTGCCGCATCTGTTCGACGTCTGGAAGGCCGGTGGGCCGGATATCGACCTGATCGCGATCGACATGTATTTCCCCGACTTCACCACCTGGGCCGACAAGTTCAAGCGGCCGGACAATCCGTTCTTTACGCCTGAGGCCAACCAGGCTGGAAAACCCGAGGCCGGGGCCAATGCGTTTTACGCCTTCGGCCAGTTGGACGGCATCAGTTTCTCGCCGTTCTCGATCGACAATATTAAATTGGATGCGGGCAAGGGGGCCAACAGCGCCAACCTGACCCAGGCCTATGACGTCCTGACTCAGTTGACGCCACAGATCCTCGATGCGCAAGGCACCGGCCGTATGCGCGGGTTCCGTCCGAAGGTCTCGTATGACGGTATTGTCGACGAGACGCCGCAGTCGTTCGCACTGGGCGGCTACCGCTTTACCGTCAGTTTTGTCGATCCATGGGTGCCCAAGGATCAGCAGACGATCGCCGCCAATGGCGGGCTGATCATCCAGACGGGTGAGGACAGCTTTATCGTCGCCGGCAACGGCATAGTCGTAACGTTTGAGGACGCCGCGCCGTCCGACAAGATGGCGGTTGGTATCGAGCAGGTTGTCGAGGGCAAATATGTCGGTGGTGTCTGGAAACCCGGGCGCTGGCTGAACGGCGACGAAATCCATCAGGGCCGCCACGTGAAGATCAGTGCCGGTACTTTCGGCATCCAGCAGCTGAAGCTTTATAAGTTCAGGTAGATGCTCTGAAGCGTTACGGGCATCAACCTTTCCCTCTCCCCTTTCAAGGGGTTTGGCGCCAACGAGCGTGAGGTGATGCCGCATTTATGATCTTTAATTTTCAATCACTTATAAAATAATGCGGCACTAACCGCATTTTATCATTGTAGATGCAGCATTAATGCGTTATTTCTTGGTCATCGTAATCAACCAGGGGATTCGCACATGTCTCAGGACAACATTGGCACCGATGTCGCCGCCACGCTGACTTTTACCGGGAGCGTGCAGGCGCTCAGCCAAATCCTGGCTCAAGTCCAGGGCCAAATATCGCACCAGATGCCGCAAAAGAACAAAATACGAACAAAATTGCGTCTCACGAGCGTTTCACCTGGCCCATCGTTGCCCGCTGTTCCTGCGGCGGGGCCGTCACAGTCTGCGGCAACGGAGACCTCGATTGCCAATCCTGCGGAAATACCCACGGACGCTACGACTGAGGGCCTGACCTACACGCATGTGTCCGAGGCGACGCTGCGGCTGGTGGCCGAAAAGGGCAAGCCCGCTGCCGTCGCGGTGCTGGAAAGCTTCGGCGTCGCCAATGCCCGCGAGCTGAGCGAAAGCCAGTGGGACGCCTATCTGGCCGCCATCGTCATCTCCCTCAAGGACTGACCGTGCGCCGCTATCCCGATCGACATATCACCCTCGAGGCCTGCGCCGTGATCGCCTTTATCGCGTTCATCGCCTTCGTCCTCGGTCTTGGAGGCTTCTCATGACCCATACCGAACACGCCGTCTTTTCCGCCAGTAAAGCGCCGCGCTGGATGCGCTGCCCCGGCAGCCTGTCGCTTGCCGGCGCGCCCGTAACATCGCCTGCGGCCCTTGAAGGTAAGGCCGCGCACCATCTGGCGGCCTGGTGCCTGGAGACGGGACTTGATGCCAAAGAGTGGCCGCACACCGCGATCGCTGTCGACGGCGCCGATATTGCCGTCGGCGACGAGATGGCCGCTGCCGTCATGACCTATGTCCGGATCTGCTGCAAATGGACTGAAGGCGCGCTCGGCTTCCGCGTCGAACAGCGCGTCGACTATTCCGACGCCATCGGCCAGCCGGACAGTTTCGGCACGGCGGATTTCCTGGCGATCAAAGGCTCCGAACTCATCGTCGTCGATTTCAAATACGGCGAGGATGCTGCGATCGCGGCCGAAAACAACGAACAACTTCAGCTCTATGCGTTGGGCGCGCTCGAGACCTACGGTCTCGTCCACAGCATCGACAGCGTCCGCCTGATCATCAGCCAGCCGCGCCTGCGCCACAGGGACGAATGGCGCACCACGCCGGGGGCGCTGAGGCAGTTCGCCGAGATCGCCCGGGCACGTGCCCATCAGGCCCTGCAACCCGATGCCGGAACGACCTTCCTCAATCCTGGCGAGACGCAGTGCCGCTATTGCCCGGCCAAGGCGTTGTGCCCGGCGCTGGTGACCGATGTCCTGACTACGGTGGCAGGGGATTTCGACTTGGCGGCGCTGCTGCCGAAGCTCGACATGATCGAGGACTGGTGCGACGCCGTCCGTGATCGTGCCCGCCGCACGCTCCAGGAAGGCGGCACCATTCCCGGGTTCAAGCTGGCGCCCGGCCGGCGCAGCGTCCGCGCCTGGTCGTCGGCATCCGAGGCTGAAGCCGTATTGAAGTCGATGCGCCTGCGCCAGGAGGAGATGTACGACCTAAGCCTGATCTCGCCGCCGGCGGCGGAACGGCTGCTGAAAGAGTCGCCCAAACGCTGGGCGCGCCTGACGCCTTTGATCACCCAACGCGAAGGCCTGCCTGTGGTGGTGCGCGATGACACTCCGCCGGTTGTGGCGGAGCCGGCAGAGGCGGCCTGGATATGAGCGAAAAACTGAAACCCGGCTACCTGCCGATCGGGGCGGCGCGGCTGTTCGCCGAGGCCCTCGATGAGGCCGAGCTTTATGATCGGAACTCGCCCGAGCGCTGGGCCATATTCGACATGGTCCACGCCCGCGTGCGCTTTCTTTACCCGGAATATTTCCTCGACCTGCCGGAAAAGGAGGAAAGCGATGCGGATACTTCTCGTTGAGCCCGACGGTGCGGCGGCGCATGCGCTCGCAGCGATTTTGCGCAAGGAGGGCGTGGCGGTCGACACGGCGGCAGAGGGCGAAGCAGCCTTTGCCCACGCCGAGCTTCTGACCTATCAGGCCATCGTCACCGAGCTGGCCTTGCCGGACATGACGGGGCTCAGCCTGCTGCGCAGTTTGCGGGCGGTGCGCAATGCGACGCCGGTTTTGTTCCTGTCGGCCTGCGGCGACGTCGAAATGCGCGTCAAGGCTCTGAGCAATGGTGCCGACGATTATCTGACGAAGCCGGTGCACGCGGACGAATTGCTGGCGCGGTTGCATGCGGCCGTGCGCCGGGCGGCGGGACGACCGACGTCGCTGCTCACAGTCGGCGACCTGTCGCTCGATCTGTTCGAGAAGACCGTCGATGTTGCGGGTGAGCGCCTGCGCCTGACGGGCAAGGAATACTCGGTGCTGGAGCTTCTGGCCCTGCGCAGCGGCCAGGCCGTCGAGAAGCGGTTCTTCCTCGACCATATCTATGGCGGCCGCGATGAACCGGCGGACAAGATCATCGACGTCTTTGTCTGCAAGCTGAGGAACAAGATCCGCCAGGCCGGCGGGCACACAAAAATCGACACGATATGGGGCAGGGGCTTTGCCTTGCGCGAAAGGACGGCAGCATAATGAAATATTCCGAATATGGCGAACTGTGCGTCGCCCTGTTGCAGGCGGAGATCGGCGAGATCGCGCATATCGCGGTCAGCCGTCAGATGGTCCGTGCCCTGATCGAGCGCGTCGCCGATGCGGAGGAACTGGAAGAGGAGATCGAGACGCTGCATGCGCAGTTGGAAGGCACGCGCAAGGAATTGAACCGGGAGCTGGAGGGGACGTAAATCTCCTTCTCGCTGCCGGACCACAGCTATTGCTGCTGGATGACGGCCCGGCCGGCAAAGACTGTGGGCGCATGGAATGACGTCGAACTTCCGCCATTGCCATGAACCTCGATCAGGCGGGTGACGGTCAAGGTCCACTCCCCCTTCGCGTTGCGTGCTGCGAGAGCTTCGAACGACGTCGTGAAATCGCCCACGTCGACGCACAGGGCGGTAAAATGATCGTTGTCGCGCCAGACATTAGGGCGGCATACCGGGCCAAACTCAACCGGCTTGACCTTGCCTGTCCAATCGGTGATCGTCAGAATACCTTCACCCCAGGCGCCGTCCCCACCATATTGATCGTAGTCTCCACTAGCGATCCACCGCCCGTCAGGTGATGCCAGCGGCATGCCGGTCAGCTCGTCCAGTCGGCCACGTTCGTGTGGAATGGCAAAGAGTGTATCCTCGGCATAGATTTCCGCGACGACGGCGTAGGGTTCGATGTGTCCGGAAACCGCGGATCTCAGCTTGACCGTACCGGCAAAGTGAGGCCTGAACCCGTCGCATTTTTCGCAGAATTGCGGCTCATCAGCGATCTGCTTGCC
>FSVF01000149.1_pt1 | contig 23609 bp, 12 predicted proteins | sample 1637601 | NCBI WGS metagenome assembly FSVF01 (sample SAMEA3914814, study PRJEB12502) | metagenome | biome: forest; material: soil | place: USA | collected 2011-09-16 | depth 0.1 m
CCCTATTTTCAGACCCGCGGCCCCCCGCCCCGCCCGCCATGGCATCTCCCGCCGCGTCGCCCGCCGCTTTCATTGCTTCCTTGTCAGATGCTCCTTCTGCCTTCGCTTGCACGTAGCCTGAGCCTGCAGCTAATGCCACTGCCCCGCACTCTTGAGGCGCTTCTGCGCATCCACCTGCGACTAGAGGTGCCGCCGCAATGGCACCAACGACCGGTGCATTTTGACTGTCAGCCGCATTTTCCCGTTGCTGCTGCTGCGCCTGCGCGTCGCGGTCTTGATCTGTAGAGGGAGCCGGGCAATTAAAATTGCCAAATCTTACACATGCCAACCCCATTGGATCTGTCCCGTTGCTCGGGTCTCCATGTGTATAGGCATACAGATCCAGGTCATCCTTGCTGCCGACCGGATCGGTCTGGAGGAAATGGCCAAGCTTGGGATCGTAAACCCGGGCCTTGTAGTCGTAGAGCCTAGCCTCGGGAATCATGGTCTGCCCCGTATAGGCAAAGCGGCTGCGGGTTGTTGACCAGTCGTCGTCGTCGCTGGCGGTCTTCGGCTCACCGTAAGGTCCGTACTTATAAACCGTCGCCAGATTGCCTGCAGCGTCGGTGTAGCCGATGATCGAGCCCTGGTAGTTAGCAACGAAATAGCGTTGCGTCGCCGTACCTGCACCGTTGAACCACACGACGGGTTCGTCGGTGCCCGAACCGAAGATGTAGGTGTTGTTGACCGTCGACGTGGTGCCGGCATATTCGCGGATCAGATTGGTGCCGTCATACAAGAAGGTCGTTACCGTTGAGCCCGACGTGTAGCTCGAAAGCCTGCCTTCGGTGTCGTAGGTCAAGGACACGCTGGTCTCCGTGGCGCCCACCGCCGGTCCCTTGGTCAGAAGACGGTTTTCAAGATCGTAGGTAAAGGCGCGTGAGCCGTCACAGATCAGGTTGGCGCGCTTGTCATAACCGCCCAATGGGCAGGCGGTAGTCACACCGACCAATGCCGCTTCGCGATTCAGCCCGTCGTATGTCTGGCCTACGGTTGAACTCGTCTTTTCCTTATAGTCGTAATTGGTTGAGGAGGTCGCGGTCCAGCTGTAGATCGGCAACCGCGTCCAGACCACGCGCCACGCTGGGCCGTAGGGTGCCGCGCTTTTAAGCCGTCCAGATATCCGACAGGTGCAGGGCCGCGCCGTTGCTGAAGGTGGCCAGAGTCACGACCGTCCCTGTTCCCGTGCCGTCCGGGTCGAAGCCGAGCACGCCCGTGGCCTGGTCCCAGAAAAAGGTCGGTCTGGTCGAGGCGGCTGTCGTGCCCGAGGTGATGAAGTCGGCATTGGTGCTCGTCAGGGCTGCCGCCGGACCGCCGATATTGCCGAAGCCGAACCAGTAGCGCGACACCGTCACGTGGTCTTGCCCTGGGGCGAAGTCGGTGATCGTGTCGCCGCCCTCATTGGGCTCGACCGTGCCGGAGGCGTTGGTATGATCGTAGTAGGACAGAAAAAACAGGTCGTCGGCCCCTGCCCCCGTCGTGATCGTATCGGCGCCCGTGCCGCCGTAAAAGACGTCGTTGCCGCCTGACCCCGCCAGCGTGTCGTTGCCGGCAAAGCCGTAGACCTGGCCGCCGCCCGCCAGGTTGCTGCGGAGGGTGTCGTTGTAGTTGCTGCCCCACAGGTTCTCGATATTGGTCAGGGTGTCGCCCGCTGCCTCACCGGCATTGTTGGCGGCGTTGCCCAGGTCGAGGGTGACCCCGGCCGTGGCGTTGCGATAGCTGGCGACGTCAAGGCCGGCGCCCCCGTCGAGCCGGTCTGCGCCCGTGCCGCCATCGAGCACATCGTTGCCGGTGCCGCCTTGCAGGTTGTCGCTTCCGCCCGTTCCCGCCAGCCAGTCGTTGCCGTCATTGCCCCACAGGGTGTTGCTGCCGGCATCGCCGCTCAGGATATCGGCAAAGGCGCTGCCCGACAGGTTTTCCATGCGGATGTAACCGTCGCCTGCGGCATCGCCGGTATTGAGTTGGGCCGCGCTGAGATAGGCCGCCAACCCGGCCGAGGCTGACGAATAGTCGGCGGTGTCGCTGCCCATGCCGCCGTCGAGATAATCGGCGCCGGCGTCGCCCGCCAGCACGTCATTGGCGTCGCCACCGATAAGCTGGTCGTCGCCGCTGCCACCGTGATAGTCGACCGCCACGGCCGGATGGCTGTTGTACTCCGCCACCAGCATGTCGTTGCCACCGCCGCCGAAGACGCTGTCCTGGCCGGCGGTCGAATGGATGGTATCGGCTTCATCGCCCATGTGCAGGATGTTGGTGCCGCTGCCGAGATAGAGGTCGATCGACTCGAAATGATCGTAGAGTCCGACATTGGACGCCGTCGTTACTGACCCGGTGATCGTCCAGTTGACGTTGGCGGTCTCATGACCCGCCTCACCAAGGTCCATGCTCAGGTTGTCGCTGCCGCCGGCGGCGTCGATATGCAGCGAGACACCGGTCCCGAGGGTCGGCAAGCCGTTGATAGAGACGCGGTTGTCGCCATCGTCGGCGGTGTAGACGATGTGCTCGAAGGCATCGGTCTGCAGCGAGGCCGTGCCCGAAATGTTCAGGGCAAAGCTGTTGCCCGACGCGCTTTTCGAGATGAACGTATCCTGCGCCGTCGTCGCGCTGCCCTGGAGATTGAGGGTGAGCGTGTCGCTGTCGGCGCCGCCGTTCAGGACATTATTGATGCCGCGGAAGCCGTCGAGGGTGAAGCTGTCGTTGCCGGCACCGCCGGTCAGGTACGAGCCGCCGTTGCCGACGGCGCTCAGGCCATGGACGATGGTTGCTGTGTCGTTGCCACTGCCGAAGGTGATGCCGACGCGCTCGATATGGCTGAGCGTCGTGCCGCCGGTCAGGGTACCGGACCCATTGGCGCCGTCATAGCTGAAGGTCAGGTTCGACGTGCCGGCCGAATAGTCGCCGGTCCAGTCATCGACGTCTGCGCCGCCGTCGAGCGTCCACACACCGGCGCCGGTGGTGAGCATCTCGTCATTGCCTGCGCCCATGGAAAAGGTGTGCACGCCGCCGCTGGCGGAGACTGTGTCGTCGAAGGCCGAGCCGATGATGTTTTCGATCGAGACAAAGGTATCCTTGCCCGAGCCGTCGATCACCTGGGGGCCGGTCAGGCTGAGGTTGATGACGATGTGCGAGCCGGTCGTGCCTGAGCCGCTGTAGTCGACCGTGTCGCTGGCGCCCGCCGTGCCGTTGAATGTGTTGTCGCCGCTGGTCGCAGTAAAATTCGCCATGACGGTCCCCTTTGTGCAGTAAGCCTTGGTCCCCCGGAACGCTACTGAACCCGTGCGGCAGAGCGCAGGGCCTGGACATGCGGCTATTTAGCGGAAAGGATGGCGGGGCGTCGATTGCCTTGATAGGCTATTGAAAGGCGCGCAGGACCGGAACACGTCAAAAATATTGCCGCTGATGCCGTCAAGGACCGGTTATCAAACTGGACCATGGCGGATCGCGCTCATCGCGCCTATCATAGAAGTCTCGGCATGGGCGCTGGTCAGGCAGCCATTTACGTGCGCGGCCCAACGCCGCCGTCGCGGGCGCGAATGGCGTGAATAGCTTGCCACAACACGCAGGAATAATCCAAAAAGGTGCTCACGGCCCCCTTTGCGGCCGTGAGCCGGCGTGCTAACCAAAACGTTCTTTCCTGACACATTTATGACTGGATGGCCCGGACCATGAGGCCTGCCGTTTCGGCCCTGGGGGCTTTCGTAATCAGCACGGCCGCTCTCGGTTCTGGAGCGCACGCCGCGCAAACCACAGCCGACGCGGCCCCACCGCCGCCCGAGCCGGGCGTCACTGTGACCGGCCACCGTGCCGATCCGCGCCGCAACGACACGGCCGGCAAGGTCGTGGTTCGCCGTGAGGAATTGCTCAGCCATGGCGACACCACGCTCGGCGATGCCCTGAAGCGCATTCCCGGGGTCAGCGTCAACAGCGACGGCGACATCGCCCTGCGCGGGCTCGGCAATGGCTATACCCAGGTCCTGATAAACGGCGAAAAACCGCCCGCCGGGTTTTCCCTGTCGTCCCTGTCGCCGGAGATGATCGACCGCGTTGAGATCATCCGCTCGCCCACCGCCGACACGCGCACCGAAGCCATTGCCGGCACGATCAATATCGTTCTGCGCAAGGTCGTGGCGGCGAAAGGCCGCGAATTTCAACTCACCGCCGGCCAGACGCGCGGCCAGCCGGAAATCGCGCTCAGCGGCTCGCTGTCGGGCCGGCACGCGCATCTGTCCTATAGCGTGAGCGGCGCGCTCAACCACGAAGACACCACCTTTTTGACGGTGAGCACGCTGAGCGGCAGCGATGCCGCCGGCACGGCCAATTCGGTCATCGATAAACGGCAGGCCGGGGCGACGCACGACGACCGGATGTCGCTGACGCCCAACATCACCCTGAACCGCGACGACGGCAGCAGCCTGTCGGTGCAGGGATTGGCGCAAGTCCGGCGGCAAAAGGTCTTTCTGGTCCTCACATCCGCCGCGCGGCTGGGGCCCTCCCTGCCGCTGGCCACCAATCCGCAGTCCGCCACCTTCGACAGCCATACGGCGCGGCTCGACTTCAACGGCAAACAGCCTCTCGGTGAGACAGCCAGCCTCGATCTCAAGCTCAGCCTGAACGGATTTACACGCAACGGCACGGCGCGCCAGACCGGCTTTACCGACACGGGCGTTCCCGCGCTTGACTATACCGTCACCTCGCTCATCGACGAGCGCGGGCTGACGACGTCGGGCAAGTATTCGAACCATGCCGCCAAGGCGCATACGCTCGAAGTCGGCTGGGACGGCAGCGTCAGCTGGCGCTATGAAACGCGTATCGAACGCGATGTGCCGCTGCTGGCGACCTCGCTCGGCAACAGCGACCTCTTGTTCCATGCCACGGTCCGCCGCGCCGCCATCTACGCCCAGGACAACTGGACCGTGACGCCGCAATGGTCGCTCTATTTCGGCCTGCGCAGCGAGCAGATGGACACGCTCAGCCGCGGGACCGGCTACGCGCCCATCCACAACCAGATCGCCACCGTGTCACCGCTGTTCCAGTCGCTGTGGAAGTTGCCCGGCGACACCGGCGACCAGATCCGCCTGGCGCTCAATCGCACCTTCAAGGCGCCGACGATCGCCGCGCTGATGCCCCGGCCCTATACCAGCGCCAACAATACTGCCCTGATGCCGGACGGGCGCGGCAATCCCGACCTGAAGCCCGAACTGGCCTGGGGCCTGGACCTGAGCTACGAGCACTTCTGGAAGGGGGACGCCATGGTCAGCCTCGGCGGCTATGCCCGCCGCATCGACGGCGTCATCCGCTCCGACACACGATTGGAAAGCGGCCGCTGGGTGCGCGCACCGTTCAACGGCGGCAAGGCGGAGATCGAGGGCGTCGAGCTTGAGACCAAGTTTTCGCTGGCCCGACTGGCCGCCAAGGCGCCGCCCATCGATGTGCATTTCAGCCTGGCGCGCAACTGGTCGAAAGTCGCCGACCTGACGCGGCCAGGCAACGTCATCGCCGACCAGGCGCCGCTCACCTCCACCCTTGAGCTCGAAGACAGGCTGGATGCGCGCTGGACCGTCGGCGGCAGCTATATCTACACGCAGGGCGCCGTCGTCCGGCAATCGGTCACCGAGATCGACAGCTCGGGCGAGACGCATGAGATCGATATCTACGCCGTGCGCGAAATGTCCAAGACGACCAAGCTGCGTTTCAGCGCCGACAACCTGCTGCAGCGCGATGACCACAACGCATCGACCTATGCCGACGCCTCGGGCGCGACGGTCGAGGTCGGCCGCAGCCGTTCACCTTTGACGATGCGCGTGACGCTGGAAAGCAAGTATTAGACCTGGATCATGTTCGCGAATTGCGTCACGCCCAACCCCAATACTCGAGCCCTATTTGCCGCAGACCCTGGCGCGTTCCTCGCTCAGGACCGGCAGGTCGATATAGTCTCCCCGGCCGCACAGCTGCTGTTTGAAGGCCGCCTCACTGCCCCAGGCGCGGACCGAGCGTGCATAGCCATCGCGGATCAGGTCGCGCAGCTGCGCCTCTTCCTCGGGAGAGCGCAGTTCATAGTGAAAGTTTCCCGGCACCTTGGGGTCATTGAGCACCCACGGTGCCTTTAGTCCAGGCAGGACGCCCGTCGTGTGGACATCGCCATAGCCCTTTGGCGGCACCCAGCCACCGATCAGCGTGTCGACCGGCTCGATGTCGCAGCCCGTCTGCCGGACGGCCATCGCGTTGCCGAAAGAATCGCTGTCCTGAGTCAGGTTTTCACTGAGCACGATGTAATAGTCGACGTGATCGCGCCGGACGTGGGCAAACACCCAGGTCGTCTGATTCTTGTCGAAATAACCCTTACCGGAATAGCCGCAGGCCTTCACCACCGCTGGCGGCAGCAAGTCGTAATGGATCTTTTGCGGATCGACCACCACGCCAAAGACCGGCTCGCCAAAAGTCGGCAAGGCCGGCGCCGCCGTCCCCGCCTGTGCCGAAGCACCGCTCAGTTGCATAATCGCCAGCGAGCCGGCAACCGCCGCTGCACACCACCACTGTCGTCTCATTGCTACCCCCTTGCGTGGACATTGACGAACGCGACGGCCAGCTCGTTTCCTGGGCTATCGCGCTGAAATAAAGCCTGGCACTGCGACAGGACGCTGCGACGCATGGTCACGATACCGCCACTCCGACTTGAAGAGTTAACACGCCCCCCGTTCGCCTGCAATTACGCCCCGCCCGCAATTACGATGACCCGCGTCACCGCGTTTCCGAAACCGTAATATCACCGTCGTGAAAGCATAACTGCTCTATCCTTTCCACCACGTCCCTGAATGCGTCGAGGTCCATGGGCTTGACGATATAGGCGCTGGCCTGGAGGTCGTGGCAGCTTTTCACGTCGATCACCGCTTCTGAACTCGTCATGACGATGACCGGGATGTGTTTAAGGCCGGCGTCAGTCTTGATCAGCTGCAGAAGGCGCCGGCCGCTCATCTTCGGCAGGTTGAGGTCGAGAAGGATGACGTCGGGCAGGCGCTGGCCGGCGTACGCGTCCTCCTGCTTGAGCATGGCCCACGCTTCCTCAGCCGACCCGGCGACCGTGAAGTTGTTGGCAATCCTGGCGTTTTTGAAGGCCCGCAGGGCCAGCAGCTCGTCGCCGAGATTGTCTTCCACCAACAGGATTTCGGCGTTGCGGCCCTCAAGGGTGATCTGATCAGTCAAAATGGTCTCCTTCATGACGGCTCACCTACCCCGGGCAGGGTGAAGAAAAACGTCGTACCAACGCCGGGAGGCGATACCGCCCAGATCCGTCCGCCGTGATTTTCAACGATCTTCTTGCACACCGCCAGCCCCAGCCCGGTTCCCTTGATTGACTTCCAGGTATGCAGGCGCCGGAAAGGCTCGAATATCTCGTTGATAAAGGCCGGCTCTATGCCCACTCCGTTATCCCGGACGTAGAAGACCCGCTGCCCATCGCTTTCGGACACGCCGATATGGATGACGGGAACGCGATCGGGCGGCTGGAACTTGATCGCATTGGCGATGAGGTTCTGCAGCAGCCGCATGACCTGGACGGCATTGCCACGCATTTTCGGCAAGTCGTCGCTGGTGACCACCGCGCCCGCATCGTCGATCAGCGAGCTCAGGTTTTCCAATACATGGCCGAGTTCGACAGCAACATCGACCTCGGTGAACTTGAAGCCCTCGTGTCCCAGACGGGCGTATTCGAGCAGGTCGCGGACCATGTCGCGCATCCGCGCCGCCGAATCGCCGATCATCTTCAGATAGCCCTTGCCGTCGTCGTCGAGCTTGTCGGCATAGTCGCGGGCGACGACCTGGCTGAAGTTGATGACCATGCGCAACGGCTCCTGCATGTCGTGCGACGCGACATAGGCGAAACGTTCGAGCTCGGTATTGGATTCGGTCAGCTGCGCCAGCAGCAATTCCCGGGTGCCTTCGGCCTCCTTGATGCGCGTGATGTCGCGTGCCGAGGCAAACACGCCCTGAAGCGTCCGCGAGCGATCGTAAAAGGTGGTGGCGTTGTACGACACCACGGTCTTCCTGCCGTCACGAGCACAGGCGGTCAGCTCAAAGTCGGTGACCGACTTTTCCCGGAGCGCGCGCTGGATGCCGACCTCCGCCCGCTCCGGATCGGTGAAAAAATCCTTGAACGGCGCACCGATCAGTTCGTCGCGCGTGCAATTGGTCAGGGCCTCCATTTGCTTGTTGACGTCGGTGATGATGCCCCTCGGATCGGTGGCGATCAAGGCGTCGATATTCGATTCGATCAACGAACGGGTGTAGAACTGCTGGTCGCGCAGGCGCTGTTCGGCCTTCATCTGCTCGGCCTCGACCGATTTTCGCGCCGTATTGTCCGTGCCGATCAAAAGATAGCCGATGATGGCATCCTGGCCGTCGCGCAAGGCGGTGACCGAGACGACCGCCGGCAGTCGCGTGCCGTCCTTGCGGACATAGGTCAGCTCGTAAATATCCTCGATGCCGTGCGCCGCCTTGAATACCAGGGCCTCGAAACCGGGCGTGATCGTCGTCTCCTGCTCAACGCTCAGCGTCTTGGCGCGCAGGATCAGTTCGTCCGGATCGGACAGGTCGGCCGGCGTGATCTTGTTGATCACCTCGGCCGCCGCGTACCCCAGCATGCGTTCGGCGCCGACGTTGAAGATCTGGATGACGCCCTTGGCATCCGTGGCGATGCTGGAGAAATTGGCGCTGTTGAAAATGGCGCTCTGCAGGGCGCCCGCCTTGATCTCGGTGCCGATCAAAAGATAGCCGATGATGGCTTCAGAGCTGTCGCGCAGCGCCGTAACCGATACCGATGCCGGCAGCCGGCTGCCATCCTTGCGGATGTAGGTCAGCTCGTAGACATCCTCGATACCGCGTGACGCCTTGAACACCAGGGCCTCGAATCCCGGCAGGATGGTCGTGTCCAGCTCCAGGCTGAGCGCAGTGGCGCGGCCCACCAGTTCGAGTGGATCGGAGATGTCGGCCGGGGTGATCTTGTTCTTCACCTCTTCGGCCGTGTAGCCCAGCATGCGTTCGGCGCCGACATTGAATATCTGGATAACGCCGTTGGCGTCGGTGGCGATCTTTGAGAAGTTGACGCTGTTAAAGATCGCGTTTTGCAGAGCGCCGGCCTGAAGCAGGATGTCCTCGGCCCGTCGTGTGTCCTTGCCACCCGCGACATCGGCGATCCGCGGCCGTCTGTCCGGTCGCCGGTGCCTGGGGGTCATTGTGTCGGTCATTGTGCGACTCATGCGGGTACGCGCCTTTTCACTGATCGAAAATGGTTTAAGTAATTATGAGCCTCAATACTTTTTAACCCGTCGTTAACAGGTAGGCGCTTCAAATATTAATTCTCTAATAATTATTAAAGTGCGATTTTATTAAGTCAAAAATAGGACTAAAACGCCGACAAATTACAAACTCAATTGAATATAAAAAAGAATATCGCGAAAAATTGATCGATAAATATTTAAATAATACCTATTATATCCGGTATTGAGTATTTTGATAATTTCACGCGCACCTTCCGATTCCGTTTTTGGCGACGCGGCCGCACGGCGATTTTCAACCTTAGAAAGACCTCCATGACAACCATAACCGAGCGCGGGCAGTTTCCGCAGGTTCTCCTGGTCGAGGACAATCACGGCGATGCCACCCTCACCAAGCTCGCCTTCCGCAAGGCCGGCGTGCCCGGCAGCATCACCATCGCCGAGACGGGTGAAATAGGCCTCAGCATCCTGCGCCGCGAAGGCCAATACGCCGGTATCCGGCATCCGGACCTCGTCCTGCTCGATCTCAACCTTCCGCATATGCACGGACTGACCTTTCTCAAACTGGTCAAAGGCGATCCACACACCGCCGGTATTCCCGTGATTGTCCTCACCAGTTCCTCCACCGAAAGTGAAGTGACCGCCAGCTATGCCGGCCAGGCCAGCGGCTTCATCACCAAGCCTTTCAATCTCGACGACTACGAAGACGTCGTATCGAACATTGCCGCCTACTGGTTCAAGCTGGTGCAGACGCCGACCCTCAAGGATACGAACGACAATGTGCCCGTGGCAAAATCGGCCACATCAGGCCGCTGACCGTGCGACCCGGTGGATTACCTGACCGACCAGCCGGTGATCCGTCCGCGCCAATAGACGAAGCGCTTGCTGTCGATCATCCAATAGGCCTCAGCCTGCATGGGGATGGTGCGTCCATTGTGGACCTCGTAGTCCCACATCCGCCCGCCCCATGGTCGCGCAACCGTTCGTTCGCCTTCCTGCGCCGGGCGCGATGGCGTATAGCCGCTCTCGATCAGCCCCTGCCGGTTCAGGTGCAGGGTCACCGCGACCCGGCCTGCGCCGAAGCCGTGTCCGACCGCAAAGGTGTGGGTGTCGATCACGCGCCAGTCGAGTTCACGGTTATAAAGAATGGCATCGGGCGCCCAGGCCAGTTCCAGCAGGTAGCGCATCATCTCTCCGCGCGCGATGTCCTTCGTCCCGACCGTGCGCGCCAGCGAGATCGCACCGCCCAGTCGGACCTCGATACCGGCCTCGCCTGAAGCCGTGTAGTCGACCACGGTCATCAGGGATGGGAGCGCGAACCACGCCAGCCAGACATAGCTGGACGTCAGAAGGGAATTGCTCTGCCGCGCGTGGAACACCATGGATTTTCCCCCGGGTTTGCCCCACATCTCGCCGGCCTGCTGCAGGCAGACGAAACGTCCTTCCGCGTCGGCGCGCGCGCCAAGCCGCAAGGCCAGGGCGAGGACCTCGGGCGGCAGGTCCTCACGCGGTCCGGACAGCGCGCCGGCGTGCGGTTTCGCCGATTGCACGGCCTTTTCCAGCTTGCCTACCGCCGCCAGAAAGCGCCCGCGAACGGTGTACGCCCATAGCGCAACGATCGCCGCGCACAGCCCGGCAACGATCAGGAAAAGTATTGTCATCGGAAGACATCCAGTTCCGTGCGGCTTTTTTCCGGGCAGCGAATGCGCCGCCCGAGCCCGCAACTAGGTACCTCTACAGTTTACAACGTAAAGGAGATATGCGGAGTGTTCCGGGTGGCCCGCGCGGCGTCAGGTGGACCCGCCTCTGGCCGGAATGGGTCGATCTCAACACTCACCGAGCCGGTGCGACCATACCGAGCATGGTGATTTTCTTGGTCGAGAGGTCGTAGTCGAAGGCCAGGGCACGATCGCCCAGCGGATAGACATAGTGCGTGCCGGACGCCACCGCCCAATTCGGGCCGAACTCCCCGTCAGCGAAAAGCCAGACGGGAAACGACGCCCCCGGCCGCAGCAGTTCCCAGCGCAGCCCCATAATCCGGCCACCATCGGCTTCCAGTTCCAGGGTCATCACATTGGACGACGCCACGACAGGCGTCATCTTCGGAAAGGGATAGTGCGATTTCGCGTCCAACCAGTCCTCCGTCCCGACCGCGTTGGCATAGTACTTCGCCGGCGCCGGGGTCGAACTGCCGTCATAGCTGGGGAAGATGCCCACTTCGTCGCCCGTGTCGCTTGCCCTGCGCTGTTCCAGGCACATGACCTCCGTCGTGTGGAACAAGCCGCCATGGGCCACCGGGCCGCACCACGCCGTCAGTTGCACGGGCTGGTGGTTTTCGACGGCCTGGAATATCTGTTTGTGAAAAACCGAACCCTTTGTGACGGAATAGGCCCCGTAAGTGGCATCTTCATCCACCGTAGCCTCCTCGCTGAAGGTCACCGGCACCGAGACCACCACAGTGCCGCGGGAAACTGTTCCAGAGGTGACCCTGACCGGCCCGGCGATCTGAAATTGCCCCGCAATCACCGTCCTGATCGGCGCCGTCAGGGCCTCCGGATCAACGGGCTGTGCGGCGGCGAAATCCGCTTCGGTCAGCACCGGCGCCCGCGGCAGGGCCGGACGTACCGCCCACCATACCGAAATGTAGACCGTCATCGCCACGGCCAGGGACGGAAGCAACAAGAGGCCGGCCACAATGACCACCGGGAATGTGTCTGTCTTTTTCATATCCGACCTCAAATATCCGAATAACGAGATGTGGAGCCTCAACAGGTTGTCCTCGGTTGGGCGTAGAAAATGCGATCAAGCAAAAACCAGAGCCCTTCCCGTTCAAGTCTATTGGAACGGGAAGGGCTCTGGAAATGTATTGCTGCGCCGCGCTGGTCAAGGCGTTTTCTCCGGCGCGTCTTCGCCTGCTTTTGCCGCCAGGATATCGCCGTAGCCGTGCGCCAACAGCCAGGCTCTCAGCCGGGGCCAAGTGCCGTTTTTCAACCTCTCGTGCAGGATCGGGGGTGTCCGTCCCACGCGCGGATCGGCGCCGCGTTCCACCAGCAGGAGCGCCGCTTCTTCGATGAAGGCCTTGGCGAGCGGCGTCTTGCCGGCCTTGTCCACGGCGTTGATATCGGCGCCATGGTCGAGCAGGAAGACCGTATATGTCTCGGTGGCCAGGACGTCGTGCAAAAGCGTCTCGCCGTTCGCCCTGCGCGCATTGACGTCGGCGCCTAGGTCGAGAAGGCGCTGCGCCATGACCGTCCATTCCCCAGTGTTTACCCCGGGATTGGCCAGGCGGAAAAAGACCGATATCTGCACGCCTGGCGCCTCACGATCGGCATAGGTCATGGCCGGGTGAAAAGGCAGGATGAGATCGAGCGCCGCAAGGTTACAAGAGCCGATCGCCGCCAGGAAAGCGCGATCGACCTTGGCCGGGTCGGCCTTTCCGGCGGTCAGCAAGGCGCCATCGGCGATCAACTGGCCGGCGATCTGCGTCCGCCCGGCACCGAGAGCCTCCTCGATCAGGGTCCGGGTCTCAGCACCATCGCTGGCATTGCCGACCGTATCGCGCGGTGCGCCCAGGGCCATCAGTGCCAGAACGGCGTCATCCGGGACGCCGGTATCGCCCATCATATCCATCAGCAGGCGGCCAGCCGCTTCAGATTTGAAATCAAAGCCGTTGGTCTTGAGTTGCGCGATCGCCGCCATGCCCGGGTGCCACCAGAAATCGACATCGGCAATGTGACGGATGCCGTATTCCAGCCCGCCGGCCTCTGTCGTCAGGCCATTGCCGGGATTGCCATCGTCGGTCAGCGACTTGGTCTTGCCGCCGAGCGTGATCTCGATGCGCGACATGCGTTGTGTGTCCTTCGTACGGCGCGGATAGACGTCGCGCAGGGACCAGAAATCGGCCTCCTCCGCCTGCTTCAGGATTTCGGCGACCGCCGCCGGATCGACGTGGTAGGCCTGCGGACCCAGGTAATCGCCGCGCCGGAGCGACGAATAGACCGCAGAGCCGTCGCCGTGAAGTTCGAGGTGATAGCCGAATGCGGGCATGTCATGGACGATAACAACCTGCCTGGGATCGCCTTTCGGCATCGGCACGTGCACCCTGGGCAGTTCGTCCTCTTCGATACGTACGCTTCCCACGGCCGCCGACGGCTTGCCATCGAGCCGGTAGGGCTTGAAGCGCCAGCCTGCCACGACCTGCAGAAACGCCTTACGTTGCGGGTTCCAGCCGCGCTTCACGTTTTGAAAGGCATTGTCGATCGAAGCGCAGGTCACCCGGCCATCAGTGTCGACAACGAATTCGAGGATGAAGCCATAAGCATCGACTTCGGTATCGAATGGATAATCGATGATGGGCAGATCGAATTCGCCCGTGAGCATTCCCTGCGACAGAGGGCCGTAATTCTCGCCGAATTCGGGCGGATTTTCGTTCGGAGGACTTTCGTTGCTGGTCCCGACCGGCGCGTCGCCCTGCCCGAGGCCCGGCGAAGAAATCGCCGTCCCGGGATTCGGCAGAGCGGCCTTATCGGCGGCAGCGCATTCCGGCAGCGCCGCCAGGGCTGCAGCCGGCGCCCCCAGCGCCAACCCCGCAGTCACTAGAAGCCAAGCCCATGTTCGCGTCATATCGCGTCCCCCAACCCGTCCGGCCAGATTAGCATCACTTTCAACCGGAATGCCAGCCCCGCCGCGCGGCGGCAGGCGCGGCGGTACCAATGCCGGAAACGGCCGGGTCGATTCCAATTGAGGTTGCTTCGCGCAGGCCAATGGAGGAAAATGGATCATTACACCGGGGATGATCATGCGCGTCACTATTCGGACTGCGGCCTTTTGCTTGTTAGTACTGGGATTGAGCACCACGCCGGCGCTGGCCACAGAGACCTGGATCAAGGCCGAATCTCCCCACTTCATCGTCTACACCGATGCCTCTGAGGCCGATGCGCGCGATGATCTGCGCAAACTCGAAGCCTTCGAGACCATGACGGAGCAACTCTATAGCGGAATCGGCGACTCCGAACTGCCGGACTACCACAAGACGACCTTGCATTTTTTGAAAAATCTGAGCGATTTTCTCGTCATTCGCCCGATGCTGTTCAACGGCTTTCAGCCGGTCATCCGCTGTCCCGATTTCGAGCAGCAACTCTATTCCGTCGCCTCGGGCGCGGCCCCGGACAAGCTGGAAGACTATACCCGCTTTGACCTGGCCTGGATGTTTTATGCCCGCGCCGGTCTGCAAAACATCAAGTATTTCTCGAAGCCCCTGCCCACATGGGTCGACTCGGGCCTCGCCAACTACTTTATGACCGTCAATATCCAGACCGATCGCATCATTGTCGGACAGCCGTTCCCGGAAATCCTGCGCGATGAAGAGGGGCACAAACTTGCCCTGGCACAACTCATGCCTTTCGAAGACATCGTCGCCGGCCCCCTGGTTGCAAGCCACAAGCTCATCCGCCATTTCGATGCCAACGCCTATCGCTTCCAGACCTGGCTGATGGTCAGTTATTTTATGTCCGACCCCGAGCGAAAAGCCAGGTTCGTGAAATATCTGGAAGCCGTCACCGACGGCGCCGATCCGCTTACTGCCTTCGCTACCGAAACCGGGATGCAACCCGGCGACTTCAACGCCATCTTCACGCAGTACATGACCGCGGGCTCGCCTGAACTGTCCTATGCGCGCAAGGCCGCGGCCGAGCCGGTGATCACAATCACGCCCGTCGTCGAGACGGCGCAGGACCTGCCGCTTGTCGCCTCTGCGATCCGGAGCTGCCCCAACGATGTCGACGGCAAGGTCCTGCTGCACACCGCCCGCCAGATCGCAGGACGCTATCCCAGTGATCCCCTGGCGCAGATGACGCTCGCCGCCGCCGCGGTTCAGTTCGGCGACCTGAAAGGCGAAGCCGCCGATACGGCTTTGCCGATCCTGGACGCACGCCTTAAAGCCGATCCGAACGATGTCGAGGCGCGGCAGCTGATGGGGCGGCTCTATCTCTACCTGGCACGCCGGGGCGCGCCCGAACAGAGCAGCGCCAATTTCGCCCGCGCCCGCACGGAGCTGGGCAAGGCCTATCAACTCGATCCGACGTCGGCGCCGACGCTGTACGACTATGTGCTGGCGCACAAAAACCTGCCCGACTTCCCCGACGAAAATACCCAGGGCGCCATGGCCCTGGCGCAAAGCTATTCGCGCAACGCCTACGGCTGGCTGCAGGCGGAAATCGACGTGCGTACGGAGGACTACGAACGCGCCCTGATCTTTTTCGGCGGCGACTGCCATATGTGCGGTCACCGCTACAGGGAGGCCTACCTGGCTATTCACGACGCGCTGGCGGCGAAGAAACCCAAGGCCGATATCCTCGCCTTGTTCGCGGCTTACGACGCAGCCGAGGCAAAGGACAGGTAGGAATCGGAGGCAGCCCTTCTTTTCCGCACCTTTCGCTTGCCCATACTCTGAAAGCGATTTATTCCCGCAGTGCACAGGGATATAGTCATGCCCTGCGTATAGGTCTTACTCCCAAAGGTCGCGGCGGCGGCGTTTTGCCGGCCGCTGCCCCATCGAAACACTTCATGTCCCAGAGCCGGTCGACACCTTTCCTGATCACGGTCGTGGCGCTGCTCGCCGTGGTCATGACGCTGGCTGTCCTGTTCGGCTATATCAGCGTCGATTCCTGGTACTATATGCTTTTGGCGCAGGCCCTGCGTCACGGCCAGGGCTGCAGCCTGCAGGGTGAATATCTCGCCATCTATCCGTGCGGCTATCCCGCCGTCCTGGCCCTGACGACGCCGTCGTCCGACCCGTCCGTCCTGATGATCACCAGCAAGATCGCCAACCTGCTTTTGCTCAGCGGGGCCTTCTGGTTCGTGTGGCGGGCATCCAGGCACCTGTTCATGGCGGCTTTGGTCGTGCTCAACCCGGTTACCCTGACCATTGCTCTATATACCTGGTCGGAAAACCTGCTGCTGTTCTGCACCTGCGGGGTCGTCTTCGCGCTGTCGCGCATCCACGCCGGGCCGCGCCGCAAGGCCCCGTTCTTTCTGCTGGCGGCCTTTCTGATCGCGGGGTGCTTCGCGCGTTATTTCTTCGGTCCGTTTGCCTTTCTGCTGTTCGGGTGCGCCTGGCTGGCCTACGGCAAGCAGACGGCCATTCGCGCCTTTCCGTCATTCGCCGTTGCCGGCCTGGTGTGCGTGGCCTATCAGGCCTTCAATCTGCACGTCACCGGCTTCGCCACCGGCATGCCGCGCGTCGCGGCCCCGGAAGCGCCCTTGCTGCTTATCCGTCAGTTCGCCATCGCCCTGGGAGCCAATGGCCTGGGCGTGGTCGTTGCCGCCGCACTTCTGACCGGCATATCGTTCCGCCAGCTGTCCTTCGGTCCGCCCGGCATCTGGGGCCTGCAGAAACCGGCAGGCGCATTTTCCGGAGAAGTGGCTGCCGGTTCTGCGGAAAAAAATGCGACCAGGCAAACAAGCCTGTTTATCCTTGCCGCGGGTTTGAGTTTCCTCGCCCTGGCCCTGATCTTGCGCCTGCGAACCCTGTTCGATCCGTACAATACCCGCACCATCGGCTACGGCATCGTGCTGACGATCGCCGGCCTCGTTGGTCTGTTCGTCCATACCCGTCAGCGCGACGCGTCGTTGAGCGAAGCGAGGCGGCGCGACACTGTGTGGCCCATCGCCGCCCTGTGTGCCTGCACGGCCTTTGCCGTCGTCTATTGCGACGACGGCGCGCTCACGCAGTCGATCGGCGACGCGTTCGACGACTATGCCTTCCCGGCCGCTTCGCTCGCCGCGCTCAAAAGCACCGCTCCGGCCGCCGATGTCGTCGTTTTCTTTCAGCTGCCGGTGACGGGGCTGGAAACGGGCGACGTCGACAATATCGCCGAGGTCTATTACGGCAAGGACGTCATTACGGTGTCACCCATGCAAGGCCCGGACAATCCGCCGGAAACGCCGGCCAGCTTCCTGCACCGTGTGGATGACGCCGGCTCACGCAACTGTTTCTTCGACTTTACCCCCTTTGCCACCCCGCAGGATTTCGAGACCTACCTCACCGGCACGACCTTGATCGATCGCCGGCTGAAGGGCTTGACCGGGCCGTGGCAGGAGGTCAACCGCCGCAACATGGCGCCCGCCATGCAGACCTATCTCAGGCGCATCTTCCAGCCGAAACGCCGGGTGCCGTGCCAGGAGATTCTGGCCCTGCCCCCAAGCCGCGATGCCCGCGCCGGAGCCCCGTGATCCAAGTCGGCGCCCGCCCCCTCTCCCCTCAGGCGGGGAGAGGAAAAACAGACCGCCAAGACCACCTTTTCCTTTCGCCTCCGTCTTCACCGGATACCTGAATGCCCGCGCAAAAGCCGATTTTCTATGATCCCACCGGGCGCCGCAAGAAGATGCATTTCGCCGGCGTCGTCACCCTGATCGTGCTTGCCGTCGTCCTGTTCATCGGGCTGATCGCCTCGATCCTGGTCGTGCCGGTGCCCAAGGGCCTCGACCTGCACCTGGAATACCCGCGTCCGCACGCCTCCAAGATGGTGGTCAACCACGCCGTGCCGCGCCATCGGCCGCTGTCGGTACGCGGCGGCACGTCGAAAGTGCAGCAGACAGTGGCGGCCTTCTATCTGACCGGCGACGATGCCTCGCTGGTGTCGCTGCAAAAACACGTCAACAATCTCGATATGGTCATTCCGGCGCTGGCCACGGTCAGCGGCACCGACAACCGCTTCGTCTACCTCGCCGATGACCCGTTCACCTATACCCTGCAAAACGCCCAGCATCGCCCCACTGTCCTGATCCTGGTGCAGAACCTTTCGCAAAAAGGCTGGGAAGGCGCCAACACCGCCCGCCTGATCGCCAATCCCGCCGCGCGCCAGAAGCTGATCGGCCAGATGATCGACATGGTCACCCGCGAAAAGGCGCAAGGCGTGACGCTCGATTTCGAGACCCTGCCCGACCCGGCCCTGCGCAACTACCTGACCTTCGTCAAGGAAGCCCGCGCTGGCTTTGCCTTGAAAGGCTATCTGCTCACCCTGACCGCGCCGGTCGATACCGAAAGCTGGAACCTGAAAGCCTTCGCCGCAGCGGCCGACAAGCTGTTCCTGATGATCTACGACCAGCATTCCATGGTCGATCCGGCCGGCCCCGTAGCGGCGCAGAGCTGGTTCAACGAACGCCTGAGCTACGCGCTGAAGAGCGTGCCCCTGGGCAAGGCCATCGTCTGCATCGGCAACTATGGCTACGACTGGCACAAGCAAGCCGACGGCACGCTGAAGGCCGATCCCACGACGGTGGCCGAGGCCTGGCGCGTCGCACGCGAATCTTCGGCCCCAATCCAGTTCGATCCTGTGTCGGGCAACGTCCATTTCTTCTACGACGAGGAAGGCGCCCACCACGAGGTGTGGCTGCTCGACGGAGTCAGCGCCTGGAACCAGTTGCTGACCATCGCCGACTCCAACGTGGCCGGTGTCGGCCTGTGGAGGCTTGGGTCCGAAGATCCAGGCATCTGGCGCGCCTTTCGCGATTACCAGACCTCGGCCGTGCCCGACTTCGACAAGCTGACGGCGCTGGGCGACAACCAGGTCTACGGCAATGGCGAGATCGTCTATATCGAGAACACGCCGCAGACCGGCAGCCGGACCGTGACCTTCGACAAGGCGCGCGTGGCCCAGAACGAGGTTTACCAGACCCTGCCGACGCCCTATACCGTGCGCCGCGCCGGCTATCAGCCCGGCAAGGTCGTCCTGACCTTCGACGATGGCCCGGACGCGCGCTGGACGCCGCAGATCCTGAAGATCCTCGAGCGCGAAAAGGTGCCGGCGACCTTCTTCGTAATCGGCGAAAAGGCGATCAGCCACCCGGCGCTTCTGCAGCGCATGGTCCGCGACGGCGATGAGATCGGCAACCATTCCTATACCCACCCGGACATGTCGAAGATCCCCGACTGGCAGATTCGCTTCGAGCTCAACTCGACCCAACGCGTCGTCGAGGCCTATACCGGGCGGTCGATGCGCCTGCTGCGGGCGCCCTATTTCGGCGACGCCGAACCGACGACCAATGACGAGCTTCAGCCGGCCCTGGTGGCGCAGCAACTCGGCTATACCAATGTCGGCCTGCACGTCGATTCCGAGGACTGGACCAAGCCGGGTGTCGACAAGATCGTTGAGAATACGCTCGACGGCGTGCATGAAGGCACCGACAGCCAGAAATCGGACGCCTGCCTGCGCTCGCCTGACGACTGCAGGTCGGGACAGATCATCCTGATGCACGATTCCGGCGGCCTGCGCACCGAGACGATCAAGGCCCTGCCGGCCATCATCCACACGCTCAAGGCCGAAGGTTACCAGTTCGTCGGTGTCGGCGATCTGGTCGGCCTGCCGCACGACCAGGTCATGCCGAAACTGAGTGGCCCCGACCTGGTCGAAGTGCGCTTCGACGTCGGTATCTTCGTCTTTATGGCGTGGGTGGCGGCGGCGTTGAAATGGCTGTTCATCATCGCCATCGTGCTCGGGATCGGCCGGGCCCTGCTGCTGTCGGGCCTGGCCATCTATGCCGCCTTGAGCAACCATATGGAGCCGCCGGGCGATGACAAGCCCGAAGAGGCCAAGACGGTCGCCAAGTTCGTCAACGGCAGTTTCGTCAGCGTCCTGATCCCGGCCTATAACGAAGCCCGCGTCATCGAGAATTCGGTGCGCCGCGTCCTGGCCAGCGTCGGCGTCGCCATGGAAGTCATCGTCATCGACGACGGCTCGAAGGACGAGACCAGCGCCATCGTCGCCAAAGCCTTCGGCAAGGATCCGCGCGTGCGCCTGATCACCCAGGCCAATGCCGGCAAGGCCAATGCCGTCAATAACGGCATCGCCGCCTCTAAGGGCGACATCATCATCGCGCTCGACGCCGATACCCAGTTCGAGAAGGAAACCATTGCGCGCCTGGTGCGCTGGTTCATCCGCCCGGAAATCGGCGCGGTGGCGGGCAACGCCAAGGTCGGCAACCGCTTCAACTGGGTCACCCGCTGGCAGGCGGTCGAATACGTCACCTCGCAGAACCTGGAGCGCAGCGCGCTGGCCATGTTCGGCGCCATGATGGTCGTGCCGGGCGCGGTCGGGGCGTGGCGGCGGTCGGCGCTGGCCGAGGTCGGCAACTATCCGCACAACACGCTGGCCGAGGATCAGGACCTGACCATCGCTATCCAGCGCAGGGGCTGGAAGGTCGCCTACGATCAGGACGCGGTTGCCTGGACCGAGGCGCCGGAAAGCTTCGGGGCTTTGATGAAGCAGCGCTTCCGCTGGGCGTTCGGCACGCTGCAATGCCTGTGGAAGCACCGGCCGGTGGTCCTGAGCGGCAAGCCGGCGGGCCTGGCGTGGCTGGGCATTCCGCAGGCGTGGTTGTTCCAGATCGGTTTTTCGGTGATCTCGCCGCTGATCGACTTTGCCCTGGTGGTCAATGTCATCGGTACTATCGTCCAGGTGTCGCAGCACGGCTGGGCGCAAAGCAGCGGTGACCTGGGGCGGATGACTTTTTACTGGTTCGCCTTCCTGACGATCGACGCCATTTGCGGCGGCATTGCCTACGGGCTGGAACCGCGCGAGAAGCGCTATCCGGTGTTCTGGCTGCTGTCGCAACGCTTCGTCTACCGCCAGATCATGTACTACGTAGTGCTGAAGGCGTTGCTGTCGGCGTGGCGCGGCCTGAACGTCGGCTGGGGCAAGCTGGAACGCAGCGGGCGGCTGGACCAGGCGGCGGAAAAGGTGCCGGAAAAGATGCCGGAAAAGAAGAAGGCGTGAAGCTGGCGGCCCGTGCCTGGGGCTGGCCAAAAATGCACACCCGAAAGCCCTTTTTTGAGTGGCATTTTTTGGCAATAAGGCTTGCAAATTCAATAGCATGAAATTTGCTTCCTGTTTTGTGGAAATGCACACAATGTAAAAAACCGCAAATCCGCCTGTCCGCCCTGTTGGGAAACCTGAAAAAGTCCGTCGGATCAAAGGCATGACGCATGTGGGCGGCTTCATGCGGTACGGCCGGAGCGGCATGCCATTTGCGCAACATTAACGCGCATGGACGTGGGCAGAATTCGTGTGTAGATTGCGCGCCAGGGTTCAGACGTGGGTGGCGATCATGGGATATTGGACGCGTACGGTCGCTGTGGCGATCGCCGGGCTGTTGTTGTCGTCTGCCGGTGCGATGGGTCAGACCAGCCTGATTACCAGCAAGGGCCAGGTGCTGATCGTCGACCTGTCGACGCCCGAGGTATCGACGGTTGTTCCAGGGGCGACCGAGCCGCACAGGGCGATCATTTCCGGCAACCGGCGGACGGCCTATACCGTCATCAGACCGGGATTGGAAGGACAGGACGGCTGGGTCGAGATGATCGATCTCAAGTCCCAGGGTGTCACGGTGCTCAGGCCGCAAGCCGGCCTTGGGTTCACGACCGACATCGCCATCACCCGCGATGGAAAGACGGCCTATATCCCCAGCCTGAGCAAGGGCATATTGGTGCCGCTCGACCTGGTGACCAGCAGCTTCGGCCAACCGGTCACCGGACTTGACGGCGCGACCAATGTCGCCATCGCGCCGGATGGCCGCCGGGCCTATGTCACCGCGCCGACGCAAGGTCTTGTCTATGTCGTCGATCTTACTCAGGGAAGCATCGCCCAGACGCTGCACCTCGCCGGGGCCGAGGACATCGCCGTCACGCCGGACGGCAGCGCAGTGTTTGTCTCAACCGTCACGGTCAAGCCGACGGTGGTCACGCGCATCGATGCCGTGACGTGGGCCATGGTCTCTGCGGTCCTTCCAGGCGGCAATCCCAACATCGAGGCGAACTTGGCCGTCTCGCCGGACGGCCGCGATGTTTACGCCGCAAACGAGAGCTATATAACGCGCCTGCGGACGGATACCGGCGCGATTGTCGCCTCGGCAAGGGTTGACCTTCAAGACCCCGGCTTTGGCTTGGAGCGCTCCATGACCCTGGTTGCCGCACCCGACAACCAGTTTCTTTATGCCGACTTTTCATCGGTGCTGCTCAAAATCTCGCGCGATTTGATTTATGCGCCGATAGCCTCGCGATATATATTGCCGCAGATCGTGGCCGCCGAACCGGCGTACCGGGACGACGTCGTCTTTATGGGAGATTCCGTGACCGCCGGCTTCGGCTATTGCGGTGGGGCGGACACCGGCGTGATCAGCGGCAATAACTGCGGCGTCAACGCGCCATTCGCCGACGATTGGGGTAATCCGCTGACCTACTCCCTCAGTTATTGCGCACCTGGTGACATCCCCAGCGACCGCTGTTCGAACAATAATTACCAAAAAGGCGCCATGCCCTGGGACGCCCCGTCGTGGACGGCCGGTGCCAATGCGCCGACCGTCGCTTACAGCTACGTGATCGCCGAGGCCCAGGCACCGCTTCGGGGGGCGCGCGTGTTCAACTGGGCGATGACGGGATCGACGCCCGCCGACTGGAGCCCCGGCGATGCGCCAGGGCCACTGCTGCGCGGACGGTACGCCGATCAGCTCGATCGAATCTACAACAGCTATGTCGTCATGACGCTGGGGGCCAATCCCATCTTGAATGACTATATCGACGTTACGGTGCTGAGGTGGAAAAAGGGCCCGTGCGCCAGCACGGTTTTGCTCACGCGCAACCGCGTCGAGTACGCTGCGACACTGAGCGATACCGCGAGCCCGGCGTCCGGGCCGGGGGTCGGCGTGTGTTTTCAGGCGCAGTGGGCGGCGAACCAGCAGTCGGCGCATCTCAAGGCCATCTATCAAAGGCTGCTTGATAACGGCAATCGCGTCGTCGTCGTCGGTTATCCACCGGTCTGCCCGTGGACCTTCGGGACGTGGCAGCCGGCGCCGAACATCGCCATCGGTCCATCCAAGGGAAAGCCCTGCGACAGTGCGGGCAATACGCGCCCGTCGGCCGATCCCGCCAGCCGGCAGACGATCAACCAGGCGCAGCAGGCCTTCTATCTCGACACCCTCGCCAATGGTTTGATCAGTAACGTCGTGACCAGCCTGAACAATCCCAATATTACCTTCGTTGCGCCCAACTCCGCCGATTGGCAGGCGCATCAGAACTGGAACAATTTGTCCTACGTCTTCTCGAATGACACGTGGGTCCACCCCAGCATTCTGGGTCACCAGGATATCGCCAGCCAGGTCGAAGACTCGATATGCGGCAAATTCAAACATTGGTGCCGGTCGGACGGGCAATTAGCGTGGTGGTCCGCCGTGGGGGGCGCGATCGTGACGCCCGCGACGCTGGCGATAAAGCCGCCATTGCTGCCGGGTGTTCAGAAGACGCGGCCG